>Ga0163147_10001870_pt1 | contig 31100 bp, 40 predicted proteins | sample OliLakLV19MP6G1_FD_148597 | JGI IMG/M metagenome (GOLD analysis project Ga0163147, IMG submission 148597) | Freshwater microbial mat bacterial communities from Lake Vanda, McMurdo Dry Valleys, Antarctica- Oligotrophic Lake LV.19.MP6.G1 | ecosystem: Environmental > Aquatic > Freshwater > Lake >...
CTTTTCTGCTAATCCCGTAGCCCCAAAGGGCGCCGTATAAAAATCTAAAGGAACCGCCATGCTTCAACGAGGGCGAAAGTCGGGCGCCGCGCTCGCGGTCGTTCCCGGGGGGCAGGCTCGTCTGGCTCCCACGGCTGGGTTGACCCAGGGTGAGCGGACGGTCTGGCTGGCGACGGTGAACAGTAAGCCGGCAGACTGGTTCGGGTCGGAGCACGTTCCCCTGCTGGTCAACTACTGCCGGCACGCGGCTCGAGCGGATCTGCTGAACGCCCAGTTAGCCGCTTTCGAGCCGGAGTGGCTGAAGACGGACGAGGGGTTCCGCCGGTTCGAACGGCTGGGGAAGATGTTCCGGGACGAGACGACGGCCATCAACAATCTGGCCCGGGCCATGCGGCTGACGCACCAGTCGCTGTATCGGGCCGACAAGGCGGCGACCCTGAGTGCTGGCGTCAAGAGTGACAGGCCTTGGGAGCTAAGCGCAAGCTGACGCGCGGCCAGCGGAACGCCCGCTGGATCGAGGAGTATTGCTTCATCCCGGAGGGGAAGTTCGTCGGCCGGGCGGTCAAGTTGACCAGCAAACAGCGTGCATGGCTGTTGCGGATTTACGACTCGCCGACCCGGACGTTCCTCCTGACGATGGGTCGCAAGAACGCCAAGACGGCGTTCGCGGCTTTCCTGCTCCTGCTCCACCTGTGCGGCCCGGAGGCGAAGCCGAACAGCCAGCTTCTGAGCGCGGCGCAGTCCAAGGATCAGGCGGCGCTCCTGTTCGACCTCGCGGCCAAGATGATCCGCATGTCTCCTCGACTGGCTGCGGTCGTCAGGATCCGGGACACGGTCAAGGAATTGCTCTGCCCGGAACTCGGCACGCTCTACAAGGCGTTGTCGGCTGACGTCGCGACGTCTTTCGGCAAGTCCCCAGCCTTCGCGGTTCACGACGAGCTCGGCCAGGTCAAGGGTCCGCGCTCGCAGTTGTATGAGTCGATCGAGACCGCGGCGGCCGCCCAGGAGGAGCCGCTATCCATCGTCATCAGCACGCAGGCGCCGACCGACGCGGACCTGCTATCAGTGCTGATCGACGACGCGCTTTCGGGTGCGGACCCTCGGATCAAGGTCGAGATGTTCACCGCATCCCTGGATCTGGACCCGTTCTCGGATGAGGCGATCCGGGAGGCGAACCCGCACTTCGACGAGTTCATGAATCGGGAGGAGGTCCGGAGGCAGGCCGCGGATGCAAAGCGGATGCCGAGCCGGGAGAACGCCTACCGGAACCTGATCCTGAACCAGCGGGTCGAGTCCAAGGCGCCATTCGTCAGCCGCGAAGTCTGGATGGGTAACGGCGACAAGCCCGAGGAAATCGGGAAGGCGAAGGTCTGGGGCGGCCTCGACCTATCGAGCGTGTCCGACCTCACCGCGCTGGTCCTGGTCGCCAAGCTAGAGACCTGGGACGTACACCCGACCTTCTGGCTTCCCGCCGAGGGGCTGGCGGAAAAGTCGCGGGTGGACAGGGTGCCCTATGACCAGTGGGCCAAGACCGGCGCGCTGCAGACGACGCCCGGCGCGTCTATTGAATACGAGTTCGTCGCCGAGCACCTTCGGGGCGTGTTCGATCGCTGCGATGTGCAGGCGATCGCCTTCGACCGCTGGAACATGAAGTTCCTCAAGCCGTGGCTCGAGCGGGCCGGGTTCACGGCGAAGGAACTGGAGAAGTTCATCGAGTTCGGGCAGGGCTTCGTGAGCATGAGCCCGGCCATCCGGCAACTGGAGTCGATGCTGCTGGAAAAGAAGATGCGCCACGGCGGGCACCCCGTCCTGAACATGTGCGCCCACAACGCCACAGTGCAGAGCGACCCCGCCGAGAACCGCAAGTTCGTCAAGGCCAAAGCCTCCGGGCGCATTGACGGAATGGTCGCCTTGGCGATGGCTGTCGGCGTCATCCCGACGCAAGCCGAGCGCAAGCCGACTCCCTCGCTTGCCTTCCTCTAGGAATCCCCATGGACCGTGCATACGCGCTGATGAACTTCAAGGCGGTGAACGAGACCACCACCGAATGGGTGATCGAAGGCATGGCCTCGACCCCGACTGCCGATCGTATGGGCGACGAAGTCGATCCGATGGGCGCCAAGTTCAAGACCCCGATGCCGCTGCTTTGGCAGCACGACAGCCAGAAGCCGGTCGGCCGGGTGGAGTTTGCCAAGCCCACAGCGAATGGCATTCCCTTCCGCGCGCACATCCCGAAGATCGCCGAAGCGGGCGTCCTGAAGGACCGCGTCGACGAGGCCGTGCAGTCGATCAAGTACCGCCTCGTCGCGGCCGTGTCGATTGGCTTCCGTGCCTTGAAAGATGGCATCGAGCAGCTGAAAGGCGGCGGCCTCAAGTTCACGTCTTGGGAGTGGCTGGAGCTCTCCCTGGTGACGATCCCGGCAAACGCCGAGGCGTCGATCACGTCCATCAAGTCTCTCGACAGCGCTCTGCTGGCCGCGTCAGGCCGAAAGCGAAGCGATGTCCACCCCCCCGGCGCTTCGGGGACCAAGCAGCAGCCCGCCTCTGGCGGGTTTTCTTTTTCCCGAAGCCCGAAAGGCAACCCAATGCAAACCATTTCCCAACTGCGCGAAGAGCGCAACACGAAGGCCAACCGAGCGCAAGAGCTCGTCGACCTTCGCAAGGGCGAAAGCCGCCCGTTCACCCAGGAAGAGCGCGGCGAGTTCGACGCGATCAGCCAGGAGATCGAAGACCTCGACGACGAAATCCGCGTCAAGAACTTCCACACCACCAACGCATCGGCCGCCAGCGTCGTCGACGGCAAGTCGGCCGAGGGCGCCTCGCGCAGCCGCGGCGGCATCTCGTTCGTCCGCAAGTCGGATCCCGAGGACAAGTTCAAGGGCCAAGCCTTCGTTCGGAGCGTTATCGCGAAGGCGATGGCCATCATGAACCAGACCACGCCGTCGGCGATTGCCGAACATCGCTGGGGCAAGACCAATCCGCAGCTGGTCCAGTGGATCAAGGCCAACGAGGTCGCGGGCGGCGGAACCGGCTCCGGCGAGTGGGGCGCGGAGTTGGTCGCGATGGACGGCCGCTACAGCGGCGACTTTCTCGAGTTCCTCTATGGCGCGACTGCTTTCGACAAGTTGCCGTTCCGCGAGGTGCCGGCGAACATCACCATCAAGGGCCAGGACGGTGAGGCGACCGGCTACTGGGTCGGCGAGTCGAAGGCGATCCCGGTCACGAAGCCTGACTTCTCGACCGTCAACCTCACCCCGCTGAAGGTCGGCGCGCTGTCGGTCGTCTCCAACGACCTCATCCGCTACTCGAGCCCGGCTGCGGAAGCCCTCGTTGGCAACGCGCTCCGGGAAGCGAGCGCCAAGCGGATCGATCAAACGGTCTTCTCGACGAGCGCGGCTTCTGCCGGCGTATCGCCGGCTGGCCTGCTGAACGGTCTGACGGCGATCGCGACCACGGGCACGGATGAGGCCGCGGTTCGCGTGATGATCTCGGCACTGTACGCGCCGTTCATCTCCGGCAAGAACGCGATGGGCCTGTATTTCGTCATGGGTCCGGCCCAGGCGAAGGCGATCTCGATGCTGGTCAACTCGCTCGGCCAGACCTCCTTCCCGAGCATCAACGGGATGGGCGGTTCGCTCCTCGGTGACAACGTGGTCGTCGGCGACAACATCGATGGCAGCCACGTGATCTTGGTGAAGCCGTCCGAGATCTACAAGATCGGCGACACGGGCTTCGAGGTCTCGGTCTCGCGGGAAGCGACGATCGAGCAGCGCTCTGACCCGACCGGCGCGACCGATACGCCGGTGGGCATGAACGTCACCGGGATGACCTCGATGTTCCAGGAAGACAGCACGGCGATCAAGGTGACCCGCCACATCAACTTCGCCAAGCGGCGCAGCGATGCGGTGGCCTTCACCGAGACGGCGGACTTCCAAGGCGTTTCGAGCTGATAGAGGACTGGCCCGCTGGCTTCGGCTGGCGGGCCTTTCGCATGACAGGAGTCTTCGAATGAGTGTTTCCATGATCGTGAAGAAAGCATTCCGGCCGGGAGGCAGCAATTCGCCGCTTCTCCATCCCGGGAACTCATTCGAAGCCTCCGGGCACAGCCAAGCCAAGCTGTATCGCGCGTTGGGCTGGGCGCAAGACGCGCCGGTAGAAGTGAAGTTGTCTGAGCCCAAGCGCGAAACCCCGCCACCAGTTCCGGCCGTCCCCATGAAGCGGACCTATACGAAGCGAACCGCCACGTATCAGACGCGCGACATGGTCGCCGAGGGTCAGCGAGAGCGCGCCCTTCGTTCCGGCGCGGAAGAACTCAAGCCGGCCGAAGTCAAGCCGTCAGAAGACGAATGACTCCAGTTCAGAAGGCCGCCGCCGTCGCTTCCAGCGCAGCCCGTGCGTTCCTCGCGTTCGCGCTGTCCGCCGTTCTGTGGTTGGTCCTGCTTCTGATGGGTGGCGTCGGCCTGCTGGTCGGCGGCGTGTTCATTCTTGCCGGCCAAGGCTGGGCGATGGTCACGGCTGGATTTTTGATAATCGTCGCCGTGTTGTTCGTCGGCAAAGGAATGAGCAATGCCTGAAGTGACGATCTTCTCGGCGATCTCGAGGAGCGTCCTGCCGCATGTCAAGGCGGCTCCGCTGGGACTACAGGCGGTCGCCGACAGAGGTTGGTCGACACAGTGGTTCGGACGATCGCCGTACGATTTCCAGCGCGATATCGAGATCCGCCACGACGCCGTGATGGCGAACTGGGCGGTCTTCGCGTGCATCACGCTCATCGCGAGCGACATCGGCAAGCTGCGCCTGCGCCTCGTCGAATACACGCAGGGCATCTGGCGCGATGCAGAAAGCCCGGCGTTCACTCCGGTGCTTCGCAAGCCGAACAAATTCCAGACGCGGCAGAAGTTCATCGAATCGTGGATGGTCTCAAAACTGAGCAACGGCAACGCCTACATCCTCAAGGAACGCGACAACCGCGGCGTGGTCACGGCGATGTACGTGCTCGATCCTTGTCGGGTGAATGTGCTCGTCGCCCCGAATGGCTCGGTCTACTACCGACTGAGCGACGATGCCCTGGCCAAGGTGGCGGACGACGAGCAAGTCGCCGTGCCTGCGAGCGAGATCATTCACGACACGATGGTCTGCCTGTTCCACCCTCTGTGCGGGGTGTCCCCGATCTACGCTTGCGGCCTGGCGGCGACTCAGGGCCTCGAGATTCAGACGAACTCGGCCAAGTTTTTTCGCAACATGAGCCGCCCGAGCGGCGTGCTGAGCTCTGACCAAGAGATCACCGACGACTATGCTGCGGCGCTGAAGAAGCGCTGGGACGAGAACTACTCGAACAACAACCAGGGCAAGGTCGCCGTCCTCGGCGGCGGGCTGAAGTACCAGGGCCTGACGGTCAACGCCGTCGACTCAGACATGGTCAGCCAACTGAAGATGTCGGCCGAGATGGTGTGCTCGACCTTCCACGTCCCGGCCTTCAAGGTCGGGATCGGCGCTCTGCCTGCCGGCCAGAAGGTCGGCGACATGAATCAGATCTACTACACCGACTGCCTGCAATCGCTCATGGAAGCGGCGGAGGCGTTGCTCGACGAGGGCCTCGGCCTCGACGAGAAGAAGGAAGGCCGCCAGCTGGGGACCGCCTTCAACCTCGACGACCTGCTGAAGATGGACGGTGCGACGCAAACGACCGTCCTTCGCGATCAGGTCGGAGCAGGCATCCGCCACATTGACGAGGCTCGAGCGGTGTTCGATCTGCCGCCGACTCCTGGCGGCAATACCTCGTATCTTCAGCAGCAGAACTTCTCGCTCGAGGCGTTGGCGAAGCGCGACAGCGGCGACGACCCGTTCGGCGCGAAGCCTGCACCCGCCGCGCCAGTGCCAGCTGTTCCGCAATTGCCGGCGCCTGATCCCGAGAAGGCTATCGCGGCATTCACCAAGGCCATGATCGCGCGCCTCGATCAGGAGACCGCGTGTGGCTAGGGACGGGCGGGACGGGCTCGATGGCGACCCCGGACGCCCGGGTCCGCCCGGTCCGCCCGGTCCGCCTGGGATCGGCATGCAAGGCCCGGCCGGCCCGCCGGGGGATCGAGGCGCTGACGGCAACGACGCCCCGCTCCCGCGCGCCTGGCGTTTCGAGGTCGAGCGCGATGACGACAAGCTCCTGATCGCGCTGATCGTGACTCCGATTTTCTGAAGGAACACCCGCTGTGAGCAAGTCAAACACCACCGAAAACGACTTCATGGTCTACACGTTCAACGCTACGGCGTTCCCGTGGGACGCGACGGCCAGCCTGCGGGTCCATCTGCACACCGCCGACCCCGGCGAGGCCGGGACTAGCGCGACCAGCGCGGCGACGTACACCGACTATTTGCCCGTGACCGTGACCCGCAACGCCGGCGGCTGGACCGTCTCGGGCAACCAGGCGAGCAACGCCGCCTTGGTTCAGTTCCCGCAATGCACCGGCGGCTCGAACACCATCACCCACGTCAGCATCACACCCCTGGCAACGACGCAGATCCTGTACTCGGGGGCGCTGTCGTCCTCGTTGGCGGTGTCGTCGGGCATCCAGCCGCAGTTCGCCATCGGCGCGCTGACGATCAGCGAGGATTGATTGACGGGTTTCGCTAACCTAGCGGCGCTGGTGGATGCGGAGTTGGAGGGCAGGAGCATCACCGTCTTTCGCAAGGTCCCGGCCGTTGTGACTGTCGCGGGCGTCTGGTATGACTACAGCATGGCCCCGGGCAAGCCGGCGCCGCAATACTACGCAGCAGCACCGCTGACGGCCCAGCCCCTGAGCCGGTCGGCCGATGGCGGCTTGGATCACGGCGGCAACGTCGGCGGCGGCGTGAAGTACCTGCGCCGGCTGATGGCGATGTGCGTCACGGCGGGCGGCGTTCCGCAGAACTTCCGGCTGCTCGACTACCTCCTGTTCTATCCGTTCGTGGATATGGGCACGGCGGACAAACAGGACATGACCAATGTCCAGACGCTGACCCGCTACATCGGTGGCGCGGGCGTGCAGATGATGGCTGTTCTCGTGGCCCCGCACGGGCTGGCGGGCGATACGTTCGTCGTGACCTACACCAATTCAGAGGGCGACGCGGGTCGAGTGACCCCGCTGCACACAATGACCACGGGGACGGCGGTCAACGGGACGATCCTGACCACTTCCGCGAACCTCGCCGGCTCGGCGGGACCGTTCATGACGCTGCAGGCCGGCGACACGGGAGTGAGTTCGATCCAGAGCGTGCAATGCACGGCCGGAACGGATGTGGGCCTGTTCACTCTGGCCCTCGTCAAGCCGCTGGCCAACTTCACGTTGCGCGGCAGGGATGCCCCGGTCGAAGTTGACTACCTCATCGACTTTTCGCAGGTCCCGGCCATTGTGGACGACGCCTACCTGAATTTCATCTCATGCCCCAGCGGCTCGCTCTCGGCGGCCGCGCTGGTCGGGACTCTCGAAGTCGCCTGGGACTAAGGAAAGCTACAAATGGCAGGTTTCTCATCGCTGGACGACTTCCTCAACGAAGTGACCGTCAACGGCAAATTCTGGCGCACCGATTGGAACAAGCTGACTCATGCCGTGGGCAGCGAGGCCGCCGGCTTCTGGTACGCCTACCCGCACTCCACCGGCAACCCCAGCGCGATGACCCTTGGCGCGGTCGGCACTGCCCTTGCCTGGCACCCGGCACACGACCGGCTGGCCGGGTCCATGCCCATTGGCGGCGATGTCAGCCCCGACACGAAGCACATCATCAACGCCAGCGCCTTCTCGGCGGTGGCCGCGTCGGTGCCCAAGGTGTTGATGCTCGTGGACATGCTCGGCTGGTATCCGATGACGAACACCACGCTGGGCGGCGATCAGGCCCTCGTCAACTCTCGGACGTTCACCGCGACCGCCGCCACCCCGACCGTGGTGACGTTGGCTGCGGGCTGGGACATGCAAACCCGGACCTGCATACGCCTGACCAACTCGGGCGGCGCGCTGCCGGCGGACCTGTTGACGGGCACGAACTACTACTGGAACCGGCTGTCCGCCACTACCGGAAATCTGGCGCTGACTCACGCCGACCTTGATAACGCGGTCTACGTCGCGGCCTCTGGCACCGGCACCGGCACGCATACGGCCACGATGTACATCGACCGCTCGCCCACTCCCGGCGCGGGCGTGCAGGCGTTCATCACCCCGTCCGTGGCCTTGGGCGCGGGCACGCCGAACATTCGGATCACCTACACCGACGCTGACGGCAATCCGGGTGCGCTCACCCCTGCCACGCTGCCGATCAGCAACGCCAGCTCGCCGATCGGGCAGGTTGATGGCAGCGGGACGGCGGCCGGCAAGTTCGGCCCGTTCCTTCCGCTCGCCGCGGGCGACAAGGGCATGAGGCTGGCCGAGCAGTTCAACTATTCGGCAACGCACGCCTCGGGCACGGCAAACCTGATCCTGGCTCGCCCGCTGTTGACCTTGCCGCTGACGACCGTTGGCGTTGCCGGCGAGCGCGACCTGCTCAACCAGGTCCCGTCCCTGCCGCGCGTCTTCGATGGCTCGTGCCTCGTGTGGCTCGGGTATGCCGGAGCCGTGACCACGGCGGGCTCGAGCTATTTCGGGCATCTGGACTTCGGTTGGGGTTGAGGGGTGGCCCTTCTCGGCAGGTATTCGGTTCTGTACAAGTCGCCGGGCTCGATGCTCGGTGGCGCGACCAACGTCGGCTCGGACCGAGGCGCGCAGAACATAGCATCCCGGCAGCGGGCCCGCTTTGCCAGTGCGTCGTGGTCCCGCAAGTCGAGCGTGCCGGAGGGCTACCGGCCGCCCTACTCCATCATCATCGCTGTCCGTGATGGAGAGATCGCAAGCCGCGCCAGAACAACCGGAACCGGCGCGCTGACCGCAAGCGCCGCCGGCGGCAAGAACGGCGCCGCTGATTTGGCCGGCTCGGGCACGATTGTCGGCCTGGGTCAGTTGATCGTTTCGGCGGTCGCCGCTCTGGTTGGCACGGGCACCCTGACTGGCAATGCCATTGCCAACCTGCTCGCGGTCGCCGCGCTGGCGGGATCGGGCAACGTCGTCGGGGCGCTGCTCGCTCTCGGCCTGCCGGCGGCGGCGCTTACCGGGGCCGGCACCCTGGCTGCCACCCGCTACGCGACGGGCACGCTGGGTGCGAGCATCACGCCGTTCACGGAACTGAGCCCGCAAAGCCTTGCGACGGCGGTGTGGGGCCAGATCATCGAAGCCGGCTACTCAGCCGAGGAAATCGTCAGGCTGCTGGCGGCGCACGCTGCGGGCGACGCGACGGGCCTCAACGGCAGCACGGCATTCGTCGGCATTGACGGCTCCACGGTCCGTATCGAAGGCACGACGGACGGCGCAACACGGACGATCGGCAGCCTGAACGGATCGTGATTTGAGCTGGCTAGGAGATTGGTTTGGTGACTGGTTCGGCCGATGGTATGGGTCGGGCGAAGATGCCGGCCCCTCGGCGTCTTTGCATGGGTCTAGCTCGGTCAGTGCGGTTCTTGTCGGTGTGCAAAACACGACGCCGCCGACCATCATCGGCGCAGGCTGGCGGCCCCAGCGCATCCCTATCGACCGTGGCCGGTTCCCGAGCCTGCGAACCATTCGAGACGAGGAAGACATCATCGTCGCGACAGTCATGGCCGCGATCCATGCGGGCATCCTGAAAGCCAAGTAATGATCGAATATTCAATGATGGCCGACGACCTGCTCCTCTCGGTGCGGGGCTTCGTCACGCGCAGTCTTGGGCCTTTGCTCGAGCGCGTGAAGGCGCTGGAGGAGCGACCGCTGATCCACGGGAAGAACGGCGCGGACGGCCTCAATGGCAAGGATGGCGAAGCAGGCTTGGCAGCAAGGGACGGCGCCGATGGCAGGGACGGGAAGTCGGTCAGCATCGACGAGGTGCGCGAGCTCGTGAAGCTGGCGACCGAGGCTGCATTCGCCGGAATGCCGAAGCCGAAGGACGGCATCGACGGAAAAGACGGCGCGCATGGCCAAGATGGCCAGCCCGGCTCGGCTGGCGAGAAGGGCGCGGCCGGCATCGACGGCAAGGATGGCGCGCCCGGAATCGAAGGTCAGAAGGGCCTCGACGGCAAGGCTGGAGTCGATGGTTCGCCGGGAGAAAAGGGTGCAGCCGGCATCGACGGGAAAAACGGAGGCGATGGCCTGAATGGCAAAGACGGCGCTCCGGGGATTCAAGGCAAGGACGGCGCCGATGCAGTAGACGGCAAGGACGGCGCTGACGGCCTCGCGGGCAAGGACGCAACCCCAATCGACGAGGATGCGCTGGTCGCCCGCATCGCCGAAGTGGCCGTGAAGCACATTCCGGTGCCCCGCGACGGCATCGACGGCAAGGACGCAGACGAAGAATCGATGATGGCCCGCGTGCTGAAGGCCATTCCTGCACCGAAGGATGGTGTCGACGGCAAGGACGCGGCGCCGATCGATCCCGAGCGAGTGCGCGATATGGTCAAGGCCGAAGTCGCCTCGATCCCTCGCCCGGAGAACGGCCGCGATGGCCGTGACGCAAAGGGCAAGGACGGGACCGACGGTCTGTCTATCGACGACTTCGACATCGAGCAGAAGGACGACCGAACCATCGTCGTCTCGCTCCGCAACAAGGACAAGCAGGTTGCGCGCGAGATCAAGCTGAAGGGCCTGCCGATCGACCGCGGCGTTTACAAGTCTGGCGCTGCCTACCAAGAGGGCGACGGGATCACTTATGGCGGATCTTGGTGGCTAGCGCAGAAGGACACGAGCAACACGCCCGGCGATGCTTCCGGCGATTGGCGCCTGGCCGTCAAGCGGGGCCGCGACGGTAAAGACGCATGAGCTACTACATCGACCCCATCTTCTGGCGGGCAAGGTACGTAGTCCCGCTGCCGCCCGGGATCAAGGTCATCTCGACCACGGCCGGGCCGATGATCTCGCTCGAGAAGCTGCGCCAACAGTGCGAGCTCGTGGCGATCGACGGCGACTCCGACGCCGACTCACACCCGGACGACGAGTTGCTGATCGCCTACCTCGACGCCGCCATTGAGCACGCCGAGGACTTCACCGGCCTTGCGATCGCGCTGCGGACCTACGAGATGGCGCTGGACAGCTTCCCGTGGTCGAGCGCCTGGACATCTCGCGGCATCGAACTCCCGCGGCCGCCGTTGATTCGCATCGACAGCTTCTTCGCCACCGCCGCCGGCAGCGAGGGGGAGCTCGACGAAGGCGACGACTACCTCGTCGATGACTACCGCACCCCGGCGCGCATCGTTCCCGTGACGTCGTGGCCGAGCATGACCCGGGCGACGAACGCGCTCAAGATTCGCTTTACGGCGGGCTACATGACCCCGGCCTATGAGGAGGCCTCGGACTTCTCGGCATCCGACTACGCGGGCGCGCAGCAACTGCCCGCGGCGATCCGGCAGGCGTTGCTCCTCATGGTGCGGCACTTCTGGGAGCATCGGAGCGATTCTGTCGACAAGACGCTGGCGACGATCCCGAACGGCTTTAAGGATCTGCTCCGGCCGAAGAAGGTCATCTTGGGCATGGCGTGATGGGCGAGCGTCGGCACTGGGTGACTTTCGAGAGCCCGGAGACGGAGATGGATTCGGACGGCGCCCAGGTCGATACGTGGGTTCCCGCGTTTCCGCTGAACCACCGGATGCCGTGCCAGGTCCGGGCGCTGTCGGGGCGCGAACTCTTCGCTGCGCAGGCGTCGCAATCGAAAGTTTCGACAGAGATCGTCACGCAGTACCGGCCAGGATTCAAGGCTTCCATGCGAGGCCGGCTTGGCGCGGAGGTGTTCAACATCGAGGCAGTGATCCTCGACCCGGAGAGCCGGAACCGCACGATCACGCTACGATGCAGCAGCGGGGTCAACTTGGGGTGAAGTACCCGGAGCGGCCGGCGTGGTCTGGCCGCACGGTGGTCTGCATCGCCAGCGGCCCGAGTCTCACGGCAGAGGACGTCGAGACGGTCCGGGAATCGAAACACCCGGTCATTGTCACGAACACGACCTTTCGCCTGACTCCGTGGGCCGACGTCGTGTTCGGAATGGACATGGCCTGGTGGAAGATGTACGGCAAGGAGGTTGCCGAGGTCTGCACGGGCCGGAGGATGTCGACCTCGCACGCCGCTAGAGCCTACGGAGCGGAGTCGCTGTGGCAGACGCCGTGGTTCCCGCAAGCGATGAACTCGGGCGCGGCGAGCGTGGGGCTGGCGATGGCGTCTGGCGCGGCGAAGATCGTGCTGCTGGGCTTCGATTGCCAGAAGACAGGTGGCAAGACTCACCACCATGGCGACCACCCGAAAGGGCTAGGTAACGGGGCATCGCTGAAGAAGTGGCCGAAGCACTTCGAGACTCTGGCGAAGGACGCGCAGAAACGAGACTGCATCATCGTGAACGCAACCAGGGAAACCGCCCTGCGATGCTTTGAGCGAGTGCCGCTACAGCTGGCCCTATGAGGCGGACGATTCGTGGCGGGACGGGGCTAGGGGACGCTCTCTACGTGCAGAGCGTGTGTCGGCATCTGGTGGAGAAGGGGCAATCGATCCGGGTCAATAGCGCATGGCCCGATGTGTTCCGGCCGCTCGGCGACAAGTGCGCGGTCGCGCCGTTCAGTCGCACAGCACAGGTCGTCGCGCACTACCCGTCCCGAAAGTGGGCGACCGATACGACGCAGTTCGAGGACTGCTGCATCACGGCCGGTGTGCCGAAGAACATCGACTTGCGGCTGGATTGGAAGCCGACGAATCAAACGCTGATCGACAGCATCGGATCGCGGCCGTTTCTCTGTGTCCAACTTCCGCGCACTCCGATGGGTCGCACGGATGGATTCGGCGCTGAACTGCTGCCGGACTGCAACGTGATCCAGAAGCTGATCGACAGGCTGCGGGAGAGGTTCTGCATCGTTCAGATCGGCTCCGGCCGGCCGTTGCACAAGTTCCACGGCATCGACGTAGATCTGGCCAACAAGACCACCGTATCGGACTTGCTCGATGTGGCGACCGCGGCCAGTGGGTTCCTCGGCTATGTGTCGTTCATCGTCCCGCTGGCTGAGTCGCTGTCAAAGCCTGCCCTGCTGGTCTGGTCGCGGCGAGGATTGAAGGCCGGTAGCCACTTCATCCGAGCGGTGACGCCGAAGAAGGTGTTGCACAAGCCGAGCTCGAAGTTCCTTTGGGACGACGCGACGGAACAAGAGATACGGGAGGTGGCCGATGCGTTCATGCGATAGCAGTCTCCTGCGCGAAACGTTCCACGGGAAACGTGTTGCCATTGTCGGCAGCGGCCCCGGCTCACTCGACAACGCGCCGGGTTTGGTGGATTCGCACGATGTCGTCGTTCGCGTGAACAACTACAAGACCGGCAAGGCTCAGGGCTACCGTTGCGATGTGTTCTACAGCTTCTTCGGCGGCTCGATCCTGAAGCCGGCCTTCGACCTGCAGCGCGACGGCGTGAAGCTCTGCATCTGCAAGTGCCCGAACTCGAAGTTCATCGAGTCTGAATGGCACAGGAAGAACGGCAAGATGCTCGGGACGGACTTCCGCTACATCTACAAAGCGCGTGCCAACTGGTGGTTTTGCCCGACATACATTCCGGACCGCGCGGAGTTCATGGAGGTCTTCGAGATGCTCGGCAAGCACATCCCGAGCACCGGCTTCTCGGCGTTGCTGGCTGTCCTCGCGCACGCGCCGGCCAGCATCTACCTGACGGGCTTCGACTTCTTCGCCTCACGCATTCACAACGTGAACGAGCCTTGGCGGCCGGGGAATCCGGATGACCCGATCGGGCATGCGCCGGAACGCGAAAGAGCGTGGCTTGCAGAACATTGCGACATGGTCACGATGGACGACAGGCTTACCGAAATCATGGAGGATGCGGGTGCAGTACTGGACGATTGAAATGGAAAAGCAGGTCGGGTTTCGACTCCAGACCTTGCTCGATAGCCCGCAGTTGCTGAGCGCCTATCGGCAGTTCGGAGGCCAGCCGTTTCGACGCTCGAGCGTGTTCCATGGGCTCGAGGGCTTCTTGCGCGAGAACAACATCGCCGGCCGTCGTTGTTTCGAGATCGGCACATGGAATGGCCTCACCGCGGTCGTGCTGTCCCAGTTCTTCGCCGAAGTCGTGACCGTCGACATTGCACACAACGATCTGAAGCACGAGATCATCAAGCATCTCGGCATCACGAATATCCGATGCGTGGAAATCGACAGCAACGAAGACAAGGCGAGGGTCTTCGCTGACACGAAGTTCGATTTCGCGTACCTGGACGGAAATCACGCACAGGACACCGGGGGCGACTGGAAGCTGACGAAGGGCTGTGGCCGAGTTCTGTTTCACGAGGCGTGGCCGTTTCAAAAACCAGTTTGGGATCTGCTCCATTCGCTGCCAGAAGATGAGGTCGTCTGGGGCGGTGATGGTCTGGCGCTGTGGAGGCGGCAGACGTGACCTGGCCGACCAGCCTCTACGAATACAAGGGACAGATGTTCCCCGAGTACCTCAAGACCGGCAACGCCTGCCAGTTCGTCACGCCGCTGGCCAAGGAGTTCTGCGTCGGCATTGGCCTCGACGTAGGGGCGGGCAAGTGGCCGCTGCCGGGAGCCATTCCTGTCGATGCCAAGGACGGCCGGGACGCGATGGAGTTGCCGCACGGGCAATACGACTACGTGTTCAGCAGCCACTGCCTCGAGCATCTGGCGAACCCCATCGCAGCCTTGGAGCACTGGCGAACCCGTCTACGGTCGGATGGTGTTCTGTTCCTGTCGCTGCCGCACCCGTCGATGACGTACTGGAAACCTCAGCACTGCCGCAAGCATCTGCATTCGTGGCGGCCCGAGGAAATGGCCGAGATCGTCCGCGACCTCGGGTTCGTTGCTGTGATCCACAGCGAGCGGGATCTGTCTTGGTCGTTTCAGGTCGTCGGAAGGAAACCATGACCATCAAGGATCGAATCGTCGAACTGCACGGAGAGTCGTTTCTCCGCAAGAGCGCCCTGAACATTCGCGACGGCGAAGGCGTGTTCCGGGAATTTCTCGAAGGCGCCGGGTATCGCACGATCCTGGAGATCGGCACCTACAAGGGCATCTCCGCTGCATGCATGGCGCAGTACTGCGAGAAGATCATCACGATCGATCTGGCGCACGGCAAGCTCGAGACGAACGGCGAGGATCACGATCGGCATGCATTCTGGGAATCGCTCGGCATCGACAACATTGAGTTCCATGCGGTCGCCGACGATGAAGAGAAGGCGAAGCTGATCGCAGGGTTGGAGTTCGATCTAGCCTTCGTCGACGGCGCGCACGATACCGAGGGCGTTCGGCGCGACTTCGCTCTCGTCAAGCACTGCGGCGCGGTCCTGTTCCATGACTATGATGACAGCGGGCCGCAATTGGAGAAGCGCAACGCCGTCTATCGGTTCGTCAACAAGCTCCCGGCGCATCAGCTCCGGGTGCTCGACATCTTCGCGCTGTGGACCGATTCATAGCCTCGCTGCCGGCCGAGTCGGACGGCGACTTGATGCTGTGTCGCGACTTCGGCATCGCCTACCAGCAAGACAGGACGAACCTGTGCGCGTACGACGATGCCTACTACGACAAGTGCAAGTCGTACGAAGGCCAGCAGATCGCGCAGGCCATCAACGCGGGGCGCGTGGCGCTGGTCAACAAGTACGTCGGCCTGGGCAAAGTGGTCGACGTAGGCATCGGCTCTGGCGAGTTCATCCGCCTGCGCCCGAACACCTGGGGCCACGACGTGAACCCCGCCGGCATCGAGTGGCTGAAGCGCAACGACCTCTGGGCGAAGAACCTGCAAGGCTTCGCCGGCGCCACGTTCTGGGACGTCCTGGAGCACGTCGAGACGCCGGAGGAATACCTGCAGCAGATTGGACTGCATGCCTTCGCCTTCGTGAGCATTCCCCTGTTCTACGCGCTGGGCGCGGTGCGGGCATCGAAGCATTACCGGCCGGGCGAGCACCTGCAGTATTTCACTGAGCAGGGCTTCATCGACTGGATGGAGCGCCACGGCTTTCGCCTCATGCAGATGCAGGACTTCGAGATCAGGGCGGGTCGAGAGTCGATCTACAGCTTCGCTTTCAGGCGGTACAGATGGCCGGTCTGAAGATGGAAATGCAACTGCATGGGTTGACCGGCGTGCTCGAGACGCTGAAGTCGCTCCCCGCCGAGGTCGTCAGCAAACGCGGCGGCCCGGTCAAGGCCGCACTGCGCAAGGGCGCGAACGTCATTCTCAAGGCCGAGAAAGCGAACCTTCGTGCGGTCATGGGGCACCGGACGAATGGCGAGCGCCAACTGTCCACCGGCCTGCTGTTGAAAAACCTCGTCGCCACCCGCGGCAAGCCGAGGGGCGTCAACGGCGAGCGGTACATCGTCCGCGTGAAGCGCAAGAACTATCCGCGCAAGGGAAAGAACGTCAGCACGGTCAAGGTCGCGCAGCTGCTCGAGTACGGCAGCAGCAAGCAACCGGCGGAGCCTTTCATCCGGCCGGCGTTCAACGCCAAGGCGGCTGAGGCGATCCGCACCATCGAGATCGAGCTCGTCAAGGGCGTCAAGAAGGTCGCGGCGAAGCTGGGCCAACAGAACAAGGGGCGCTGATGCTTCCTCCGGTTTTCCAGGCGCTGAAGGCCTCTGCGGCGGTCAAGGCCATCGTCGGCAGCAACCCTCCCCGCGTCTATCGCCACGGCCGGGTGCCCGAGGGCACGCCAGAGCGGCCGATCATCGAACCCTTCGTCACTTGGTTCATGGTCTCGGGCGTGCCGGAGAACAACCTCAGCGACCCGCCGCCATGCGATCGCACGACGGTGCAAGTGGATTGCTGGCATCGCACGGATTCCGGCGTCGAGCTTCTGGCGACCGCGGTTCGCGACGCGCTCGAGGTCATCGGCGTAATGACCGCGACGCAGATCGACGACTTCGAAACCGAAACCAAGTTCTTTCGGATGTCGCTCCAGGTCGACGTCTTCATCAATCACTGATCCTCTCCGTTTCCCCCACCACCGGCCCGCTGAATGCGGGCCTTTTTCATTGAAGGAAGCATCATGGCTGTCATTCAAAACCAGTTCGAAACCAAGGGCACGCATCTCTACTTCATCGATGCCGTGACCACCACTGACCCCACTGTCACCAAGCTGACTTGCCCGACCGGTATCACCGGAATCGGCGGCGGCACGAAGGACAAGATCGACACCACCTGCCTCGATGAGACCGGTGCGTATCGGACCAACGTCGGCGGCTTTGCCGACCCCGCGGAACTCTCCGTTCCGTTCATTCTGTACAAAGGCGACGGCTCGCACCAAGCCCTGTTCCTGTTGCGCGACTCCGGCGCGACGGTGAGCTGGATGCTTGGACTCAGCGACTCCATCGCCGTGCCGACGCTCGACAGCGACATGACCGCGCTCGTCACGCCGGCCGCCCGCACTACCTTCGCATTTTCCGGCTACGTCACGCAAGTGACATTGGACGCGACGATCAACGAAGTCATCCGCGGCACCCTCACTATCCAACCGACTGGCACGACGACCCCCTACTGGGCGTCGTGATGGACTGGCTGCTGACGCAGCCGGGCACGGTACGGGCTGAAACACGCCCATTCGGTGACGGCAAGGATCACACCTTCCACTTCAAGGCTCGCGCGCCGAACGAGATTGCTGCCCACTTCGGAGCAGTCCAGGCGCTGACCAAGGACGGCCAGACGGCCGAAGCCGCGGTCGCGGTGCAAAAGGAGCTCGCGCGATTCATCGCCGATTCCCTTTGCAACGAAGACGGCACGCCCATGCTCGACGCAAAGAAGGCCGAGCAGATCGCCCCGGTTCTGAAGAACGAACTGCGCGCGATCATCGTCGACGGATCCAGCAAGACCGTCTCCGAACTGGGAAACGTCTAGCAGCCAAGGGCGAGGAATGGTTCTGGCACGTTCTCGCCCTCGCACTCGGCGGTCGCACGATCGCCGAGTGGAAAGCCGCAATGGCGGCCGACCCGGTGGAGTTCGAGAGCTGGAAGGCGTTCTACACGCTGCACCCCTTCGACGACCGCTCACGATTCCACCGGCCGGCGGCGCTGATGGCGTCCATGGTGGGCGGGAACGAGGTCGGCGACCTGCTGGACTGGCTCGACCGCAAGCCCGCTCCAGAGGCGGGCTACAGCGACGTGGACCTGTCGTTCATGAAGGCGTTCGGCGTGAAACCGCCGCGTAAGGACTGAGCATGGCAGCAGGCAGCATCACCGTCGATCTGTTGCTCAAGACGGGCACGTTCGAGACAGACACCAAGCGTGCCGGTCAGAACCTCAGGCGGCTTCAGAAGGACGCCGAGGCGGTCGGCCGTGCTATCGGTGTCGCGTTCGCGGCTGCGGCCGTTGCGACGCTCGCCTTTGCCAAGAGCCAGATCAACCAGCTCGACGCGCTGAACGACCTGTCCGACGCCACGGGCTCGACGGTCGAAAACCTGAGTGCGCTCGAGGACGTGGCCCGGCGCAATGGGCAGTCGCTCGACGATGTGACGGGAATCCTCGTCAAGTTCAATGCCGCCCTGAAGGAAACTGACGGCAAGAACGGGATCAGCCTCGCGCTGCAGTCGATCGGGCTGAGCGCGAAGGAACTGCAAAGCCTCGACCCGGCCGAAGCCCTGCGCCGCACTGCGGTCGCGCTCGCCGGATTCGCAGATGACGGCAACAAGGCGCGGATCGTTCAGGAACTGTTCGGCAAGTCCGTCAGGGAAGCCGGCCCATTCCTGAAAGACCTCGCGGAGCAGGGCAAGCTAAACGCGACGGTCACTACCGAGCAGGCGAAGGCGGCGGAGGAGTTCAACAAGCAGATATTCGGCCTGCAGAAGAACGTCGCCGACGCTGCCAGGGCCATCCTCGGTGACTTGATCCCGGCGATCAATGCGGTCTTCCGGGACGTTCGCGGCGGATCGTTTTTCGACAACATCTTCGGCACGCTCGGGCTCGGCACGTCGACTGCGGCCGAGGCGCTGGTCAAGAACTCGACCCGGATCAACGACTCGATTGCCGAAACCACCCGGTCAATTGCCAAGCTCAAGGAATCGGCCGGCAACAGCGGGAACATCTATGCTGAGAAGGGCATTGCCGATCTAGAAAAGAAGCTCGTCGGCCTGCGCACCGAAGCCGCGGCCGCCGAAAAGCAGATGATCCTGCTGTCGGGGTTGAACAAGGGCTCCGGTCCTGCGAAGCCGGATGCGCCGAAACTTGGCCTCCCCCCGCTTCCGAAGCCGGCGAGCGGCACGGATCCCTTCGTGGCCCTCATCAAGAGCGCACGCGAGATGCTGGCGGTCGCCAAGGCATCCACCGAGGCCGAGGGCGATCTAAGCCAGGCGCAGACGGCGCGGGTGAAGATTCAGGCCGACCTGACCGCCGGCACGCTCAAGCTGACGAAGCCGCAGAAGGAACTCCTGTTCCTGACGCTCGAGCAGGCCGACGCCTATCAGCGCGAGGGCGAACTGCAGAAGCGATCAACGCAGGCGACCATCGATGCATTCTCGGCGCGAGAGAGCTTCCTGCAGCAGCAGAAGGCCGTCACTGATTCCTTGCTCGACGAGGTAGTCGCCGCCCGCCAGCAGGCTACGCAGTTCGGGGCAACCGCGGCCGCCATCGAGGCGCAGGCGATTGCCAAGAATCGGGCGGTCGCAGCATCCAAGGAACTGCTCGCCATCGCCCGTGAGGAACGGGACGAACTTGACCCCATCGCGGCCGAGTACCGCAAGCAGGCGGCGGCCATCAGAGACGCAGCCAAGGCGCGCGAGGAACTGATCGCCAAGCAGAACCTGCTCCTGAACGATCCGACCGCGGGCGCCGAGCAGGCGGTCAAGGACTACCTCGAGGCCATCAGCAAGGCCGGGCTTGCGACGCATGACGCCATATCCAACGCGCTGGCCTCGCTCGAGGACTTGACCGTCGAAGCCTTGCTAGGCGGCGACATCAAGTCGGCCGCGAAGAGTCTGGTGAATCAACTCATCAGCGAGTTCTATCGGTTGCAGGTCGTCCGGCCTTTGCTCGCGTCGATCTTCGGCGGCGGCGGGGGCGGTGGACTGGCGGCGCTCCTGAAACTGTTCGGCGGCGGACAGAGCAATCTGCAATTGGGCTCGACGACGATCACGCCTCAGCTGGTCGGCGAGTTCGCCACGGGCACGCCCTACGTTCCGAAGACGGGTCTCGCGCTGGTCCACGAGGGCGAGCGCATCACGCCGCGGGCGCAAAACACGGCCGGCTCCGGCGGCACTGTCGTCGAGGTTCACAACTACTCCGGCGCCACCGTGCGCGAAGAGTCGAGCCAGCGCGGCGACAAGAAGCTGACCCGTCTCATCATCGGCGAGATCGCCCGTGATTCGCGCAGCGGTGGCGTGACTCGTCAAGCAACCCGGGAGGCGGTCGGCCCGAGACCGCGCAGGGGGTGACCCTCCCGCTCATCTTCCCGCCGAGCTCGCTGCCCCTGTTCCTGGGGCGCGGGATTGGCGTCACGCTCGGCGACGACTTTGCGGGCGTGGCTCGCGGCAGCGGGCACAGCCGCAAGCGCCCGAAGTCCAGCGGGAAGCCACGCACGGTGTCGGTCACGTGGCAGCTGACCTACGCGCAGATGATCGAGCTCGACCTGTGGGGCGAGCAGGCGCTGAACGTCTGGACCGAGGAGTTCACGGCCGAGGTGCCGAACATGGGCCCCGGCCGGCTGTTCTGGCGGGCTCGCTGGGCCGAGATGCCGCGCATGAGGCCGCAGGGCACCCCGCGCGGGCCGGAGTGGGCGGTCACCGGGACACTGATCCTCTACGGCGAGGGTGCAGCCAGCAGGCCGTCGACGGGCGCACTGAGCGGCGAGATTCTGATCGCGCGGCTCGGCTCCGGCTTGCTGGTCCTGCCCGCCACGCCGCTGGCGGGCGAGATTCTGATCGCGCGGATCGCGGTCACGCTGCTCGCGGGCGAGATCGTCATCGCCCTGACGTCGACCATCCTGCCGCTTGCCGGCGAGATCGTCATCGCGCGCACGGGGTCGGGAAGCCTGTCAGCGGGCGGCGGAGGCGGAAGCGGCGGAACGATCATCGTCGGCGAGGCGGACGGCACTCCGCTTCAGGCGGTCGCCACGATCCTGTTCCCGAACGGGACGCTCAGTATCGACTCGGACGATACGGCGATCTACACGCCGTCTGCGAGCGGCAGTGGGAAGCAGACGTTCTATCAAAGCAGCGACCCCGGCACCGATGCTTCGATTCACGACGACTGGATCGATAGCGATACCGGAATCAAGTACACGCGGATCGATGACGGTTCGTCGATCCAGTGGGTGGAGTTCTGATGCAGTTTCCGACAAGCCCAGCCGTAGGAGATCGCTACACCCTTGCCGGCCGTGTCTGGGAATGGACCGGCGCTTCTTGGAAGCGGGTGGTCTAGATGGCGATCAACTTTCCCGATAGCCCGGCGCTGAACGATACGTACATCGTTGCGGATCGCGTCTGGTCCTGGGACGGCTCCGGGTGGAAACGGATCATCAACGCTGGCCAGGTCGTGTCGGTGTTCATCCTCGCCGGGCCGTTCGTCGATGATCCCCTGGCGCTGCCGGTCCCGCTGGGGCTGGCGTCGTTTGAACTGGTCAACTATGTGTAAAGGCGGGATCCACCAATGAGCGCTACCCTTAGCTGGGCCAGCAGCGGCGCCGGCACCAAGACCGGCACGACGAACGCGCTGCTGATCGACGACATCGACACGCTCGTGACATCGAAGTCCGGCGACGCGACGTTCAAGTGGGAGGTTGCCGGCAAGTCCAACGCCGGCACGCCGCGCTATCTCCTGCTGCGGCGCAAGGATGCCAGCGCCGGGCGGATCGGCATCATCATCTGGGACTCTGCGCCGGCTGCGAACAACGCCGCGATCCTGGACGGTGCGCCGACGAACGGCGCCGTGCAGTTCGTGTGGTTCCCCAACGGCACCGGGACAACGCTCTCGAACCTCACCGCTGCCTCCGGGACGATCTGCGGCACCGATACCGGCGTCGTCAAGTGCGTATCGCCGGGCACGGTCGCCAACATCTACGGCGCGAGCTACCAGTGCTTCTACTTCGACTCTGCCGAGGCGATTGTTTTCTGTTTCCAGAACCCTGCTGTCGCCTTGACCTTTGCGGCCGGAGTGGGTGACATTCTTGTAGACGCTGCTGACGCAGCACATGGCGGATCGTTCGCAACTACTAGCACCAACCCATTCAACAATTTTGGCACCAGTAGCAATGTCCCGTTTCCATGGACGACTTCGACGACAGCCGCGGGACTCTCGACGGGTGGCGGAACTGTTCGAACCAACTATGGCAGCAGCAACAGGCAGTATTTCATGGCGTGGATTCCTTCGGGTACATGGGTTGGACAGACCCCGTCGGCCACTGATGTGCTGACCGAAACGGGGGCGAACAAAGCATGGTTCCTTGCCCCGCAGCTACTCGGCCAGACCAAGGGCGAGGGTCCGGTTCTGAAGCTGCGCCAGATCGCATTCGGCCCGGGCGGCACCACTGCCCCGCTGACGGCATACAACACCACCGGCCCGGTCGTCGCCGCGCGGCAAGCGACGATCTCCACCGCGGGCGGCAACGGCCCGCCGTGGATGGTGAACTTCAAGGTCTGAGCGATGACTGTCGGCACGTCCCTCGTCTTCCCGGCCGGGCTTCCCTGCCCGCAGGAACTGCCGACGCAATCGGCGGAACGGCGCGTGCTGAACGATGCGCTGACCGAGGCGCGGGTCGGGCAGACGGACAGACTCGATTACGAGGACTACGTATTCCCGCCCTACAGCCCGGCGCAGGCGCTGGAGCTAGACGAGTTCTGGCGCGTGACGTTGAACAAGGGCGGCAAGTGGTTCTCGACACTGGCCCCCTACTGGCCGAGACCCGAGGGCCGAACACCGGCAGCGCGTCGATTCATCGGCCCGCCGCGTTGGGAGTTCATTCACACGGGCAAGCCGGAGATCGGCTACTGGCGCGTGAGCGGCACGTTCGAGGTTCGTGGCGTCGGCGAGCTTCCGGTCGAGCCTGATCCGCCTTCGGCGTGGAATCCGCTGGACATGATGTCCGCGCAGGCGCTTCCCGTATGCGTCGATCTGACAGAGGGATACCGCCTTGCCACTCGCAACACCGTCTTGCCGGACAACTGGGAGTCGGGTGTTCGTGGGGAGCGGTCGCGCGGCGGCATCGCCGGGCAGCGGTTCTACCTTGAACTCGAGATCGTCAGTGTCGGCAGCGGTATCCCCAGCGCGAATCAAGGTATGCAGTGCGGGCTTGTAGACGGTGGACAGACGAATGTTCTATCCCGGCCGCCGCCCTCGGATAGCTCCGAAGCCACCGGGGCTGGACAAGCCTTGGCCTATGTGCTGGCATACAGCCGGCTCGACGGCGTGGTGTTTGCGAGCGAACCGGCGCCCCCGACGCAGTCCGGGACGTTCGTCACGCAGATGCAGGCCGGCGATATTTACGGCTTCGACTGGCTCGTCGGAACATCGATCACAGTGCGGCGCAATGGGGCAGGAGCCATCGTCGCACCGGTGACATCAACGTCGCAACTGTTCCCCTACTTCAGCGCGGGCCTGACGCTGGTCGATGCAACGAATCTCGGGACCAGCGAGTCGGTCCGCATCCGCACCGGCAAGAAGCAGCAGCTCTACCGCCCAGCCGCGGCAATCGCCTGGGGCTGACCGATGCCGCAATTCAAAGCCCCGCGCCACGGTGTCACGATCGCCGAGGCCTTCCACGAGGCAGCCAACATCGCACCCGACGACACGCTGATCCTCGACACCTTCGAGCTATGGCACCCGAGCCTTGCGGCGCCGATCTACGTCGTGAGCAACTTCGAGGCGCTGCTGGCCACGAAGGAATCCGGCGCCGACCGCGACCCGAGCGTACAGGTCGAGTTCCTGGCCGCGCCCGGCATCACCCTCCAGCGCCCGACCGAATCCGACGCGGCATCGCCGGGCGAGATGGAACTCGTGGTGCCGAACATCTCCGGCGTGTTCTCGCGCGCGGTGCGGGCTGCCCGGGGCTCGGCGTCCCTGTGGGAGATCATCGAGCGGTTCTACGATGCGGCAGACACCGGCGCCCCGTCGCAGACCCCGATGAAGCTCACGGTGGTCGGCGTCGAGATCACCACGCGCACGGTGACGATGCGCTGCGCCTTCACCGACCAGGCGAACTTTGCCATCCCGCGCATCACCTTTCGGCGCGCGGCATATCCGGGGCTCGTGCGATGACCTGGGTCGCCTCGCTCATCGGCAAGCCCTACGCTGCAGACGGGCAAGGGCCGGACGCATTCAACTGCTGGGCGCTGGTCCGCCACGCACTTCAGATCGGCCACGGGCTCGAGGTCCCGGTCCTGGCCATGGACACCGAGGAGGGATGGCGAGCGATCGGCCTGCGCGCGAAGATGGCACGGGAGTGGGCCGTCACGGCGGGCCGGGCGAGGGCGGGCGACATTCTCTCGATGGTCGGTGCGCGGCGCGATCTGCACGTCGGCCTGTGCCTCGATTCGGTGCGCGTGCTCCACACCTCCGCCGACTCCGGCGAAGCGCGCGTGCAGCGACAACAGGAGCTTCGGTTCCTCGGCTTCGACCGCTTCGAGGTCTGGAGGCACCAGTGCTCGACCTGATCCCCTACGAGCGCCGGCCGGGCGCCCTTGTGCGGTTCAGCACGCCACGAATGGGCGTGTGCTCGAACCCGATGCTCGAGCTTTCGTCGACCGAAATGCACGACGTCCCGGTCGGCGTCCGGTTGCGCGACTTCGTGATCGAGGCGCGGGGGCCGGTGACGTGCCTGAAGAACGGCGAATGGCTGCTCCGGGACCACTGGGACGAGAAGACCGCGCCGGGCGATGTCATCGTTTGGTGCGTGTTTCCGCAGGGGCGGGAGACGGTGCGGCTGCTGCTGCAGGTTGCGACTGTCCTATCGCTGTTCATCGCTCCAGCTGCTACGCCTTACCTGACCGGCGTGAGCCTCGCATTCAACCTACTCGCTCCCCCGCGCCAGCCGAACATCAACAACGAAGCGCCCGGAAGCATCTACAGCGCCGCGCTCGCCGGCAACGCCGCGAGACTCGATCAGCCGATTTGGAAGAACTGCGGGCACGTGAAGATCACGCCGCCCTTCGCGGCCATCCCCTACTTCGTCAACCTGCCGCGCGCCGACGCCGCGGACCCGCTGCTCGACACGGAGCAGTACGGCTATTTCCTCTACTGCGTCGGGATCGGCGATCACGCGGTCGTCCGCACGCTGATCGGCAAGACGCCCGTCAGCAGCTACCAAGACGTGATCGTTGCTCAGTACCTCGCGCCCGGCGAGCAACCATCGACCGTCGAAGCGAACGTCCTCACCTCCTCCGAAGTGGCTAACCTCGAGCTCGCGACCGACATCAACGGGGACGGCATCTACGTCGGCGGCTACGTGGCCTGCCGGCCGCAGGATCGGGTGACGAAGATCGGGATCGACGTGGAGGCGCCGCAGGGTCTGGGCCACATCACTTCGGGCGGGAGCGATGATCTGGTCGTCGCCTGGGAAGTCCAGGTCCGCGAGATCGACGACTTCGGCGTGCCGGTCGGCGAGTGGACGCCGGTCGGCAACGAAAGCCGCGAGTACGACACGAACTCTCTGCAGCGGTGGTCGAACGAGTACACGCTCTCTGCACCGATTCGCGCCGAGGTCCGGCTGTACCGGACGAACCCGAAAAACAAGGACAGCGACGCACGGGATCAAATCAACTGGGCCGGTTTGCGGGCAACGCTCGAGGCGCCGGCAACGCTGAACCCGAACGCGGCGCACTACGAGCTGGTCATCCGCGCCGGCAAGCAGCTCACGGCCGAGAGTCAGCGCGACTTCTCGATGCTGGTCAATGGCAAGTGCCCGATCTGGGATCCGGACACCGAGACATGGTCGGCGAACGTCGTCCACCGGAACCCGGCATGGTGGCTGGTCGACCTGTGGCGGAACGAGGCATGGGGCCGCGGCTACCCGGATCGGGAGATCGACCTCGTCGGCATGGCGGCGCTCGCGGCAACCTGCGACGAGCGACAGGATCACTTCGACTTTTCGTTCAGCACCTCGATCGATCTGGCGGAAGCGGAACAACTGATCGCCCGCGCCTGCCGCTCGCGGGCCAGCCAGCCGCTCGGGCTGCATACCGCGACCCGAGATGAACTCGTCACCGACCACTTCACGATGTTCTCGGCCCGCAACACGCAGCCGGAGAGCATCGTCCAGACCGAGGACTTGCCGAGCCGGGACCGGCCGGACGCGATCATCGTCACCCATCAGGATCACATCCGCTGGGACCTGACGGAGATCATCTGCTGGGTGCCGGGCGCCGATGTTCCTTCCGACGGCGACCCGGCGAACCCGTTGTTCATCCATCTCGACGGCGTCATCGGCGCCAAGCAGGCCGAGCGCGAGGGACTGGCCATGGCGGCGAAAGTCGCCTACCGCGGGCTGAAGTTCGGCCTGACGACGGAGATGGAGGGCTTCCTGCTCCGGCACATGGACACCGTCCGCGTTCAGCCCGACCTTCCGGAGTACGGGGCGAGCGGCGACGTGACGTACTGGGACCCGGCGACCCTGGCCATGGAACTATCCGAGCCGGCGGACTTCAGCGAGGCGCCGATCTACATCACGCTTCGCCGCGACGACGGCAGCATCACCGCGCCGGTCGAGGTCACCGCGGGCGTGAACCCGACGACGGTCTACCTACCGGCCGCCCCCGACTTCGACATCATCTTCGACGACGGCGGGCGAGAGCGGCCGGTCTACTTCCTCGGGCCGCTGTCGAGTGACGAGCTCTGCAAGGTAGAGGAGATCGCCGATGGCGGGACGACCGACGAGGGCGCCCAGCTATTCGACGTTCGGCTCGTCATCGATGACCCGCGCGTTCACGCCGCCGACAACGCTCTATTGCCAACCCTGGGCGAGATCCAGGACCCGATCGACGACGGCACCGACATTCCGTCCGAGGGCGGCGGAACGGCCCTGCTTGTTCGCCTGAACGCGCGCAGCATCATCGGCGGGCTGGGCGGCGACTACGGCGGCATAGCCGAGTTCTCGCTGTTCGACGACGGCACCGCGGCGATGCGCGAGAAGGGCACCGTAGGCGCGCCTGTGACGACTGCCCTGTCGGGCGAGTGGATCAACGTCGCGCCGGTCGAGCCCGCAGACGCCGCGCTGTTCGAGGTCTACGCCGAGGACATCGGCGGGATGGGCGCGGCGATTGATGCTGCCGCCGGCGCCTCGCTCGTCGGCACCACTGGCGCATGGCTGCCGATGAACGCAGACCGGATCTGGACGCTCACGATCGACCCGGCAACCTATGACGGCCCGAGCACGATCAACCCAAACGAGACGATGGCGACGGCCATCCTGCGCGTGTCGATCAAGCGGATCAGCGCGGCATACATCCTCGAGACGCGAAATATCGCCCTGCAGATCGTCATCGGCCCCGGCGGCGGTGGCGCATAACCCGAAGGAGTCAGCATGTCCTATTTCAGCAACCACGGCGAGAACAAATGGATCGACTACTTGCGCGGGCAGGGGATCACGCTGCCGGCGAACTGGTTCCTCGGCCTCCTGAGCGCCTTCGCAGACGGCTCGGTCACCGAGCTCTCGGGCACCGGGTACGCGCGGGTCTCGCGCGCGCGGTCCCTGGCCAACTTCGCCGGGACGCAGAGCGCCGGATCGATCCTGGCCAGCACCGGCACCAGCCACACCTCGAGCAACAACGCCGCGGTCTCCTGGGGCACGCCGGGCGCGAACTGGGGAACTGCGAACTTCGTCGGCTTCTTCGATGCGTCGAGCGGGGGAAACTGCTGGTTCGTGGTCCCGATCGCCGCGGTCGTCATCACAACCGGGAGCCCTGACCCGGTTCAGGTTGCCTCCGCCGGCCTGTCGATCGTCCTCGGCCTCACCGGCGGACTGTCGGACTACATGAGCAACAAGATGCTGGACCTCGAGCTACGCGCGCAGGCATTCGCGCTGCCGTCGCCGTGGTACTACGCCCTCTACACGGCGACGCCGAGCAACAGCGGCGGCGGTACGGAGATCAGCGGTGGCAGCTACGCCAGGGTGTCCTTCACGCCCGACGACCTGACGATGTACAGCACGCAGCTCGACACGGCGGCGACGTCCAGCGGGACCGCCGGCCGGACAGCGAACGTCGCCGCGATCACCTTCCCGGCACCGACGGCTGACTGGGGCACGGCGGTCGCCTACGGTATCTTCGATGCCGCCAGCGGCGGGAACCTCCTGTTCTGGCACGCGCTCACGACCAGCCAGAGCATCGTCAGCGGCGGGCCAGCGCCCAGCTTCGCCAGCGATGCATCTGGCATCACGCTCGCCTGACCGGATGACCAAGCACTGGGCCGCCGAGTTCATCGGGCGGCCGTGGTCACCCACGTTCAATTGCTGGTCGCTGGTGCGCGAGGTGTTCCTTGTGCGCTGGGGTGTCGAGATGCCGGAGCTCGGTGTCGGCGAAGTGCATGCGGCCGACAACGTGGCGCTCCTCAAAGCCGCGGCCGAGGTCTCCGGCTGGCGGCCGGCCGACGGCCCTCCCCAAGACGGCGACATCGTGCTCTGCCGAGACGTCACAGGCAAGCGGCACGTCGGCGTGATGATCGAGCAGCGCGGTTGCCTGCTGCTGATGCACAACGAGGGATACATGTCGCTCCGCAAGGGGGTGTCGGTTCCTATCGGTAGCGTGCTTGCCCAGCTTCTCCATGAGGCTATCCAACTGACCGAGATAGAGCTCTGGAGGCGTGCATGAAAAACCCTTCGTCGCTCTTCTTCACTCTGCGCTGAGCCATGCCAGACGACCGACGCTCCGGGCCGCCAGAGCGGCGCGACCCGGGCCGCACCGAGTTCGACGTTCTCCAAGCCGATCAGGACGAAACGAAACGCTGGCGCGAGGAGACCGATGCATGGCGTCACGCGGTTACCCGCAAGCTCGAAGTCGTCGCTGCCCAAGGCGACCGCCTCGCCGTGGCCAACAAGCGCAACAGCGAAGGCCTCGAAATCGCCCTGCGCGAGCTCAAGTTCAACAGCCAGACGACGCAGCGCATCGAGGCCAGCACGTCCGACCTCGTCGTCATCGCCAAGAACTTGGATGGCTTCGCGAATACGTGCATCTGGTTCGCGAAATGGATCGCCGCGCCGGTCTCACTTCTAGCCCTTGTCGCGAGCGCCTTCGGCTGGGTATCGAAGAACTGGCCCACCCTTTAACCACCGAGAGGAACCCCCATGGACCCGACCACGAAAGAGAAGCTGCAGATCAACGTCAACAACGCCTGGAAGATGGCCTCGAACTGGGTCATGGCTGCCGCCGGCATCGCGTTTGCGATCTACCTGCAGTTGCCGCTCGAGCAGCAGCAGACGCTGATTCAGCACCTGCCTGTGCCGCCCTGGCTGCTGCCGATCCTCGCCAGCGTGGTCGGCATCGTGGCCCGCCTGGTGCCCCAGAAGTCGATCACGCCGGCCGTCGCCGCCAAGAGCGAGGACGCCCCGGCTCTCGACAGCAGCGGCTTCCCGATCGCCACCGGCCCGGCGCCGTTGCCGCCGATCGATCCGCACGACAAGCCATGAATCGGTCAGCGGCTGGCGTGCGGAAGGTAGCTCTCGCGTGACCGACGGCTCGGAAGCTTGCCGCGGTGCGAAACCGCAATCTCGGGCTCGATGCCACTCTCAATCCGCATCCACGCCGTCGTCACGCCCACTCCGAAGTGCCGCGCCGCTACCGCCAGCGAGTCGAAGTAGACGCCGTCCACGGTCACCGAACGGTTCGTCCGCTTGTTCTCGCCACCCTGCTGCTCGGCGGTCGCCCATCGGCAATTCGATGGCTCGTAGTGGCCGTCTGGGTCCTTGCGGTCGATGCTTTGCATCGACCTTGGACGCGGCCCCATGTCGGCAAGGAACGCTTCAAACGAAGTGTCCCAACGCTCACAGACGTGTATTCCGCGGCCGCCCCAGTTGGCGTAGTCCTTGGACTTCGGGGACTGACAGCGCCTCTTCATGCCCAGCCAAGTCAAGTACTCGACGCTCTTTGCGCCGCGCCGCCTGTGGCCGTGACGCGTGACCGTCGCGGCGCGCTTCTCGATAAAAGCCTTGTCGGCGCCGAGGTGGCGGCTCCATTCCGCAGCCAAGCAGCCACAGGACCGGGTGTCGCCCTTGCGCAGGTTTGCGCTGATGGCGACGAACTCGGTGCCGCAGTCACACAGGCAGTGCCAGTCCGATCCGCCGGACAAGCCGGGCCTTGGCTTGGCCTTCCGAAGCACGACGCAGCGGCCGAAGCGCTGCCCTGCGATGTCGATCAATTTCATGCGTCTATTTTCGACCATGCCACCTCAACCAGCAACCGTTCCACATCGAGACCCGCTATGAACTTCGACACCTCTTTCGAGAAGCTCATCGGCCACGAGGGCGGCTACGTCAACCACCCGGCCGACCCGGGCGGCGAGACCAAGTACGGCATCACGAAGCGCACCTATCCGGGCGAGGACATCCGGGGCATGACACTGGCCCGCGCCAAGGAGATCTACCGGCGCGACTTCTGGGGACCGGCCGGCTGCGATGCTGTGCCGGAGCCGGTGAAGTTCGACCTCTTCGATGCCGCCGTCAACTCGGGCGTGCGCCAGGCGATCAAGTTCCTGCAAGGCGCGGTCGGCGCCAAGGCGGACGGGCTGCTCGGCGCCAAAACTTTGCAGGCCGTCAATTCGATGGCGCCCGACCGGGTGCTGATGCGCCTCGGCGCCACGCGCCTTATTTTCATGACGAACCTGGCCACCTGGAAAGACTTCGGTAAGGGCTGGGCTCGCCGAGTCGCCGAGAACCAGTTGTCGGCCTGACCCCTTCCTCCACCGTCCACGAAAGGGACATCTCATGCACTACCTGAAACGACCGCAACTCTTTCTCCTGGCCTTCGCGCTCGCGCTGCTCCAGGCTTGCGCCGGGCTGACGCCGGACACGTTCAACAAGAAGCTCGCCGCCGGCTACGCCACGGTCCAGACCGTGAACGAGAGCGCCGGCTCCCTGCTCACGGCCAACAAGATCAGCAAGAAGGACGCGCAGAACGTCGTCGACAC
>Ga0163147_10001871_pt1 | contig 31092 bp, 29 predicted proteins | sample OliLakLV19MP6G1_FD_148597 | JGI IMG/M metagenome (GOLD analysis project Ga0163147, IMG submission 148597) | Freshwater microbial mat bacterial communities from Lake Vanda, McMurdo Dry Valleys, Antarctica- Oligotrophic Lake LV.19.MP6.G1 | ecosystem: Environmental > Aquatic > Freshwater > Lake >...
CTTCACCGTCAAAAACGCCTACTGCTGCTAGGCCACATGCGCCCAGGCAGCGTGCCACTAGCAGAGAGGCTTTCTTGTCCGGGGTGGTTTGTCCCGGTTTCAACCCCTGCTGTGTGTAGATGGCCTGCAGAATTTGGCGAGCGCCCTTGATATAACAGGCAGTTCCTAGACAGACCACGCAGGTGTGTTCTCCCTGGGGCTTGAGGGTGAAGAAGTTGTAGAAGGTAGCGACACCGTAGACCAGACTCAATGGTGTGTTAAGACTTTGAGCGACATATCGCAGCGCCTCGTCATCCAGATAACCGAAGGCTTCCTGGGCAGAATGCAGGGCCTCGATCACCGCATCACGTTCAAAGCCGTGCCGTCGCATGGTAGCAGTGACAATTCGCCAGCGTTTGTCGTCGGATGGGGCTTCCACTGTTTTTCCAGAGGTAGATCGCATAGCTCACTCCAAAAGGCGAATCAGGACGAAATTCAATCTTCTTTAAGGATACTTGATTCGAAGGAAGCCTAAACCTGCCGAATCTCATTTCTTGCAAGTAAGAAATGTCACTCTTGGGATAAACACATAAGGTTCCAGATCATTTCTTAAAAGCTGTGTTCCAAACCTATAGAGTTACTCTTACCAGGATGTCATCGGCCACTTCCCGTTCAATGGAAAGCTGGGTGAAACCAATACGCAGTACAAAGGTTGGATGTTTCTGCTCCAGTGTGAGCCGCGCGTCCTTGACCAGACCCAGGATATTTAGCCGTTCAGCCCGCTCGTAATGAGGCGAAACAATCTCATTTACAATGGCAGACTGTCCGGGCTGCATCGAGCTGAGTGGGCATAGCGCTCCACTGTCAAGACCTGTAGAGGCGTGGCGCGCAAGCAGGCATCTCAGAGTCGCCGCCAGACGCGTTTTTTGTTCGTCAATCATCTGGTAGCCACAGTTAGGGCAGCAAATGACACCGCAGCTTGTATTGAAAGCACATGAGGCATGACAGGACATTGCCTTCTCATCGAATTGATAACCGCATAATGGGCAACGCATAATTGTGCAGTCTCCCTAAACACAGTTGGCAGGTACAGAAACAGTCATGAGTACGTCACGAATTGACCAGAGATGGTCAGTAATGCCCGCAATATCGCACGGGGATTAGCCGCTGCGGCGTTTGTGCTATCTTTCCTCAAATGGTCGGGCGAGCAGCCATAAAATGCACCTATTAATCCTATATTAAATGATGATTGCTCACTCCACATAGGCGCTCTTGTGCAAATTGTACATTTGCATAAGCGTAGCGCTCTGTAATTGGCGTAGAATGTTCAATTACGCCTATTTTTACGGAAACCTGATCCCTTTTTGTGCGAAATTGATAAAACATTTACCTGAAATTTGTCGGTAATTTGGCTGCGCTATAAGGAATGCACAAACTACACTTCCCTCATCAGACATATTTTGACCTGGAGGGATGGGGAATAAAAAAATACAACAAGGTTTGGCGTCATCTTTTGGTGATGGCGATTGCGACCTTTATTTTGGCAGCATTTGGGTCAGGTATGGCGAGTGCCCAAGATGGCTCACCGACTGGCGACGATTTTACGACGGTTAAAATCGCAATTGATACATCGTGGGTGCTGCTGACTGGTTTTCTTGTATTTTTTATGCAGTTAGGGTTTGCTATTTTGGAAACCGGCATGATTAAGCAAACCAGCGCTGTTAATGCCTTGTTGGAAAACTTTCTTGAAGCAGGCCTAGGTGCCATTCTATGGTGGGGAATCGGTTTCGGGCTGGCTTTTGGGGTCGATAATGGCAGTGGACTCTTTGGCACAACGCTCTTTGCGCCAGGCATCAGCACAGCCGATACGATCTATTATGGCAACATTGGTGTTCTGACAATGTTCTTCTTCCAATTCGCCTTTGCCGCGACTGCAAGCACTATTACTACTGGTGCAATGGCAGAGCGCACCGATTTTATTGGCAATCTTGTCTATACGGCCATCGTGATTGTCTTTATTTACCCCGTAGTAGTTCACTGGGTATGGGGCGGCGGTTGGCTCTTCCAACAGGGCTTTTTTGATTTCGCGGGTAGTAATGTTGTTCATACCGTCGGCGGTGTAATCGCCTTCGTAGGGGCGGCGATGCTTGGCCCACGCAAGGGAAAAGTTTGGGGCAAAGCTATTCCTCCACACAACCTTGGCCTCGCGCTCATTGGTACAATGATTCTATGGTTTGGCTGGTACGGTTTTAATCCGGGTTCAACACTGGGAGCAGTTGGTGTTGCTGGGACGATCGGTATCGTTACGCTCAACACGACCCTAGGCGCAGGCGCAGGTTCACTCTCTGCCATGTTCTTTCAATATTTCCGCACTGGCAAATGGGATCTGGTTATCAGCCTGAATGGTTCCCTCGCAGGTTTAGTTGCGATCACCGGTGGTTGTGCTTTTGTAAGTCCACCAGCCGCAATCTTTATTGGTTTGGTTGGAGGTGTCCTCCTTATTCTATGGGGCGACTTGCTGGAGAAAATCAAAGTTGATGATGCTGTGGGAGCTTCCTCAGTCCATCTTACGTGTGGTGTTTGGGGTATCGTTGCTATCGGCTTATTTGCTGAACCAACGCTCACGCCCTTTGCCGCCAATGTTAATTCTGGTTTAGGTGGTTTGCTGGTCAGTGGTGGCAGTGCAGACATTCTCGTTACTCAGATCATTGGATCAGCCGCAACAATTCTCTGGTGTGGTGTTACCTCGTTCATTATGTTCGGCGCATTAAAAGCGGTCAAACATCTGCGTGTTAACCCGCTGGCTGAAGTTGATGGCAACTTTATTGACAACTACGAACACGGTCAGTCAATTTGGCCCGATGTTCTGTCTTTGCCGGGTGATAATGCGATGGCTGAAGCTGCTGCTGCATCACGCGCTGTTTCTGCGACGGGCGATTAGCGCTCTGACTTCATCTGATTATGGGCATGGGATTGCCGTTTTGGCTTAAATCCCATGTCTTTGTGGTAATCCAGTTGTAGGTGGGGACATCGCCTTTCGCTATGCCCCCTTTATTGTTTAGTCTTTGGAGATCGGCTTGATGGGAATTGCAGTCCTTAGCATTACGCCAGCACTTGCCGGGCTATTGAGACCCCGGAAACTGCCAAAAATAGTGCAAGTATGGCTGTTTACCGGACTTGCGAGCATATTATTCCTTGTATTGTTAACTTATCTTCCGGTTATCAGTAAGCAAGGTCCTGTTGAGATCAGCATACCTTGGGTGCCTGACCTAGGATTATCTCTGTCGCTCTATCTTGATGGCTTATCGGTGTTCTTTGGATTAATTGTTACCGGTATTGGTGCAGCCATTATCATCTACGCAGGTTACTATTTTGAGGATCGCGCAGAGTTAGGCCGATTTTATATCCGCCTTCTGGCATTTATGACTGCCATGCTGATTGTTGTATTCTCTGGTAATCTGCTTACATTGTTTATTGGCTGGGAACTGACTAGCATTATTTCATTCTTATTGATTGGCTTCAACCGCGACAGCGAGGAAGCACGCAGCGGCGCACTGCAAGCACTTATCATAACCGGCATGGGGGGGTTGGCGTTGTTGGTTGGCGTTTCCCTCCTCGGCACAACAGCCGGTTCGATGGAATTAAGCGAGGTGATCGCCAATACGACTTTGCGCGAAAGCCCTTGGTACACAGCTTTTACGGTACTTATTTTGGTTGGATGTTTTACCAAGAGCGCACAATGGCCGTTTCACTTCTGGCTGCCTGGTGCAATGAGCGCACCTACCCCAGCCAGCGCCTATTTACATTCAGCCACTATGGTCAAAGCGGGAATTTACTTACTGCTGCGTCTGTATCCGGCATTGGGTGATACCCTATTGTGGCAAAATGGACTGCTGACAATTGGCTTGGTGACAATGCTTTTAGGGGGGCTGCTGGCGCTTCGCCAACGCGATTTAAAGGCGGCTCTGGCCTATTCCACCATCAGCCAGCTAGGTGTCTTGGTGGCGTTAATTAGCCTACCTCATGGAGAAGGACTGAAAGCGGCGTTGGTTGGCATCCTAGCACACAGTTTATATAAGGCAACATTGTTTATGGTGGTTGGCGCGGTTGACCATGCCAGTGGAACGCGCCTTCTGGATAAATTGGGTGGACTGGGACGTTTGATGCCCGGTTGGGGAGTAGTCGCCCTCCTTGCGGGTCTATCGATGGCTGGCCTGCCACCCTTATTGGGTTTTGTGGCGAAAGAATCGCTTCTGGAAGCTACACATAACAATCCAGTTGCGCTCATCATCATTTTGATTACTGCCGCCTGTACAGTAGGTATGGCACTTATCTTGTTGTGGGAAGTGTTCGGCGGCAAAACAGTCCAACTTGATCATATCCATGCATTACCAGATGGTCTGCTAGTTGGCCCAGCGGCGCTGGCTGCTGGTTCAATCCTCGGCGGGTTGGGATTGCAAGTGTTGGTCGTCCCGCTGCTGAATTTAACCCTTTCCGAAGAAGTGCATCTTGTGTTGTTTTCCGGCCTGAATACCTCGTTCTTATTAAGCCTCCTTGCTATCGGTGGCGGCGTAGCAATTTTTGCGACACGCGAGATTTGGCGCGGGTGGTCGATGCCACTTACTTTACCAACCGGTTCGCAAATCTATCAGGGTATAGTTCATCGCGTTGAACAGTTGGGCGATTTACTGTTACTTACGCAGGGTGGAAAACTCCGTTATTACTTGGTCGTCATCCTCGGCAGCGTAATCCTGTTACAGGGAACGGCTGGACTAGCACATGTCACTGGGTATCCTCTTGTTTGGGAATTCAGCGGCAGCATTGACATTTTGCGGGTTTTGCTGCTCCTTCTGGCACTTGGAGCTATGTTTGCGAGTATCATCTTCAAAAAACATCTGCTGGCAGCGCTGGCACTAGGTGTTGCGGGATATAGCGTAGGTGGGTTGTTTTTATTAGAACCAGCACCAGATGTGGCGCTGGTGCAGTTTATGGTAGAAACCATTGGGACTGTTTTGTTGATTGTAATGCTGGCTCGTATTAAGCCTGAAGAGCGGCAGCAGGCGATTGACTCGCTCTGGAGCCAATCACACGCAGGTTTGCTTCGTGACGTGATAATTTCAACCCTGATCGGTGTTGGCGTTGGCTTATTTGCACTTGCAGCAGTGACCAACCGTCCCAAGCCAGAGTCGATTGCCACATGGCATCTGGAAAATACGCTGGCTGAAGTGGGTTTCCCCGATGTCGTTGGAGCGATTGTCACCGATTTTCGCGGCATGGATACCATAATAGAAATTACGGTTTTCAGTGTTGCTGCGCTTGGTGTCTTAACGCTACTTTCCAAGCCAAAGGCTAACCCGCGTTGGCCTGTGTGGATAGTCAATTTAACCAAAAAGTTTCCGTTGAGCCTTTTGCGGCGTGAAGGTCAATCCTCTATCACCATCACATCAACATTGACTATGTTACAGGTTGATGTAAGCGATGAAAGTGATCTCGAACCCGATCTTTTCACGTCAACCTTTTCAACACCTCTGACCCGTGTTGTCGCCCAATTCGTCTTGCCCTTTGCCTTTCTTGTAGCGCTTACCCATTTGCTTTATGGGGGGGATGGTCCAGGTGACGGCTTTACGGCAGGGATTATCAGTGGTCTGGGTATCACGCTTTATTACATTGTTTTTGGTTACCATGAAGCGCGCAGACGGTTGCACTGGCTGCACGAGCGCCGTCTTATTGGCGCTGGGTTGGTACTGGTTATTGTCAATGGTGTACTGCCCATGTTGAGCGGACAGTCTTTTTTGGCACATCTCAACTTTGATCAGATTACACTCCCTGCCAATCTGCATCTGTCCTCAACCTTGATTTATGAAACGGGCATCTTCATCACCATACTTGGGAGTGTGAGTACCATTATGGAAGCAATAGCTTTTCCAAAGGAAGTGGAGCCGTTATGAATATCCTGTTTGCACTCGCTACGGGTGTTATGTTCGGATTAGGCGTGTTCCAACTCCTGCGCCGTGATATGGTGAAATCAGCGATGGGTTTCTATATCCTGTTCACTGCGATTAACCTGCTTTTCCTCGCCGTCGGCGCGTTCAATGGACAAGCGCCAGCTTATGCACAGAATGTTGGTCAAATACCCGTAAGTGATCCGCTGGTGCAAGCGCTCATTCTAACAGCGATTGTGATCAGCTTCGGCTCTTATGCCATTTTATTAGGCTTAATTTCCTCATCGGCGCGCCGTTATAAAACCGCCGATCTGGATATGCTCGATCAGCTTAAGGGTTAGGCATGACACCAGATAATACACTCGTCCTTGTTCCCATTTTCGCCCCGTTGTTTGGAGCAGCATTGTGCGTGCTGTTCGCGCATTTTCTGCGTATTCAGCATGTCATCGGCATGACGGCGAGTACACTGGCATGGGTAGGTAGTCTCGCCATCTTAAAAGCAAATTGGGACGGAGGTCTGCAACTTTATCGGCTGGGTGGTTACGTTCCGCCTTATGGCATTGTCCTCGCGCCTGACATGCTCTCGGCACTTTTTGAGGTCATGGCAACGACAGTAGTTGCTGGTGGAACCCTCTATATTCTCGGCTGCCGTGATAAATGTGTGAGGTATCCGGCTTTTATGCCGCTCTTCCTATGTATGGCTGCGGGATTGAATGGTGCATTTTACACAGGTGACATTTTTACCCTGTTTGTCTTCCAAGAACTCATGATTATATCATCAGTGGTACTGGTCGCCATTTCAGATAATCGGCTAGGTGTCGAGGCTGCGATCAAATATTTGCTTATCAGTGCAATGGGGTCGTTGTTTCTACTGATGGGCATCGCCGCTATTTACGCAACGTTTGGGACGCTCACGTTAGCTGATATTGCTCGTTTTTTGGAGAGTGGTGAACGTCCTTTGCTGGCACAGGCGGCGGCGGTTATGCTGATGTGTGCATTTCTACTCAAGAGCGCCGTTTTCCCCTTTCATTTCTGGCAACCGGATTTTCATACTGCCGCGCCAACCCCGGTTCACGCAGTGCTATCCTCGGTTGTCGTCAAAGTGGGTGTCTATGGATTAATCCGGCTGACCACGCTGCTTTTCGTCGCAGAAGCCTCCCTTGTACGCACGTTACTGGTTATTCTGGGGATTATTGGAATTTTCTTTGGAAGTTTGGCAGCACTTCGTACGTATGATGCCAAACGGATGCTTGCTTATTCAACCTTCGGTCAAATCGGTTTTATTTTGCTCGGTATCGGCTGGGGGACACCACTAGCGCTGATTGGCGCAATTGTTTATTCCTTCAACCACTCCTTTATTAAGTCGTCCCTGCTTATGATTACGGGTGCAGTTGCCAGCCGGATGCCCAACAAAAGCGCCAGGCTGGATGACATCGGGGGAGCCGGACGAGAAATGAGGGCGACCAGCGTGCTGTATCTCCTCGCTGGACTCGCGCTGACCGGTATCCCTCCGCTCAATGGTTTTATCAGCAAGTTAACGATCGTACGGGGTGGAATCGAAGCCGAAAGCTGGTTAATCTTGGGTCTAGCAGTTGCCGCAGGACTCATCACTCTGCTCTATATGACGCGCACCTGGCAGCATATTTTTCAACGTCCGGCTGACGAAAATCTCCAACTAAAACCAACTGGCGATAGTATTCTTGCGCCGACACTATTGGTGTGTTTATGTGTCCTGCTCGGTCTATATGCATCTCCCTTGGTTGAAGCAGCAACTATCGCTGTAAGCCGTCTTGCTGATCCAAATATTTACATTCGTGGTGTATTGGGAGGATAGAAAATGTTCATGACTCTGTTGTTCGCTGTTCCGATGGCTGCTGTCTGGATGATCGTCACATCAAGTGTGAATCTAGGAAGTTTTGTGGTCGGCTTTGTACTCGGATTTGCCATTCTACTGATGCTTAAGTTGGAAAAAGTCGAAATCAATTACAGGCGGTTGCCCGACCAACTTGCAGCTTTGGTAATTTATATCCTCACTTTAGGGCGAGATATATTGATATCGAGTGTGGATGTCGCCAAACGGGTTCTCAACCCCAACATGCCCATGAATCCTGGCATTATCACTGTCTACACCCAGGACAAGGATGAAAGCGATTTTACAGCCGCCTTTAGCGCACATGGCATCACCATCACTCCCGGCGAACTGGTCGTTGACTTTAATGGCAGCCACACTATGTATGTTCACTGCTTGGATGTTGAAGCCTCTTTCAATAATGCCGAGGCGGCACAATCAAAACGCCTCAAACTCCTACGCCGGATTGTGGGAAAGGACTGAGAAATGTCAGGATTATTGGAACTCGGAATTCAGGCAGCGCTGATTGTCTTGGTCGTACTCATCATCCCTTGTGCTTATCGCGTTTGGAGAGGTCCGAGCGCCGCTGACCGATTGCAGGCTATTGATGCCATCACTACACTTTTGATTGGAATCATCGTTGTCTTGGCACTGCTGCGCGGGACAGTTATGTTTATCGACGTTGCCATTGCACTCGCGGCATTTGGCTTTATCGGAACTATCGCGCTCGCTCGGTATATCTCTGAAGGAAAGGTGTTTTAAAATGGAAATCATCGGATTACTTGTGTTATGGGGTGGAATCGGCTTTTGTGCCATTGGTGTTTTAGGGGTTATTCGTATGCCAGATTTGTACTGTCGCCTCCACGCTTCTGGCAAGGTATCGACTGTTGGCTTGTGTGGGCTATTGCTCGGTACGGCGATTCTGATGCCTTTGGCAGCGCTCAAATTATTAGCGCTGGCGATCTTTGCTGTTCTGACACTACCTGTTGGCACACACGCCATTGCAGCCGCCGCTTATCGACATAAAGTCCCAATGAAAAGCCCTGTGCGTGATGACATGGCTGGCAAGTTTGAATTTATTGAAGACATCCAGTTGGACGAGGGGTTATCTGCTGCTTGATATTCCGTTGCGATTGGGACACATATATGTAGTAGTACAGTTCCGAGGCAAATCGCAAGGGATAAATCCTAGTTGTGAAAAGCGGCTTAGTGAGCGGGGAAATAACTGGGCAGTGCGCCAGCCCACTGCACGCTATAGGGAGTTATTTGCACAACTTCCCAAGACGAAGCCGACAGCAATTCTGCTGTCGGTTTTCGTTTTATTATATCCGAGTTTTTGTGTCGTCACTTTCCCTATCCAACTGCGGATGTGTTTTAGTTCTTATGCTGTGATGGGTTTATTTTGCAGAATGTCCTCGATCTTCTGGTTGATTTCGTCGGTGATCTTGACATCCAACGCTTTGAGATTTTCTTCAACCTGGGAAATTTTGGTCGCGCCGGTGATGACACTGCTGACGACGGGATTTTTTAGCGCCCATGCCAAAGCAAGAGCGGCGGGAGTCGTTCCCATTTCTTGCGCCAGCACCGTAATTTTGCGGACGCGCTCTAATTGATCTTCCACCAGATAACCGCTGACGAAGTTTTTGCCAAAATTATTGCCTCGGCTGTCTTCTGGAATGCCATTATTATATTTACCTGTCAACACCCCTTGCGCTAAAGGACTCCAGACGACCAAGCCAATGCCATATTTTTCGCAAGCTGCCTGAACCGACCCTTCTACATGATCGCGGAAGAGCATGTTATATTCGGGCTGTTCGGTGACAGGGCGATAGGTGTTGAGTCGGTCAGAAATTTGGACGGCTTCTTCGATATTTTCTGCTGACCAGACACTTGTTCCCCAATACAGGATTTTCCCCTGCTGCATTAAGTCACTAATGGTGCGGATTGTTTCTTCGGTGGGCGAGTCGTCATCGTAGCGATGGCAGAAAAAGATGTCGACATAATCGGTTTCAAAACGTTTCAAAGATTTATGGACGGATTCAATAATATGTTTGCGCGATAAGCCGCGATCATTGACATGCTCGCTCATGGGCCAATAGGCTTTGGTGCTGATGACGAGATCGCTGCGTTTGTAATCTTTAATGACCTGCCCGACGACTTTTTCTGCTTCGCCATAGGCATACATATCGGCGACATCGATAAAGTTGATGCCGGATTCGATAGCTTTTCGCAGGCAGGCCACCGCGCCGTCAAATTCGATGCGGCTGCTGCCATAGGTTAACCATGCCCCTAGCGAAATCGCGCTGACCTGAACGCCTGCGCTCCCTAATCTGCGATATTCCATGATGAAAAGCCTTTTCCTTGTGTGAAATTATTTTCTCGAAAAAGTATAACGCAGACACATATTCCGTCGAGAAACGTTTTCTTTTCGCTCATCTTAGGTCGGCATAGTATAATCGATACGCTTAAGTCCATACATTAAGAGGATACTTTATGAGCGTTTTAATTGCGCCTTCGATCTTAGCCGCAGACTTTGCTCGGCTTGGCGACCAGATTCAGGAAGCCGAGGCTGCCGGGGCAGAACTGATCCATATTGACGTAATGGATGGGCGTTTCGTGCCGAATATTACGATGGGGCCAGTGGTTGTGGCGGCGGCGCGGCGCGTGACGAATTTGCCGTTGGATGTTCATTTAATGATTGTCGAGCCGGAACGCCAGATTGAAGCGTTTGTTGAAGCGGGGGCGGATGCGCTCACGGTGCATGTGGAGGCCAGCCCAAACCTGCATCGCACGTTACAGATGATTCGGGGTTTTGGTCTGCAAGCAGGCGTAGCGCTGAACCCGCATACGCCTGCCAGCGCACTTTCCGAGATTATGTCGATGATTGATGTGATAACTGTGATGACAGTCAATCCGGGGTGGGGTGGTCAGGAATTTTTGGTGGAGATGATGCCAAAAGTTGCGCGGTTACGTGCCATGATCGGCGACTCACATCATCCGGTGAACTTGGAAGTGGACGGCGGCATCAATATCAATACCGCGATGACGGCGGCACAAGCTGGCGCGAATGTGCTAATTGCGGGAACGTCGGTTTTCAACAGCGGGAAGATTGCGAAAAATATCGAAGCGCTGCGTCAGTCGATGCGGTAAAAGGGCTTAGAAAACGAAAAAGCCGGATGTGCCGGCCTTTTCGATGGTTAGGAGTCTTTAGAAAGGGCTTTGATGCACTTGGTACAGAGCGTCTTTCGGACAGCGACACCTTGTTGCAGAACGGTAACTTTCTGAAGATTAGGCTTAAATTTACGCCGGGTCGCCTTCAGCGAGTGGCTGCGCTTATTGCCGAAGGACGGCTTTTTGCCACAAGTTTCACAGATTGCCATGACAAGCCTCAAATTTTATTTATTAGACTGCGAAAGTGCATGTTACCATGCGGATATGGCGCTTTCAAGGGCTTGCATCGTCGCAATAGATTAGGTGTTAGACTTTTTATAAGTAGAAGTTACGTAATTCAGAGTATTTAGTTTTTAGTTACTGACGTTACTCAGCCGCCGCTGTTTCTGCCCTCACCCCCGGCCCCTCTCCCTAGGGCGAGGTGAGGCAAACGCACAGCGTATCTCAAAGTCCTTCTCCCTCATGGAGAAGGACTTAGGATGAGGGCTAACTGCAAGTAGACCGATGTAAGTAAATGGAAAAAGATTTAACCACTGAGGATACAGAGAACACAGAGATTTAGCTTCAAATTCTTGGTGTTCTAGGTGTCGTCGCTGCGCTTAGGTGGTTCAAAAAATTCCAATTATTTATCGAGGATTACTATAAGGACTATAAAGTAACAACTTCTACCACAAAATTTGGTCAACTGCGTAAGCCTTTATAAGAATACCTTAAGCGAGTTAATGATGGTTGTCGAAATTAAAAGACAAGTGTGTGATGGTCACAGCTTAAAATGGTTGGTTGCCGCTGGTTTAGCTTGGCTGGAACAACATCAAGCGCGGGTGAACCAGATGAACGTTTTTCCCGTGCCGGATGGTGATACGGGTACGAATATGCGGCTGACGATGCAAAAAGCCTACGATGCAGTGGCGCAGATGGATGAAGCGCATGTTGGCATCGTGGCGCAGGGTGTAGCACAAGGGGCGCTGCTTGGGGCGCGGGGAAATTCTGGCGTGATCCTTTCGCAGCTCTTGCGTGGCTTTGCGGAAGGGTTGCGTGGACAAGAGGTGTTTGACGCAAAAATATTTGCTTATGCTTGCCAGAGAGCGGTTGATTCTGCTTATAAAGCGGTGATTCAGCCAGTCGAGGGAACAATCCTCACAGTGGCAAGAGAAGCCGCTGCTGTGCTGACGGACTACGCAGCCGCGAATAACGATCTTAGCGGCGCATTTGACCGATTGGTAGAGGTGGCTCGTGCCGCTTTGCAAGAAACGCCAGAGATGATGCCAGTACTCAAGCAAGCGGGTGTGGTCGATTCTGGCGGGGCGGGTTTGCTGTATATTTTGGAAGGGATGCAGCGCTTATTACGGGGCGAGACGGTTACGTTTTCTGAGAAGCCTCAAGTTGATGAAACGATACCCTCTAGCAATTGGCAGGAAGCACTGGAACCAGGAAGTGCCGAGGGTTACGGATACGATGTCCAGTTTTTGATGCGCGGCGCGGATATGGATGTTGAGGTGGTGCGCGAGACGATTGACGCGATGGGGTGGTCAACATTAGTCGTGGGCGATTCTACGCTTATCAAAGTCCATGTGCATGTCAATGATCCCGGAGAACCACTGTCTTACGCTATTCGTTCCGGCGCACATATCGACGATATTGTGATAGAAAATATGCAGATTCAATATCAGCGCTATGTCGAAAATCGTCTAACGCGGGAGGGCGCATCCTTGCGCCAGGTAGAAGGCGTGGCGGTAATCGCGGTTGCCAGCGGCGAAGGCTTAGAGACGTTATTTTATGAGGGGTTAGGCGCGGCGCGGGTGATTGCTGGCGGACAAACGATGAACCCCAGCACAGAAGATTTCTTGGCAGCGATTGATTCCGTCCCGAATGAACACATTATTTTGCTGCCGAACAATAAAAATATCGTGATGGCGGCGCGACAGGCGGCAGCTTTGGCGCGGGGTAAGCAGGTGCATGTCGTACCGACGACGACCCTGCCGCAGGGGATTAGTGCGCTGTTGGCGGTGCTAGATATAAAGGCAGAAGGCGACGTAACGGTTGTGCTGGATGCGATGATCGAGGCGGTTGGACGGATAATCACGGGGGAAATTACGACGGCAACCCGCGATATATCGCTCGATGGGCTGGCTGTTCAGCAGGGACAAATCATTGGGTTATTGGAAGATAAATTGGTTGCGGCTGGCGATTCGATCTCGCATGTGGCCTACGAAGTGCTGAATAAAGCTAGGGCATACGAATACGAACTCGTTACGGTATACTATGGGGATACGATGAGCGAGGTACAAGCGCAGATATTGGTTGATGAACTTTCTGCGTTATTCCAAACGCTGGATTTTGAAATCGTCGCGGGTGGACAACCGCTTTACCCGATTATATTGAGTATCGAATAATTTATGGTCAATGTTCATATTGTCACGGATAGCGGCGCACATTTCGCCAGCGCCCAGTTTTTGCAGCAGCATCCGGTGACGGTTGTTCCCAACAAACTGACGATAAATGGCAAAATTTATCGTGAAGGCATCGACTTAAGCCCAGAAGAAGCGCTAAAGTTGATTGCTAACCAGCCTAAAGCGCCGATTGTGACGTTACCTACTGCGGCGGACTACGGCGAAATTTATGGTCGGCTGGCGAGAGATTATGATGGGGTTATCTCGATTCATGCCTCGCGGGAAATTTACCCAAGCTGGCAAAATGCCCGTGTCGCGGCGCAGCAGATGGTCGGATCGTGCCAGGTGGCGGTGATCGATTCGCAAACTTTGGATGCGGCGCAGGGAATGTTGGTGGCTGCGGCTGCGAGGGCGATTAAGCAAGAAACGACATTTGAGGATATGGTGCGGGTGGCGCGCGGCGCGGTTGACCGTCTTTATTCCATTTATTGTGTGGAATCACTCGATTTTCTGCTGCAAAACCAGATCATGACCCCTTCCCACACAATTTTGGGGACGATGCTGGGCATTAAGCCATTTGTGACGATTGAAGATGGCAAGTTGATGCCGATTGAAAAAGTCAAAACTCGTGGACAAGCGGTAGAACGATTGGTCGAATTTGCTGTAGAATTTACAGAAGAAGAAATCGAGGATGTGCTGATTTTACAGCATCGGGCGGCGATCAGCGAACAAACACGCGGGCTGCAAGATCGGCTGGCGCTGGAATTCCCGGAACGGCGGTTTCCTTACGCGATTTATGGGGCGACACTGGCGGCATTAATCGGGGCGGATGCGGCGGGAATGGTCATCCTTGAACGTGAAGTGGACGAAATAGACAATGACTTTTAAGAAAATTAAATTTGCGACTGACAGTGTGTGTGATATTCCCAGCGAATTAGCGGCAAAATGGGCTATTACCGTTGTCCCGTGCTTCGTCAATTTTGGGGGGCGCAGCTACGCCGATGACGGTGTTGAGTTGGTGCGCGAAGATTACTATAATCAACTTCCCGCCATGAAAGAAACCCCCACAACTGCCGCTATGCCGCCGGAAATTGCACGATTGGCTTTAGAACAGGCTTTTACGGGCGCGGATCATCTGATTGTGATTACGACTCCCGCTAAACTCAGCGGCATCTATAACGCGATGCGGCTGGCGCTGCAAGGGTTTCCGGCTGACCGCGTGACATTGATCGACAGTGGGCAATTGAGCATGGGGATCGGGTGGCAAGTGTTGGCCGGGGCGGAAGTGGCGGCGGAAACTGGCGATATTCAACAGACGATTGAAGCGATTTATCGTGTGCAAAAGCATCAAAGCGTGTATGCCAGCCTTGCCACGCTGGAATTTTTACGCCGAAGTGGGCGGGTGAGTTGGGCGGCGGCGAACATTGGGGCGCTGTTGCAAATTAAGCCAGTGGTGCATGTGTTAGAAGGCGATGTCTCCGCGACGGCGCGTGTTCGCACGTTTGGGCGAGCGCTGGAGGCATTGGCGACCTTAGTACGCGAACAGGGTGAAATCGATAAATTAGCGCTTTTGCACGTAAATAATCCTGCTGCGTTAGAGACACTGCGCGGGATGCTGCGGGACGTGCTGCCGCCAGAGACGATCACCGGCATGATTGGCCCCACGTTGGGGACGCATATTGGGCCGGGTGCTATTGGTGCGGCGATCTTAAAAAAGGGTTGGAGAAATTAACGGAATATGCCATCTGCATTAGAAACTTTAGTAAAAATCCTGAAGCTGGAACGCGAACAGGGCTATAAAAATAACGCCGTGATCGGCGGTTTAGGTGCATACGAGCGCAATTGGATAACGAATGCCCACCAACAAGCACGGAAACCCGAACATCATAAATTGGTGGATGAGTTGTCGTCGCTTCTGCAAAAATATGAGGTGATTGATAACCGTGAGGAACGTCATACAACCGTCAGCTATATGCTTGATCGGATTATGGGACGTGTTCCCGCGCCGCCTGAATATCAAGTGACGGAATCCGAGCGAGAATCGGCGACAAAGCCCGTCCAGAATCAAGCAACGCCGCCAGCGAAAGAACGGGAACGTCCGCCGGAACGGGAACGCCCGCCTAAACAAGAGCGTCGTGAACAGCGCCAACCGGAAAAAGGGCGAGAACGGGATAATGAAAAACGTGGCGGGGAGCGGGGTAATCCGCCTAATCGTGATGTTGCGCCGCCTGTTACTGAACAGCGCAGCCCAGAAAATCGGCCTACGGAAACACGTGCTGCTGAAAATCGCGCCGTAGAGCGCCCAGCGACTCGGCCTGAATCGCGTGAGCCGGAACGCCGAGAACGCAGTGCGCGAGAGTCAGAACGTGCGCCGCAGCCGAAAAAGCAAGAAAGCCAAGGCCGTAAGCCTGTGAATGATAATCGTCCCCGCGAGCAGCCGCGCCTGCCGGAACGTGAGCAAAGGCGTGAGCGTCCGCCGCGCAATAATGACGGGGATTTTGATGAGTCTTCATCACATGACGATTTCCTACGCGAGTCCGAGGAATTTACGGGTGATCCTTATTTCCGTAAGGGGCCGCCGCTGCGTTTTGAGCCGGATATTCCGCCGCAGCCGAAGTTAGCCCGTGCGCCACGTAAACCGCGTACGAAGATCGCGCCAGAAGCCGCCGCCGACATTATGCACGGGTTGAGCGCCTCGGTGCAAACCGTGAAGGGCGTGGGGCCGCGTATGGCGAAAACGATGGAAAAACTGGGCATCAACACCATCAATGACCTGCTGTTTTATCTGCCGCGTCGTTATGATGATTACACCAAGTTGACCTACATCAGCAAGTTGCAGCCGAATGCGACGGTGACTATTCTAGGGACTGTGCGCTCCACGCAGATTCGAATCGCACGGGGCGGGCGCAAAGATTTTTATATGGAAGTGGATGATGGCTCTGGCGTATTGAACATCATCTTTTTTGCCCAGCACTGGATGATACAAAAAGTCCGGCGCGGGATGCAGATTGCTGCTTTTGGCAAAACCTCGATTTTTGGCAATCGCTTGCAGATGACGAATCCTGAATGGGAAGAAATCGATGCGGAAAATCTGCACACGCCCAGCATCGTGCCGGTCTATCCGCTGACGGAAGGACTTGGCGCGAGGGTGCTGCGGAAGCTGATGAAAAGCACAATCGAGTATTGGGCGGAGCGCCTGCCGGATTACATCCCGGCAGCGACATTGGAACGGGCTGAGTTGGGCGATCTGGGGTGGGCGATCAAAAACCTGCACTTCCCGGAAGGCTGGGATCATCTGGAACATGCCCGCCGCCGTTTTATCTTCGACCAGCTTTTACTGCTGCAATTAGCGATTCTGGCGAATCGGCGCGAGTGGCAGTCTGTACCGGGAACAGCCCTTTATATCCCCGATGACTTTTTAGAGTCGTTCATCGAGACGGTGTTTCCGTATCCACTGACGGGGGCGCAGCGCCGTGCAATTGAAGATATTCGGCGTGATGTCAGCACTGATGTGCCGATGAACCGCCTTCTGCAAGGGGATGTCGGTTCTGGTAAAACCGCAGTAGCAACAACCGCGATGGCGATGGCCTTCGCCAATGGTAAACAAGCGGCAATTATGGCACCGACCAGCATCCTTGCCGAGCAGCATTATCGCGGGATTGGTCGGGCGTTAGAGAATATCCCCGGTGATCGCAAACCGGTGATTGGGCTGCTGACAAGCGCCCTAAGCAGCACTGAGCGCGAAGGCATTTATTCAGGCTTGGCGGACGGCTCGATTGATATTGTTATCGGCACACATGCGTTGATCCAATCAGGTGTGGACTTCAAAGATTTGGCGTTGGTCGTGATTGATGAGCAGCATCGCTTCGGCGTGGAGCAGCGCGGTGCGTTGCGCGGCAAGGGCAGTAATCCGCATGTGCTGGTGATGACGGCAACGCCTATCCCGCGTACTTTGGCGCTGACGCTTTACGCTGATCTTGATCTCTCGGTGATGGATGAGATGCCGCCGGGCAGAATCCCGATTCAGACTCGTGTTGTCGAGCATGTGGAACGGGAGCGCATTTACAGCTTTATGGAGTCGCAGCTTAAGCAGGGGCGGCAGGCATTTGTCATTCATCCGCTGGTCGAGGCTTCGGAGAAAATCGAGGCGCGTTCCGCCATCGAAGCCTATGAGCAGCTCACTAAGGTCTTTTTCGATTATAAAATCGGCCTACTGCATGGGCGGATGCGTCCAGCGGAAAAAGATGAAATTATGGCGGCCTTTGCCAATCATGAATATGATGTGCTGGTGACGACCTCTGTTGCCGAAGTCGGTGTCGATGTGCCGAATGCCAGCACGATCATCATTGAAGGCGCGAATCGCTTTGGTTTGGCGCAGTTGCATCAATTCCGGGGGCGTGTCGGGCGCGGACAATATGCATCTTACTGCTTGTTGATCCCGGATAACGATACGCCAGAATCGACTGAACGACTGATGGCGCTCGAATCCACGACGGACGGGTTTAAACTCGCCGAAATTGATTGGAAGCTGCGCGGGCCGGGTGATCTGGTCGGGACGCGGCAAAGCGGGCAAGCCGGGCTTAAACTCATGGAAGGGATAACACCCGATTTAGTCAGCTTGGCGCAGCGCGAAGCCCGCACGATTTACGAGGAAGACCCCTACTTGGTGCATGAACAGCACCGTTTGCTGGCGCAGCGCGTGAATATGCTGCACAATGATGATAGTGACTTGAGTTAAGAGCTGATCTTACGCAGACACTCAAATCACTGGACACTGGCAGTTTAAAACTGCCAGCTAGAGGGTTTAAAAACCCCTGAAGGGGTTAAGTAAAAAGGTTCTTCAACCTCTTTAGAGGTTTCCAGATTGCGCGTAGCTCTGGGTTTTGAACCCGGAGCGGTTGGCTGCGTAAGGTGAGTTAAAAGTGCTGAGTGATGGATATTCTTTAAACTCAGCACTTTTTTTGCATAGACCGCTAAAACGACCTAGAATATTCCTTAATTTTTGATCGGAGTAAATTTAATGTCCCGTACCGCCGTTTATCCCGGCTCATTTGATCCCATCCATAATGGACACATCGATATTGCCGTGCGTGCGGCGCAAGTCTTTGATGAAGTCATCGTGTCTGTTTACGATATGCCTAAGAAAAAACTCCTATTTAGCGTGGATGAGCGCATGGCATTGGCGCAGCGCTGTTTTCAGGACTATAGTAATATTCGAGTTGCGAAATTTTCTGGGTTGGTTGTAAACTATGCCCAGAGTATGGGCGCGATGGCGATTGTGCGTGGGCTGCGGGTGTTTTCTGATTTTGAATTTGAATTTCGTTATCATTTAGCCAATAAAAAACTCGCGCCGAATATTGAAACCGTCGCCATTATGACGGACGAAGGGCATCTGCACATCAGTTCCAGCACCATCCGCGAAGTGGCGGAATTGGGCGGGGATGTGTCCTCGATGGTGCCGTTGTTCGTGGTGGACGCGCTGACAGAACGTTTCGCAGAGTTACAGACGAATCCAAATAGTCCGGGTTATACAATGAGCATCCGGGACTAAATCGAAGGGAGGCTGTGGGTAGATGGATATTCAACATTTGGTAGATCGGCTGGAAGACCTGATTGACGAGGGGCGGCACTTGCCCTTCAGCAAGTTTACGATGGTTGATGAAGAACGCGCTCTGGAAATTATTGACCAGATGCGGATTTCTATCCCTGAAGAAATCGAAAAAGCTGCCCGCATTCTAGCGCAGCGTGATCGTGTGCTGGCGCAGGCCAATGAAGAGGCCGCCCGCATCTTGCAAAATGCACGTCAAAAGGGTGAGCAGATGCTCGATCAAGAGATCAACGTTCAGGCCGCGCACAATCGCGCTGCTAACGTGATCGAACAGGCGCGTCAGCAGGCCGCGCAGATTAAGGCCGAGTCCGATCAATATGTCGTGCAAATTTTGAGCCGATTCGAGCAGCAGTTGGTCAAAAATCTCAACATTGTGCGGAATGGCATCAACGAGGTTTCTCAGCCACCTGTGGCGCAAAATGATTATGCGGCTGAGGAAGCACCCGCCGGGAGCTATCCTGCGCCGGGGGTCGTCCAGCGCCAGCCTGTAGAAATCAGCATCAAACGCGCCGACGAAGTAGAACAATCTTAAACGAAGTTTTTCGTTCAAAATCCTGACTCGTAAAATTCTGTCCGTCGCCTAAAATGACGGCTTTGTTTGCGTAATCAGGATTTAATCCTTCATGACAAGAAAATTTTTGGCGATCTTGCTTCTGGCGATGGTCGCTTTTCTAGCGGTGGATATGGCATCCGCTATCCTCTTTACTTCCCCGCTGACGGTTGATATTACCGAAAATGACCAGCGTATCTTTTTTGCGACTCCGCGTGATGTCGTGATCGGGCGCTGCACTGAGGTGCGCTGGGACGTGAGCGAGGCCAAAGGCGTTTGGATAAATGGTCAAGGGCGTGAACTGATCGGTTCAGAAACCCTTTGCATCAGTGAATCTTTTTCTCGTCCACAGATTTATGTACTTCTGCCGGATGACAGCGGGCGCGTTTATGAACTTTTCGTCGCCAGTGTCCTCTACAGCCCCGATGTCGCGCTGCGTTATACGGTGCAAATTGTTCTCATCGGTATTTTGGCCTATGCCGCTTTTTGGCTGCTTGGCTGGACACATTTAATTAGCCAAGTATTTTTACCGCTTTCGGAATTCTTGTCTGCCGGCCTACGACGGCTTGATGCGATACCTAATCGCGTATTTTACATTGCGTTGATCGTGATTTTTGTGGTTTATGTGGGCATCAGCTTGTATCAACTGCGGCCTATGATCCCCGCACAGCCATTTTTATCGGAAGATTATCTGAACGACATGACGATTGGCGAAGCATGGCAAAATGCGATCCGCCCCCTAACGCTGCCGTTGGTGTATAAACTGCTTTCCAATAACGTTGAGCGCATTGCAGCGTTTCAATGGATTGTCGCCGTCATCGGATGGGGGATGCTGGCGGGGGCGGTTGCTATAGTCCTGAAATCGAAGCTGCTGAAAATAACTGGATTTTGTGTAATTTTATGTCTGAGTCTCAGTCGTGATATTGCTTTCTGGAACAGTATGCTGCTTTCGGAAAGCCTCTCGAATGCGTTATTTGTTGTGCTGATCGCGTTGGCGTTGTTGATCGGTGCAGCCATCCAACGCAAGGCGCTTTCAGTGCCGATGCAGTTTGTTGCTGGCTTGATCGTGTTAATCTGTGCGTTTTTCTGGTCACAAACCCGCGACACGAACAGTTATTTTCTGCTGGGTATCGCGGGGTTGATCGTATTGGTGAGTGTAGGTGGGTTGATTATGCAATTAGGGGCGACTCGTGGAGTTGTGCCTACCGAATTTAATATCCGTAGGGGCGACTCGCCGAGTCGCCCCTGCTTTGTTTTACCGTTCATTGTCGTAATCGGATTTGTGGCGATTTATGTACAGCAAAATCGCCATGCCGACGCGGGATTGCGCTGGCAATATTCGCTGGTCAATGTGATGGCGCATCGCATTCTGCCGTATCCCGATAAAACCCAATTTTTCGTTGATCGCGGGATGCCAAATACGCCGGAGGTGATGGCTTATGCCGGACAGGGGAACTTCGCGTGGTCATTTGATCTTGATTTTCCGGCTTTCGGGGACTGGATCGATCAGGATGCCAAGCGCGTTTATGTCGAATATTTGCTTTCGCGTCCGGTGGAGAGCCTGACCGAACCGCTGATCTGGTGGAATCGACTGCTGCTGTATGAGCGCGATTTGTTGACTGATTACATGTCTACACCCGTTATTCCGGCATGGCAGAAACCGATCACGGCGGTTTTTTATACCGAAACATGGGGCTTATTGGTCTTGAGTGCGGCGGGATTGGTGATTTTTGGCGCAAGTGTATTGACACGCGGTTGGGACTGGCGTTATGCGATTCCGATAGCGCTGCTGCTGCTGGTGTATCCGATAGCTTTCTGAATTGGCATGGTGATTCTCATGCCGTAGAACGTCATGCGCTGCATGTGGCGCTGCAATGGCGGCTGGCGATGTGGTTTTTTATTTTGTTTGCAGTAGATCGAGCGTTTAGACCATTCAAAAGAGGAAGTTAGCGATTTCTAGCAGCGCGTCGGCGTAAATTGCAGTAAACTGAACGCTAATTAACCGCTCATATCTTGGCTAAATTATGCGCCTCGTTTATATCGCAGTTGGATGGACAGTAGGGTTATTGTTAGGGCTGAACGGCACGTTTGACCTGTCCCTCTGGTTGGCGATGGCGGCGTTTTTGGCACTTCTGGTCATCTTGGCATGGCGCACCCCCGCTTATCGCATCCTCAATATCGCGTTTTTGGCGTTTGCGCTCGGCGGCTTACGCGCTTCTTTCGTCCCGCAGACCAGCGCAATCGCGGCTTATAACAACACAGGTGGGTTGACGATTGAGGGCGTTGTTACGACTGATCCTGATAACCGTGATGAGCGCATCCAACTTCAAGTCGATATAGATACCTTAATTCTCGGCGCGGATGTCTATGACATGGGTGGACGGGTGCTGGTTTATGCCCCGTCAACGGCGGACGTGCGTTATGGAGATCGGGTGCGCGTGACCGGACTGCTCATCACCCCCGCCGAATACGATACTTTCTCGTATGCCGATTTTCTGGCGCGAGAGGGTGTTTTTAGCATCATGCAGAACGCGGCGGTTGAAGTGATGTCAAGTGGGTATGGCAGTCCGATTTATGCAGCGCTGTATGATGTGCGGCGGCAGGCCAATGCTGCGATCAATGATTTTCTGCCGGAACCGCAAGCCGGACTGCTGGCGGGGATTCTGCTCGGCAATGAACGAGGCATCTCCCGCGACTTACAAGATGATTTTAATGCGGTTGGTGCGGCGCATATCGTTGCCATCAGCGGCTTTAATATGGCGATCATCAGCGGCGTGGTGATGGGTCTCCTCAGTGGCATCATCTCACGCAAATGGCTGCGGGCGTTTCTGGGTTTAGCCGTTATCGTGCTTTATACGTTATTTGTCGGTGCGAGCGCGACGGTGGTTCGGGCGGCGGTGATGAGCAGCGTTTTGATTATCGGGCAAAATCTAGGACGGAAAACTTATGTTCCGGCAACATTAGCTTTTGTCGCACTCGTCATGTCATTGCAGAAGCCGACTGTTTTGCTCGATATCGGCTTTCAGTTGAGCTTTTTCGCCACGCTGGGATTAGCGCTTTTCGCCACGCCTTTAACTGAACGCTTCAATGTGCTTTTGCAACGGATTTTTCCATCGTCGGTGGCTGTTCCATTGGGTAAGTTTTTAGGTGAACCTCTGGTTGTATCGGTTGCCGCTTTGATGACAACGCTGCCGTTGATCGTCCTTTATTTCAATCGGTTGTCGGTGGTGACGCTGCTGGTGAATCTTTTGGTTGTGCCGATACAGTCGTGGCTGATGATTATTGGCGGCGCGGCGGTGCTGCTGGTGTTTGTGCCGCCGCTGGCGCAATTCCTCTATTGGCTCGATATGATTTTGCTCTCATGGACGATTGGGGTGGTGCGGCTTTTTGCGCGGCTGCCGTTTGCAGATGTGGAATTCCGTATTGATCGCAGGGTCATTCTGCTTTATTTTGTGGTTTTGATCGGATGGGCATTTATGCACGCGACACAACCGGATTGGTGGCTGCGTTTGGGGCGTTTTGTTCGGCGGCAGAGCGTTTTGAGTGCGGTAATTTTTGCCGGATTTTCCACGACGATATTGATGGGCGCGGTAGCGATGAGCCGGCCTGATGGCAAGCTGCACGTCTGGATGTTGGATGTAGGGCATAACAACGCCGTTTTTGCACAGACACCCGGCGGCGCACAAATTTTGGTGGATGGCGGGCGTTTTCCATCGCGGCTGTTGACGGCGATTGGGGATCGAATGCCGTTTACAGATCGTGAAATTGAGGTTTTGGTGATTACGCAGCCTGACGAATTTGAAATCGGGGCGCTGGCCGCTGTTCTGGAGCGTTACGATATTGGGGTTGTACTTTGGAATGGGCAGCCGAATCAAAGTGAAGCATTTTCACAGTTGCAGGCAGAATTGGCGCGGCATGAAGTCGTGATTGTTCGTGCTGGTTACACGCTGAATTTTGATGATGGGGTGCGTTTGGAAGTACTGCATCCGCACGAGCAGCCAGCCCTAACAGATGATATTGATGAAAATACCCTCGTGCTGCGGCTGGGTTTGGGTGACATCTCATTTTTACTGACTTCTGATCTGAGTCGGGAAGGGCAGGCGGCTTTGATGGAAAACGGGCAGTGGCCTTTAGCGACGGTCTTACAACTGCCGCAGCATGGCACTGCCCGTTCTTTAGGGGATTCGTTTTTACAAGCGGTTCAACCGCAGGCGGTTTTGATACAAACAGACCGCGCTAACCGTCGGGGTGATCCTGATTCCGACATATTAGCGCGGTTGGATAATGTGCCAATTTTCCGCACTGATGAAGGCGGAACGCTGCATCTTTGGACGGATGGTAAAACGTTAGAGGCCGCTGCGAATTAGCCTCCGATGCCGATGATCGTGCCGCAGTTTCTAATTTCAGTCGCCCATGCAAGGAAGAAATATCCCCCACCAACAATACCCGCTAAGATGGCGACCATCAAGGAAGGAGGCGAACCGCCATATTTATTGGTTTTGCGAACCAGCCCTGCGATAATCAACGGAAAGACAAAAATGATGGCGTTGACGGGCAATGTAGGCAAGGCGCACATGCTCAAGATAGCATTTGGATGACGTGCCGAGTCCGCCCCGAAAGCATTCGCCACACCTACTTTAGAAAACACGATCAAGAGCATGACCGCGAAATTCATCAAGGTGGGGCCAAGCTGTTTCTCTGGGATGAGAAACATATTGACAAAACCCAGAAAAAAGCCGGCGTAAAGCAAAATATCGAGGATGATATAGAAACTATCGTACCCGTCTGTGCGCGGCCCAAGGGAACGGAGAATTTGATTAAAATCAAGATCGGTTGACTGTGCCTGCGCTACCGGAGCCAACAGCAGCGATAGGAACACCAACAATAGGGTGAGATAGATGCGTCTTTGAGACATAAGAACTCCTGATTAGCTCAAGTCGATAAGCTGTAAAAAATAGTAGCGTATTTTGTGTTTCTATGCACGGTTAACCTTGCTTTTGGTTTACCAAAAAACGCTCAAGCGCGGTGGCAAGGTTCATCTCCGCTTTATAATGGATTCCAATAAGGCGAATAGCCTGTGCGCCTTCGACATTTTCCAGCCGATCATCGATAAAAATGCCTTGCTCTGCCGGGATGTTGAGTCTTTCTAAGACGGCGAGGTAAGCATCCGGCGCAGGCTTCATGACACCGATTTGGGCGGAGATGACAAGAGCATCAAAAAGATCACTAATGCCTAACTTGGATAATTTGTTGGTAAGTTCGGGAACATCATTGCTTAGAAGTGCAACCTTGTACCCAGCCGAGCGTTGTTGACGGATATAAGCAATCAATTGCGAATCAAGTTCGTCGCCGCTGTAGAAATCATCCGCCAGGCTTTGGATGTCATCCGCGGAAAGATGAAGCTGCTTGGCGATGTCGTCCCAATACGCTGCGGTAGAGAGGCTGCCGGCTTGGGCTTGCAACCAGCTTGGGCTGCCGTGAACAACGCGCTCGACAGTGCCATGCGGCAAACCGAGCCGATCATCCCAACGATGGCGCGGGGTGTAATCGGTTGTTTTCATGAGAACGCCGCCAAAATCGAAGATCAGCGCGTGTTTGGGTGATATAATCGACATAAGTAAACCTCATGAGGATGGATTGTGAACTGGAAAGAACGCATTATCGCTTGGAAAACTGAGATACTCTCATCGCTACCGTTAGATTATATCATCAAGCAGTGGATGCGAATTGATCCGACATGGCGGGCTTTACCTGTCCATCTGTGGCGGGCGATCATGAATTTTAAGAATTATGGAATGCGGAATGCCGCCGCGCTGTCTTATTATGCGGTTTTTTCGGTGTTCCCTATGTCGCTTTTGCTGGCGATTGGGATTAGCAAAATTTTGGAACCCACCGTTGCCGAGCAGCAAATCGCCAATGGGCTGCGGTTATTTCTGCCGGATGAAACCAATACGATCAATTTATTGAGTGACAGCATTAATCAAGCCTTGAGCCAGAATTCTTCTTTTGGGCTAATCGCGCTGGCGACCTTAGCCTGGTCTGCGATTGGGCTTTTTTCTAATCTGACCGCCGCATTGGACAGTATCTTCCAAGCACCGACGAGCCGCAGTATGTGGCGGCAGCGTTTGTTGGGTTTTATGATGACGCTGGTGTTGATTATGCTTGTTCTGACCTCATTTGTGACTTCGGGCTTGCTCAGTTTAATGGATGCGGTGCTGCTGTCGAATCCGAGTGTGTGGATTTCCATCGGGACGGTGCTGCTGCCGTTGGGGATCAACATGGTCATTTTTGTACTGCTGTTTCGGTATGTTCCGGCGCGGTACGTCCATTGGGATGCGATATGGCCGGCGGCACTGTTTGGGGGGATTGGGCTGGAATTGGCGAAGGCGGCGTTTGCATGGTATCTCACGAATTTAGCGAATTTTCAATTCGTCTATGGGAGTATTGCGACGGTGATTGTCTTGATGCTGTGGGCGTTTTTAACGGCATGTATTTTTTTGTTGAGTGCGGAAGTGTGTGCTCAGATCAATTTATGGTTCGTGGGGCAGCATGAACCGCCTAAAATTATGGTCTTTATGGAAAATCGCTTTCCACAACTTCCTACAGAAATGCCACCCCCGGCGTAGATTATTCATTGAGAGCATAGCGCCGCCTTGATAAGCCATTGCTGCGATATGCCCCACAGTTTAAGATTCTGAGAAATTCTTCTGCGGCGCGTCGTTCATTTCTTGCAGCCGCTGACCGATTGTCACCATTTGGCGACCAATTTCTGCGATGACGATATTTACGGGGCTGCGTCCGGCTTCTTCAGCACGGAGGCTTTCAGCAAGGCGTTCTTGTTGGGCAGCACGGATTAGCTCGTCACGGTGTTGTTGGAGAAATTCTGGTGTGATGTTGTTGTACATGATTTTCCTTGTCTTTGTGATAGGAATTTTTTCCGGTTTATTTTATTTTAACTCTTAGGCGCTGTTTAGAGCCTTGAGGTTTCGGGTTGAAGGCGGTTTTCCGCCTCATGTTGTTCTTGCAGGCGCTGGCCTACGTTGACCATCTGGCGGCCTACTTCCGCCATAACGGTGCTATAGGCGTTGGCAAGAGCGAGGCGGCTGGTTTGATTATCTTGAGATGACTCCGCCAGACGAGTCTTTTCTGCTTGGCTCATCATTTGATGTCTGTGTTGTTTATCAAGATCGTATTGCATCATGGTTGCACTTTTCCTTATGCCCGGAATGAGACTGTCAATTCTGACAAGTTTTTATGGATTGAGACTTAATACGTTAGGATGCGGTTTCAGGTTGCAGCGTTGGTGATTCTAGCTGATATTCCTGTAACCGTTCCCCTAAATTGACCATCTGACGGCCTATTTCTGCCATGACCACGTTGAAAGCGGTGCGTTGGCTTGTTTGGGCGGCCTGCTTCACTAAATGATTTTTTCCAGCTTGGTGGTGCAGTTCCTCTTGGTGCAGCTTGCTCAATTCATGTTGCATAAATGGCATCATGATGTTTTATCCTTCTTGGTTTAGGTCTTCACGAACTGCTGGCTGTGCCAGTCGCTTCCCTGTTTCATTGAGACAGGCTTCTGATGCGCTCTAAAAAGTGTCACCGTCAAAAAAACCGCGCAGTTCTTTTTAGAGAACCCTCGCGGTTGGTGTGTGTTTGGTGTCGCCTGATTTTGGCAACAAAAAACCGCGAGGTATTGCGCCCGCGGTTGCAGAATTTTCTGTGACCGTTCTGCCTACTTAGCAGAGAATGGGCGCGGGTGATGTGATCTCGGCTACTCCGAGTTCCACATACACGATGTCGATTGTGATTGGGAACAACATTTGCGCCTTTTCCTTTCTTATGACTTTAGTGCATAACGGGTAGTGACGGTTCATCAGGTACTTTTACAAGATACCACAGCTTGTGAGTCGGTGTCAATACCCCAATTTCCCACTTTTTTGGGTAAAGTGCGTAATTTGATAAAGATTTTATGATGGGAGATTCGTCGGTAGGCAAAGTAAGGGAATTCAGGTAAACTGAAAGTAGAAAATGATGAGTTGCGTTGGAGTTTGAAATTAAATTGGAAGAGTACCATTCGGCAAGTGCGTTTGATTTTGACCCGCAAGATATCGTCGAGAGTGAGGTGGTTGAGCATCCCGACCCGACGAATGAACGGAGTGCGGCAAGGCGCGTGGCGTTGCAGACACTTTATGAAGTAGATAGTGCTGGTCATGCGATTGAAATTGTGTTGCAACAACAATTGGCCGCGCATGTCTTGACCGAAAAAACGCGCAGCTATCTCCAGCAACTTGTGATGGGCGTTATGGAAAATCGTCAGCGGTTGGATAAAGCGATTCAGCAGTTTGCCCCTGAATGGCCTTTAGAGCAGGTTGCCATTATAGATCGCAATATTCTTCGGCTGGCAATTTATGAGTTTGCCATATTTTTACGGACTCCGGTGGGTGTTGCGATTGATGAAGCGGTAGAATTAGGAAAACTCTTCGGCGCGGAAGGCACACCGCGTTTTATAAACGGCGTGCTGGGCGCATTGGCGGATGACCCGCTGGCTTTGCAGCAGTTACTCGAAAATGGGACGGAGAAGCTGTCGTGAATATTTTGGGGATTGGCGGAACTGAACTCATCCTGATTCTGGTTATTGCATTGATTATCGCTGGCCCCAAGCGAATGCTCCAATGGGCATATTTGTTGGGTAAATATACGGCTAGGCTGCGTTTAATGTGGGCGGAGCTGATGCAAGGGTTGCAACAGGAGATTGATGCCGCTGGGGTGGATTTAAAACTCCCCAAAGACATCCCCACCCGGCGTGACCTTAACCGACTGGCGGACAGCGCCCTCAAACCGATTAAGACCCCTTTTCAGCAGGCTGTGGACGAAGTGAAGGCTGAAGATAAGGCGATTCGTGAAGCTGCCAATTTGAAGCCGCTTCTTCAGAGCAATGGTCATGCGCCTGCCAAATCTTCGAGCGCAGTGCAGACCAGTACTAATCGGAATGAGTCCTCACCATCGCAAGATGCGCCGAATGCCGATTTTGGAACATGGTCTGGCGCTGGAAAAAGTGAGAATTAACCTTGCCCCTATTAAAACTGCCTTTGCCTACACGTCGTCAGATTGAAAAATCGCCGTCCGCGCCCCTCGTTCCGCAGAGTAATGAACTGCGGATGGGCTTTTTTGAGCATCTCAACGAATTACGCGGACGATTGATGAGGTCGTTTTTGGCGGTTGTGTTAGGGACGCTTGTCGGGCTGATTACAGCATCGGAAGTGCTGCATTATTTGATTCGCCCGTATGCGGATCAACTGAGCGTGTTGGGGCCGACGGGCGGGGTAGTCGCTTATTTCCGCGTGTCGCTGCTGGTCGGCGGCATTATTGCCATCCCTATGATTACCTATCAGGTCTTGATGTTTGTGATTCCTGGTCTGACTAAAAAAGAGAAGCGCACGGTCTTTTTATCCCTGCCTGCGATCACTGGATTATTTTTAATCGGGGTCGCTTTTTCGTGGTTTGTGTTGATTCCGCCCGCGATCAGCTTTCTGAATGGGTTCGAGCCTGACTTATTTAAGTCGGAGTGGACGGCGGATAATTATCTGAGTTTCGTCACGTCGCTCTTGTTCTGGATGGGTGTCGCGTTTGAAACACCGCTGGTCTTTTTCATCCTATCGTTGATGGGGTTAGTGGGCGCACGGGTGCTAATTAAAAATTGGCGGGTCGCCATCGTTGGGGCAGCCGTAGCATCAGCCTTGATTACGCCAACCGTTGATCCTGTGAATATGAGCCTTGTGATGGGGCCGCTTCTGGTGCTTTATCTCCTGAGCATTATACTTGTTATGGTCGGAAGCCGAATTTTTACTAACGCCACCCGAAATTAAGCCCAAACCGCCACTGTGTGAAATGTGGTACAATCTCGCGTGAATAAAGTATTTCACACGAGTCCTTTTTATGTCCCGCGCAAATATTCCCTTAATCACTTTTCATAATCATGATGGATAAATTTTGATGCGATTCTTTACACGAGAGCGCAAAGCGGCGCGAGTCTTGGTGTTTGGGCTGGATTGTGCCGACCCGTACTTGGTTTTTGAACAATTTAAAGATGATCTTCCCACGCTGAATAAACTCGCAGCACAAGGGACATGGGGGCGGCTGGAATCGGCAGTGCCGTGTATCACCGTTCCTGCTTGGGCAAGTATGTTGAGCAGCCGTGACCCTGGCGTTTTAGGCGTGTATGGCTTTCGTAATCGGGCGGATTACAGTTACGATAAGATGACAACGGTGAATGCAAGCGCGATTAAAGTGCCGCGTGTGTGGGATATTTTGAGCGAGGCAGGGCGCGAATCGGTGGTGATAGGTGTGCCGCAGACCTATCCAGTGCGCCCGATGAATGGGCATCTGATAAGCTGTTTTTTAACGCCGAGTGTCGAAAGCGCTTTTACCTATCCGGCGGTATTTAAGCAGGAAGTCTTGAAAATTACGCCTGAGTATGATTTTGATGTCAAAGACTTTCGCACAACGGACAAAGCTGGCTTGTTGCAACGCTTATTTGATGTGTCAGAGACTCAGTTCAAGCTGCTTGCACACGCCATAAAACATAAGGCGTGGGATTTCTTTATGCACGTCGATATGGGAGTGGATCGGGTGCATCATGGCTTTTGGCGTTTTCATGACCCGCAGCACCGCCTTTATACGCCGGACAGCTTATTTAAAGATGCGATCCGCGATTATTATAAAATGATGGATCGGCATATCGCGGCTTTGATAGCATTAGCGGGTGTTGATGTCACGGTGTTAGTTGTCAGCGATCATGGCGTAACACGCATGGACGGCGGAATCTGCTTAAATGAGTGGCTGTGGCGTGAAGGCTGGCTAGTGCTGAAGACTCCGCCGCGAGAAGGCGAATTGATGCGGTTTGAGGACGCTGAGGTCGATTGGTCACAGACCAAGGCGTGGGGTTCGGGTGGTTATTATGGACGCGTCTTTTTGAATGTCGCCGGACGCGAACCGCAAGGGATTATTCCGGCGGAAGCATATGAGCAGGTGCGCGATGAATTGGCAGCGGCGTTAGAGGCGATTCCCGGTGCAGCGGGTGAGAAGCTGAACACCCGTGCGATTAAGCCGCAGGATGTGTATACGCAAGTGAACGGAATCGCGCCGGATTTGCTCGTTTACTTTGGAGACCTACATTGGCGCTCAGTGGGCAGCCTAGGACACGGCAAGCATTTCACATTGGAAAATGATACGGGGCCGGATGATGCCAATCATGATACGCACGGCTTATTTATCTTGTATGAGCCGGGAAAGCGCGGATTGGGGCAGATCCAGGGACATCAACTGATGGACATCGCGCCGACGCTCTTAGATCGGATGCGGGTGGCTGTTCCTACTATGATGCAGGGGAAAATTATCTAGGAGAGGTCGATGGAGGTGACACATCTGCCACCCCCACCATTTACCCTCTCACAAACGAGTGACAACTTTAGGCTTTAGTCCGTGTTTCCATGCGGTTGGCGATGAATTTTTCAAGTTCAACCGCAAATAGGACAATGGATGACAGCGCGATTGAGATCAATAATTCATCGAACTTCAAAGCGGTTGTCTTGAAGATGTTCTGC
>Ga0163147_10001872_pt1 | contig 31056 bp, 43 predicted proteins | sample OliLakLV19MP6G1_FD_148597 | JGI IMG/M metagenome (GOLD analysis project Ga0163147, IMG submission 148597) | Freshwater microbial mat bacterial communities from Lake Vanda, McMurdo Dry Valleys, Antarctica- Oligotrophic Lake LV.19.MP6.G1 | ecosystem: Environmental > Aquatic > Freshwater > Lake >...
CAGCGTCGGCGAATTCGCCGACGCTGACCAGGGTCGAGCACGCGGGATTCTCAGCTCGAGTGGTGACCACTGCCCGCTCGCCAAGCAGAGCTCGGCAAGCGGCGACCGTTGACCCGTCGCGGTCAGCGTCGGCGTGGTGGTCGCGCAGGTGCGCTTCGGCACCGGCTGCGACCAGCCCCTCCAGCAAAGGCAACAGACCTTGCGTGGGTGGATGGTCGATGATGACCATCCGCCGGCCAGCGACAGGAGTCGCTTGGTTGATTTCGGCGGCGAGGGCAACACCCTCCTCCGCCGTAAAGGCCTTGGCCAAAAAAATGTTGCGGAACTGGATCATTTTCTTCTCCATACCCCAGAACCCCGAGGTGCAGGTTTGCAGAAAATTCTGCGGAATCTATCAGCCCACGAATCATTCGTGAACCGAATAAAGTGCAGATGCGTCCGACCAAGGAAACATCTGCAAAACCATGAGTGAATGCACCGTGCAGCATTCACTCGAATTATTTACACCTGCACTGGGTGTTTTTGGTCAGCTCGCCGCTTTGGCGATACTGACCGGGTCCTCGACCCTCTCGAGCTTGATGTCTCCTGGGGAGATGTGGACAACCATGGTCTCCACGACCATGGTTGTCCACCCTTCGGTGTCGAACGGTACGCCAGATTCCTTACGGAACTGGACGAAGCGCACAGCGTAGCTGTGCGCAATGATGGCGGCCACAAGGCCGGGATTCGTGACGAAGGTGACGTAAGTCATCTCCCCCGTAATTTTTTTACGCGAAGTGTTCTCTCAGGAACGCTTCGACCTTTTCTTGCTCTGGGTAGCCACCCCAGAAGGCTGAGCCTTCCGGGTTACCCAGACCAGCGCCGCCCGCCCAACCGCCTGTGAAGGCGGTGTTTAGTGCGGCCGCCACATCTCCCCGCCCTGAAAAATTCACTTCTCCGTCGCCGGAGAAGACAACATAACTCGGAAAATCAACCGGCTTTATAACGCCGGTCATGATGGCGGCGATTGCCAATCGATCGCCAATCATTCCCGTCTTGCTGTGTGTCATGCGGATAACCCGCATGACACCCAGCATTTCTACTGGTGCCGCTAGGGCTCGGTCGATCTCTGCCACCATCACTGGTGACAGATTTGCGTCGGCGGCGCGTACCGCCAGCATCTCTGCCGGCGTAGCCGGCGGATAGAGTTTCCCCATACCGGGGATGTCGCACATCCCCAGCAGGCCGGGATACCACCCGGCGTCGTTGGCCGCAATGACTTGGTCATTGCGGGTTAACAGGTGTCCGATCAGATCGGATACCTGTATCAACGAAGGCGGCAGATTAGCCGCCGCCCCGTGGTGGTCAATTATGATTGCCTTCTCGGGCAACTCGCAGTCGAGCACCAGCTCGACGAGGACGGGTATGAGCCCATCCTTCACTGCGTCTTCGAAAGCCTCTTTGCCGTATTGGGAGGCTTTCGCCCCCCAACCCAGGCCGGAGTCGACAAAGTCGACTCCGGCCTGGGTCAGAATCTGAGCGATCCGGCACATTTCTGCGTCGGCCCCACCCAGAAAAAAACGATACTCCAAATTCATCTTGTTCATCTGATTGTTCATCTGATTGTTCATCTGATTGTTCATCTGAATTCCTCTAATTTTTTACTGCAAACCGTGCAGCTCGGTTGGTAGGATTCCTATGACAGAACCCCTTGTAAGCACATCAAAGACATATCGATTATTTATCTTTTAGAATTTGTATGTGGTGATGTACTTGCAAGGAGGTTCAAAGGCACTTAATACCTTTGAACAATTGTCTTTTTACACTCCTTGAAACAACCTAAGTTGTTATTATTAATTACCACTAGTATCTTTCACCTAGCAGTTTTGTGACTCAGTCCATTACTTGATTTTCGTTTTGGGCCTGTGTCGGGTATTCAATTGTCGATGAACTTTTCTCTCTCCTTGCTCTCCCTCTCTCCTGGGTACAAGGACATTTCTGGAAACAAGTAGTGGTTAGTTACTTATGCCCAGTCGATGTCCTTCCGAACCTAAGTTCGGAATAAATCGGGTGAAGTAGTCGGCTGCCGTCACCTGATGACGGTATTCAGCCGGTAGAGTGGGTTTGCGACCTACTCTGTACTTCGTGCAAACGAATCTAAGGTTGATAAGAGTTGTTCCTAGAAACTCTTTTCTTGCTACACTTTCGGCTGTAGTCACCGGCTCTTTTGGAGCGCGAGCTTTTTTGGCTCTTATCTTCCTTTTGATTCCCTGTGTAGAACTCTCTCCTTTGAAAGGGGACTTCTCTTAGCCCCCTCCTTAACTGGTAATAGGATAACATGAATTAAATGTATTGTCAATAAGTTAATACAAGTATTATATAAATACAGCTAAAATCATTGTTTTAAACAAAAAGTCTCTTACTTATCAACATATAAATGTCATAGTATTGTGACAAATACAATTTTTGTGCTAATATGGGGTTATGATCAAATTAGAATTTATTGAAGAAATCACTAATACTGGCCTTACAAAGGAGCAAGCTGTTGTCTATGAGGTGCTTTTAAAGCTTGGTGAGTCTACCGCTAGTGCTGTAGTAAAAGCCGTCCCTACTGGATATACGATATCTCGTCCCTTGGTATACAAGGTTCTAGAGGAGTTGATTGCGCTAGACTTAGCAGAGAAAGTTGACGAGGCGGGGAAGATAGCTAAGTTCACTCCCAAGCACCCAATATCTATTTCTAAACTAATTGATAAGAAAAAGGAGAAAATTGAATATACTAAAAAGCAGTTTTTGACCACATCAGGCAAACTCTCGTCGCTGTTCAACTTAAGTGTGGGTAAGCCTGGAGTGCAGTTTTATGAAGGAGAAGAGGGAGTTTGGGAGGTTCTTTTAGATAGTTTGTCTGCTACTGAAGAAATAGTTACTTATGCTGATCTTGAAGCTATCTCCAAATACATCCCAGCACTAAATGCTGAGTATTCAACCTTGAGAGAAGATAAAAATATAAAAAAGCGGGGCCTGGTGATTGATTCACCCGAGGCGCGAAAGTTTCTGAAGTCGTATGATGGGAAAGTAACAAATACTAAATTGATAACCGCAGCTGAAAGCGTATTGCCTTTCCAAACAGTAATGCAAATCTACGATAACAAAGTGTCTTATATTACTTTGACTGAGGAATACTTAATGGGGGTGATTATTACTGATCAATTTATTGCCAGCACTCACAAGTATCTTTTTGAGAGTTTATGGAAATTAAGTAGCGGGGAAGTTGTTTAAGCAGCTTCTTTATTCTGTGCTTGTGGGGGAGTAAATGTCTCGCTCAGACTATTAGGTAAAACTTCAAAAACAAGATATACCTTACCTTGATGTGTAAAATAACGTGTAAGTGCCTTGCCACTTTTTAGCTCTGGAAATTCCTCAGCGGCTGATTCCTCACGAACTGTTATTGAATTTGATATATCTGTTGAACCAAGGATCTCTTCAACTGTTTTGCTTTTGCTTTTCAGTTCTGAGCTGGATGTTTTAGAACGCCAGATTTCAAAACTAGGCTTACCGGCTAGTTCATAGCATTGAGTTGCCACAAAACCATCCTCGATATATTTTCGAGTGATTGCTTTAGTTGGGTCACAATGTGCCATCATGGGTACACCACCTTCAAGTTGATTTTTAATAGTTTCTTCTAGCATAACTCCACCAACCCCGCTGTATGCTGGGTCAGCATTAAATGAACCAAAGTATGACACCTCTCTACCGTTAAAATCACTAACGGTGTCAAAACGGTTATAGCTTACAATCTTTCCATTGTCCCGAAGTAACCTGAAGGATGTGTCAGGATTATTAAAACTTTTTTCCAAAGATCCAGCGATAGCTAGCTTGAAAGCGTGGTTTTCTGTTTCAGGGTAGGCCTTCCGATAATTTGCTTGCAGGAGATTTCGCATTCGACGACGATCTTCCTCCGATAAAGTTTCAGGCGAAACTGATTCAATTTTTCCTGCTCCAACTTCTTGAAGTAAAGCTACGTATTCTTTGGCAGCGGCCACATAGTTTTCAATCTGAGCCGCTACCTCACTCGGATCATGCGAACGCACTGCTTTTTCTAGGTCTTTTTGGGCTCGGTTTAATATATTTTCACGGACTTGACTTGCTAATTCAGTACAAGCTTCTCCTTCGCAATCTGATACTTCCTTGACCAATGCTTCAGCCCGCTCAGCACTGTCCAAAAGTTCGCCGTAATATTTGAATACAGTGCCGGCCACTTCATCATGTTGCCCGAAAGCCACAATACTATCGCCTAGTGACTCGTCGCCGCGTTCTAGGGAGAGGAAGGTGCGCACGCCTTCCACACCGTAGAGTGAGGTGAAGTGCTTCAGTGTATTAATATCGTCTAAAGAAGTCTTTTTAAGATATGAAAGAAAGAAAAATTGTTCTTTAAGGGTCATTTCTGAGATATCAACTTTAAATTCCTTATGTAAATGTTTTCTTATATAAGGTCGAGACATGAACTGAAAATTAAACAAAGCCAGATTTGTTTCGGCCGCAGATAAGGGAAGATCTGTAAGGTTTGACGATTTTAATTCTTCTAATTTTTCAGTTTCTTTATTTCTTATGAATATAGTATCAAAACCATTGATCTCCGCTTGAATTCCTGGACTTAAGTAAAATAACTCACTATAACCACTGTTTCCAAAAGTCTTTTCCCAATTATTGGTATCATCGAATTCATTGTTATTGTTACGTCCTTCTTCTTTAAGTGAATCTATATATGCTAAATATCTGTCACAACGCAATTTTATAAAATATGAATTGGTATTTTCTGACAAATATCTGATGTTATTTTTTATTATTAAGGTCCCTAAGCCTGTTTGGTTATCCTCGTCAATCAAAAATTCAAAAATGGGGTTGGTAAACATTTGTGTTAGCGCTTCAAGTGCTTGTGAAGTGATATATTCCTCGTCTTCATCAATTAGATTTTTTAAAATGTTAACAATTTCATATCCAAGTTTTGACCCACACGTGTCGCCAAGCTCGTAGAACATCCTGGCTTTGACCGGCCAGGGAATACTCTTGTCGCACATAAGAGTATTGATTGAAAATTCAACCCATTCTCTAGCTTTACCATAATACAAGGGGTGGCTATCTCCGGATAAGGCTTCAGAATATTCATCGTTATATTTACTGTCAGAATTTTTGGAGTGAGCAAGGAAAATTTTTACCCCCTCAGGCATATTATCTGTACCGTTAGATACCTGCTCTTTTAAAACCTCAAAGGCTAAAGTTTCCTTTAATCTATCCCCGATTTCTGCCGATTGCTCTTCTGCGGTTTTTTTAATTAATTTGCTGACTCGATTATCGTTATTAGGCACAAGCCATTTTCTGCCTAATTCTGGGGTCGAAGGTGCAGTATTGTCAGACTCAGCAACCGAGTGTTGCTCGCCACTTTCTACCCCAGGTTTTTTAGTTGATTGTTGCTCAAACATAAAATCATTTTATCAGAATATCGGAAAACTGCTTAGTAGAAATAACTTTAAACGGTAATTTTACGGATATCTAAACCCCTGGCTTTCTCGCTCTGGTCTTAAAAGTAAAAGTCTGCAATTTCTTATTTAGCGTCAAAGCATTAAAAATATGAGGGGCAATATCATTGTTGCAGTGGACTGCCACTCGCTGAACACTCTGCCCAGCAATGCTCAGTTCCATACCAGCATTGGTAAAGACACCAATCACGCGTCTGGTGCCATCACGACTAGTTCTTTTGGTAATGATCCCCGGAGAAATCATATTAACGCCCGGAGTTTTTTCCAAAATTTTCACAACTATTAAAGCAGTTTCAGTCAGGGTGGAGTGGGTGCCACCACGAACACTTTTCATATGCCCGTATTGTAGCACTTTTGACCGTTTTTGTATCTCAGGAGACTATCGCTTTCACCTTTAGAAAAACTGTCATATTATTAGGTGATGGATGACGATTTAGTATATGTGGACCGCTGCCAGTCTGGTGAGACTGAGGCCTTTGGTATTCTGTATGACCGTTACCTTGAAAAGATTTATCGTTTCGTCTACTACAAAACTTTTAGTAAAGAAACCGCTGAAGATATCACTAGCAACGTGTTTCATAAGGCTTTAGAAAAGATTAATTCTTTTTCAGGAGATAAAGGCTCTTTTTCATCTTGGCTCTATCGAATAGCGAGAAATAGTGTGATTGACCACTATCGCACTAGTAAGGATGATCTATCTTTGGAAGATGTCTTTGAGGTTGGAGTAGATGAACGTACTCCCGAAACCATCGACGCAGTAAGTGCGCTTAAAACCGTTCAGACATATCTCGAGTCACTTGATGCTCGCCAGCGAGAAATTATTACCTTGCGCGTCTGGGAAGATAAGTCGTATAAAGAAATTGCTGAGATTGTGGGCAGTACCGAAGCCGGAGTCAAAATGGCCTTCTCGCGGGCGATTCGCGAACTTCGTGAAAAATGCTGCTCAGTCTCACCCTTGTTATTAATGATTGCTTGTAGTTTAGATAGCGCGTTACGTTTTTATGATTTGTCGTAATATATAGTATATGAAGGATTCACTAGAATTATTGCTAAAAGATATCTACGCGCTCGAACCGTCTTTGCGGGAACGTGACGCCGAAGTCCGGGTCTTAGTCGAGTCCCTATTACTGAATAAGCCAGAGGTAAAAGTTAGTATGGACTTTAGGGAAAGCTTGCGCGCCAAGCTGATAGCTACGAATGTGACTGAGGCGCTACCAGCTCGCCTGGTACCTTCTCCGTGGATGAGTTACTTTGTACCGCTTGGGGCTATGGCCGTATTGCTTTTGATGTTGATGCCTGGTTATGTAGGGAAGCAAACCAGTCAAGATAGTCCGGGGATGGATAGCTCAGCAGACGTGTATATGGCGCCTGAAGCCAAAAGGTCAGGTAGTGGCGCACCCGAAGAGGCCACAATGATGATGGAAGATGTCCCAATGCCGATGGCTGAAGGTGATAGTCTAGGGATCAGTGACCAAGTACCAGGTGTGGTAGCTGTAGTTGATTTTGTCTCGCTGTTGCAGCCTGGTTTTGTTGTTATTACTAGTAATGAAAACGTACTCGGGAGTAGCTACTTATTGTTTGCAGGATACAATGAGCAGATAGAAATCCCCTTGTCTCGCCCGATGAAAGCCAATCAGACTTTTTCCGCTACTCTCTATCTGGATAACGGTGATGGTGTTTTTGATCTAAATGCTGATATGTCCATTTATGATGCTAATGGCCTTGGTCCTGTGTCTCAAGTTTTTTCAATCACGCAATAGTCCGGCTGTTGTTACCTTCTGCTGATTAGTTCGTAGTAAAAGATAAGGAAGACATAAATAATCACTGGGACTTAAATATTTCCAACTGAAACCCTATTTGGCCCACGTCATAGGGTGTCTGTCTACCGGTCTTATTACTATAAATATATCAATATGGAATTTTTAAAAACCTTTTCCACTAAGCAGATGAACGTTCTAAAATTTGGCGGCGTCTTTTTACTCGGAGCAGTAGTGGTGATGGGATTGTCTGGCAACAAATCTACGTCACCGTTTGCGCAAATGAAAGACATGGTTAGTGATCAAGGTTATGCTACTGACGCTGGTTACTATGGTGAACCCATGCTCTCAGAGCGCAATATAAACGGCGGCACCATGCCACCAATTGATCCGACCTACACTCCAGGCGCTGGCACTGAAGACTATGAAGTAAAACAATACTCAATGTCTTTTGAATCAAGAGACAAAGGTAAAGAGTGCGTAGCAGTGCGTGACTTACTAGACCGGGAAGATGTCGTGTTTGAAAATACTAATGAGTACGAAGGTGGCTGCAGTTACAATTTTAAAGTAAAGAAGGAGAGTGTCGAAGCAGTTTTGACTATTTTGGATTCATTAAATCCCAAAGAAGTTAATGAAAACACTTATACTATCAAGCAGGAAGTCACAGACTATACTAGTGAAATTCAAATCTTAGAGCAGAAATTAACTTCTCTCAAGACTACGTTAGCTGAATCTTTGGCCACTTACGATCTTTTAATCGCTAGAGCCACAACCCAGGGTGATATCTCTAGTTTGGTGCAATTAACTGACGGCAAACTATCATTGATTGAGCGACTAACAATGTCACAAATCGAAACTAGTTCAGAGCTAGAGCGAATCAACCGTGCTAGAGCAGATGCCTTGGATCGATTAGAGTACACTCAGTTTAATGTCAGTGTCTACGAGAATAAGTTAATCAATGGTGAGGAAATCGGCAATTCTTGGACTGCAGCAGTACAAGAGCTATTTAGAAACATCAATAACTTTGCCCAAGAGGTGAGTCTCGGATTTGTGACCCTCTTGTTTTTGGTCGTTAAGTACGCCCTTTATGGAGTACTCTTACTCTTTGTAGCTCGCTTTGGCTACAGCTTTGCTAAAAAAGTTTGGCAAGATGGAGGTAGTCAATAGGAAGTTTGTAAGAAAAGCCTCGATCATGCGTCAAAGGGAATATAAGCACAGATTATGTACGAAAAAGCGAAAAATTATACCTTTAATCAACCATATCTGCGCCGGGTCATCGGAGTCACTTTACTTCTGCTTGGTCTTTTGGCCCTGATCACGCCACTGACTCCTGGGGCACTAATTATGCTGGTAGGAGGTTTGGAGCTACTCGGCATCCGTCTCTTGTTCCTCAATCGCTTGATAGCACGGATAAAACCTAAGAAAGGAGAGTAAATAGCAAGCTGGAGGAGGTAAAACGGTGCGGCTTTTGGCCACACCGTTTTACTATGCCGCAAAGTTACTTCACCAGCGTATCATGTAACATATGACCCTTTCTTTTCTAAGAGCGTCTTTTTTGGGCCTAAGTTGACTTTTTTAGTTATTTTAGGTATTCTCCAGGGGTTCCAACCTCATGTGAGGACCATGTGTCACCTCACAAAAAGCGAAGAAAAGTAAAATTATCAAGGGTTGGGAATCTCTGTTAAGGACGGCCGTTACCTTTCTTTACAAGAGATTCTCATCAAGGCGCCCAAAGCGCTTATTTATTGTTATTAACATATGTCACGATCACTCTATAAAGGACCATACGTAGACGAAAAGTTACTGAAGAAGATCGCCGGGAAAAAACCCGGAGAGGGTGGTGTCATCAAGACTTGGTCACGCGACAGTGTGATTGCACCAGAAATGGTTGGATTCACTTTTGGTGTCCATAACGGTAAAGACCACATTTCCGTTAATATCTCTGAAGAAATGGTGGGTCATCGCCTCGGTGAATTTTCACCAACTAAGAAGTTCTACCAACACGGCGGTAAGATGCAAAAAGAGCTAGAACAGAAGAAGAAAGAAGCTGAAATTACTGCTGCTAAAGCCGCTAAGACCACTACTGCTACTAAGAAGTAGTTAACATTATATGAAAGCAATTTTAAAAAACTATCGCCAATCACCTCGTAAGGTTCGCCTGATTGCTGATGTTGTGCGTGGTAAAAAAGTTAACGATGCTCTAGCAGCTTTAAAGTTTGTTGATAAGCGAGCTGCTGGACCCTTCGCTAAAGTAATCGAATCAGCTTTGGCCAACGCAGTCTCGGCTGGTAAGAACATTAGTCGTCTTGTGATTAAGAAGGTTGCAGTTGATAAAGGAACTGTCTTGAAACGATCGATGCCACGTGCCCGCGGTTCAGCGTCACGCATTAATAAGCGCAACAGCCACATCTCTGTTGAATTAGGAGAAAAATAATTATGACACACGTAGCTCATCCATATGTACAGCGTATCGGTGTCAACCGCGATTGGAAAAGTCGTTGGTTTACCACAGACGCTAAAAAAGTCCGCGAATACATTCGCTCTGATGCAGCCATCAGAAAATTGCTTGAAAAGAAGCTAAAGGGGATGTCAGTTGATACTGTTGAGATTGAACGCAGTCAAAAAAATCTCCGCATTATTATCAAAACCGCACGTCCTGGATTGGTCATTGGTCGTAGCGGTGAAGGAGCCGTCAAGCTTAAGAAGGATATTGATATGCTTTTGCGAACGCAAAAGCTAATCGAGAAGCCAGAAATCAAAATTGACATTGAAGAAATCCGCTCACCAGAATCAAGTGCCAATATCGTTGGGCAAATGGTTGCTGAGGGTCTTGAAAAGCGCCTTACATTCAGACGAGTCATGAAGCAGACGATTGAGAAGGTCATGGCTAATCGAGATGTTGAAGGAGTACGTATTATTCTTTCAGGTCGTCTTGGTGGAGCTGATATGGCTCGAAAAGAAGAGTTGAAGAAGGGACGAATTCCTCTACAAACTCTCCGAGCCGACATCGACTTTGCTCGAGTGACTGCCAGACTACCGTATGGTGCTATTGGAATTAAGGTTTGGATTTATCGCGGACAGGTCTTCACTGATCGAAAAGCTAATCCAGCCGAAACTGCGCCACGCAGTAATCAAGGAACACGTAGTTCATAATTCAATTCTTTATGTTATTTCCTAAAAAAGTAAAACACCGCAAGTGGCAAACTGGCCGCAAGAGTGTAGCTAAAAGAAGTACACCAGATACACGCGGTGTAACTGTGTCTTTTGGTTCTTTTGGACTAAGAGCTACCTCTCAATCAAGAGTACGGTCAAATCAAATCGAAGCCGCCAGACGTGTTATTTCACGAACGCTCGGCAAGACTGGAAAGATTTGGATTAGAATTTTCCCTGATAAACCAATCACTAAGAAGGCCGCTGAACTACCGATGGGTAAAGGAAAAGGCGATCCAGACCACTTCGTTTTTGAAGTGCGACCAGGACGAATTGTCTTTGAAGTCGAAGGAGTATCCGAAGAAATCGCTAAAGAAGCTTTCCGTAAAGCGCTGACCAAGCTTCCATTAACAGGTAAACTCGTGCGTCGCGAAGACACACGGGCATAATTCTCACTTATGACAAAAATGTCAGAAATCAGAGACAAATCAGAAGCTGAATTAACTGAGCTCGTTAATGCGTCTAGGGAAATTGTTCGAGCTGAACGATTCAAAGATAAATTTAGTCGCAAGGCTAGCATTATCACTGGTGCCAAGCGAGAAATTGCTCGTGCGCTCACTAGGCTATCAGCTCGTCGCCGTAATCCAGAAGTTAAATAATGAGTATGACAACTGAAAATACAAAAGTAACAAGCCGTCGTACACTTCGTGGAACTGTGGTCTCAACAAAAATGCAGGACACTATTACGGTAGCTGTCGAGCGTTATGTTAAGCACCCAAAGTACAAGAAGTTCTTGCGCCGCACGAAGAAATTCCTCGTTCATGACGCAGGCAATACAGCTAAAGAAGGAGAGGCGGTCGATATTAGAGAAATCCGCCCGATGTCAAAGCGTAAACACTTTGAACTCGTAACAGAAGCCAAATAGTATGATTCAACCACAAACAATAGTTAAAATAACTGACAACTCCGGCGCGAAGATCGGACGAGTATTTAAGGTACTTGGTGGTTCGAAAAAGCGTTATGCTGAGCTCGGGGAAATGGTAGTGCTCTCTGTCCAAACCGCTGAACCACGAAAACAGGTTAAGAAAAAAGATGTGGTTTACGGAGTAGTAGTACGTCAGCGAAAGCCGTTTCGACGAAAGGATGGGTCATATATAAGTTTCGATGATAATGCTGTGGTTTTGGTAGATAAAGCAAAAAAAGAACCAAAAGCTAACCGGGTGTTTGGTCCAATCCCTCGTGAGATCTCAGAAGCTGGTTATCAGAAAATAGTTTCTCTAGCACCGGAGGTGGTATAGAGTAATTCTAAATATTTCATTATGAAAATCAGAAAAGGAGATAACGTAAAAGTAATGACTGGTAAGGATAAAGGTAAGACAGGAACAGTTCTCACTGTTTTGGTTAAGACCGACCAAGTTGTTATTGAAGGAGTCCATGTGGTTAAAAAGCACCAAAAGAATAAACGAACACGTTCACAGGGTCAGATTATTGAAAAAAGCATGCCGATTCATGTCTCGAACGTATCACTCTTAGAAGGTGGTAAGGCAGTTCGAGCCGGTTATGTTTTTGAAGGTGAAGGCGACAAACGCAAAAAAGTCCGCGTTGCAAGGCCTAGTGGTAAGAAATTATAATCGTATGGAAACTACAAAAACTAGATTAGGTACTGTTTACAAAGCCCTTCAGGGTGAATTTGGTTACACCAATGTAATGCAATCTCCCAAAGTAGAGAAGGTGGTGATTTCTGTAGGTGTTGGTCGTGTTCAGGATAAGGCTAAGTTAGCTTTAATTCAGGATCGGTTAGCCAAAATTACTGGACAGAAGGTTTCACTTCGCCCAGCTAAGCAATCTATCGCCTCGTTTAAACTTCGCGCTGGCGACATTGTCGGTTACCAAGTGACTTTGCGCGGTGCGAGAATGATTCACTTCCTTGATAAGTTGATTCACTTGGCTTTGCCTCAAACTCGCGACTTCCGTGGGCTTAAGGTATCAGCCATTGATGAAATGGGTAACTACACTATGGGTATCAAAGAAAATACTATTTTCCCTGAGTGTGGCGACGATGAACTTAAGGATGTCTTTTCCCTAGCAATTACGATTGTCACGACTGCTAAGTCAAAAAAGGAAGCAGAAGCTTTCCTAAGACATATTTACGTACCGCTACAAAAATAAGTCTACGACTTATTTAAAAGTAAAACAAAAGACCGGCGTCTTTAGGCGCTGGTCTTTTGTTTTACCCAAACTACGTTCCCTTACCTTGACTTTCACCTGTATTTTGATACTCTTGCGGACAAGACGTACTTGGCTTAAGTACCAAGCGTTTGAGGCCGGTTTACCTATTTGGGTGACTAGCCAAATTTATAAGGGAGTGAGTCACGGATTCTCTGTGATACTACTCCATAACACATAATATAAGGTGGCAAGAACATCAGTACGGGTACGCGCAGAGCGTACACCAAAGTATGCTTCTCGCGTCGTTCGGCGCTGCAAGCTATGTGCTAGAAAGCGAGGCTATATGAGGGATTTTGATATCTGTCGTATTTGCTTCCGCGAATTAGCACATGAAGGACATATACCAGGAATAAAGAAATCATCATGGTAGGAGATACAATTGGCGATTTCATCATTAGATTGAAGAATGCGGGTGTAGTAGGCAAAAAGGAAATTGCTGTACCCTACTCAAAACTTCGGCATGCAATCGCAGACAAACTAGTGGCAGCTGGCTACATAGAGGCCGCTTCACAACAAGGTAAAAAAGTACAAAAGACGTTAGCTGTGACTTTGAAGTATGAAAATGGTAAACACCGAATTTCGGGTGTGAAGCGAGTTTCAAAACCAGGTCGCCGTCTGTACACAAAGGTCTCAGATATTCACAGAGTTAAGTTCGGTAACGGGCATATGATCCTTTCTACACCAGCAGGTATCCTCACTAATGAGGAAGCTCGCAGTCAAAATGTAGGCGGAGAGCAGCTCTTTATCATTTGGTAATATGAGTCGATTAGGAAAACAACCATCAACAATACCTGCCGGTGTCACTGTCACATGTGATAATGGTCTACTTACTGTAGCCGGTCCAAAAGGAACACTAACTCGAGCAATTAAACCAGACGTCACAATCACTATTGAGGGTGGTGTCGCTACGGTTATTCCAGGAAAAACTACTGCAGCTAAAGCTTTGTGGGGCACTTACGCTGCTCACCTCCGTAACATGATTAAAGGTGTTACTGAAGGCTATACTAAAGTACTAGAAATTGAAGGAGTTGGTTATCGAGCGGAAGTAAAAGGCACAAACCTGAGTCTAAGTGTTGGCTTTTCACACCCAGTATTACTACCGATTCCATCTGGCGTCACTGCTTTAGTGGAAAAGGGTGTAATTACAGTAAGCGGCTATGATAAAGATGAGCTCGGACAGTTTGCTGCCAATGTACGCAAGGTCAAGAAGCCAGAACCATACAAAGGCAAAGGTATCCGTTATCAAGGAGAGTATATTATTCGAAAACAAGGTAAGAAGGCTGCGTAGGCCCGTAATTCAAATTGAGCTATGGAAAAAACACAGTACAAAAAAATAAAGCGCATTTCACGCCACAAGCGCATTCGCGCTAAAGTCTCAGGCAGCGCTAGTCGCCCACGCTTAGCTATCTTCCGCAGTAATCGTTTCGTTTACGCTCAGTTGATAGATGACACTAGTGGTAAAACTTTAGCCGCCGTTGATTCTAGATCAGAAACAGGAAAGACTCTAACTGAACGTTCAGTCGCTGTTGGTAAAACCATCGCTGATAAGGCGCAAGCTGCTGGTGTGAAGGAGGTGGTCTTCGACCGAGGAGGATTTCGTTACCAAGGAGCTATCGCCGCCTTAGCTGACGCTGCGAGGTCTCAGGGCTTGGTATTTTAAGCAAGTTAATTTAATTTATGTCAGAAACAAAACAGCAGGAAGCTATAACTGACCTCGTGTCAGATACAGAAGCGACAGTAGTGTTGCCTTCTACCGATGCACCCGCTGTCGCTGAAGCTGAAACAAAACAGCAGGAAGCTACTGGAGAGCGTGGTCCGAGGGGGCAACGAGGACAAGCCGGAAACGATCGAAGAAATCAACGTCGCCCACGAAGAGGCGGTCGCCCAGAGAGAGTTCGTCCCGAATTTGATCAGAAGATTATTAGTATCAGACGCGTTACTCGCGTAGTTACTGGTGGTCGCCGCTTTAGTTTCTCAGTGGCTATTGTTATTGGTGATAGGCGCGGTAAGGTTGGTGTCGGTATCGGTAAAGCCGGTGATACTCAACAAGCGATTGAAAAGGCAGTGCGTGATGCTAAGAAGCACATGATTACTGTCGTCATGAATAAAGAAGGTCACCTTCCACACGATGTTAATATTAAGTATGCTTCAAGTGAAGTAATGATTATTCCGGCTCCAGGACGCGGTCTCGTAGCTGGTTCTTCTGTTCGTACTGTACTAGAACATGCTGGAGTAAAAGATGTTACTGCTAAGATTTTCTCTCGCAGTAAAAACAAGCTTAATAATGCTCGCGCCGCTATCGAAGCGCTTAAACTTCTAAAGAAAAAATAGTATGCAGCTACATGAACTAAAACCAAGCTCTGCTCGTAAGACAGAAAAGCGTATCGGTCGCGGTGGTAAGCGCGGCAAAATGTCGGGTCGTGGTCACAAAGGGCAAACCGCACGAACTGGTAACAGTACTCGTTCAGAAATGCTTGAATTCATTAAAAAATTTCCGAAACTACGTGGTCACGGTAAAAATCGATCTAAGACCGTAAACAATGAACGTGTTCGAGCGGTGCCAGTAAACCTGAATCGTATTGAGAATGTCTTTGTCGTAGGGGAATCAATCACACCTAAAACACTAGTAGCCAAAGGAGTGATCTCTGCTGTTGGTCGAAAAGCACCAGTAGTGAAGATCTTGGCTACTGGCGACATTACTAAAAAATTCACTATTCAAGGCTGCCAAGTATCCAAAGCGGCTCAAACAAAAATTGAGCAGGCTGGCGGAACAGTCACAAAATAGGTACTATTGAGTCATCTATGCAAAAATTCTTCCACAAACTGACTCTAATCTTCACTGAACCAGCTATTCGTAACCGTGTCCTTTTTGTTTTAGGTGCACTGGTTGTCTTTCGAATGTTGGCGACTATTCCTATTCCTGGAGTTGATCAGACTGTTCTCGAACAATTTTTTAACAACAACCAATTTCTTGGGTTGTTAAATATTTTCTCTGGTGGTGGTTTGGCCAATCTCTCAATCGTGATGTTGGGTGTAGGACCGTTCATTACGGCTTCAATCATTATGCAGTTGATGACAGTTATGTCACCAAAGCTTAAGAGTCTTCATACTGAAGAGGGTGAGGCTGGACGAGCTAAGTTTACTCAATACAGTCGTATGCTTACGCTGCCACTCGCGGTTCTGCAAGGTTTTGGTTTCCTCTCTCTCCTGCAAAGTCAGGGAGTAATTACCGGGTTAACCACTTTTGATTTTGCGGTCAACGTTATCTTGATTGTGGCTGGCTCAGTACTCCTTATGTGGATTGGTGAGCTAGTGACTGAGTATGGAATTGGAAATGGTGTGTCAATCTTGATTTTTGCAGGTATTGTGGCAACTTTGCCATCAACCATTAGTCAGCTTGTCTTCAGTTACGCTCCATCACAATTACCACTTTATATTGGCTTCGGTCTTGTTGCTCTAGCGATTATTTATTCAGTTATTATTATGACTGAAGCTGAAAGACCAGTGCCAATCACTTACGCCAAGCAGAGTCGTGGTGGTGCGACTTACGGTGGTAGCTCTTCATATCTCCCACTGCGACTCAACCAAGCAGGAGTTATCCCAATCATCTTTGCTTTGTCAATCATGCTCTTACCCCAGATGGTTCTTAATATCCTCATGCCTTTCGATCTGCCATGGGTACCAGGTGCCAACGAAGCAGTCACTGCTTTTTTAGCAAATCAATTCTTGTACGGTTCAATCTACTTTGTTCTAGTTTTCCTTTTTACTTTCTTCTATACAGCGGTTACCTTCGATCCGGATGCCATTTCTAAGAACTTGCAACGAAACGGAGCTTTTATTCCAGGACTTCGACCAGGAGCACATACTTCAGAGTATTTAGGAAGTCTCATCACACGACTAACACTAGTGGGTGCTGGTTTCCTCGGTCTGATTGCTGTGTTGCCGATAGGGATGCAACTAGCTACTGGCATTGCTGCTTTAGCAATCGGCGGTACAGCAATTTTGATTGTGGTGTCTGTTGTTCTGGATTTGATTCGTCGACTCGACGCTCAAGTTTCACTACGGGAGTACTAGTAAATTTTAGACTTTGAAACATAAAAGCCCTGTAACCTGTGGTTACAGGGCTTTTATGTTTCAAGATAGCCTTTAGCTCATGTTAATCCACCACACTGATTCTGGAGTTTGAGCGGTTTCTCAGACTGTTCAAACCCTCGAACGCTTCGCGCGTTCGGGGGATTTTCTATTTTAAATGTGTAATCAAACAGCAGTACTGGAGGTGCCGTTGTGCTTAATTAATATTAATACTGATTCTTAAAAGAGAAACCAAGCGGGACAGAGCTTTCTTCATGTTTCCAAACAGTAGTTTTGAGCCAGCGACGGTAAGTGTCAAAAACAGTTAAGGCTACGGTTTGCGGACTATGTCTGGAGGTGTCGATGACCAAATCAAAGTGACCGGGATTATAGGGATCGATACCATAAAGGTTTTTAAATCGAGATTGTTCTTTATCTATACGGTCTTTTACTTGTTTGGCTACTTGGTCAAGCGAAGAGGAAAGCTCACCACCTTTGGTCCGCATATTGTTACTCATCGCATCCTTAAAAATACGTACGGTAGATACTTGGATATCTAAATCAAGATAGACCTTAAACGACTCCGGTATCCAGTAGAAGCCCAGTCGGGAGTCAATGACAATGTCATTTTTATTACGTAGATCACGCAATACTTGATCAATTTTTTCGTCAAAACTGTGCTGCGTAGCGGCGCGGGTATTGTACTCGGCTAAGGTGATATGCTCACGAGCAAGGAGGTTGCGGACAACGTCACCAGAAGAGTACTTGGTATAGCTAAGTAACTCCGCTACTTTATCGGCTGTGGAGGATTTGCCACTACCGGGCTTACCAGAGATGGTGATAATATGCTTTTTCCCATGCTTGTAGCATATCACAAGTTGTTGCGTCCCTAATGAAAACCTGTTAACCTCCTAGGGTCATGCTAGAAAATATCAAAGGACACCTCATTATTGTCATGGCGCCAACTGGTAGTGGAAAGGGGACTATAATTAAAGATGCTTTGGCACATTTTCCAGCTTTGGAAACGACTATTTCCTGCACTACTCGCAAGGAGCGTCCGGGCGAAACAAGCGGCCGAGAGTATTATTTTCTCAGTGCGAAGGAGTTTGAACAGAGAAAAGAAGCTGGTGACTTTCTCGAATGGGCTGTCTTTGGTCAACAACAATATGGTACACTCAAAAGTGAAATCCTCCCGCGACTAGAGGCGGGTAAAATAGTGATTACTGAAATCGAACTTCAAGGAGTTGCCCAACTACATGCTCTGGTTCCAAAAGAGCATATGACGACAGTTTATATTGAGGCTGGTGGTTGGGATATGCTGAAGGCTAGAGCTTTGGACCGGGCCCCAATGACTGAAGAGGAACTCAGTCATCGCTATCAAAGGTATTTGGTAGAGGTCGTTGCTAAGGACAAAGCTGATGTTGTAATCGATAATACCCAAAATGATTTTACTTCAGCTAAGCAAGCCTTCCATAGATTGATTGAAGATTTACAGAGTCGTGCCTATAGTAATTAAAAAATAATTTAGAGTCAGTATGCAACCATACACAGTCATCTTTATTGGTCCGCAAGGAAGCGGAAAGGGTACCCAAATTAATAAATTGGACCGCTTCCTGAGCGCTAAGGACCCAATGCGACAAGTGATTGATATTCAGACCGGTCGACGTTTCCGAGCCTTAGCAGCGCAGTCTGAAGGATATACTGAAGAGCATGTAAAAGAAACGCTTGATAGTGGTGTACTGCAACCATTATTTCTCTCAGTTCATTTATGGGGAGACGCGATGCGCACTCATGTTGATGAAGAATGTCACCTACTAATTGACGGCTTCCCTCGCACTGTTGCCGAAGCCACAGTTTTAGAGAGTGCTCTCAATTTCTATAAGCGTCATCCAGTTAGTATTATAAATTTAGTCACACCGGAAGTGGTGGTCAAAGCACGCATGATGAGCCGTGCTAGAGCTGACGATACGACGGCTTCTATCGAAGCTAGATTATCTTGGTATAGAGAAGAAACTTTGCCAGTAATTGAATACTATAAGAAGCGTCCAGATACTGTGGTATACGATATTGACGGCACCGACACTATTGATGGAGTACAAAAACAAATCATCTCTGCTCTTAACCTTAATTAATATGATTACAAAAAAGACACCAGAAGAAATTACTGTCATGAAAGAAGGTGGTGCTATTTTGGCTAAAATCTTAAAAGAGCTAGCTCAGGTAGCGCAGCCTGGCAATACTACACTCGATATCGATGATCGAGCGATGGAGTTGGTAGAAGAATTTGGTGTCGAGCCAGTCCTCTTGGGGTATCATCCAAGTTTTGCTTCGCACCCCTATCCAGCCGCTGTTTGTGTGTCAGTCAATAATTGCGTTCAGCATGGTATCCCCAGTGAAGCAATTGTTTTAGAGGTGGGTGATGTGGTGAATATTGATATGGTCATTGGCTATAAAGGTTTTGTCGTCGATAGTGGTTTGACGGTCGGAGTCGGTGAGATCGATGCCGAGGCCAAGAAGCTCCTTAGTGTGACACAAGAGGCTTTAGCTCATGGTATTAAAGCGGCCAAAGCTGGTAATCGAATTGGTGACATCAGTGCTGCCATTCAGAATTTTGTGGAAAGCCGCGGGATGTCGGTGGTCGAGGTGCTTTGTGGACACGGAGTTGGCTATCAGGTACATGAAGAGCCAACTATTCCTAACTTTGGAAAAGCTGGTACCGGACCACTAATTGAAGTTGGGCATGTCTATGCTATTGAACCGATTGTCAATTTTGGCAAGAAAGATGTTTATTTTGATGATGAGGGCGATGGTTATAGTGTCTATACTAAAGACGATTCCTGGTCAGCTCATTTTGAGCATACTGTTGCTATTACCGATAAAGGACCATTGATCTTAACCAAATAAATTAGTGGTTGATTAAAGTTTCAGCTAACGCTATACTGCGCACATATTTGTAAGCATTTGTTATGAAAAAATATCCACATCAAGAACGAACTTTTGTTATCCTTAAGCCTGACACCGTTCAACGGAGCTTGATTGGTGAAGTAATTAAGCGCTTTGAGAAAACCGGTCTTAAATGTACAGCCATGAAAATGTTTGTGCCCCAAGAAGAGCATCTGATCCAACATTACAATAAGACTGATGAATGGTTCTTGAAGAAGGGTACTAATGTCATCAATAACTTAATAGCTCAAGGTTTACCGATTGATAAAGAACCAATTGAATACGGTAAAGATATCATTCGTACCATTGTAAAGTACATGACAGCAGCACCAGTTGTAGCTATGGTTTGGGAAGGTAATCAAGCAGTTGCGGTTGTGACTAAGATTGTTGGTACGACCGAACCCGCCACTTCAGATGTTGGTACTCTACGTGGCGACTATACAATCGATTCATACGGCCATGCCTCATTTGAAACCCGCGCGGTCCGAAACCTGGTTCATTGTTCTGATGCCGTTTCTGAGGCTGAGCGTGAAATTGCTATTTGGTTTAAAGAGAATGAAATTATGCAGTACAACACCGCTCAAGAACGAATTATGTACGATGTGAATCTCGATGGTACTCGGGAATAGGGTGACGGATTTTTGAACCCATGCTAAAATATTAGAGGAACCACATTAACGTATGTTCCGATTAAACTTATGTTTTAGGGCTACCAGAACTCGCGAGGCGATATGAGAATCTGCAAAGAATTTCAGACCCAAATCGGATATGGCGCCCACCTGGAATTTTTCAGGAGCATACGTGGTGGTTCCCTTTGAAACGACGTCTCCTTGGAGGCGTTTTTTCATATCCGTCACGATTATGGAAACTTTCTTTGTTAAAACTACAGTTTTCTCCCTCACCGTACTCAAGGTACGGCTCGGTCAAAAACTTTGTTTTACCTCGAACTAACTTTTCACAAAATTCTGACTGACACATCTGTTAAAAGTCATTTTGCCTCGAATTTCCCTAAAATCTTCCACTTATACAGTGTTTGCTAGAATTGGAGCACTGAGGTCCCGGGAGCTGGTACCAGCGAAACCAAGGTGGATGTGTATGAGATGGCTTGCGATGGGGCCTACAGCACCCTCCTCGGTTAGCTTGGTGACCCACGCATGCTCTGTCTAACGCAGGGACAGATTGTGGAGTTCTGTCTCACTCACCGCGACTCGCTTCGGCAAGAAGGCAAGGCAACGTTCTTCTTGTTTGAAACTGTTGAATTTCTGTTCGTCGCGGCCGTCCTCGTGGATGGTGGCCGGCTCAAGGCTCGCGTGTACCGCTTTGACAGCGGCCGCGTCTGGCACGCGGACAATCGCCATCGCTTGGTGGTTCAGCAGCAGACTGTTTGATTGTTTGGGCCTGAGCTCTTTGTATTTTTGACCCTTGGACACTTTGTGTTCGGGGGTCATTTTTTATCTAATAATATTTGTCGACCACTTCCATTATAGGTTAATATATATGATATGAAATATATAGCTCCCATAGCTTTGCTTATACTCTGGACCATGTTTTTAGCCAGCCATTATTTCAGTGTCTATCTATCATCCTACGAATCTACTTGGTGGTTAGATGTACTGATGCACACTTGGGGTGGTTTTTTGGTGGTGACTACTTGGTACTTGCTGTATAGCTTGAAGGTTTTTCTCTATCTGCTGTCTCAAAAGTGGCTGTCGCCACTTTCAGTATTATTGCTCGCCATGATAATTTGGGAAATATTTGAACTGCAATTTGGGTTGGTGACGCCGGTAAATTACTTAGCCGATACCTTTTACGATATCTTATGTGGTTTTAGCGGTGGACTAATCAGCTTTCTAATATTTCACTCACGTACAATAAAGAAATAAACAATATGAAAACAACTTTAGGATTTTATGGTGGGGTTGGTTCAGTGACGGGAGCGAACTTTATGCTCGATACTGGCAAAGTAGCGATATTGGTTGATTGTGGTTTAGTTCAAGGCGATCGCTTTGCGATGATTCAAAATGCTGAGCCGTTTGTCTACAAGCCAGAGACAGTAGATTATTTATTAGTGACCCATGCTCATGCTGACCATATCGGCCGCATTCCCAAATTAATCAAAGACGGATTTACTGGAGTGATTTATGGTACCACTGCCACCAAAGAGCTTTCACAAACCATGCTTTATGACGCTCTGAAGGTGATGGAACACGAAGCACAGCGCTATGGGCAAGTGCCACTATACGAAGCTAAAGATATCGCTACCGCCTTGTCTCTCTGGAAAACAGTCGAGTACGAACAAAAATTTTCTTTGGGCGAGGATATTACTGTTTGGTATACCGATGCTGGTCATATCTTAGGTTCCGGAATGGTTCATCTAGTTAGGGGCGATAGAAAAATTGTCTTTACTGGCGACATTGGTAATGTCCCACAGCCTTTACTCCGTGCTCCAGTAGTGCCAAAAGACTACGATTATCTAGTGATGGAAAGTGTCTATGGTGATCGTCTCCATGAAGAGGTTGAGGAACGCACTGCTTTACTGCGGCAGTATATTGAAGAGACACAAAAAAACCATGGGACATTAATTATTCCCGCTTTCTCACTCGAGCGCACTCAAGCGCTGCTGTTTGAAATAAATAATATGATAGAGAGCGGCCAGATTTCTCCGCTTCCCGTATTCCTCGACTCACCATTAGCAATTAATGTTACTAGTATTTATAGAGGATTTACTCGCTATCTTAGACCGGAAGTTCAAAATCAAATCAATGCCGGGGACGACATCTTCGATTTTGAGGGTTTGAAATTTACCAGCACAACTTCAGAGTCACAGGCGATCAGGGGTGAAAAAAGAGCTAAGATAATTATTGCTGGTTCGGGGATGAGTCACGGCGGACGTATCCGACGCCACGAACGTGAGTATTTAGATAATCCGACCACCACCCTCTTGCTAGTAGGGTATCAGTCTGTGGGAAGTGTCGGGCGGCTACTACAAGACGGAGCGAAAGTAATAAAAATTGACGGCGAAAAGGTAAAAGTAAAGGCCAAGATTGCCATGATTCGCGGCTTTTCTGGACATGCTGACCGCGACCAACTACTTGAGCTTGTGGCAAATGGTTCTAGTAAGGCCAAGCAGATTTTTGTGACGATGGGGGAGGAACGCTCGTCGTTATTCTTGACCCAGCGGTTGCGGGATTATCTTGGCCTAAACGCTATTGCTCCTGAGCAAAACCAAGAAGTGGAGATTGACTTTTAATACTGTAATTCCCCGTGGGCTCTGCCCCGAGGTCTCCATTTCGGAAAGTTTAAAAACCTAAGGTTTTCAAATAAATCTTGAGAGAAGCACAGAAAGATAACCCGCCGAACGTAATGAAATGAAGTGAGGGCAGGGCTCTTCCCTGCGGAGTTTCATTGAAATGATAAAAAGCAAAAAATGACTGACGCGTTTCGGCGTCAGTCATTTTTAGATTGTTTCCCTAGTATTTACTTAACACTCTCTACTAGTCGAGCGAAAGCTTCTGGTCGGTCTTTTGCTAGGGTAGCTAGGACTTTCCGGTCGATTTCGATATTCTTAGTTTTTAGAGTATTGATGAAACGACTGTACTTCAGACCAAAGGCCATAAGAGCTGCGTTGATTCGTACTGTCCAAAGACGACGGAAGTCGTTCTTCTTGTCTTTACGGTGCGCAAAAGCATAGAGTTGAGCGTGATATATCGCTTCTCGCGCCACTCGCTTCTTCTTTGATCGTTGTAGGCGATAACCCTTTACTTCGTCGAGAATGTTACGACGTCGCTTTTGAGCCATCAAGCCTCCTTTTACACGTGCCATATGTTATTGATTAATGATATGTTGATAATAATGCTCTATGCACCAGTGTTAGGCAGGAAGCGGCGAGTGATACGCTTACTTAAAGTGATAACTTGAGTTCGCTTACGACGAAGACGTTGTTGTCCTGTCTGGCGGGCATTAAAGTGGTTCTGACCAGGCTTGCGAGCTACTAGCTTGCCGTTCTTGGTGACCTTAATACGCTTGGTGAATGATTTGTTTGTCTTCATATATATTTACTGGGCTACCGCCGAAGTTCCGCAACTATAGCGTATACTGGCCTCGCTGTCAAAAGTTTCGTTCCTAAGTTCAAGAAATAATCGCAACACTTTATATTACTAAAGTGTTGCGATTATTTCTTGAACTTAGGATGCAGCTTTGATATTGTCTGTGTGTTCAAGTGACATTGATATATTTTCACTTAAAAATGCTTGATTGTAAACTAGGTTTTAGGAGCTTAAATCATCCCTCCACTAAGGAGTTCATCTAGATTCTTTTTCTTGTTCTTTTGGCTAGAGTCCATCTTTTCCTTAGGTTCTTCTTTTTCTACTATAAGGTGCTTAGGGTTTATTTTAGCCGTGTAGGTGCCTTTACTTCCAGGAATGCGCTCTAGAGTGATAGTAAAGCCCTTAGGGCTCTTTTTTATGTTGTCGGCGACCTTATATTCAGTAGGAATAATTTTAAGGAAACGATTTAGTCTTTCTTTCAGGAAGCCTTCTTCCATGTACTTGTAGCGACCCCAAAGAAAGAGGTCAATTTTGACCCGATGACCCTCCTCGAGCCATTCAGCAGTACGACTAGCCTTGAGTTGTTGGTCGTGTTCACCGGTTCCGATTTTGACCTGAACACTCTTGGTTTCAGTAACATGTGACTTAGCTTTGACCTCACGTGCCTTGCGGCCGGTTTGATAGCGAAACTTACCAAAGTCCATAATCTTCGCTACTGGCGGTTTTGCTTTAGGTGAAATTTCGATCAAGTCCAAACCATGACCCTCTGCTGTTTTAATGGCATCAGCCAAGCTAAGGACGCCGAGATTTTCACCTTCAGGACCAACCACCCGCAGTTCAGCGGCTCGGATCGCAGCGTTGATTCGGGTCTTAATATTACTTTGGTTGGAATAGTTTTTAATCAAAAATGGTGTTCTTAAAAAATAAAGTGTTTAATTTGAGTGATGCCGCTCCATCAAAATGATTGATTTCCAATGTTGGCAACGATTGGTAACAAAAATTTAACATATTCATAGCTTTACGCAACTATGTAAGGCTGGATTCCGCCTTAGTTTTAGGAAGTCCAGGGACAAAGTAGTTGGTCCGTCTCATATAGGCAGCGTACTCAGCACCATACTTTTCTAGGAAAATCTTCTCAAGCATTGGTCCTGTGACCAAGGTGACAATATAAGTAATCAAGAGGGGACTAAGTATGCCAAGAAAGCCAAGAGGTAGAGGCAGTACCATGACTGCCATACCCCACCAGATCAATGTCTCTCCGAAGTAATTTGGTCGTCGGCTAAACCGAAACAGACCAGTGGTGAGGAGATTGGCCTTGTTAGTACCAGCTCGTTTCTCAGCCAAAAAGCGATCAACTTGATAATCAGCTGCTGATTCCAAGATGAAACCAAAGGCAAATATTACCGAGCCCAGAGCTAGAAAAGTGTAGTTCATTGACTCTGGGAAAGTGATACTAATGATAAGTGGTAAGGAAATGAGGAGAATGATCAGTCCTTGAAGTAAGTTGATTTGCAGATAACTCCTTAAATAAAAATAAGCTTGTCCCTTCATCATCCAATCATTGCGCCAACTAACATAGCGAATGTCTTCATCTCGTCCTCGATTCTTAAGCCAGATCCGTAAGCCAAGACGAGAGGCCCAAATTGCTGTGACGACTAAAATAGTCGTGGTTAGTACGGAAAAGCTCTCACTATAATATGCAGTCGCTAGACCTGAGATCAGAAAGATCGGCCCATAGGCGATGTCCATGATACTGTTGTCTTTTTTTATCTGAGCAAGGATGAAGATTAGACTGACAATAATCAAAAGAAAAAATCCAAAGACAGCGATGTTGAAAAACAGGGTTTCCATAATTGTAGATTTATTCTACCATCTGTTACAATAGAATGTAGTATGCCAAGACCAAGCAACGAAAAAAATGTCACCGCTGAAGCTGTGCCGCGCAAGCGGGTGGTGAGACGCACTGTGGCCAAAAAAGCTGACGACCTCACACCTTGTGTTACTACTTCGCCTAGGCGCGCTCCGACGTCTATCCCTATACGACTACTAGTAAACGATCAGCTAAACGTTACGCCGTATTAGCGTCAGTGATGTTAGTGGTAGTAGTCTTGGCTGCCTTGATTGGAAATTCTGATACAGGAGTAGTTGATGTCCAGGCGCGCATAGCAGAAAAAGAACAAAATGAAGGTCGAGCAAATATAGATGTTAATAATGAAACCTCTGGGTCGGAAGTTGTACCGGTTCAAAATACTCCACCAGTACTGCCGGTCTCCAGTTTGAGGGGAAGTGGAGTTGGTTCGGCTCCAGTTACTCAGTCGACACCGGTCATAGAGGAGGCTCCAGGTGTAGAGAATAATGAAGCTGTAAGCGAGGTGGCTCAAAGTGAAGCAACTAGCACAGATACTATAGAGACAGCGCCGCCTAGTGAAGCAGTAGAAGTCGAAAGCGAAACCGAGGTTACAACGGAATAAAGATTAAAGAAAAAAGTGGCTCTAACCACTTTTTTCTTTTTGGCAGGCCTGACAGCGGCAACCACTCTTCTTAATTAATTCGTCAAAGTACATCTTGCCGTAATGATAGGTTAATTCTTCTCCTAGTTCGATGTTCTTTTTAGCGTAAATGTAAATATGCTCTTCATCGTCATCAATTTCAGGATAGCAATTAGGCTTACAGGAATGGTTTAGGTAACGGGCCAAATTATCGCGACTTTTACCATCAATCGACCAGCTGTGATTTAATTCAAATAAATATTTTCCACCACGGCGATTAGCTTCAGCTTCTGTAATTTTTTCACCAACATACTCAATCACTAAGTCACCTTTTTTGAGGGCAGCCAAACTATACAGTCCGAAACCGCTATTACTTTTTTTAACAATTAAATTATTTTTCATTCTCGCTAGTATACATATAGGTAATGGGGAGGCGTCCGTTATTCTCCGGATTTCTGTGTCATAAATTACACCACAGCTTTTCTATTTATATCGGACGCCTCCCCATTTACCAATAGACCATCATCAATATGTTTACTGTGAGGCATTCCTAAGCTGTTGCCAAACTCTTCCAATAGCTCAATAGTTCGAATAGTTTTAGCAATTTCTTTTTCATTTAGTTTTTCTATAAATGTTTCTACAGAATTTAGGAGGTCAATTTGCATGAGATTAGTATATCAAAATAAAAAACTCACTCATGTTGAGTAAGTTTCCTATTCTTCCGTATAGTTCCATGTTATGTGGAGATGGCGGGAGTTGGTCACGAATCACTTAGTAGATTTGTTCGCTTTGCTCCAATTTTAGTAAGAACTTCCTCCCCGGACTCAACTGTTGCTAAAGCAACATGTTTCCGTCTTTCAATTTTCGACGAAAGCAAAGCAGTTTACTTTCTTCATCTCCACTCAAATAATAAAAGCGCCTAATGGCGCTAATATTATTACGAGTGGACATATCAGGTAATAAAATGAACCGTTTAAAAACCTACCTAGAAAAGTTCTGGTTGTTCTATAAGTCGTGCCCGAACCTGCAAAAAGCTATTGGAAATGAATGATGAGTGTATGTTTACAGGGTCACAGGTAGGATATAGAAACATAGCCTAGAAAGCATAAATTTAGTAATATACTTTGAATACTTATGAAAACCCTCTACAACATTTATTGTGATGAAAGTTGTCATTTGTTGAATGATAAAAATAAGGCTTTTGTCTTGGGGGCTATTTGGGTGGAAAAAAATGATGCCCAGCAAATTTTTCAGGATCTAAGAGAACTTAAACAAAAACACGACCTTTCTGTTGATTTTGAAGCTAAGTGGACAAAGGTTTCTTTGAGTAAGGTCGATTACTATCTAGAATTGGTTAAATATTTTTTTGAGAAACCAGAATTACATTTTCGAGGTGTTGTTGTGCCAGATAAAGACATATTAAATCATACGGCTTTTGCTCAGGATCATAATACTTGGTATTACAAAATGTTTTATGTGTTACTTCATGTCATTATTCGGGAAAATGCTGAATACAATTTATATCTTGATATTAAGGATACACAAAGTAACATAAAAGTTCTTGAGCTACAGCGTATATTGAATATTGCTAGTGTAGAAGATTTGGCTGTCACAAAAGCTCAGCAAATAAGATCGCATGAAGTGGAGCTAATGCAAGTAGTCGACATTCTATCTGGAGCTCTCTCTTACAATCATCGTGGCTTGAGCGGTAATGCAGGTAAGCAAAGATTAATAGAAGAAATTGAAAAGAGTATTGGTAAAAATATGCTTACATCTTCAGTTGTCGAAGAAAATAAGTTTAACGTTCTAGTATGGAAGCCTCGCAACCGATAGAAGAACAAAATCCGCCAGACCTCGTTACTTTCTCAGGCGACTGGGAAGTGTATGAAGAAAGTTTGTATAAGATATTTCTGGATACAATTTGTGATGCGGGATTAATTTTTCAAGGTCAGCGTATTAGTATCAAGAAAGTTCCTGAGCATAAGGATAAACATTTTGTATTTTGGCACCTCACTTCAGAAGGTGAACTTGAAGAGGAGAGAACTCCAGATTTTAGGCGTTGTGAAAGGCTGTCTTGGGTCAATTGGATTATTGTAAACTGTGGCAAGCACAGTGGCATTTCTTTTTGGGAAAATAAGCGCGGTAGTGAAAATCATGTGGTTATCTGGTGTGAGCAATATGAGTACGCTGTGGTTCTTGCAAAACGTAACGGGTATTTTTTACTTAAAACAGCATACTGTGTGACAGAAAAGAGGGCTAATTCTTTTCGTAAAGAGCGGCAATTATCTCAGAGAAAGAATAGTTAGAATTGTTATAAAAAGCTAAAACCGCCCTTTCGGACGGTTTCGTATGCTCCTTCTACGCATGGTAGATGAGTAGCTGGATTATAGCTTAATTCTATTAAAAAATCAACCTGAATTTAATTACTGGGGATATTTAATTAAGAGCTAATTTTATTCAAAGAATATACCTCATCTGCTTGCATCGGGTAGTTTTCATTGCTTTTTTCTCCTAAAAAATTAATCGAGAAACTTGAGAAATTGTAAATCAAAACTCGATAAGTGTAAATGGGGAGGCGTCCGATATAAATAGAAAAGCTGTAGTGTGATTTATGACACAGAAATTAAGGAAATAACGGACGCCTCCCCATTTACCCCGGAGGCGTCTTCTGGACAGGTTAACCACACTTTTACACGTTCTTGCATGAGTACAGTATATCAAATCAAGCAAATTATAATTCCTGTCATCACAGGATAGTACTGAGACTTATATTCTTAGGTGGATAGTTTTTTAAACTAAGATATCGTTGCAAATAACTCAACAAAAGTGGTACGAACCTCCTCGTCACTTAACTTAGAGAAGATTAGGTCAAAATCGGCATCCTTAAACCCAGGAGCTTCTTTTCCAAATTGTTTTAAGAACTCAGTCTTACAGTAATCTCTGAAGTCTTTCAAATTAGCAAAATCCGAAGTCTCTCTTGGTGTTCCTCCATCAAGTCTCAATAATAGGTGCTCGGAATTACCTATTAAGAATTGAACAATATCTCCACCACTCTGTATCAGGGTTTCTATTTGTGTAGAGTCATCAAGGTCTTTATCTAATACGAAGAATAGTGTTTGCCCAGAATACTTTTGTTTGATTGCGTCGTATTTTGCTTTAAAGCTACTTAAATTACCGGCTCCATTTAATTTACCCTGAGATACATTAGACCTAACTATTTGAACTTTATCACTAAACTTAATATTGGAATTAGCAAAAAGTCCTCTATACTTTACCCTTGTTAAGTAGGCAAAAAGATTATACTCCGTAGTTCCTTCGCACAGCAGTAAATAATATATTGTAAAGCCCTTTTTCTTTTCCATAAGCTTACAAAAGATTATTTATAATCCTGTTAAAATCAATCGTGTCAGGAACTCCTCCAAGAGAGCCTAGGCGATATACTCTCTTTACATTGTCTCTTTCTTTAACATCGTAATCTGATACTTTCGAAACAGTAATAACACTATCTTTCTTTTCGACTATATGGGCCTGGTCATTGTGTAAGACGTCGAAGGTTTCGTGATTGTGTGATGAAAAGAAAAGTTGAGCGTTATTTTTGTTAATGTCCTTATCTTTAAAGAGATTAAGGATCGCAATTTCCATATCTGGATGATAGAACTTGCTAGTTTCATCATAAACAACAATACCGCCGATTTTAATCATTCTCAGAATATCACTTATGTATGAGATGAGTTCTCGTGTCCCAGCCGAAAGCTCCATGATACCAAGTTCTTTATAGAAGTCCTTGTATATCGCTTCGTATTTGATAGAGATTGACCCATTCATTGGATTATTGTTAGGAGAATTATCGCCAATTTTCTCGATATTGAGCTTATCGAAGGAAGGTTCAAAATACTTCACAACAGAATTAACCATATCAATCTTTTCACCAGCTGTCTTTGTATCACTGTTAAGGTAATTAATTGCAAAAGCCATCAGTCCATTGATATTATTTTGTCCCATTTGGACAGTTCTTTTGTCGGTAATGAAACATACCTGATTGTTAATTTGCTTAAGATCAGAGATACCTATTTCTTCTTTTAGGTTACCAAATACTGATATATCAGAACTATCATCCAGGAGAACTGAAAGGAAGGAAGAATTTTTTGGTGCTACGATGTTTTCCGCTAATATAGCCAGTTTTTTCTTCGTGTCAGCTTCAAAAGTGATCTTGTGATCTTCCCTAGAGAAGATTTTCTTTTTGTTTTTATATAGAACCTCCTGAGAGATTTCCTTTCCTTCGTTTACTATCGAAAACGAATAGGAGTATTTATCATCCCCGATGATAAAGTCGATCTCTAATACAATGGGCTTTGATTGCATTGAGATATGATAATTGGGGAGAGCCCGTACAATATCTTGCTTTATACCATTAGGTGCAATCATAAAGTATTGCTGTTTTTCAAGCATCACTCGAATTACAGTATCTATGATATGTAATACCGTACTTTTTCCTGAAGCATTTGCACCATAAAAACCCGAGATCAGAGATATTCTCTCCTTGTCCCTATTAAAATATCCCACTTTTTCTTTTTCTCCACCCTCAGTGAAGCTAATTTCTACAGGGTCTTTAACACCATAAAAATTAGTTGCTTTAACTCTTGTGATTAACATAATTTAGTATAAATGACACTTTTTTGTAATAATTTGCTAATTCTATTTCATTTTGACCAAAAAGTCAAGTTATTTAACAAAATTATGTTCTTTTTTAAAATATAGCTAATTTAGAAATATCCACTATTATTTCGCTTAAAAACATCTAGACAATAAAAGTGTATAGATAAGAATATAAGAAATTAGTTACTGTGTAAAAAAC
>Ga0163147_10001876_pt1 | contig 31008 bp, 29 predicted proteins | sample OliLakLV19MP6G1_FD_148597 | JGI IMG/M metagenome (GOLD analysis project Ga0163147, IMG submission 148597) | Freshwater microbial mat bacterial communities from Lake Vanda, McMurdo Dry Valleys, Antarctica- Oligotrophic Lake LV.19.MP6.G1 | ecosystem: Environmental > Aquatic > Freshwater > Lake >...
GTAATAGGGCTTGTAAAAAAGCAGGGGATTCACTTCCTCCATTTTCACGCAGTTTAGGATATCTACCGTCTGGGTCGCCTCGATATCCACGCGCGCAAAGTCCTCTTCCTTGAGAATGACATATTTCCCCTTTTCATACTCGTAGCCCTTAACAATTTGGTCCCATGGCACTTCCTTCCCGTCGGCTTCCGCAACGCGCTTGTAGTTGACCGGGCTCTGATCCGACCCGCGTAGGAGATGAAATTTTAGTTCCTCACGCCGCGTCGCGGGATAGAGCGAGACGGGAATATTCACCAACCCAAAAGTGATTGCGCCTTTCCACATGGATCTCATAGGAATAAATATCGCGCGTGGTAAGGAAGATGGCCGTGAGAATTAGGGCTCTGGAGGTTTTGGGAGGAGCTTTGCGGTGACAATGAGGAGGCTAATGGTCACCAACGCCAACGCGATCCAGAAAAGAGCACCGGCGGGAATGCCATTGAAGGCTTTGCTGGCTGGCTTAGGTTTGCCATTGGCTTGTGATATGACCGCTGGGCTGCGGCTGGCGGTGAGGAGCTTGGATGCGACCAGACTGAGGTCGTATTGCGGGGCCTTGGCTACGGGGTTGCCATAGACAAGCGAGAAACCCTCCGTTTCTTGGACTTTGAAAATGAGGCGAACAACGGGATAAATGGCGCGGATACTTGTGAGTGCGAGAGGGGGATTGTCGCCGTTATCTGTTTCAATCCAAAGGGTATCACTGCGCATTTTTTGCTGAAACTCAAATGTCCTCGAGTCGCTCACGCCTGGCTCAGGAGTGCGGCTCCAGACCTCGGACGCTAGGGGAATCTGGACAATCCGACCGTCGGTCGTGGTCTGCTTTTCGTAAATGCGGAAGTGGCGTTGGAAAAGTGGTGTCGTAGTGGTGAGTGCAAGCCGCTGGATGGGTAGGCCACTTTCCGGGAGGCGAATTTGCCAGAGGCTCGTGCTGGGACGCTGTGGGTCGGGCGAGGGGATTGCCTCAAGTTCGATTGAGCGGGAGAGGTCTGGGCGTTCCATCTCAAAGGGGATTTGATTTCCATCGCGGATCACGCGGAGGTCTGCGCCATCATGTCGAGATAGGGAAAGCGATTCTGGGTTGAGTTCCAGCTCTTGCACGCCGGGCTTGGCGATGACTAGAGAGTGGCGATGTGTCCATGACGTGGTGTCGAGCGGAGCACCGGAGAGCGGCACGTCAGGAAGTGGGGTTTCGGCTAGGGATTCTCGGGGACGAAAGCTGGGAGTTTTCTCCAGAGGATTTGGTAGCACGGTGGAGGCGTTGGCTGCGCGCATTTCTCCGGTAAAAACGGAAAGATCATATCGAGGGGGAGTGGCCTGAGGATTTCCGGCAAGGAGCACGAAGTCACCGGCGACTTCGGCATTGAAGAGGATGCTCACCGGGTATTGTTCCGCTTCGACCGCACCGAGCTTGAGCGGCGGAGAGTCGCCATTTTGAATGTGGACGAGGAGCTCGCGTGAAGTCGGGGAAAATTCGACGGGAAGGCTCATCTGGCTGCGGGCTGGTGTGCCCTCAAGCGCAACTCGGTAGATCGTGCCCGTTGCGACGACTTGCTCGGTGGAGACAGCGCCGCGATTCTCTCGAATAGTGGCCTCGACTCGTCGCACGAAGAGAGGATCTTGCACATCAAAGCTGAGTGAGGCGACGGGCACGTGACGCCCCTCCAGCTCAAGGGTAAGCACCGTTTCGCCGACAAACTCATCGCGGCGCAGGATTTTCACACCAAGGGGGCTAAGTATGGGTGGCTGAGATTGGGATGTGGTAACGAGGAGAGTTGCACCTGTGAATGTCACTTTTCGAGACCGAAAATCGTCCAGCGTCACCCGGATGTACTTTGCCGTTCGCTTTGGAAAAACCATGCTCAATTGTTCAGCTCCAAATTGACGAAACGCGGGCATGGCGGGCCCTAGCGATTCCCAATGGACTTGATCGGAAGAAAATTCCACGTGGGCCGCTTTGAGAAAAAACGGCACTGGCGTTTCAAGATTGACGGACTCTATGGCCTCGCTTGTACCGGTCTCGATGAGAAGCTGCGTCGTATCGTCAAGGGGTGTTGCCCGGAAGGATGTTGGAGCAATGCTTCTGCTCGACGCATGGGAAGGAGCCGAGAATTCGCGGCTGATTACGTAGGGAACTTCCTGGCCATGGCTATTGAGGAGACGCAGGTCCGAGAGATCGGGCTGGGCGACATCAAACGTCTGTGGCGGCACGACAACTCGGATGAGACCAGGACCCGAGACGGGAATTGTCTGTCGGAATTGCCACTCGGTCGGTTCAAGGGCTTGCATGCCGAGCGGGAACAGCACCAGCAGAACACCAAGACGAGGGAAGTAGCTAGGAAGGTGGTCTTTCATTACTTGGAAGAAAACGTTGGTAAACGAAGGATGCAAGGATTGCGATGACGGCCACAGCCACGAGTGCACCAATGCGATAGAGCGCTTCGAGTTGAGCGAGGTCGTGGAAAAAAAGTTTGATGAGCGCTACGCTCAACAACGCAATGCCCGCATAGCGAGCCGCCTTCGCCCGCTGCCAGATTCCCGCGCTTAGTAGGCCAAGAGCGAAGAGCGCCCAACCTATCGTATAGGACATGTCGCGGGCAAAATTTCCCGAGAATTGAAACGCGTGAACATAGGCTCCCGGCGCTGTAAAGAAGTCCGAAATTTGAAGGTTGAGGAGCAGGAACGCAAGGATTGCGGCAAGGGCATTGAGCAGTGCTGGGCCGTTGACACCGAAAATAAGCTCACGCGGTGGAGCCAGCAAGCGGGCACCTAAACAAAGCGCTACGATCGCGAGGCCGTAGGCATAGAGATACCAATTGAGAATCGGAGTATCCCCCCTCACATGATAACCAAGCACGGCAGGGTTTAATGCGAGCCGAATGAAAACGATACAGAGTAAAACGAAGCCCGTCGCCCGAAGCCCGGGATGTGGCACACGTAGAAATAACCACAGAAGGGCCACACCTTCCAGTGACCATGCGACCGTAAGCCATTGACGATCGAGCTGCATGGGCAAAGCGAGCGTGATGAAAAACAATGCGACGCCGCCGAACCATGCGAGTTGGTTGAGACGCTTCGGATTATCAGACGAGATTGTTCGAAGGACCAAGAAAAGACTCGCCACCGCAGGGATGGCAAACGCAGTAGGGATGGCCCCGATAAAGGGAAGTATACTCGGCCAGCCAGATTTTATTGCCTGATAAACAATCCAAAACTGAGCCAAGCCACTCATCGCCGCGACAGCCCACGGTCCGGTGAATCGCGCGAAGAGCCGCCGGAAGAGAAACGGATAGACCGCAAAGATCACGAAAAAGCCACCATACCATGTGAGCGGGAGTAGCGCGTTTGATGATTGGAAGTGGCGTGTGTGCCAGACTAGCTCCAGCGCGCTGAGCCCAGCGAGAGCGACGGCAGGCAACCATGATACACCGACTAGGCTGCTCGTGTCACTTGATTGAGAGCTGGACTGCCTCAGCAGGATGACAACGAGTCCTAATGCGAGCATGACAAGCAAAAGGCCAAGGCCGAAGACGGCCGAGGGATTGGGCACAGACAATCGAGCGCAGGCCATGATGAGTAAGAGGAATGGGAGCAGCGATGCAAAGGCAGGCAGGCACGTGGCGAGATCATAAGAGGGCGATGACTTCGCCGCCGCAAATTTCCTCGTAAGCCAAAGACTTGCCACAAAGAAAAAAACCGCAAAGCCGCCCACAATGAGGAGCATCGAGAAATCCAGCGTTCCGGCACTTGGCAGGCGAAAGATCGTGAGTCCGGCGGCAGCAAAAGTGAGGAGAAGCACGCCGATCACAGCGATCAGCGAGGCGCTCCATATCGCAAGGGCTATCGCGATGATATCTACTAAGAGAATTGCCGGCCAGAGCAAGAGCGAGACGGTCTCCAGCTTGAAAATTGGCAGAAGCATGAGCAGGAGCGTGAGTGGCGGAAAAAGCTGACTCCACCATGATGGCGATGCGGCTGGCTGTCGCCGTTCGAGCACAAGAGGAAAGGCGGTGTGCAGCGCAGCAAAAACAAGTGCGACCGCTAAGCCCCAAGGTAGAAGCGGAGCCGTAAGATATAGCGCAATCCAGAGTGAGAGAATGCCGAAGACCGACATGCCCGCGACGAGGTGGAGCTTGGGCACACGGCGGTCAAGCCATGCCACACTGAGAAGAAACCCATCGCTCGCCAAGATGAAGATGAAAAAGAGAAGCGGGCTTCCCCAAGCCGCAAAATGGTGCATCAAAAAGAGGGCAATAACCAAAGTAGCTCCCGGTAATCCTACCGCCGCCCAGAGGACCGGAGGTGTCGCTCGGTGCCATCGACGAGCGAAGAGGTAGGCAGCGAAGTAAACCCCACAGAAGGCGAGACAGACGATAACGACCTCCGGCATTTGACTCAGTGAGCCCGTGGTCGCTATCCAGCGAACGATGAGCGAAATCGTAGCCGCCGCACCGCATGCCACGAGAAATCCCTTACCCTCGAACCAAGCCACGGCGAAGACAAAGGTGCTCACGACGAGGATAAATCCAAACACCAAAACGGTAAGGAGGGCTGTCTGTGGGTCGGCGAGGAAATGCCAAGCAAAACAAAAGGCAATGGCTTGAAAAACGATGGACGTCCACCCAAAGACAGGAGACTCACGCTTAAAGTATCGCGCTGCGTGCGAGGCAGCAAAAAAGAGTGCGCAAAAGCCCACGCAGACGGTCATAGCGGTGAATGCTTTGTCCGGGACATAGAACTTTGCGGCCCAACCAATAATCATGATAGCCGTCCCCACTGTCCCGAGTGTCACGAGATAAAACCAACGTCTATGCAGTGCCACCGCGACAAGGCCCAGATCAAGCAGTGCAATGTAACCAAAAAGTGCAGTGGGATTATCACTGCCAGTCGAGAGCAGGATAGGAGTCAAAAAGCCCCCGAGAATACCAAGAATCGCGACCGTCTGCGCATTCAATCGCACCGCGAGGATGAATGCACTGGCAGTAATAAGCGACATGAGCAAAAACGTGGGCACGGGGCCAAAAAACTCGAAGCGATAGATCGCTCGACAAGCAAACGTCACCGCATAGAGCGAGACGATCCCCGCAGCGATGAGTGTCTGTGAGGTGATCGCATATTTTGCTCGCGGGATCTTAAGTCCGCCGACCACAAGACCTGCGCCAATGACGAACCCGATCGCCATCCGCACAGCAGGTGGAATCAAGTCATGGTCGAAGGAATACTTGATAAAAAAGGCCATCGCCAAAAACAAAGCAAAGCCACCAAGCCACGCAAAAAGCTTCGCGCCCATGAATTGTTCCCAGTTGATCGGCTCGCTGAGCTTCGTAACTTGCGGCGGGGTTGGCCGAACCTCGCGCGGTGGCTTCGGTTCCGGCGGCTCAACGACCGAAACTGGAACGGGAGGAGGTTGTGGTGCTGACCGAGTAGTCGGCAAAGGTGAGTGCACCACAGGCTTTTCCCACCCCTCTGGCGCATCCGACTGAAGGATCGGGAGAACAGGAGCTTGAACGGGTGCGGCCTGCCGCATGGGTGTCGCCGGAGCTTTTGCTGAGCGGATACGCTGAAATTCGTGCTCATGGTTAGCCAACCTATCTGCGAGCCGGTCGGTAAGTTTCTGGAGTGACCGCAACTTAACCACCGCATAGATTGGTACGACGAAGAGCACCAGAAGCAAGTAGACGGCTAAGATTAGGATGAGGATAATTTCCATAGCGATAGGCAATGACGCGCGGGATCTTATCCTGCCCAACTCATGCTATCCTAACAAATTCTCTTCCTGCGAATTCACCCGAAATGGACGAAATTTGGGTTTGACACAGCAAAGCACTTAGATACCGTTTGCAATCCACTTAGCATCCCGAATATATGAAACGCACCTACCAGCCTTCCAAGCGAACGCGCAAACAGCAGTTCGGATTTCGCGCTCGCATGGCCACTAAGGCTGGCCGAGCGACCTTGAGTCGCCGCCGTCAACGTGGCCGCAAGCGCCTCCTGCCAAAGGGTGTCGAGATTCATTTCGCGCGCCACACAGGAGCCTAGGATACCTGATCCGTTGCGGAGTGCTCGATTTCCGAAGACTCTTCGTGTTCGGCACGGGAAGGATTTCGAGAGGGTTCGCGCTTCTGGGATTTCCACTCAAGGAAAATATCTCCGCATTGGAATGGCCGATCTCTGCATTAGCGAGCCTAGCCGCGTTGGCATCATTGCTTCGAGGCGTGTCGGGAACGCAGTCGTTCGCAACGGCGTAAGGCGTCGTCTTCGCGAGATCTCGCGGCAGTGGGTGCGGGAATTTCGGGTAGGATGTCTCGTTGTTGCGATTGCAAAATCCTCGGCGTCACGAGCGACATTTAAAGAATTAAATGCGGAATGGTTGCTTCTTGTGCGGCGACTTTCTATTTTGCCGCCTCTGAAATGACGTCTCTGCTCATCATCATGCTTCGCTTCTACAAGCAATGGCTCTCGCCTCTTGTCCATGCCTTGGGCGGCCCTGGCTGTGGATGTCGCTTCGAGCCGACGTGTTCAGCCTACTTCGCCGAGGCCCTTCAGGAACACGGCTTAGTTCAAGGCGCTGCCATGGGTATCGCACGAATCTGCCGTTGCCACCCATGGGGCGGGTGTGGATACGACCCTGTTCCATCTGCCTTTAAACCCACTCCTCACACTTCCTCAATACACTAATGGATCGTACAGCTTGGATCGCCATCTCACTCTCCGTTGTCGGGCTATTTGCCACGCAATGGTATTTGAGCACATACACCGATGCCCCCACCGCGCCAGCCCTCGTTGCTGCCACGCCGTCTCCCACTCCCGCGCCTGCGGCTACTCCGGAAATGACGCCGCGTCCGGCGCCGACCATGGCGGCGCGCGCTGAGAGTCTCGTTGCGCCCGAAGCCGAGTTTGTTTTTAACAACGATGCGGGCGGGATCGAGACGGTTGTTCTGCTCATGCACAAGGGCGAGATGGAGGAGCGGGTCTCGCTAAATAGAGACCGCGGCATGCCGATCGGGGCGCTTGGGTTTGTGGCGGGGGAGGTGATTGGTGGATTCGAGATGTCTATGAATGCCGCTCGACGTGAAGCCACTTTTGATAAGACAGAGCCGAGTGGCCTTGAGATCACCAAAAAATTTCAACTCCCGCAGCGCGACGATAAAGCGAATGCCTATCGCGTGAAGATGGACGTGACTTTTCGCAACAGCGGAACCACGGAATTGCAAGTTCCCACGTTTTTTGTGAGCACGGGAGGTGCCGCTCCGATCCATGTGACCGATCTGCCGATCTACACGCGCTTCGACTGGGCGGCGGATGGCAAGATGTCAAACATTGACGTCAATTGGTTCAGTGCCGGTACGATTCCTATTCTTGGGATTCCGACCCACCCGGAACGTCCACTCTACAGCGAAACGCGCCCGGCCGTGGAGTGGGCCGCTGTGACGAGTCAGTATTTTTGCACGATCATCAGCGCGTCCACGGACAAGCCTGCGAGCGCGGTGTGGGCGAAGAGATTCGATACAAAGAAGCAAAACAACACGGCGGTCTTTGGCATCCAAGGGGGACTTGGCAGCGGGGGATTCAGCTTGCCTCCCGGCGCTACGATGACTCGCACGTTCGACATTTATGCCGGCCCGAAAGAGCTTTCGCGTTTGCGAGCCATCGGCGGCACACAAGATCATGCGATGAATTTTGGGATGTTTGGGATCGTCAGCGAGATTCTGCTTTGGGGTATGATTTCGCTCCATGGCGTCTTAGGGAGCTACGCGGCGGCCATTATCGTTCTTACCTTGATCATCAAATCGGGACTTTGGCCGATTCAGAACAAGGCGACATTCGAAATGCGCAAGATGGCAGCACTCTCGCCGAAGATGACCGAGGTGAGGGAGAAGTTTAAAGACGACCCACAGAAGATGAACGAGGAAGTCATGAAGCTCTACAAGGAGTATGGTGTGAATCCCTTCAGCGGATGCTTCCCGATGCTTATTCAGATTCCGATTTTCTTCGGCTTCTACGCGATGTTGGGAACAGCAATCGAGCTGCGCAATAGTTCCTTTCTATGGATTACCGATCTTTCGCAGCCGGATACCGTCAGCCATATCCTTGGTTTCCCAATTAATGTCCTTCCTCTTGTCATGGCAGGAACAATGGTTTGGCAGATGGCTATTACGCCGAAGACGGGCGACGTCATGCAGCAACGTTTGCTGTATTTTATGCCGATTGTGTTCCTGGTTTTCTGCTACAACTACGCGAGCGGCTTGGCACTTTACTGGACGACGCAAAATGCGTTTTCTATTGTCCAACTTTACTTGACTCGGAACAAACCTCTACCCACCCTTGAGAAGAAGACAGTGATCGCCAAGCGCGAGCAAGATGCCCTCAAGAAACAGAAAAGGAAAAAGAAGCCATGAGCCAGACTCCCGCAGAAGTTCTTGATTCGATCCTTGGCTACTTGGGTTTCGTTGGGGAAATCCAAGAGCAAGAACGCGATGGAAGCCTCGTTCTTCAGATTCTCACGCATGAACCTGACCGGTTGATCGGACGCAATGACATCGTCCTCGACGACTTGCAATACCTCGTGAACCGCGTGCTCGCTGCACAGTCTGTGGAGTTTCAGCGTGTGACGGTGGATGTCGAGCATCACCGGGCTATGCGCGACGACGTCCTCGTGGAAAAAGTCCGCCACCTCGCTCAAGCCGTTCGCTCGACAAAGCGATCTCTCCAGACCGAACCTCTCAACTCTTACGATCGCCGCATCGTTCACAATGCCTTCAAGGACGATCCCGAGATCACGACATGGAGTCCAAAAGACGACGCGCGCGTGAAGCGTATTACGCTGCGGACTCGCCCGTCGGTTTAGGCTGCTAGGCTGCTAGACAGCGATCCCGACAGCGCGGAGCTTATCGCTCACATGTCGAAAGTGCCGCGAAGGGTCACACGAATCTTGGATCTGGGCCGGGGTGAGATGCTGGGCCACGGTAGGTTCTTCCGCGAGATGCTTCGCGAGTCCGCCGCCTTCCTTCCACGTTTTCATGGCGGCGCGCTGCACGGCTTCATAAGCGTCTTTGCGTTCCATGCCTGCCTCGGTGAGCATGAGCAGGGCGGATTGGCTTGCGTAGAGTCCGCCGGTGAGTTCCATATTGCGCTTCATGTTTTCCGGATAGACAAGCAAGCCGGAGACAAGATTCGTAAGCGTCACCAGCATGTAGTGGACGAGCGTGCAACTGTCGGGAAGGATAATGCGCTCGGCGGAGCTGTGGCTTATGTCGCGCTCGTGCCAGAGAGCGACGTTTTCTAGGGCGGCTAGGGCATTGCCCCGGATAACGCGCGCGAGCCCGCTGAGGCGCTCCCCGGTAATAGGGTTGCGCTTGTGTGGCATGGCAGAACTCCCCTTCTGCCCGGCACTAAAATATTCCTCTACCTCGAGCACTTCGGTGCGCTGGAGGTGGCGAAACTCTGTGGCCCAGCGATCAATGCTTGAGGCGATGAGTGCCAGTGTGGTCATGAATTCCGCATGGCGATCGCGCTGGATAATTTGCGTGGACAGCGCCGCCGGAACTAGACCCAGACGCTCGCAGACAGAGGTCTCGACGCGGGGATCAAGGTGAGCATGAGTGCCGACGGCACCACTGATTTTTCCGACGCGGATGCGTTCGCGCATTTGGGTGAGGCGTTCCAGCGCGCGGGAAAACTCGTCATACATGAGAGCCATTTTCAGGCCGAAGGTGATCGGTTCCGCATGGATGCCGTGACTTCGGCCGATCATGGGAGTGAACTGGTGTTCTACAGCGCGGTTTGCGACGGCAACCCGCAGCGATTTGATCGCTTGCAAAAGGAGGTCGCAGCTCTCGACCATCTGAACTGCAAGCGTGGTATCGAGAAGGTCGGAGGACGTGAGGCCTTGATGAATCCAGCGCGAGGCGGGGCCCACGTAAGAGGCGACATCTTCGAGAAACGCGATGACATCGTGATTCGTGCGTTTCTCGATCTCGCGAACCTTTGCAATATCGAAGGTGCCTTTGGCTCGGATGGTCTCGGCGTCAGATTTGGGAATTTGCCCGATCTCTGCCATGGCTTCGCAGGCAAGGGTTTCTATTTCCAGCCAGATCTCCAGCTTGCGTTGTTCGGTCCAGATGCACCGCATCTCGGGAAGACTATATCGTTCAATCATTGCGTTGTGTTTCTACTCACTCTCCCATGCGAGTGATTGCATCCGAGTGGCGACCTCATGGGCATTGGCCCGCGAGTTAAATGCGGAAATGCGGAAGAAGCCTTCTCCGGCTGGACCGAAGCCGCTGCCTGGGGTCACCACGACGTTTGCCTCGCTCAGGACCTTATCAAAGATCTGCCAACTCGTGAGGCTCTTAGGCCCCTTTACCCAAATGTAGGGCGCGTTGACGCCGCCGAAGGTCTCTAGCCCACATGCTGTCGTAGCTTGGCGAAGAATAGCCGCATTGCCCATATAGTGTGAAATCAGCGCAGCGACTTCCCTGCGGCCTTGTTCGCTGTAAAGGGCCTCCGCTCCCCGTTGAGTTACGTAGCTCACACCATTAAACTTCGTGCTGAAGCGCCGATTCCAGAGCGGGTGCAGGCTGAGGTGATCGCCGTTGGGCGCATGGCACTTGAGTTCTTTTGGAAGAACCGTAAAAGCGCAGCGCGTGCCGGTGAATCCGCCATTTTTCGAAAAGCTCCGAAACTCGATGGCACACCGGCGCGCGCCCGGAATCTCGTAGATCGAGCGGGGAAGTGATGAGTCCTGGATGTAGGCTTCGTAGGCAGCATCGAAGAGAATAATCGCGTCGTTCGCTAGCGCGTAGTCTACCCAGCGTGCAAGCTCCTCGCGGCTGACGGTTGCGCCGGTTGGATTGTTTGGAAAGCACAGATAAATGATGTCCACTTTTTCGGTTGGCAGGGCAGGCACAAAACCATTCTCAGCCGTGCAGGGAAGATAAACGAGACCAGCGTAGAGCCCACGATCGTCTCCTGCACCGGTATGGCCTGCCATCACGTTTGTATCCACATACACAGGATAAACAGGATCCATCACAGCGATGCGATTATCATGGCCGAGAATGTCGAGGATATTGCCGCAATCGCACTTCGATCCATCGGATACAAAAATCTCATCATCGCCAACATCGAGGCCCCTCGCGCGATAGTCGTTTTCGGCGATGGCATGCCGGAGAAATTCGTAGCCTTGCTCAGGGCCGTAGCCGCGAAATGTCGAGGCGTCGCCCATGTCGTCCACCGCCCGGTGCATGGCCTCCCGCACACTGAGCGGCAGCGGCTCGGTGACGTCGCCGATTCCACACCGAATCAACCGCGCGGACGCTGCGCTGTCAGCATCGGTGAAGGACTTGACGCGCCGGGTGATCTCGGGAAAGAGGTAGCCGGCTTTGAGCTTAAGGTAATGAGAATTGAGTGATGCCATGACGAAAAGCAAACGCCCGGTAGAAATACCGGGCGCTGCAAGCAAATGGGAAAGGAATTTTAGCCGATGGCTGCTTCGTAGTTCTTCTCTGCGGCTGCCCAAGAAACTGTAGCCCACCATGCCTTCAAGTAGTCAGCGCGGCGGTTTTGGTAGTTCAAGTAGTAGGCATGTTCCCACACATCGCATCCAATCACCGGCGTGCTCGGACACTCCGCCACGCCCGACATCAAGGGATTATCTTGATTTGGGGTGGAACAAATGCACAGCGACTTGTCCGCCTTTACGGAGAGCCACACCCAACCACTGCCGAAACGTGCCAGGCCCGCAGCTTCAAATTTTGCTTGGAACTCTGCGAAGCTGCCGAAGGTGGCTGTGATCGCCTCCGCGAGCTTTCCTTGTGGGACTCCACCAGCGTTGGGAGCCATGAGATTCCAAAAAAACGTGTGGTTCCAATGCCCGCCGCCGTTGTTCCGCACGGGTGCCCGCAGCGCTTCCGGCAAGCTGGGGATGTCCGCGATCAGGGCTTCAATCGTTTGATTGGCAAGCTCCGGCGAACTTTCTAAGGCCTTGTTAAGATTCGTCACATACGTGGCATGGTGTTTATCGTGATGAATTTCCATGGTGCGCGCGTCAATGGAAGGTTCGAGTGCGGAGGTGGGGTATGGCAGTGCAGGGAGTTGGAATGGCATAAGGTTAGTTTTTGTAAAATCTTAGAACCCGATTCCGATCATTCAAGCCCAGACTTGCTAAAGTTTTCCAACCACGAGAAAATGTTGCGCAGCGACGCACGATTTTGCTTGAAGCTCAAGTCAGGAAAGTATATAATTTCTAACGTTATGAAACCTCCAAAAAATGCCACTGAAGGAGTTCGAGCGATTCCTACCGGATTTACTTTGGTAGAATTGCTTATTGTCATTTCTGTTATCGGAATAATGAGCGCGCTCATTGTAACTTCGATTGTCAACGCGTCGGCCGACTCCCGACTAGTCGTGGCACGCCAGCAACAAGTGGTCCTTCAACAAGCCTTGGGGGCATGGATCGCAGCGGAATCGAGTGGTCGCGCGAGCATCGAGTCCGTCCGCACTAATTACAACGGCCCGGGAGGGGCAAGGACATCTCGCGCCCGGCTCGATCTCTTTTCAACGAATTACCTTCTGCCGTCAACAGTGGCTCAGTTCAACAACAACACAACCAACAATGCTGAATTGAGAACAGAAGCGATGGTTCGTGCAAACGTTTATGTCCAGCTGACAACCTGGGGAACCAACGATTACCCAACGGTTAACATGATTCAATAAGAATTAAAAATCCGATATGAAAGCATTTATTACATTCGTTCTTACGCATTACAAATTAGCAGCGCGTCGCGGCTTCTCGTTAGTTGAAGTCCTAGCAGCCGTCTCGATTATTGGAATAATAACCTTCCTCGCAATACCGAATATCGTTCGTGTCAAACAAGACGGCGAGGAAAATCTCGTGCGGGCACGCGCGGAGTCAATAAATCTCGGAATCGCCTCCTACGTTCAGACAATAGGGCCGACTATGGCTCAAAGCGCATGGAATGCGGCAGGCACCGACCAAGGGCGCTTTGCCCTCGTTCGTCCTTACATTTCTTTCGCCGATGCTGCACTCACCAACTTCATGCCGGGTTCCTACACGGCAGTCCTGCCGACAAATATTAATCCGCTAACGACGAAAGCTACGATTGCTGGTCCGCGCGGCTCAATTGCTTACTAGGCGTACCCTTCTCGATCATCGGATGCTTCGAAAAAAATCAATATCGGGTTTTACATTCGCAGAAATGCTCGTCGTCATCGCAGTCATTGGCGTTTTGGCAGCTGTGAGTATTCCAAGGCTGGCGGGAATATTGCCTGGCGCGCGCGAGCAAACTGCTATGCGGAATCTTCGATACATTAATGCCGCAATTATAGCCTACAATAACGCCGCGAGCGAAATCACGCCCACCACTGTGCCGACAAGTTCCGGCATCGGGGATGAAACGGCTGTGTTCGTGATCCTTAAAGCGCGGGCTGAGGATCTGCGTGGGTCGCCATTTCTTCCGGTAAACGTCGTTCCCACTTCAAGCTCAGCCACCGACTCTTATCGGGCACGGTGGAACGGCCAAATGTTCGAGATCATTACACCAGGCAATAGCGGGACGGGCGTGAATTTGCTGAACATCATGGGCTACTTGATTCTCCGTCCAGCACATAATGTTGCTTTCGTATGACGCCTGCTGCGTGGGATAATCTTTGTTTAACACTGAATGAAGGTGGTATAAAGTGTGATCGGCCACCTGGTGAGGGAATAGATTTGCACGAGCACATCGCGGGGCTCAATGACGTGCCGACCGAAGAATCGCTCGAGTGGCTCGCCCGCAAGTTTGGAGTTTTGCCCTTCGACCCATCCAACAGTTCGTGTTCTTCGCGAGCGGAGAGTTCTTTTCGGCGGCTCTCACCGCAGGCGTCAGTAAACGGCGAGGATTGCTGGCTGCCGTTTGGAACTATGGGACCCCTCCTGCTCTGTGCGCACTACGATCCAGCGAGCCTCGAGCTGTGGGGAATCCCCGTGGAGTTTACAATTCCTGTCCTTGTCCCACCTGCGAAATACGAACTCCTGCAGAAAGAACTCGCATCGCGGATCGCCGTGCAACCACTAGAATCGAAGCAGTCCCTGCACGTCTCGCGCACCCTGCCGAAACTTTCGACACCAGAAATGGTGCTCACATGGCTGCTGGATGTCTATCCCTTCGAAGATGAATCACGTTCAAAGGTAGAGAGAGCCCGTGCTGACGTAGTGGGCATTCCGCTCAATAGTCTCAGCTCTGTAAAGTCCCTCCCCGCCAATTATGCCAGCGCGATCCGTTCTCTCTGCACGGGAGAGCCTAGCTTCAATGCCGAGCACGCGCCGCCGCAAACCCTTTTCCCAGAGGCGCTCTTAGAAAAGCACTCTGTGTTTCCGATGTATTGCGGATCACGCACGATTTTTCTTTTGTCAGCGGAGAAGGACAACTTCGCCTTCGAGGACGAGTGGTTATCTTCGGGCCAAGATCGCCTGAAATTCCGCGCCGTTCTGGCCGAGAAAGAAGCGATCATTGCAACCATCAACCGGGAGCGCAGCCGATCAGTGAGTGCTCCCGTCGCGCAACAAGTCGGCGATCTCACTTTTTCGGATGCGGCAAACTGTGTTGATATTGATGTGCAGGAAATGCAACACGTCAATCCTTCAAGCATCAACGCGACCCCCGAGCAAGTGGTGCATTGGGTGCTTTATCGCGCGATTACAGGCCGTGCGAGTGATCTTCACATCGAGAAATATTTCAATACCGCGCGTTTCCGCGCTCGAATTGATGGGGAATTAAAGGTTATTCACTCCGCCCCCGAAGAGCAATTGCAGCGCTTCGTAAGCTTAATCAAAAACTATGCGAATATGGGGCAACGGCGCCAAGATGCGCAGGATGCTCGCTTTTCTCTTACCCTTGGAAAACGGCGCGTGGATTGCCGTGTATCCGCCATTCCTTGTCGGAAAGATCTTCAAAAAATCACCATCCGTTTCTTGGATAAGCAAGACGGTGTGCGCAAGCTTACGGAACTGAACCTTGCTCCGCGGCAGCTTCAAACGCTCAACGACGCCATGGGCCGCGACCAAGGGCTCATTCTGGTCACGGGCCCCACCGGCAGCGGAAAGACCAGCACGCTCTACGCGCTCCTCAATAGCATCAATTCCGATAATCTGAATATCCAGACGATCGAAGATCCCATCGAATACGAAGTCGAGGGTCTCAATCAAACACAAACGGATCCCCACAATGGCATTGATTTTGCAGGCGGCCTCCGGCGCTTAATGCGTGCTGACCCAGACGTCATTCTGATTGGTGAGTGCCGCGACGAGGAGACGGCTAACTCGGCTATTAACGCGGCTCTCACTGGACACCTTGTTCTCACGACGCTTCATGCCAACGATTCCTTGCGGGCTGTGAGCCGCCTGATTTCCATGGGCATCGCGCCCTACCTTCTGGCCGACTCTCTCGCTCTCACTCAAGCCCAACGTCTCGTGCGGAAGCTTTGCACGTTCTGCAAGCGACCAGTCCCGATCACTCCCGAAGTTCGAATCATCTTCGCTCGGAATAATGTGCCAATTCCGCCAGATTGCCATGTGATCTATGAGAAGCAAGGATGCTCGGAATGCCGCGAGACTGGCTACACGGGTCGAATGGCTCTCATGGAGATGTGTCCCTCTGACAACGCGCTTTCCGATCTTATCTCCAGTAATGCGCCCCAGAGTGCCATGAGAAAACTCGCTCTGAAACGCGGGGTGCAAACTCTCTATCAGGAGGGGCTGCATCAGGTGCTGGCGGGTAATACATCGCTTGAGGAAATCGCTTGCCTGAGCTATACCGCCGTGGATTCGGATTGGGACAAAGATCAACCCCTCTCGGACTAAGTTTTTTTTAATCGCCAGAGTGACCTTCTCTGTGCAGCGATGGAGCCATGCCCACACCGCAAAATACGATCGCGATTGTATACGACTACGATCAGACTCTCTCGCCTCACTACATGCAGGATGAGGCGATCTTTCCTGTTTTTGGCATTCACCCTGCGAATTTCTGGCAACGGTGCGGGGAGCTTGTGGTTGAGCAAGGCTTCGACAACGAACTCGCCTACATGAAGGTTCTCCTTGACTGCTTGGAGATGGATCGTCCCACAAATGCCATGCTCCGCGAGCTAGGGAATCGCCTCACGTTTTACAAAGGCCTTCCTGAGATGTTTGAGGAATTTCAAGACGGACTCCTAAGCCCGGAGCATCAATTGCACGGAATTTCGGTGCAGCACTACATCGTTTCCTCTGGGCTGAAAATCCTGATCGAAGGAAGTCGCCTCGCGCCCTTTATTCGAAAAATTTTCGGATGTGAATACGCTGTGGATGCGAACGATCGCATCACGTTTCCAAAGCGCGTCATCAGTCACACGCAGAAAACCCAGTTTCTGTTTCGCATAAACAAAGGCATGTTAGAGATGGATCAGGATGTCAATGACCACATGGATCCTGACTTACGGCCCATTCCCTTTCAAAATATGGTGTATGTTGGCGACGGGCCTACAGACGTGCCGTGTTTCACCGTCATGCGACGGAATGGAGGCCAAGCCATAGCCGTCTATAACGCCGATGATCCCACACGATCGAGTTTCAAAAAATGTTATCAGCTCTGCACGCACGCCGACCGCGTGAAGAATATCGCTCCATCAGACTACAGCCAAGGCAGCCACCTTCGGCTTCTCCTTGAGGAAATGGTGCATGAGATCGCGGATCGTATCGTTCAACGTCGGCGCGACGACTTGGAGGCAGGAACAGTGAAGGCTCCGAAATTTTAGTGAAGTTCGCCTGCGAGCAAGGAGTTCAAGTAATCTGACGGCTCGAAATTCTCGATCAAAATTTCCGTTTCGCCATTGCGGAACATCCTTGCCTGCGTCACAAGGATTTCTGGCGTCTTGTGTGGCGCGAAGAGAATGTCGTCGTGAGTTGCATTCAAGTGGTTTGCGAATTTATCGGGAGTGAGCGACCCGCCGAGATGGTCGCTACGACCGGTGGCTACGTGCAGGGTACCACGGATCTTTTCGTCTTGGATATCGCGACCAGAGACAGGAAGAATTTGTGTTCCGAAGCCGAGTTCACCGAGCTCGCCGGTTACAGGGTCCGAAACAAGCTTTTCGTTGTGTGCGATGACTGTGTCTGGATTGCCACTGAGGAGCACCGCCTTGGTAATGCGACAATTCGCCACATGCATGAGACCGATTGTGCCGTCCTCGTATTTCATGGGAAACTGACCATGTGCTCCGGTGGGCACGTAGTAGATCTCGCCTGCAGGGAGGTTCGCAACATCGGGTTCGTCACCAAGGCAGAGGCCGTGGCTCTTCTGAGCTTCTTGGCGTCCAAGGTCAAGGTGGAGTGTGTGCGTATAGCCAGCGTGGAGAAAATCAATCTCGACCCAATCGGCTTTGGTCATTCCGAGCCTGAGTTTTTCTGCGTCGGCACTCACCTGCGTGTAGTCAACGGTAAGGCCGGAATTGAGGATGATTTGGTTTAGTCCGTGTAGCGTTGCCCCACGGAAGTTGTATTTCTTGGCAAAGGCGGTGAGTGGTGCAGTTGCCGAGAACGTCGTGATGCAAAGCACGATGTCGTAGTGCGGATAGACATCATGAGCGAGGCTCACCTGCTTGCCGTCTGGCGTGAATGCTTCGTCTGGCAGGTCAAGATTGCTACCCCCCGTAATCTGAAACGCGAAAAGATCGCCGCCTGTGAGGTGGAGTTCCTCAAGGACGCCCTGCTGCAAGGGTTCGTATATGGCAGAAACTGCGTTGCGCTGAATCGAGAGGTCCGGATCGTTGAGGAACGCGAGATCCTTCACATCGCGGGGATTTTCAAGGTCAATAAGCACGCAAATGGACTGGCCCGGTCGAGGTTCAAAGGTGCTCTGGATTAAGCGGGAAAGACTAAAGGGCCTAAATGTGCGAGAGGCCGCTTGTTCGGGGATTGTCATGGTTTGCATTGTGGTTCGAGTTACGTCGTTAGGGAAAGCTTCGACGCAAATTTTCCCAATTTCAACTTCAGGATCGAGGGGTTTTTTTCTTGGGTGCCGCCGGTGGAAGGCGCAGATTCGGTTTTGTTATTTGCGGGATTTCTCGGAGGGCCTCAATCCGAACTCGCGCAATGCCCCTGTCGTATGTGCCGAGCTTTTTGGCTGCGACGACACTCAGATCAATAATTCGCCCACGAATGAAGGGGCCCCGGTTATTGATACGTACGATGACGGACTTGCCGGTCTTGAGATCAATCACACGTACGCGCGTATGGAAGGGGAGTTTCTTATGTGCGGCTGTCAGATCATTCGCGCGATATCTCTCGCCATTAGCGGTGAGACGCCCGATCCATCTTCCTCCATACCATGAAGCCACTCCCTCTTGCGTGAAAAAAGGCTTGGTTTCGTAAATCTGAGGAGAGTGAGTCGTCGGGTTCTGAGTGTGAAGGGATTGGCATCCGCTGAGAAGCAGGACGAGCAGTACGCTGGGGAGGGTGCTTCGCATGGAATGAGGAATCAAAGAGTTAGGTGACCACTTTTTCTGCATCTTCGCCTGTCTCGAAAGGGGCAAGGCGCTGGCTGAGTTCCGTGGGCACATGGGCATGAACAATCGCATTGTCGCCCTCGTAATGTAGATCGAGAACATGGCCTACGCGGTGGATGAGAGCAAGCAGTGCGGACTCGGACGGAGGGAGTGAGAAATGTCCTCGCAGGCGCCATGCGGCTAGGCGCTTCTGGAGTTCTTGAATCAATGTGTCAATGCCATCGCCATTGCGCGCTGAGATGGCAACGCTACCGGGATGACGCTGGAGCTGATTATCAACGATAGCGGGGTCACTCACGAGGTCGCATTTATTAAAGACAAGAATCGTCTGTTTGCCTGTGGCATGCAGTTCGGCAAGGGCTGTCTCCACTGCGGCCATTTGTTCGTGATGTTGCGGATGGCTTAGGTCCACGACATGGATGAGTAAGTCGGCAAGTTGAACTTCCTCCAGCGTGGCCTTGAAGCTCTCGATAATCGTGTGCGGGAGTTTGCGGATAAATCCCACCGTATCGGTAAGAAGAATTTTCTGGTGGTTTGGAAGTGTTACTTGCCTTGTCGTGGGATCGAGAGTGGCAAAGAGTTTATCCACGGCGAGGACGGTTGCCCCGGTGAGCTTGTTGAGGAGCGATGACTTACCAGCGTTTGTGTACCCTACGAGCGAGGCCACGGGCCAGTTCTGCCTCAGGCGGCCCTCGCGCTGGACGCCACGGTTTTTTCGGACTTCCCTCAAGTCACGCTCAAGGCGAGCTATGCGCTCTTGGACGCGCCTACGATCTACCTCTAGCTGTGTTTCACCGGGTCCCCGCGTGCCGATCCCACCACTCTGCCGTGAAAGGTGAGTCCACATACGCGTAAGGCGCGGCAGGAGATAGCGCAGCTGGGCAAGCTCAATCTGGAGGCGCCCTTCTTTCGAGCGCGCCCGTTGAGCAAAAATGTCAAGGATGAGCTGCGTGCGGTCGAGCACCTTCTGCGCCGTAAGGAGTTCGAGGTTGCGGCCTTGCGCTGGAGAAAGTTCATCATCGAATATCACGGAGGTGGCGTTCTTTTCTTTGCATAGCAAAGCGATCTCCTCCGCCTTGCCCTTGCCGATATAGTAGGGTGCCGTTGGTTTATCGAGGCGTTGCACTACCGTGTCTACGACCTCCGCCCCGGCTGTGTTTGCAAGCTGCTTCAGCTCCAGCAAGGAATCCTCAACATCCCATCTCGTGGTGTGCCCATGTTCAAGCCCTACAAGGATCGTTTTTTCATACGAATTTCCCGACGGCGCTAGCATAGGGTACATGCACCGAATGCAGTAAGGGCGGCTTGCAGGCTATCGCGCTGGGTGGTCTTCGCGGTCAAATTAACTTCCGGAAAAGTAAATTGGTTGCGGCACCACGTCAATTGTCTTTTGGCATAGTCGCGGGTGGCCCTAATGACTCGACTCTGACACTCGGCCTCGCTGATTTCTCCATCGAGCAGCCGACAAATATCGGAAAAACCTATCGCCTGCTTGGCGGTCGGGCTAGCACGATGCCGCGCAGCTTCGACCTCGGAGATTACGTCCTGCTCGAACATCCGAGCGACGTGATCTGCAATGCGCTCGTGGAGTTCTTCGCGCACGCGCGTAAGAACTATACCGGAAAATTCGTTACGACTTTCTTTCCAATTCGTCCGTGAAATGTGGAGCGCTTGCCGCGTTATGCTGACAATTTCAAGAGCGCGGCGAACACGAGCCGGGTTGCGGATGTCAATTTGCTCACTTGCCTGAGGATCCGCTTCGCCAAGATGGAAGAGGGCTTCAGCAAGTGACAACGAGGAAACCCACTTTCTTAGTTCAGGATCAGGCTGCGGCACGTCCGCAAGCCCGTGCGTGAGGGCCTTCAAATAAAGCCCGCTCCCTCCTACAAGAATGGGCTGCTTGCCCCGTGCCTGAATATCGCCTATGGCCGAACGCGCCGCAGCCGCATAGCGGGCCGCATCAAAGCGCGCGTCCAGCGGCAGAAAACCCACCAAGTGGTGTGGAATCGAGGCCTGGGCTTCTTCCGATGGCTGAGCTGTGAGCGCGGCTAGCCCTTCATAAATCTGAGAGGCATCGGCTCCGACGATTTCTCCCCCGCATTCAACAGCGAGGTCAAGCGCGAGAGCAGATTTGCCAACCCCGGTCGGCCCCGTCACAATCCACGGACGGAGCCCCGGAGAGGCTGATAGCGGGCTATTGCTCAGGCTGACGGGCGCGCTCGCTTCGACGTTCTTCCACGGCTTTCGCTCCACTCACCACAAGCTTGCGTCCCATGTAGTCCTTGTCGTGCAACTCTGTGACGGCACGCTTGGCTTCATCCACGGTCTGCATCTGCACAAAAGCAAATCCCTTGGAGCGCATCGTGTGGCGATTCATGACCAATTCCACTCCCTGCACAGATCCGACTCCATTAAACAATTCGGAGAGGTCGCTCTCCACAGCGTCGAACGAGAGATTTCCCACATAGAGCCTTGCGGAGGTAACCTCTACGATCTCGGGTGAGCGCATGCCTGTGGGACGCGCAGAGCGATCGGATGAACGCTCGGAGCTCGGTTCTGAAGAGCGTTCCGATCTCTCCGGACGCGCACTCCGCTCACGGGTGCGAGGTGCTGCTTCTTCGCCACGTTCTCGGGATCGAGGCGAAGCCTGCTTCGGTGTGTTGTCGCCTGTTAAAAATCCAACAATCTTTTCAAGAAAAGTCTTTTTCTTAACAGGTTGAGGTTCGCGGCGGGTGGATGAGTTGGAGTTGTCTCCACGTTCGGGACGGCGTCCCCCGCGGCGTGATGGGCGGCGGGAATTGCTCGGTGAGTAGTCGGTAGGCATAGGTATTGTTTATGTGATGAGGCCGGATTGCGGGGAGCTAGTATTCCACGCGGCACAGCGGCCCTCGGTGTTGCCCGGGAGGTGCGACTCCCTCCCCTCACGCTGCACGAAAATAGCGTGGGAAAGAACATGGAGAACGCGATGGCTGCAAGGAACTGCCAGAATTTGGCAAAACTGACCAATCAATTGCAAAACATACGATGTGAACACCCGGAAAGTCAAAGCGTAGCACGCTCATGCTGACTGACAAGCGTCAATAAGCGTAAGGTCTGAAGTGACCAAAATTCAGGTCGCACAACGTTTCTCGAAATCACCTTGTTTTCTGCTCACGATTCTCTTAAATACAAAAACTTCCATGTCCAAGCATCCCTAGCTCAATGGTAGAGCAGTTGACTCTTAATCAATTGGTTCCCGGTTCGAGCCCGGGGGGGTGCAGGCTAGGCGGAGGGGCTGTGGGCGGTCGTCGCTAAGAAACAAATCTATGGAGCAATACCACCGCCTACTACGCGCTGTGATGGAGCGCGGCGTCTTTAAGGCTGACAGAACGGGCACTGGCACCTATTCGATTTTTGGCGCGCAGGAGCGCTTTGATTTGGGCGCGGGATTTCCGCTTGTGACGACAAAAAAGGTTCACATGCGATCCATTATTTATGAATTGCTGTGGTTCCTGCGCGGGGACACAAATGTGGGATACCTGCGGGAACATGGTGTCTCGATTTGGAATGAGTGGGCGGATGAGCAAGGGGATCTCGGGCGAGTTTATGGTGCGCAATGGCGCGATTGGCGAAAACCAGACGGATCCCACGTTGATCAAATCGCGGAGCTCATTCAGCAAATTCGCACAAATCCTGAAAGTCGTCGTCTCGTCGTCTCCGCATGGAATCCGGGCGAACTCCACCTCATGGCACTCGCGCCGTGCCATGCCCTCTTTCAGTTTTACGTGCAGGGTGGCAAGCTCAGCTGCCAGCTCTACCAACGGAGTGCAGATCTTTTTCTAGGGGTGCCTTTCAATATTGCTTCCTACGCTCTGCTCACGATGATGGTGGCTCAGGTCTGTGATTTGGAGGCCGGGGATTTTGTCCATACCTTCGGTGATCTCCATCTCTATGCGAATCATATGGACCAAGCCAGGGAGCAATTGACGCGTGAGATTCGTCCGCTTCCGCGCATGGAAATCAACCCGGCCATTCGCTCGATTTCGGATTTTTCTTTCGAGGATTTTTCGCTTGTTGGCTATGATCCTCATCCGGCTATATCGGCCCCAATCTCCATCTAGTCCATGGGCAGCGAATCTTCACGGCGGGGTTTCATTGCTATTGTTGCCATGGCACGGAATCGTGTGATTGGTAGTGAAGGCAAGCTTCCGTGGCACCTTTCTGGGGACCTTCGCTTTTTTAAGCGTGAGACCATGGGCCACATCGTGGTCATGGGTCGCAAGACATATGAATCTATCGGCAGGCCACTGCCGGGTCGTGAGAATTGGGTTTTGTCGCGGACCGCGACTTTTGTCGGGACACGATGCATCCGGAACATGGAAGAAATTTCTCCTGCCGCAGATGGTCGGAAGGTTTTCGTGATTGGGGGGGCAAAGATATACGAAGCACTCCTGCCGCTTTGTGGCGAAATCTTGCTGACCCATGTGGATGCGGAACCGCAGGGCGACACGTGGTTTCCCGAATTTGAGGATGACTTCAGCGAAGGGACCTTTGTCGAAGCGGGTGAGGGATATCGCATTGTTCGCTACTCGCGCCTCGCTGCGTCCGCTCAGCTTGTGAGATAAAGCTGCGGCAAGTCTCTCGGCGACCAAGGGTTTTGCTGAAAATCGGATTGGGAGATTATTTCTATCTGCGAGGTGCAGAGAGCATGCAGGCTTGCCACATCGAGCCGCAAGTGCCGGGGGCCATAGGGAACGATATTGGCGAGCCCGAGATGAAAAAGCCTCACGGCAGGGCGCATGCGGCGCCCGTCCTTCGCATGCCATGGACGTTCATGCTGTTTCCGCAGATGGACAAAGGCACCAGCGACTTGAATTAGGCCTTTATAAAACGCTGAGTGCTGATCGCTCGAGCCTAACCACAATTGCTCAAGCACATCGTGGGCTTCGTAATATTCACCTGCGTTGAAACACCGAAAATATCCTGTATAAAAAGGCGAATACTCGCTCTCGACCACATCGAGTGTTCCGAGGAGAGATGCCACGCGTTCAGCTTTCTTCATATCCGAGCCGCTTGCAGGGGATGAGACCGATCGCTCTACGTCGGTCGCTTATTTTCTGCTTCAAGCTTTGTTACCCGATCGTAGAGCCGATGGATACTTTGAAGCTGGGAATAGTTCTTCTTATATTTGTCAATCGGTCGCGCCGGCGCGCCCATGTAGATGGTATCTGGTGGGATGCTTCGACCGACGCCACTCATTGAACCGACCATAGCTCGGTCGCCGATCACGATGTGGCCATTGAGGCCAACCTTTCCGGCAAGCGATACGTTTTTTCCTACGCGCGTGCTCCCGGAAACCCCCACTTGTGCACAGAGGACACTATGTTCTCCGATCACGCAGTTGTGACCGATTTGCACGAGGTTATCAATTTTCACGCCCGTCTGAATCCACGTGCGACCAAAGCGTGCGCGGTCAATCGTGGAGTTCGATCCGATCTCGACATCGTCATCAATACAGACTGTTCCCGTCTGCGGGATCTTCTGTTGGCGGCCTTCTCGAAATTCAAACCCAAAGCCATCGGCTCCAATCACCACACCTGGATGAATCACAGCCCGCGCGCCAATGGTGCAGCGTTCTCGTATCGTTACCCGAGGGTGAATGTGGGAATCTTCTCCTACTGAGGAGTCGTGTCCGATGTAGCTGTAGGCTCCAAGGAAGGTTCTGGCACCAATGTGCACGCCCGCTTCCAGAATCGCGTAGGCTCCCACTGAGACATTCTCGCCGAGCGACACCCCTTCGCCGATTAGAGCCGTAGGATGTATTCCAATCTGGAGTACGATCGGCTTTGGAGCAAAAAGGGGAAGGAGGGAGGCAAATGCGGGAGCTGGCTGATCAACCCACACGCAGGCCGCCGAGAGTTGCTCGCCGAAACCATGAGAAACAAGCACGGCGGAAGCGCACGTTTTCCTCAGCTGACTTAAATATTTCGGATTCCCGTAGAAGGCCAGATCGCCGGAATTGGCATCTGTCAAAGACGCCAATCCGTGGATTTCAAGACCTCCATGCTGAGGATCAACCCAGCCGCCTACTTTTTCGGCGACCTCGCGCAATGTCATTTTGGTAACTTAAGGAGCCGGAGCTGCCTTCGGTGCGTTTTTATTCAGGGCATCCACGATCTCTTTGCTGAAGTCGAGGTCGTTACGCGAGTAAATGACGACTGGAATTTGTCCCATGCTCATTCCAGATTTATCCACGACCAAATCGTAGGCAGCACTTTTCACTTTTTCGCTCACAACTTTCATGATGTCTTCCACAATGTCCTTACGCATACGGACGAATTGCTCTTGGAGTTGGCGTTCGCGCGTTCCCCGGAATTCAGTGGTCTCGCGATCAAGGGTGCGGGCTTCATTGACCTTTTCATCTCTCGCTTTGAGGGCCTTGTCTTTGGCGTCCTTGCTCAGTTCTGGCTTTTCCAAGTCGGCGTTGAGCTTAGTAATTTCTTCCATGGACTTCTTCAAGGATTCGAGCCTGCCATCCAACTCCGTCTTGGCCGCAGCGCGAGCTTCGTTGAGTTTCGCTTCCGCGTCTTTGGTGCGATAGTATTGAGTGAAGACCGCATTCATATCCACGGTGCCGATTTTGACTTGGGCATTAGCAGAAGGAGCAAAAGCGCAGAGCGCGGTTGCGAGGATAGTGGCCGTGAGGATGGATTTAAGCATGGGTGGTTTTTTCGTTGTATGGATGAGTCGCTGATCAGCGGCTTGGCAGGGTAAGACGCCGAGTGCTGATCATTTGTTCAAAATTGATAGCCAATGTTGAAGTTAAATTTGCCGGGAGGGCCATTGAAATCGTCGTAGATGACGGGAATTCCGTAGTCCACTCGGATGGGGCCGATAGGCAAGTCTAATCGGAGGCCGATACCGATGTCCACATTGGCATTGGACGTGCTGAAGTCGTTTGGTTCTGAATTTACAAAACCCATGTCGGTAAAGACCGCGCCGCGCACGCGATTGACAATCGGAAAGGTCATTTCGAGCGTCAAATAAGCGAGGGAACTTCCTCCGATCGGATTATCAAACTCATCCACGGGACCGACCTCGCGGAAGTTAAAGCCTCGCATATTGTTCGCTCCACCGAGGTAAAGGCGATCAAAAATAGGAACGCCATTTCCATACTCATCAGAATTTTGGCTACCGCCCCATCCGTTGACGATGGCGAGCTGTCCCTTCACGAGAAAGATGAGATCCCATGGCAAGGAGAAGTATTTGGATGCTTCGAGGCTGAGGCCGTAATCTTGCACGTCGCCTCCCAGAGGACCTCCGGAAACAAAACCGCCGAACTCGACAAGCTCACCTTTGCGCGTGAGGAAGAGACTATCTCGCGTGTCCCAAACAAGGGCTCCGTTAAAGCCGCTCTTGGTATATCTTCCCTCGGCTTGCTCGATTTCAATGCCGACCTGGTCGGTATCAACGTCAAAGATACGAACACCCTCAAGGCGATATTCTCCTCGGGCTGAAAGCGGGCCCCAGATTTGTCTGCGGGCTTGGAAGGCTACGCCGTAGTTTTCCTGATTGTAAACACTCGATAGGAAATTCGCGCTGCGGTAAAAGGCTTCCACACCGACAGCCAGCTTGTAGCCAAGGAACCATGGCTCCGTGAGTGAAATCACAAAATCGCTTCTTTGCAGGCCATACTGTCCCCGAATGCGGAACCGCTGCCCACCGCCCGTGAAGTTTGGCCAATTCAAGACATCGAAATTCGTTTGCTGGAGTTCGGCAAATCCCAGCAAGCTATCGGTCGTGCTAAAGCCGACGCCGAAGTTGAACGAGCCAGTACGCTTTTCCTCGACGATCACATTAAGATCTTTCCTGCCTGGAACAATCGTGTCCGAAGGCGCCGTCTCGACACGGCTAAAGTAATTTAAATTCTCCAGTCGTTTCTTGCTCGTGTCCACCCGCGTGGTATCAAAAACATCACCAGGCTTTACCGCCAACTCGCGTCGAATGACACGGTCTTGTGTGCGGGTGTTGCCCTGGATGTTGATGAGATTCACGTAGGACTGGACGCCTTCGTCAATACGATACGTGAGGTCAATCGCGCCAGGCCCAGCCGGCAAAATTTCTGGCATACTGAGTGTATCCACATACCCCCGACTCCCGTAAAAATCACGCAGCGCCTTCAGGTCATCCCCCATTCCCTTCGGAGTAAAAAGTTGGCCATTGAGCATTTTCATACGGGCAAAAACTTCGCCCTGCGGCACGATATTGACTCCCTCAAGCTTGACCGCATTCACGCGGTATTGGATACCCTCGACGATGGTGATGACGAGTTCCACACCCCCGTTGTCTAGAGGTTGCGTTTGGAATTCGCTCACTTCGACATCCGCAAATCCGCGGTTCTGGTAAAGAGTGCGAACGGCGATGCGGTCGTCCTCAACTTGGGATGCAAGGAGTCGCCCACTCTTCGTGAAAAAGGAAAGAATATCCTGAGGCTTCGTTTTTATCGCGCGGCGGAGATCGCGTGTGAGGACCGATTCGTTGCCAATAAAAGTGATGCGTCGCACCACCAAGCGTGGCCCCTCAGTAATCGAAAAAATGACGCGGGCCCGGTTGTTGCCCGGGATGTCTTGGATGCGGTACTGGACGTCCACTTGGGAGAAATTTCGGTCTTCGTAGAGCTTGAGAATTTTTTGGCGATCGTCCTCAATTTTTGCTTCGCTGACCACATCGCCCACCTTGGCGCCGATCTCGCGTCGGATGCGATTCATAGGGATCTGATCCGCGCCTTCGATGAGGATTTCTTCAATAACGGGCCGACCCTGCAAGAGCACCGTGACCTTCACGCCATCCCCGAGAGGCTCAGCAAAAATACGCACATTCGACACACCGCCCGTGGCGTAGAGTGCCCGAATGTCCTGCTCAGCGGCGCGTTCGCTGTAGGGCTGGCCCACCTTGGTCGCGAGGTTTGCCAGCACACGCTCGCGTGTGATCGCTGGCGCACCCACATACTCCACTGCGATCTGCTGCACTACCGGACCCTGCGCCACTTGAGCCACGGCACTACCCCCGCCTGCGAGGCAAACAAGGCACAATAGCGGAAAGATGGAACAGAGTTGGCGAATAGAAATCATGGATGGTTCAGTGTCCGCACCGACTTGCGAATGCGCGGAAAGACGTGGATTGGATGCCGCAACCCTAGCGAAAGGTCAAGTCACGATTTTTAAGCCCCACGGGAGTTTCTTCCAACGGCCAGCATTTCCGGCTGGTCAAGCGGGCGAGATCTTCGTAGGGAGGTAGCATGACATCACGTCACCTCCTTCCCATCATTCTCCTTACCTTGGCAACAACAGCACTCTCCTCTATGGCACAAACAGCATCCGAAAAAGGCAGTGCCTTCCTTGCGGCAAACGCAAAAAAGGAAGGCGTCCAACAGACCGCTAGTGGTCTCCAATACAAAATCCTGAGCCCCGGATCGGGCAAGTCTCCCAAGACGACCGACACCGTGACTGTTCATTATAAAGGCACGCTGCTGGATGGCACCGAGTTTGATAGTTCCTACAAGCGCGGAGAACCAGCGTCCTTCCCGCTCAATGGCGTAATCGCCGGCTGGACAGAGGGCCTCCAACTCGTCAAAGAAGGTGGGAAAATTCAACTCTTCATTCCCTCGACCCTAGCCTACGGCAGCCGGGGGGCCGGAGACTTGATCGCACCAGACGAAGCCCTTATTTTCGAAGTCGAACTGCTAAAGGTTCAGTAGTAACCCCCGAGCCCCTAGAGCGGCATCGTCTGATAGTCCAGACAGACATAAATCGTGAGCGGCTCGCGTCCGGGCAGCGCGATTCCTCTTAACTCGGTGACCGATTCAAACGCGGCCTTGATCGTCTGGGGGAGGTCGGAGCCGAGGTATAATGCCGAGCGCCCCATGTAAGGGTTGATGCCTTTTTGTTCGGTAAAGTATTCGTCTACGACGTGTTCGCTTGCCACGAAGTCACCGTATGAGGGCCAGAGGCCCATCTGGTGTGAGACATCGGGAGATTCTGGGGCGAAGACAGTGCCCATGGTGGGTCGCAAATACCAGGTCAGCACTGCGGCATCGAGTGGATGCTGGGCGATGAGGAAGCCTTGTTCTGCCCCAGCCGGGAGTTCCCGAGAGGCCTCCCGTAGCAAAGCTGCGACCCGCGGCCAGTCGCGACGCGACTCTGATTCCTGCCAGAGGCCATATGCCGTGGTGACCAGTGCCACGCCAACAACGCACGCGCAGAGGACTTGCCCGCGACACCATTTTAGAGATTCTGCTAGCCCGAACACGAGCACTGGCACGAATCCAAGAAACGCAGCATCAAGCGCCGGTCCGCCTCGCAGAGACGAATAGACGGCCCACGCCCAGAGCGGAGCACAACTCGCGAAAAGAAAACGGGCGCGTTGCTGGGTGCGTGCCGCCCGAACCATTCCCACAAGAGCCACCAAGCAAGCGAGTCCTAACAAAACAGAGAAGTTCGCAAGAAACGAAACAACCACACGCCCTGCCAAATGGGGCTGCAGCTCCCATGCTGTCCTCAGCGTGCCCCCGGCGATCGGAATCCACTCCAAGTGGGCACTCCAGAACAGGGCTGGCATGGACACGAGCCCCATAAGCACGAAACAAAACGCCATGCCCGAGAGATCCGCCGGGAGCCGGTGCCGTCGGCTTGCGAGTGCCGCGCCACATAGACCAAGCGGCACGAGGACAACTTCATAGCGAAATGCCATGCCAGCGGCCAAAGCTAGCCCCGCCCAGAGCCAGAAGACGCGCCTGCCTTCCCACGCGTCTCTTACCGCAAGGATACCGCCGAGCACGCAGACTAGGGCTGGCAGGGTCGGCCCCACGGTCGTGGCCTCGCGATTAAATGCGGGCAACACATTCAGAAGCACGACGGCCCAAGTTGCGCCCGCCCGAGTGGCAAACTTCAGCCCTAGGCACCACGTGAGCCACCCCACCACCAAAGCCAGCACCGGCCAGAACAACCTCGCTCCTAGCATTGGTGCAAGGCCGAGGCCCTCAAGAGCTCGAACGACATACGCCGTTCCCGCCGGGCCATCAAAGAAAGCCGGAGCAAGTCGCTCGCTGCAAAGCCATACGTAGGCCTCGCCTGGCGCTAAGGGATTCATCAAGACCCACACCCAGCGCAGCGCCGCAAACAAAAGCAAAAGTCCAAGAGTCTGCCGCGTGGTCATGGCTTCAAAAGAACGGGATAGGTCGCGTAAAATCGTGGCAAAATTCTGCCACCAAATCGCTCCCAGGCGGCGGCAAATCCTGCGACGATCAATAGCGCAAGCCCCGCTCCCAAGGCCGCTGAGCAGACCACGTCCAGCGGCCAATGCGACCCAACGTAAATGCGGCTGTAAGCAACAATTGTGGCCGAGACATAAAGCAACCAACCCCATCGGCGATAAAAAAGAAACACCACCGTCGCGAGGGCAAAATTATTGGCGGAATGACCCGAGGGAAACGATTTCCCGTGAGGTATCAGAATTCCCGGATCGGAATACTCGCTCTTCAAGGGCTGCCAGAGAGCGAGCACGCGCGGACGTACTCTCGCAAGGTCTAGCATCCGCACACCTTCAAGCACTTGATACGGCCTTGGGCGACCCACAGCGTCCTTCAGCGACCGCACGACCAAGCCGTCCACCACGCCGATCGTGATCCCCACAACAAGCAACATCACCCATCCGCGAAAGCCTCCCTTAATCAAAATCAAGCCTCCCCCCAAAACCAAAAAAGGCCACCAGAAATCCCAACTCGAAGCACACGCCATCACGGTATCAAGCCACGGTCGCGACCAGGAATGATTGATGAGAAAAAAGATTTCTTGGTCCATGCGTTGTGCGGTCAAAAGTCTGGCAATCCCGCCCCATTGACAAGTCCTCAAATGCAACGCAGCCACTCGCTCCCCCTACAGACTCAAAACACCACGCCAAGTTCCTGTATCGCCTCGTCCAATAACTCGCGCATTCTGCAACAAGCGCCATGGCCCATATCCACGACGATCCCGCCGCTCTTAAGGCACTCCAACACGAAACGCAGGCAAAAAATTTATGTGCCAATGCTGGGCACCGAACCCTGGCTGCCGACCGCAGAGGACGTCATTGTCCAAAAACTCCGCTAGGGTCGGAATAAAGATCTCGACGATGCGCGGGACATTCTGGCTGTGCAGGGACCGGAAAGCCTAGACATGCAGTATATCGAGACGTGGTGCGCCCGCCACCAAACAACCGGGCGGCTCCACGACGCGCTCACCGGGATTCCGCGACTTTAGCCCCGAACCTTTTGCGCTACTCCACCGTCATATTCCGTCGGGGCTCTTTGAATATATTTTTGAAAGGTGGATGGGAAAATTGACACCTCATCGCAAAGTCGCTTGATTACGAGGAATGACTTTTCGAATTTTGCTTCTTGGCGTAGCTCTCGCGGCG
>Ga0163147_10001893_pt1 | contig 30874 bp, 35 predicted proteins | sample OliLakLV19MP6G1_FD_148597 | JGI IMG/M metagenome (GOLD analysis project Ga0163147, IMG submission 148597) | Freshwater microbial mat bacterial communities from Lake Vanda, McMurdo Dry Valleys, Antarctica- Oligotrophic Lake LV.19.MP6.G1 | ecosystem: Environmental > Aquatic > Freshwater > Lake >...
CCTCCCCAGCCCCGCGTAACGTGGAGCTGATTACGGAGGATCAGCTCAAGGCACTCCGCGGCGTAATGGAGATCCACGACTGCAAGGTGCTGCTCGAAATCACGCTGGAACTTGAAGGGTTGGCGCTGGAACAAATGCCAAAATCACTCGCCGACCGTGTGATCACCGACCTCAAGCCGATTGTTCAAACTCACCGGGCACGGCAGGCCGCAACGGCAGTCGTGGCGACCTCGGCGCCCGCGCCGGCCGAGGCTTCACCATCAAGGCCAGGGGAACCGAAAACGCCATTCCCGGCGGCCGTATCGAGCAAGCTCACTACGCATGAGGATAAGGTGAACGCGTACCTGCGGGCGCGATCTTTGATTTCCGCAGATCAAACGTGGCGCGACGCACCACCTGATACGGCTGAGAAATTGATCCTCCGAACTGACCAAATCCTTCGCGCTGCCGGCGTGGTACTCACATGAGCAACACCGAAACTCTGATAATCATAACTCCGGACGTTGCTCTTTCGACCGCTACAGCAACCGAATCGGCACGCCTTATTCGCGACCAGTTGCTAGCTGAGGCATCGACGATTTCAACCATCGCCGACGATCTCGACAGGGATGCCGCAACGGAAACGCTGAAGAGTCTCAAGCGGTACAAGGACATGATTGAGGTTCAGCGTGAAGCCGCAAAAGCGCCAGTGCTGACCATGAGCCGAGCCATCGATGCGCTCGCCAAGGATCTGTCCGGTCAGGTCACGTTTTCGTATGATCGCATTACTCGAGTGCTTGGTGAATACGAGTACGAGCAGCGCCGAAAGCGCGAGGATGCCCGCCGTGTTGCTGAGGCTGAAGCAGCCCGCATTGCATACGAGGCCCAACGCGAGGCCGATGCGGTCCACGCAGCAGCCTCGAAGTTGATACAGTCTACTGCTGTCGCAACGGAGGTTGCTGCAAAGGTCGAGGCGATCGAGCAGCAGGCGGTGTCAGCCATGATCGAGGTACGGCAGGCTGCGCACAACGTCGCCCCGAAAGTGGCGGGCACGGCATTACGCTCAACCCCAAACTACGAGGTAGAGGATATTGTGGCGCTGTATGCCGCTCATCCAACCCTCTGCACCATCTCCGACAATCGCCGCGCGATTCTTGCGGTGCTCAAAGATAATCCAAACCTCAAAATTCCTGGCATCCGCCACTGGCAGGACGCCAAAGTCACGCTCCGATAAACAAACACAATCATGAAAATCGACACAGCAGGCCTCCACGCGGTCACAGTTTCTGCACTTGAAATCGGGCAATCCGAAGCCGGAAAGCCCTACATAACACTGAATTTCGTTCGCAAGGAAGACAACGCAACTGCCGTAGGATTCCTTTCGTTGACGGACAAAAACGACCCGAACAAACTCAGTGAGTTTACATTCAAAACACTCCTCGACGCATTCAAATTCGACGGGGATTTTGAGCGGATCAACGAACAGGTGATCGGAAAAGATTGCTCAATCGTTACTCAGTTTGAGGATCGAAACGGAAAGGAACTGCTGCGCGTGCAGTACATCAACCCCTTGTCTTCGGCTCGTCCGCTCGAAGATGGGAGCTCGTTGCTCAAGCGGCTCAGTGCGCAAGCGAAGGCCCTTCCGCAAATCTATCGACCCGGATCGGCGCCGATCAGGCCGCAGTCTCCCAAGCAAACGCCGGCACCCGTATCAACGCAGCCCGCACCCGTAGCCGATCCATTCGCTTGATCCCGTGGAAATCCGCCCGTACCAGCACGAGTTCATTGATGCCACGTTGTCGTCTCTGGTTGATGTTGATCGAGTACTTTCGGTTGCTCCAACCGGAAGCGGAAAAACGGTCATGGCCGGAGAGATCATCCGGCGAGGAAATTGCCGGGTGCTGTTTCTGGCCGACGCTCAGGAGCTGGTACGGCAGGCAGCGGACAAGCTGGGCAAGTGGTCAGGGAAGAAAGCATCCGTCGAAATGGCCGACCACCACGCCGATCCTGATGCCCGGCTGGTGGTCGCAACCACGCAAAGCATTGCGCGGAGATTGGAAAAGTATCCGCCTGACGCATTCGGGCTGATAATTATTGATGAAGCGCACCGCAACACCCTCGGAGCACAGGCTCAGTCCATCCTGTTGTATTTTGCCGGGGCACAGGTGATCGGGCTCACCGCGACTCCGTACAGATCAGACAAAAAAGAGCTTGGATCTTTTTATCAGATCGTCGCACCGTGCGACGTTGGGCTGGTTCGTTTGATCCGCGAGGGTTGGCTTTCGCGGATCGTGATCAAATCGGTTGCCTCCGGGATCAGTATCGACAACGTGCGGACGACCAAGGGCGATTACTCGGAGCGCGACCTTGGAGCGGCGCTCGCACCCCACATCGAAAAACTCGCCGACATCCTTTTGGAAAACGCAGCAGACCGGCGAACGGTTGCGTTTCTGCCACTCCGTGAAACATCCAGGCAGTTTGTTGCGGCGTGTAATCGTAGGGGACTGCGGGCGGTGCACGCCGACGGGGAGGAGCGCGAAGGGATCCACCATTTCCGGACTGGCGAACCTGGTGTGATCGCGAACGCCCAGCTCCTCTCAACTGGATGGGACGAGCCTTGCGTGGACTGCGTATTCATCGCACGCCCTACGAAATCGTTCGCGCTGTACTCCCAAATGATCGGACGTGGAACGCGGATTTTCGATGGGAAAAAGAATCTGCTGGTTCTTGATCCGCTCTTCCACGCTGACACGATTGATCTGATCAAACCGGCACGGCTGATCGCAGAGACCGATCAGGAGGCATCCGACATCACAGCAGCAATTGAGGCAGGTAAAGGAGAGGTTGATATTTTTGATGCGGAGGAGATGGCAGCGAATCAACGCGAGTCCCGTCTGGCGGCGCGCATGGCGGAGGTCGCGAAGCGAAGGACGCGTACGGTTGATGCGCTGGATTTTGCATTGGCAATCCACGATGGTGCGCTGGCCGACTATGAGCCGGAAACCTCATGGGAGTCGAAACCTCCGACATCAAACCAATTGATCTCCCTTGCGAATGCCGGATTTGATGGTGCGGATATCAAGTGCAGGGGGCACGCATCGAGATTGATCGATCAGATTTTCAAGCGGCGAACGATGGGGCTGGCCACGCCCAAGCAGCTGAAATGGTTGGTGAAGTTTAAGCACATTTCTCCGAATACTGCGACCTTCGCCGATGCGAACAGTTTTCTGGATACTAAATTCAACAAAGGAAAGGACCAAGCAGCATGATCTCTTTTTTTGTCGCGGGCGAGCCAAAGGCGCAACCCAGACCACGACCGATACCCGGCAGGCGCGGAGTGTACAACCCCGCAACGGCCAACGAGTGGAAAGCACTGATAAAAGTAGAGGCCCAAAAGCAACGCGCGAATGAACCGATGGCGGGACCGATTGGCGTTGCGTTGGTGTTCGCGTTTGTGAGGCCGAATTCCCATTTCCGCGTGGTTGCTGGAAAGGTTGTGCTCCGCTCCGATGCGCCAATCTGGTATGCATGCAAGCCGGATATCGATAATTTGGATAAGGCCGTGCTCGACGCGATCACGGATTTGGGCGGGATCTGGCACGATGATTCTCAAGTTACGAATCTTTTGACTGAAAAGCGTTGGGCGCAACCGGGCGAAATGCCGGGCTGCGCGATATCAATTGGGGAACTCGATAACAATACATCAAAATGACGACACAAGAAACCAGCCACGAAGGAGAAATCACATGCCCGTTCTGCGGGCATGTGGCGAGTGAATCGTGGGCATGCACCCTGGACGCAGATGTGTTTGTGACCAAATGTGACGATTGTGGACGTCAGTTTTTATTCACCGGACACACGTGCGTTACGTACTCGACGACAGCAAAGGCCAACCGTAAAGGATCGAAATGAATACACAAGAAACACAGTGGAATCTACTCAGTTGGCGCTTGCCTCAGGACGAGGAGTTCCCGGTCATGCTAGGAAGATGGGATTGCGACGTCTGGATGGATTATGCGTGCTTCAGTTGCTCGCAGCTGGCACTGTTCAGCAACAGTACGCACTGGCGGAGTATCAAAGCCGATCCGCCGCCGAAGGTGCGGACGCAGTGGGAGCTGGACGAAGAGGCGTTTGAGGAGTGGTTTGTAACAGTGGAGGCAGGCAATCACACGCGCGGCGCGTGGCACGCAGCACTGGCACACGAACGCGCAGAGGTCAAAAGGGGGGCACCATGAGAGTGCTTGTTGGGTGTGAGTTCTCAGGGGAGGTCCGGCGGGCCTTCAGAGCACGCGGTCACGAGGCATGGTCCTGCGACCTGCTGCCGTCCGAGGACGGATCACCACACCACATCCAAGAGGACATTCGAGGCGTGCTGCTCGAGGGCTGGCACCTGCTCATCGCCCACCCGCCATGCACGCACTTGGCCGTCAGCGGGGCAAGGTGGTGGGCATCCAAGCCTCCGGGCCTCCAGTCCTCCGCGCTGGACTTCGTTCGGCTGCTGCTGGATGCGCCTATCGAGCGGATCGCGGTGGAAAACCCTGTGAGTGTGATTTCCACCGCGATCCGAAAACCAGACCAGATAATCCAGCCGTGGCAGCACGGGCATGGAGAGGTCAAGGCGACCTGCCTGTGGTTAAAAAACCTGCCGACGATACAACCTTCAAACATTGTGACCGGGCGAGCTGCGCGCGTGCACCGAATGGCCCCAGGACCGAACCGCTGGAAAGAGCGATCCCGGACGCTCTCTGGTATCGCTGCTGCGTTTGCAGCGCAGTGGGGTGGGAAATAATATGAGCACCCAATTCGGGAATGACCGCACCGTGACCGCGCGCACGAAGCATGAGTGCGTATACTGCAAGACCGAGATACTGATCGGAGAGAGGTACGGGAAGCGGGCAGGCGTGGGCGAAAACAGGTTTTGGACCATGAAGTTCCACCCGGAGTGCGACGCTTACGCGACCGCAAATTGGAAGCCTGAAGACTGGAGCGATTGTGACTGGGAGGATGCATTGTTCGCACGTCCAATTCCGACGAGCGGGGGGACGCCATGACCACCGAACAACAGCTAGACGCGGCCAACCACGAGATCGCTTTGCTCACAAGCGGATTCCACGCGGCCGCTCGGTGGATGGACGAGGATCGTGAAAAACTCACATCCGAACTCGCCACACTGCGCACGGAATTGGAGTGGCACGTCGAAGAGTACAAACACCTCACATCCGAACTCGCCGACGCCCAACAAAAGATTGAGAAACTCACCGCCGAACTCGCCACACCACGGAGGGATGCCGAACGGTTATACGCGTTGTCCCAGTCGTGCGAAGTGCATTTCTCCGCATCTGAGCAGCGGGCCATCGGCATGCTGCACAAAGACATCAAACTCGTCCGTGCGGCTAATCTCGCCGAACTCGCCGACAAATTAATCCTCAGCAACCCACGCACGCCATGACACTCGAAAAACAGCTCAGCGAAGCCAACAAGATAATCATTCGGCTCATCGCCGATCACGCCACTCTCGGTGCGGACAGGCTACGGCTCGACTGGATAGAGGAGCATCGACGCACCCTGCACGCTCTCGACGATGGAGGGTGGCAGTGCGGGCGCTGCAGAATGGGCACCGTAACAACCGCACGTGAAGCGATCGCCAAGGCCATGAAGGCAAAGCCATGAGAACCCACGAGGTTGACGAGTTCCTTAACCGCTACTTTGCATGCCCGGAAGGGCGAGAGTTTGCGGCCGGATATTCCACGCTCCATGCGGCATGGGACGCCTGCGATCGCGTGCCTTGGCTGGTTTGGGCACGATGGCATAGCGTCCCGGCTGACCGGGAACAGCTGCGACTGTTCGCGTGCTGGTGTGTTCGCGAGACCCCGCTTGTGCACGGGCGGAAAGTTTGGAACCTGCTGACCGATCCACGGAGCCGAAACGCCGTGGAGGTTGCTGAGCGTTTTGCAGTTGGCGCGGCGACGAGAGAAGAGCTCGCAGTCGCCTACCGTTCCGCCCGCGACTTCCCCCTCTCCGTAGCAGCCGACGCAGCAGCCGACGCAGCAGCCGAGGCAGCCACATCCTCCGACTCCACCGCAGCCGCTGCCTACATTGCAGCAGCCTGCGCCGCATGCATCGAAGCCGCATACGGTTCCGCTGCAGCCCAGACGTTCCAGCTCACGGAATTTCGCCGGAGGTTCAGCAACCCGTTCAAACCAGAAACACCATGACATCGCCGATTAAATTCGGCCATCGACCACTCTCCCGCGCAACGAAACTGTACAGGCGTCAAACAAGACCTGGGAACCTGTACGATTGCGCGGGAACAATTTTCAACTGTGACAATGGATTCGAAAATCAGCGCTGAAGTCCTTTCATCAATACTTAGACTTCAAGCCAAACCCCCAGCCAAGCCAGCCACACCACTGGAACAAACCGGCGAGACCACGACAATTCTGCGCACGGGAGAGGTTTTCAGAACCACATCGAACGGCCGCACCGTTCAACTATTTCCTGCACCGCCAAGCAAATGACTTTTTACGACACCGCCAAGCAACTCCAACGCGTCGGGATCTCAACGATCCCTTGCAAGGCCGGCAAGCTGGCAGCCATTAAATGGGGCGACTACGAGGCCCGCCAGCCCACCGACGGGGAGCTGGTGGACTGGTTCGAGCTCGATCAACCGGTTGCCATGGCCCTCATTGGTGGGCGGGTAAACTGCCTCGATTTCGACGAAAAATACTCCGCGGGCATTTTCCACCGCTACCAAGTGCGGGCTGATGAAACCGGGCTCGGCGGTCTGGTACGCGAGCTTTTGCGTCAGCGCACCCCATCAGGTGGATACCATCTCGTTTGGATTTGTGAATCCAACAAGCCCATTCGGAGCCTGAAGCTCGCATCAAAGGCCAACCATGAAACGATGGTCGAAACACGGGGCGCCGGCGGGTATTTTCTCATCTCACCGAGTCCAGGCTACGAAATTGAGGCAGGATCGTTCTCCGACATCCCTAAAATTTCAGTCGAAGATCGGGACGCGCTTTTGGATCTTGCCCGAACTTTCGATGAACGCGAACGTCCCAAGGAGGTCGGACCGACCTCGCCTCTGCCGGCTGTAAGCGGGGAGAGTCCAGCGGACGACTACGACCGCAACGCAGATGTGCCGGCGTTGCTGCGGAAGCACGGCTGGAAGCCCGCAGGCCGGTCCGACAAATATTGGACAAGGCCAGGCAAGGAGCGCGGCGTAAGCGCAACGTGGAACGTGGTTCCGGGGAGATTTTACGTGTTCTCGAGCTCAACCAGCCTGGAGCAGGGGCACGTTTATCGACCGGCATGGCTATACGCGGCATTGGAGTGCGGGGGCGACTACGCCAAGGCGGCTGGCGAATTGCGCCGGCAGGGGTTCGGTGGAGTCCGAGCCAACCACGCGCCAAAGACGCTCACTCAGTACATCGATGACGCAGAGATTGTGGATATGCAGATCGGTCCCGCGGAGCATGATGATCCAACATTTATCGAGGGCGTCGACCCATCTGGTCAGGCTCCAACAACGGAATCCGAGGATGACCGTATCCGCCGAATGTTGCATGCCCGCCGGTTTGATCCATCAATCAAGCCTCCTGAAATCCGGGTAGTTTTCACCATTAAAGGTTCAGTTGTTTCTACAGTTGGCAACTTGACAGCCATCGTTGCACCTCCCAAAGTCGGGAAGACGGCCTACGTAAGCGCGATCGTGGCAGCGACCATGACCCCGAATCCGGCAGATGTGGATTTGTTAGGTGTGGTCGGATACAATGCGCGCGGGCTGGGCGTACTGATGATCGACACCGAACAAGCTCCAGATGATTTTTGGCACAGCGTAAATCGCTCGAGGCAGCGGGCTCGAACGGAGGCTATGCCTGATTGGCTGGAGGCCTACACGGTGGCAGATCTGCCGGCACCGATCGCGCGGCGTGCCGTTGGCATCAAGATGGCCGACATGGCGGAGCAGCATGGCGGGTTATGGGCCATCATTATAGATGGCGTGGCGGATCTCGTCTTGGATGTTAATGATGCTGCTGAATGCAATGCGCTGGTGGCCGAGCTGCACGGGCTAGCAATCAGGCACTCCTGCGCCATTGTTTGCGTGCTTCATCTCAACCCCGGCAGCGATAAGGCACGAGGGCATCTCGGCTCTCAAATAGAGCGAAAGGCGGAGTCCAATCTCAAAATCGACAAGGACGACGCCGTATCAATAGTCTGGTCGAATAAACAGCGGCGCGCCCCAATCGACAAGGCGTTTGGGCCACGATTTGCGTGGTCCGATGATGCCAAAATGCACGTCACAATTGCAGGGGATGATACCGGCATGACCCGAAAGGATCAGCGCAAGGTGATGGAGTGGGTCGAAATCGCCCAATCGGTGTTTCGCCCAGGCGTCCCGCCAATGCCCTGGACCGCCTTGGCTGAGGCCCTTCAGGAGGCACGCAGGACCGCGAACGGGGCACCATCTCCGGACACTGTACGGCGCTGGATCAACGAGATGAAACGGCTGGGAATCATCTCGGTTTCCTTTGGCTCCTACAGCTTATCTCAAGTCATTTCTGATACTAAAGCAAATGATTAAAAGTGACACTTACCCTTATTTACCCTTAAGTAAGGGTAAGTGTAAGGGTAAGGGTATATGCATCATGACTCATTTACCCTTAACCCTTATCCACCCTTATTCCTACCCTTATGCGGGCCTACCCTTATTACCCTTACGCCCCCCCTATATATAGGGGGGCGTGTAAGGGTAAGGGTAAGTGTGAGGGTACCCTTACCCGCACCAATGCCTCTGCCCCACCCAAATCCACCCAAAACGTAACACCTGCAATCCGCAATATCTTTTCACAGGCAACCAAATGACAATACCAAAACAATTCACACAAGTACTCCCACCGACCGCCGGCCTGACATTCGGCGAGGCCGACGCACCACAATGGGTCGCCGTGCGTTTCGACGGCCAAATCGACATTCGCTCGGGAATGTCTCCCTACTCACTCAAAACCATCGCACGATGGCCCGGCAATTGGGCATGGTGCCTCCATTCCGAGCTCATGGGGGTGATTGAGCGGGGAACGGCCGAAAACCCCGCCACGGCGACGGAACCACCCAGCGACCCCCATTTGCCGGCCAAGTACGATGCTTGCGATGAGCTCTGGAAAGACTTCTCGGCAATGTGGGACGAGGCCAGACGGCTGAACGCACTCATGGCTGATGTGCTCAAGCGCATGGAGGGTCCTCGATGAGCTCAGCAAACGACCCCGTAATCCTCATCAGCTCCGCCGATTCCGAGCCCATACTCATCACTGCACCCACCTCGTTCACCTTCACCAACGACGCTGGCGAGGTCGGCACACTATCATGGCACGATGGCACGTTTCGCTTTTCAGGCAATGCTGATGCCTCGGCCCGCGTCTTCTTTGATGCCCTAAACCAATTATCAAAAACAATCACTCGATGAGCACACACCCTGATGCCTGCACCCAATTCCCCTACTCGGATGTGGAGAGCAGCATCGACGGTCCACCCTCCGACCCCAACGAACTACGCGATGCAGCCTACAGTATAGCGGCACGTGGCGCACACGAGTACATGCGATGGCTCATCCTCGGACCATCGCATGCAGGCATCACATGCACCCAGTCACCGTACATGCCGATCATCGCCAAGCGCGCTGTCGCCGCCGCTTGGGTTATCGACCCTTCACTATTCGCCGGTCGCTCCATGCGCCACGTAGCTCGCGCTGTCGGCATGAGTAAGTCACAATTGGATACGCTGATCCTTCAATTCTCATTCATATTCCGGATGCACGGACGCGGACAGATGCCCGTATCCAGACGTGCACTATACATCAGCAGGCCAACCAACCCGCGACTGCAACGCGCAGATGCAGCCTGCCACCGAGGGCGATCAGCCAAATCGCTCCGTGGTCGCGCAAAACCCTAGTCAATTGCAATGCAACAGGCCTAGTGCCACCCCCATGCGAAAGGAATCTCTTTGGTAAAACAACTCGTTGGCTGGGTCCGCGACAGCCCACCGTTTACTCGCACGGCAGTTTCCGAAACATCTTCCCACTCCCACAACTAACATGCAACAAGATAGCGACACTTTGACGCCTCATGACGTAAGGAAATTGCAACGAAAGATGCAACAAGGCATCCCGTTGACCGCGGAGGAGAGTGAGGCGGTTGCAGCAACTGCCGGCAAGCCGACCCTGTTTGCGCAAAACCAAACCGAACTTGCCGCTGCGCTCGGAGTATCACGGAGGTCGATACTGGTATGGTCCAAGCAAGGGGCGCCGAGGCCCAGGCCGAACGGCCACTACGAAATAGCCGCGTGGCAAAAGTGGGTGCGTGACAACGGGAGGAATGAAAAGGCGACGTCGGCACGTTCCGGCAAGGGAGGTGGGATCGCCCAAACCAAACTCAAGGCGACGGCCCGGAAACTACAGCTCCAAAACGAAAAGCTTGAAGCGGAGATTGGCATCCTGAAGCGCGACTACCTGAAGCGCGATGAGGTCGAGACCGAGATTGCGCAACTGATCGTTGGGGCTCGCACCGTTGGCGAGCAGATGCCGGCGGCGCTTGCACCGCAACTTGCCGGGCTCGACATCCCGCAGATCGAGATCCGGCTTCGGCAGTGGTGGGATGAATACTGCGAGAAGCTGCACCGAGGGGCGGCGGTGGACGACGTATGAGCCTGAGAATATACTGGTGCCGGCGATGGAAGCCAGCCGACCGTAGGCAGCCATGGCTGTGGGCGGAGGATCACGTGATTGTTGATGCTACGAGTCCGATGCCTGGCAAGTGGCGCTCGGACAATTCGCCATGGGTAAAGGGTTTCCTCGAAGCGTTCTCGGACCCGAATGTAAGCGAACTTGTAACGATGTGTTCGGCGCAATCGGCGAAGACCCAGATGGTTATGGTTGCGCTGTTCTGGGCCGTGGCTGAATCGCCGGGGCCGATACAGTGGGTCATGGCGGCAGCGGATGAAGCGAAGGAGTTTGCGCGAACACGACTCATCCCCGAGGTGCTGAATTGTAAGCCGGTCGCCGCACTGCTTGCGTCGGAACCGGGGCTTACGTCCATCGACTTCATTGGGTCGGCGTTCCTGATGACTGGAGCAAACAGCAAATCAAAGCTCCAGTCGAATCCGAAGCGTTATCTATTTCTCGATGAAGTCCGGAACTATCCGCCCGGTGCATACGAGATGGTGCGCAAGCGCGTGAGAGCGTTTCGCAACTCGAAGATCTGCACGATTTCGACGCCGGACAAAACGAATGACCACGTTCACCGCGCCTACCTCGCTGGAAATCAGCAGTGCTGGCACTTCGCTTGTCCGGCGTGTGGGCATGAGCAGCAGCTCCATTTTCGGCAGTTCAAGTGGGATAAGAACGAGACGACGCGGCCGGAAGGGAGATGGGACTTTGACAAGCTTGCTGACACGATCCGGTTTGAGTGCGAAAAATGCGCACACCCGATCAAGGACACGCCGTCAAACCGGCGCATGATATGCGGGGGTGGATGGATCGCAATGAATCCGGACGCGCCACGAAACCGAGTATCCTTTCACTGGAACGCATTCCTTCCGCCGTGGGTAAGGTGGCGCGACAACGTGGTTGAGTTCATCACATCGTATTCAGTTCTCAAGAACGGTGATCACGAGTCGTACAAGTCGTTTATCAATGAGACGCTTGGAGAGCCATGGGAGGATCGGCTCAAGGAGGTTACTGACTTTGGGGCGCTGGAGCACAGGCGTGCATCGTATTCGCTGGGTGAACCGATGCCCGATGGGTGGGTTCCGATCCTTTCTATAGATGTGCAGAAGGATCACTATCGATATGTGTGCCGCGCTGTTGGGCCGCTCGGGGCTTCGAGGCTTGTGGCATTCGGCAGGGTTACGGCCACGGCTGATGATGCCGAGCTGGACGCGCTGCCGGACAAGTTAGGTGTTGATGCCGGGGATGTATGTATAGACTCAGGACACGCGGCGGCGAGGGTATATCGGATCTGTATGCGCAATGGGTGGAAGGCGTTCAAGGGTAACGACACTGAATACTTCACGGCAAAGATCAAAGATGCGGCTGGGTACGAGAAGAAAGTGCGGAGATTATGGGCTCTGGCCTATGTTGATCCGGCGTTGGGAATGAAGAGCGATGGACCGCGACGCCCGAAGCCGATCAAGCTTTTCCACTGGAGCAATCCAGGTATCAAGGACGTAGTGGCTGAATGGATGGCAGGGCTGGGTCCTGACTGGTGTATTCCGAATGATGACACGGAACAGATGCGTGAGTACATTTCGCAGGTCACCGCACAACGGCGGGTTGAGCAGGTTGATGCCAAGGGCACCGTGCGCCACGTCTGGGTGCAGACCCGCAGGGATAATCACTATGGCGACTGCGAGGAAATGATTGCGGTTGCGATGCTGGCCAAGCGGCTTGTCGGCCGGTCACCGGGTGATCCGAAGCCCGGGAAACCGGCGCCGGCGTCGGCTGAAGATACGAGCTACGAGGATTGATCTGGTAAGCGGACAAGGCCGGTCATGGTAGGATGACCGTCCAGGGAATATACGTTGGAATTGAAGAGCCTCAGCTCGTCGGAATGCGAGCTGATGTCCTTGCGCAGCTCACGCTTGCAAGGCAGGGCAAGAGGCTGAACGCGCTTTCAGGCGGAGGAAAATCGTTTGGCAAGCAGCTCATGAGCGTCGATGAATTGAACCGCGAGTTGCTGGAGATCCGGCACGCACTGAAGAAGGCGAATCCAACGGTGCACGGACGGACGGTCCGCAGACTACACGCCGACTTTAGCCGCAACCTGCTGTAACCCATGGCATCATTTATCGACCGCGCCCGCAAGGCACTCGCCAACGCAATCACGCCCGAAGTGTTGGAGCGGGAGGAGAACCGAGCCAAGGCAGCCGGCATCAAGCCGAACGAGTTTAACCGTGCCGTATCTACGGCTTTCAACTTTTACGAGGGCATCAAAGTCTCGAGGGAGCGGACGAGGATTCATACGACGCTGTCGGATACGGACCAAACCAACTCCGCATTCGTCCGGCGCGAGCATGCCGGCATTGCGCGACACCTCTACGCCAACGACGGCATGACTCGTGGGTTGATCAACGACATCAGCCGCTACACGGTTGGCTGCGGGATGAAGCCGCAGGGCACGAGCAGAAGTCAGGACTGGAACGATGCTGCTGAGGATTATTGGGAGGAGTGGGGCTACCGGGCCGACTACAACCGGCGCAACCATTTCGGCCGGCTTCAGTTTCTTTGGCAGGTGGGAGAGATCCGAGATGGCGACATCGGGATTGCGCTGGTCCGAGATGAGCAGGGCGGCCCCCAGGTGCAGAGCATTCGAGGCCACCGCATCGGCAATTTTGGGGAAGATACCGTTGGGCTGAAGGATGGCGTGCGACTGGATGGCAGCGACCGGCCGATGTCGTATCGGGTGCGGACGACAGCCGACCCGAAGAACGGAGACCCCGGCTTCCGTGAGATCCCGTCAAACTCGTTCATTCTCTTTTGCGAGCCACAGGAGACGGACGCGGATCGTGGGCTGACTGCGCTACATCATGCGATCAACCATGTGCGTGACAAAAAGGATACGATCGGGTTCGAGAAGACCGCGATCAAGAATTTGTCGGCATTCACTGCGGTCCTGAAAACCAAGTCTGGCACGACCGATGCCGACGACTGGAATGAGGATGCTGCAACATCAACGGATCCAACGAACATCACCCTTGCACAGATGCAGAGCGGGCAGATCCCGGTAATATCGACCGAGGAAGATTTGCAGGCGTTCAGGAGTGATCGTCCATCGCCGGCCTTCATGGGTTTTCTTGAGTTTCTGATTCGCGAGATCGCCGCAGGACTTGGGATACCGTATGAGTTTGCGTGGAATTCGGAGAAGATCGGCGGCGCGGTGGTTCGGTTTGTATTGGAGAAAGCACAGCGACGCTTCGATGAACGGCAGAAACATTTCGCAACCAAGGTTTTGCAGCGGATTTGGGGGTACGTGATCGCGGACGCAATCGCACGCGGTCGACTGCCCGATGATCCGCGCAAGTTTATCGTTGAGTGGCAGCCACCGGCAGCGATCACGGTTGATGCGGGGCGCGATGGCAACAGCGACCGGCAGGACGTGCTGATGGGGCTGATGTCGGAGTCGGATCACTACGCAATGCGAGGGCTCGACCGGCGCCGGAAGCGGAACCTGATCGAGAACGAGGCGGACGACCTGCTGCTGCGTGCCAAGCGACTTGTCGATTCGCACGGCATCACGCTTGAGATGGCAATCCAGCTTCTCCGTCAGACCGCGAGCAACCAATTCACAACGGCGTTTTCTCAGCCGAGCGGGAACGCCGGCCAACTTCCGCCGCCATCATCGCCATGAGCACCTTTCGATTCCTCCGTATTCGCGAGATCCTTGCCCAGCCGTGGCTCATTACGGCGGAGGGGTACGATGCCGTCGCCTCACTGGTTGATCGGCACGCAGCCATGACGACGGCCGACTTCGCCGCCATGAAGATGGATGGCCTCTTCGATGTACCGCCTCAGATGGCCATCGACAAAGAGACCGGAATCGCGGACATCCCGATTCAAGGCGTGATCGGCAAGGGGCTTTCTAAGATCGAGAAATCATGCGGGGCCGTGGGGACGGAAGACATCACGAGCAATCTTGCTTTGGCAATGGCTGATCCTTCGGTCAAGGGCATCTTGCTGAACATCGCTTCCCCTGGCGGCACAGTCAATGGAACGCCCGAGGTGGCGTCAGCGATCCGCGAGGCGGCCGGTCGCAAGCCAATCGTCGCGTTTACGGATTCGCTGATGGGATCTGCTGCGTACTGGATGGGCTCGCAGGCCAGCATGGTGATCGCGTCCGAGTCCGCGAGCGTGGGTTCAATTGGAGTGTATATCCCTGTGACGGATATGTCCAAGCGTGCCGAGATGGCCGGCGTCAAGGTGGATATAGTTAAAAACAAGGAAGGGACTTTCAAGGGTATGGGCTACGCTGGAACCACTCTTACCGAGGATCAACGCGGACACCTGCAAGAGCGGGTTGACGAAATCTTTGCCATGTTTGCGGGGGCCGTGCAATCGGCCCGCACCGTTCCGGCCAGCGCAATGCGCGGGCAATCCTTCCTCGGAGCCGAGGCACGCAAGCAGGGGCTGACTGACGACGTTGGAGGGCTCAACCTTGCACTCAGGAGCTTGATGGCACTCATGCCGCTTAAACGCTAAGCGGACAAAGCCGGTACTTGTAGAACTATGACAATTCCCGAACAACTCGCACAGGCGCTTGTCGACCTTGCTGCATCCAATCAGGCACTTGCTGCGGAGCGGGTTGCCGTCACGACTTTTACCAGCCAGCTCGCCGAGCTGACTGCGAATAACAAAGCGCTTTCGGTCGATCTCGAAACCGCCCGATCTTCTGTATCCGCTTTAGGCGGTCAGGTTGCATCGCTCGGCTCCGAGGTTGTTACGCTGAAAGCTGCGGCGAAGACCGCGACCGAGCAGGCTACCGAAATGGCCGCACGGATTGGCGTCTCGCCTGTAGCCGCTGCCAGCGGGACGGGCTCCGAAATCGCGGCCGACATGACGCTGGATGAAGTCCGCGCCGCACTCAGCAAGACGACCGACTCCCGCGAACGCGGGCGACTCACCATGCTTTCCCGCAAGATTCGCGGGCTCCAATAACTCTTAGAAATTAACTCAACTCCAGTCACTACATGCCTACTCTAGTTTCCTCTGAAATCCTGATGGATGTCCTTCAGGCGTTCAAAAATCAGATCCCTGCGATCAATCGCATGGGTACGGACTTCCGCGCTGACTCGCTCAAGCTGAACCAGACCTACACGGCGCACATCGCCGGCCTGCCAACGGTTGCAACCTACGATGCCTCGACTGGATACGCGAACGGAGCGACTGCTGCACGTACGCTCCTGACGGACCTGCCGATCACGGTCAACCAGCACAAGCACGTTCCGCTCAAGTGGACGCATCTCGACAATATCAAGGACCAGAAGTCCAGATATAACGAGGTGGTGGCCAATGCTGGATACGTTCTGGCCAAGGCGCTGATCGATGACATCCTGTCCGGAGTAACGGAGGCGACCTTCTCTCAGGAGACGATTTACACCGTCGCCAACTCCGATCTCGACATGATCGTGGAAGTCAACGCGAACCTGAATAAGCGGAAGGCTCTGCCGACCGGCCGCGTAGGCATCGTGAATTCGGATGTGGCTACGACGATTGGTGCCGACACCCGCGTCATGTCCAAGGATTATTACGGCCAGATCCAAGGCGGCAATGGACTTCGCCGCTTCGCGAACATCGGCGGTTTCTCGGAAATCTTTGAGTATTCAGATTTCCCGACCAACGCACTCGACGCATTGACGGCGGTTACGGGCACCGCCGCTACGGACTTGATCAACAAAACCGCGCACGGGCTTCTTGATGGTGAGGCGGTCGTATTCACTTCTGGCACGGGCTTTACGGGAATCGTCGCCGGCACCCGCTACTTCGTCCGCGACGCTACTGCGAATACCTTCAAGCTCGCCGCGACCCGCGGAGGTGCAGCGATCGACATCACCGTTGATGGCAGCGTTGGCGTATTCACCGAATGCGCGATGACTGGTTTCTTTTTCGAGTCCAGGGCAATTTCCGTTCTTGCTGGCATCCCGGAAGATTTCAATGGCGCGATCGCCGCGCAGCTTGGCATCCCGCAGCTGATGGGATACGAGGCCGTCACCGATCCCGACACGGGCTTGACGATGGCTGCTGTGTCCTGGCAGGAGCTTGGCACCGGTAACGTCTACTGGGCTCCCACGATCGTGTGGGGCAAGTCGATGGGCAAGCAGCTGGCCGCAACCGCTGCCGGCGGGCTGGTTGACTACGCCGGAAACCGTCTGCTCTCGACCTGATTACGATGTCGCTGCACGTTGTCATCGGCTTTGATGGGCCGTCTCAGACCGCAACTCCTTCCGTAGTGTACCTCGGTCGAGACGGAAGTGAGGCGGAGTCGGCCATCAAGGCGTCATCGGTGTTCCGATACGAGTCGTTTCGCAATCCGGCCGGAGTGCGCAAGCACAACCCGAATCACCGGGCGTCCGAACCGGCGCAGAAGCCGGCCGCGAAAAAGTAACTTGGGTTAGCTGTGTTCTTGGTTGTCTGTCGCCCCGCCCGAAACGGCGGGGCTTTTTTCTAACATGACTTTTGAGGAAGAACTTGAATCGGGATTCGCGGAGCTTGCGGACATTGCCGGAGCGGCCGCAACGTTCGGCGACACTGCGCTGCAAGTCGTGGTGTCCGCGCCGACAGCAGCACAGCAGCAGGTTGACATTGCGATGGGCAGACCCTACGTGGTGAGAATTGAGGTTGCACGATCCACGCTGCCAACCATTCGCCCGAAGGTGGGCGAGGTTATCGACATAGGTGGAATCAAGCACGACATAGCGGACATCCTCAAGCACGACCCGACAGATCCGACCATCGTTTACATCTGCCGAACAACCGGCAAGCCGTGATTGAAGTTACGATACAGGCCAAGCTCGCGGAGGTGAATCAGGCACTGAACGAGTACGTTGCGGCAGCCCGCAAGAGTCCGGACGAGGTGCTGGAGAAGAAGGGGCGGGATCTCGCCATCAAGGTTTTTCAAGGCTTCTGGGCGCAACGGTTGAAGGCCACGAAAGCACAGAGGAAAGCGCAAGCAGGATTCAGGGGTCCGGCGTTTGATGAGGCGAAGGCGCGAGGCTGGCGGGTCAAGATCCGGAGTGGGCTGAAGTTGAATGCCAATTACCGGCTTGCACGTGCGAAGACCAAGGGAGGCAGGACCAAGCGCAATGGACTCAGCGACTACGCACTACTGGTCGCGCAGGAGTTGTCTATGCGGCAACGTGGTGCCGGGTTGCTCGGAGTCTCATTCCTTCATCGCCGTTGGCGTAGAGGCACGCGTACATCTACAGGCAGGACAGGGCGATACTTGTCCCATAATGTATCCAAGAAGCTCGGCCTGCTGTCCGCTGTCGAGAAGGGACAGAACGGCGATTCTCACTTCCTGCGGATCACGAATAAAACTCCAGGCGTCGCAATCGTGGACGCCAATAAGCAAATCATCGCGATTGCGCTTGAGCGTGTCCGAGCCGATACGCGGGTTTATTTGGAGCGTAAGGCGAAGGAAGCGGGCGACCGGGCACTAAAAACTCTTTCCTGACCATGACTATCCGAGAACTACGCGAGCAGATCCAAACCTACCTCTCGACAATCACGGCGCTGCCTGGTGTCGTCTGCCTGCTCGAGCGCGACGGAACAGACCAGAGCGAAGCGGAGACGGAAGCGCTGCGAACCAAGGGGCTCTTGATCGTGGTGCAGAATCTTGTCGGCTCGCTTGGCAGCCGCTCTCAGGAGGGGCGACTACTGAAGCTGGATCTCGCGGTTCCCATCGCGATCATCGAAAACCCGATTATCAACCTTGGAGTTGGAGGTACCGGTATCGTTGGAGAGGATGCGTTGGAGACAATTGCCCGCCACCTCATGGGCCGGGCTGGGCCGTTTGGAGCCATGGAGGTCAGCGGCGACTCATTCGGCCGCATCGATGAGGGCGACGGCGTGGTTGTGAATTACTTTGTTGTATCGGTTCCGTGGGTGATGAGGCCGAATTGGTAGCATCGGCGGGCCGTGGAAGCGGACAACGAGGCAAGGGTAGAGCTTTAACCTCCCTTGATCCATGCCGCTGCCCACCTCTCCATTTGATACCGCCAAGTCCATCTATGCTGGACTTTCCATCATCTCCCTCAAGATCCCGGCCGGTGGTTCGGCAGTCATCTATGAGGCCCGAAAACTCGACCAGCCGACTGAGCAAAGCGAGAAGTCCATTGAGATGCCTGATGCGACCGGCGTTCTTCGCCGCGTGCGGACCGTGCTGACCAACCAGCAGGAATCGTTTATGTTCGAGCTGGTGGAACCGAAGCGGCTACTGACGATCTTCGGAAATTCGCTTTCCGGCCGCAAGACTGGGACTTGTATTATCTACATTCCAGACCCGAACGACGCAGCCGGAAAGGTTGCGCTCACGAGTGAAACGGACATCCCGGTCACGGTCACGCGCGACGGAGGACTCACGTTCGGCGATGCTGATTTCACGAAAGCCACGATCAAGATTGAGTCCAACAAGCTCGGAGCGATCACGTGGACCGCTGACGCCAGTGTTCCTGCCTGATGATCTCACCAGCTACGACGCTTGAGGTTACGCTGATCGACGGGACGACCAAGGAACTCGTCGAGCTCAAGCGGCTTTCGCTTCGGCAACTGTATCAGTTTGTTGAAGTCCTGAGTGCAAAGGAAACGATCGACGCCATCGTGCTTGCGACCGGCAAGACGGTGGAATGGGTGGAGACCATGAGCGACGAAAGCTACGGGCTGCTTGCAGAGGCGGTGCACAGTGCAAATTTTCCGAGAGCCATGGCGCTCATCAAGAAAGATCCCGCCATGGCCATCGGCCTCGCACCGTACATCGGAAGAATGCTCAAGGCAGATGGCATGGTTGGCGGCGCAAGGTCGCAGCCCTTGCCCTCAGCGGAGTCTGCGGAGGCGAATGTGAGCGTATCCTCGACCTCCCGCACGACTGGATAAATTTCCTTTACGCAGAGATTGGCCGGCGCAACGCGAGCCGGGACTTGGCGATGATGGCTGTCGTCAGTCGAGCAATGTCGGGAGGAGACGAATACGGAAAGCTTTCTGCAACGCTGGCAAACAGCGCAAACTCTTAGACCATGGCTACCCAATCTGAAGTCACGTTACTGATCCGGGCACGCGACGACGCGAGCGCGACTTTGCGCAGTCTGAATCGTGAACTTGGAGAGTCTGGCACGAAGATGACCGGGCTGTCCAAGACTGCGGATACGCTTCGGAAGAAGTTCGCAGGAGGGCAATTCTTCGGCTCGATTTTATCTGGAGTTGGGCTCGGATCGGGAATGCAGATTGCGAATACGATTACCGAGATGATTTCCAAGTCATTTCGCGAAGCGGCGGAAGTGGCGAAGATCATCGAGGACTCGAGCAAGGTGGCTTTGGATCACACCAGGCGCATGATGGCGCTGCGAAGAGGCGAGCTTACGGACGCCGAAAAGCTGGTCGATTTAGAGAAGCAGGCCAGAAGCGCCCGCGATGATTTCGATCGAGCGAATGCGCCTCAATTCAAGGAAAAGAATTTCCTCTCTGGGGATTACCTTGAGACCGTTACAAAAGGCCAGGTGCTTATTCCGAAAACGATCGAGCAAGAGAAGGAGATCAGTCAACTTCGCAAGGAGACAAACGATGCAGACTACGCGTTGTTGAAATTCAAAACGGATCAAGAAAAGAAGCTCACCTCGGAGCTTACGAAGCAGGCAGATCTTTTGCGGGAAACATTCGCTACGGCGAATGTGGAATGGGATTCGATTATCGAAAAACAGAATCAGGCGAGGGCCGAACAGCCGGTCCTATCCGGGGAGGATCGCGATGCGCTGAGGAATTTCGCGACCAAACAATTGCCCGAGCAGCTCCGAGGCACGACAGTCGGCGGGCAGCAACAGCGCCGCCAGAATGCACCGCCACAGGGGGAAGCGCCTACGGCCACTCCACGGCAGGCGGGCGGCTTCGAGTCTGGCATTGCCAACACGATCGCGGGTATCGGGACCACGGCGCAACAGGTCGCTGGATTAGTCCAAGATACTATTGGAACCGCGGTGCTCGGGATATCGGATGCAATTTACGGGTGGGTCACTGGTGCCATGGACTTTGTCGATGTTCTTCGCAACGTCGGCACGTCCGTCTTGCGGCAAACACTTGATGCGCTGGTCAACATCGGCGTGCAGCAGCTTATCAACGGCAATGCGGCGAAGTCCATTGCCATAGGATGGAAGGCGCTCACGTCCGGTCTTCGTGTTGCGGATACTGCCGAGACAATTGCGGCAGAAACCGCGAAGGCGCCAGTGCTGGCTGCCAATGCCGCGGCTGCATCAGCGGCGAGTTTCGGACTTTCAGCGGTGGTGGGCATCGCAGCATTGGCTTTGGCCCTTGGAGCGTTTGTGGGCATCTTGGTTTCAGGCGGATTTGCGGAAGGCGGATACACAGGCGCAGGCGGAAAGCACGAGATGGCAGGCATCGTGCATCGAGGGGAATACGTCATGCCTGCTGATGCGGTGGAACGTCTTGGGGTACGCAACTTGGAGTCAATGCGCTACGGTGGGCTTCCCTCTGCCATGGCAATGGCTCCGGCTTCCGGTGGTGGTGGTGGGCGCGGAGGTGCAACGGTGCTCGTCGATAACCGGCGCGAGGCAGATCGGTTCCGTCGCGGTTCACCGATGGAAACACAGATCGTTCAAGTAGTTCAGGCAAACCGCTATCGCATCGCAACCTAACCCATGCCCTTCGTATTCAAAGCAGCCGCAGGGAGCATCCCGGATTCTTACGCTATTGTCATTCCTCCCGACTGGTCTGATCCAGTCCGGCTGACGTATTCACTTTCCAGCGAACAGGCTGAAGGATTGACCGGCATTGAGTATCGAGTGCCGGGACATCGCTACCTGCGAGTGAAGCAGCAGTACGCGGCGAGCATGGAGGAGGCGGACGCGGCCTCGATGAGGGAAGCACTGTACTCGATGGGCGACGGTACGCGCGTTGCAGTTCCGCTCTGGCCCGATGTGTACGCTTCGTCGTGGATGCACGTCGGCCAGTATACTTTCTCCTACTCTGCGGCCGGTGCAGTGGCTTACATCGCAGGGTCAACCGGACCTTTTACTTACGCATATAATGGGCCGATGCTTTTTGGTCGGCTTGTGAATCGGCCAACGATCAGCCCGATTGGCGGGGCTCTTTGGCTCGTGGAAATTGAAGTGGAGGAGGATGCGCCGGACTTACTGCGCATCGAGCCAGCGGCCGGAGCCACGCCGTCGACCTTCGAGTGGGCGCCGGATTGGTCGAACGCGATCGAGGATGTATCACGCGACCAGATGCGGCCGGCCATGCTTGGACAAGGACGTGAGGTGGGTATGTCGGGTACAAACGGTTTTCCACGATGGGGCCAGCAAGCAGGCTTTACTTTCGATCAAAACGAGGCTGCTCGGTTGCTGCGATTCTGGGTAGGCAAGCGCGGTTCGTGCGACTCATTCACGTCCGATGCATGGGGGCAACCAGGCACGCCGACCAGCACGACGCCGGCAACATACACCTGTCGGTTCGATTCCGATACACTGTCACTTTCCTTCATCACGCCGGAAGTGATCGAGACGACCATTACGCTCTGGCAGGAAGCACCCGCGGTCACGCAGTCGGGCAGCGGTCGCACGATGCTGGCCGCGTTCACATGGGAGGGCGGCACGACTACGCGGCTCACTTCGTGGGAGCACACGCTCACCTACTCTGGGGATGACTACGCGCCGTCGAGGATCGAAAAGGCGCAGCTCAGAAAGACGATGTCGCCGCTTGGCGATGAGTGCGATATTGAGATCTGGTCAGAGGAGCCGGGAAACCCGATGCTCCCGCTTCTCGCGGGCGAGGCTGAACGCAAGCTCACCGTCACGATTGGAGAGGCAATCATCAATTCATCGGGAGTCGTTACGGCCTATGCGGAGACCTTCACTGGCACGATCCGATCGGTTGAGTTGAAGGGGGATACGCTGGTCGGCCGTGCGGCTGCATTCGGCGCTATCTTCGAGCGAAAGCTTCCCTCTTTTTTCATTCAGCAGGGGTGCAACTACGTTTTGTTTTCGGCGCCGTGCGGGCTTTCTTCGGCATCGTGGACAAAGACCGGGCCGATCGGTGGCACGCTTCCGAATACGACGGTGACTTTTACCCCGTCATCCGCGCCAACCGGAGCGTACAAAGACAAGTGGTTCGCTGGCGGGTGGCTGACGGTGACTGGAACGGACTCGTCGGAGAACCGCCGGGCCGTGCTTGATTGCTCCGAGGCTGCTGGAGTCTGGACTCTTAAACTCAATCGGCAACTTCCAGCAACCTGTAGCGGGCAAAGCGCTACGGTTTACCCTGGGTGCGATGGGAACTACACGACATGTAAGGACAAGTTCAGCAATGGGCTTCAATTTGGCGGGCATCCGTACACGCCGAGTTTCATTGCGACCTCAAGCGGCAACGGTACGAGCAACAAAGCAAAATGATTCCATACTACTCGACGCCCGAACGCATTGCCGTACTCGATTCTCAAGTACGGCTCTGGATGGGTACGCCGTTCCGTGCTGGTTCCGCAGTGTCAGGCCCATTCGGTGGCGTCGATTGCGTGGGATTGCAGGCCGCAATCCACACGGCGACGGGGGCAACGCAGGCAATCGAGATCCCGCGCAAGCCGCTGGACTGGCACCTGCACCACGACAATTCCGCGATCCTCGACTTTTTCAATGCGCCTGAAATTCGATCAAGGCTGCGGCGGGTGGAGTCGTATGAGGGATACCATCACGGCGACCTGATGGCGGTGCGCGTAGGGCTATGCGAGCACCACCTAGGGACATGGATTGATGACTCACGCGGCAAGCATCTCTTCCATGTTCCGATTGGGGCCACTGTACAACGCTGGCCGATTGGATCACCTCCGCTGGCTGGCAAGATTGCATCGGCTTGGAGGATCATGCAGCCATGAGTTTCGCAAACAAAGTAGAATCGCCAGCGCTGAATCCGACCACGCCAGATCGGCGCAACACGTACAGGGAGGCGGAGTCTCTGCCATTCGGGAATGGATACATGCGGCTGGCACCGAAGTGGATCACGGACCGATTCAACGATCACTGGTCAAACGGAAAGACGACCGGGCAGGCGTACTGTTCGGTGGCAGGAGTGCTCTGTCATGGCCCGATCCAGCACATTCGTGCGATCTACGTTGGCGGCGAAGGCGTAGGAGTCTTTGATGTTTCGCGACCGACGAACCCAGCTGATCCGGATTACTACTATACGACGATTGAGTTTGGAGGCGCTGATGCCGACCTTGGGGTGTCGAATAGAATGCGGTTCTACTGGGGCGACGAGGCACAGCCAGTGGACTCCTGGCTTGTGTCCACGACCGGACAGGATCATCCACCATACAAGGGGCAAACGCTGGTAATCTTTGAACGGCTCCACTGCGGGCAGGTGCAGGCAAACAGTCAGGCGCAGCCTTCCCTGCCGAATATCGAGTTTACGGTTTATCGCCTTCCATCGCCATCGATGCCTGCGGGGCTCAGGTTCCCCGCTGCGCTGCCTGGCGGAACGGCACAGTTTCGAGGGGTTAATATCGTATCGGGAATTTGGGACTTCCTTACGCACGCGCGCGGAGGTCTTGGACTGACAAGCGCGACGCTGGACCAAGCAGACTGGACGTCGAATGCCAGCAACATCGAGACGGGTGCCAAGCCAGCAGCAGGGCTTTATGGCGAGGAGGCGTACCTTTCTCCGCTGCTCACTGGCCAGCAGGATGCCGGCAAAGTCGTTCAGGATGCGCTCGAGTACATCGACGGATGGACCTACACTGAGGCAGGAAAGATCCGCATGGGATGGTTTCCAAACGACGGGACGATTCCGTCGCCGTTGCCGGAAATCTCCGAAGCGGACCACGTTGAGGCGCCATCGATCCGGACGGATTCGCTCTCGGAATCGCCATCCACGATCGTGGTGGAATTACTTGAGGGCGACAGTGGAGAGCTGGATTTGATCGATGCGATCGAAACCGCCCGGGTGCCTTTCATCCGCGAGATCGTAGGCACTTCGCCGGCCAAGAAATTGCAGCGGCCGTGGATCACCTCCCGTGACATTGGGGCGAGGTATGCGACGAGGGCGGCAGGGCTCGCAACCATCCCAGCCAAGAGCGGGGAATCGGTAGTGCGGCTCGATGCGGCCGTGCGGCTCGACGGAACTCCTCTGCGGATTGGCGACATCTTCGAGATGAACTACGCCCCCATGGGGGAGCTTGTGATTGCGCGGCTGGTTGAGCGGCTCGAAGATGAGACTACGGCGACGCTCCGATGGGAGCGTGAGCGCGGAACATCGTCGGTGCCATACGCGCCCGCGAGCGACGCTCGCGACAACTACGCGCTGCCTGATCCGCCAACGCCGGGCACGGGCGACTGGGCGATACTTGAGGCACCATCCGGACTGTCCGAGGTGGCAGCGGCGGTGATCCTCGCGCATCGACCAAGCGACGCTCTGGCCGGAATGCGTGCGTATCTGGATCTAGATGACAACTGGGCGACCGGCTCAACGCTTCTAGGCTTTCAGAGTTTCGCCGCCAAGGTCACGCTCGACGCGACAATCAACAGCAGCGTGGTGACGTGCGTACTTAACGGCACGGGCGTCGATGTCTCGCCCTTTCTTGGCAGCGGGTTTACGACGGTGGAACAGGATGACGACACGATGGTTCTGGTGATCGGAACCGAGTGGTTGTCTATCGGCACAATATCCTCCGCGGGCGTAGGCTCGTACAATGCGGGAATCAAGCGCGGGCGTTTGAGTTCAACGGCGGCGGGGCACACTGCGGCGGATGTGGGATGGTTGATCCGACGCGACCGGCTGACGCTCTGGACCAGCACAACATTCACCTCGCTATCGGATCGGTTCTTCAAGGTTGGATACTACCACGCCAAGGCGGATGGGACGTTGTCGGCATCGAAGCAAGTTACATTTGAGAACCGTGCTCCGAACCCGCCGACCAGCTTTGCGGCAACGTCGCTTCCGGGAGCGGTCAAACTTTCGTGGGTGGTTCCGACTGGCATCAATCTGTTCGGGTACCAGATTTACCAACACACGGCGAATACTTTGCCGGGATCGCCAAGCTACTTCGTCGCGCACGCAGGCAACACGTTTACGGCAACTGGGCTGACTGCTGCTGTTCCGTATTACTTTTGGATTGTGGCGCTGACAGACACAATCGGAGTGAGCTCGACAGTCGGCAGCGTCACGGCGACGCCGACAAGCGCATCGTCGGGGACCGACGCATACACGATAACCCAGACGATGCCGGCGCCGCAGGTACGATGCGATTCGGCAGGTACACCGATTGCGGGCGAGCTGACAACTCCAAGGGTCCAGACCACGTTTTCAGTGATGAAGGGTATTACGGCTTTAACTGGCGTGACTGGAACTCCCGGCTCTGGACAATTTCGCGTGCTGGCCAATGGCGCGGCGGTCAACTCAACGGCGACGTTCTCAACGGCTTACATCGAGTTGGATACTGTGTCATCAGATTCCGGGTACGTGCCATATAAAGTTGAGCTTGAAGGTACGGCTGTATTCGTCGTGGGTCAATGGCACTGGGTGAAGACTCTGGCTGGAGCAACCGGAACGGGAGGCTCAAGCGTCGCGCAGGTGCTGCTATATCGGAGATCTGTTTCGTCTCCCACGCTTCCGAGCACGACGGCAACCTACACTTTTGCCACTGGTGTTTTGACCGGGCATAATAACTCATGGACGCAGGCGATCCCTGCGGTTGATGGGAATCCTCTGTGGGTAACTGCGGCAAGCGCCAGCGCATCGACTGCTACGGATACAATCGCAAGCGGCGAGTGGGCTGCTACGGTTAAGATTTTAGAGGATGGAGCGGCGGGAGCCAACGGGCTGAACGTGGCCACAGCATGGCTATTTCAGCGGGCCGCATCGCCGCCAGCGGTGCCAGCATCGACACTGACTTTTACGTTCTCAACAGGGGGTTTGTCGGGCACGCTCGGGAGTTGGACTCAGGCTGTCCCGGGTGGCAGTAATCCGCTTTACGTTACGACTGCAACGGCATCGGCTACGTCTGCCACGGATACGATTGCAACCGGAGAGTGGGCGACGCCTCAGATCCACGCGCAGAACGGGGCCGATGGTTCCAACGGCACGAATGGAACCAACGGGGCTGGTTACGTGGGCACATCAACCACCTCGCTCGCAATCGGAACCGGCTCCAAGTCTTTCACCACTCAGACCGGGCTTGCCTACGTTGTCGGCCAACCGGCGCGACTGATCTATACGTCGGATACCGCGCAATTCATGGAGGGTCCGATCACGGCATACAACTCCGGAACCGGGGCCATGACAATCAACAGCGTGCTGTACGCTGGCACCGGAACGTACGCAACGTGGACGCTGGCAGTGATAGGCCAGAGCGGAGTGGGTGCGGTTAATGGAGGCGTCTATGTTTCGGGAGGTACCTATTACGCCAACACGGTAACTACCAGTATCGTTTATGTTGGTACGACGCCATACCGAGCAGTCAACCCAGCGAAGAACGGGCTGACGACGTGGGGCACGCCGGGATCTTCATCCGATTGGGTGGCGGCTGACGCGAGCTTCAAGTTCTTGGCGGCCGGGATTGCGTTGATCGATAACGCTACGATCAACAAAACGCTCATCATGGGAGATGGCGCAACGGCAGATGCAGGCATCATCCGCTCGGCGGGAGCAACAGCGTTTGGAACCGGTGCCGGCTACTGGCTCAACCCAAGGTCAAGCGGGCATAGCAATAGTTCTGTGTTTCGCGTGGGCAACCCGGCCGGATACAATATCTCATACGACGGGACGAATCTGATCGTGAATCCCTACCGGATGATAGTCGGCGACTCGACGGGCACCGATGACACCGTCGGATTCCTTCAGGTCGATGGGAATTTCTCTGCCCGCAAATTCGGATCGGGAGCTCAGAACGTGGGGCTGACCTGCACAGTTGCACAGGGAACCATTGCCAGCCCATCGGCCACGGCGTCAGGATCGTTTGCAGCGCTGCGGCTTCGTGGATACAACGGAAGTTCCTACGGCACAGCATCATCGATTCGGCTGAAGGCAGCGGCTACTTGGACCGCCGGTGCCGCACCGTCAGAGGTTGAACTCATTGTCGTGAATCTCGCCGGCAGCGGGTCGAACTATCTATACTATTCATCCGAGGGTAAGCTCGAGTTTGGCGGCACCACGGCCACCCGCGACAATGCGAACCTGTACCGGGGCGCAACGAATACGATGAAGTGTGACGGCACTTTCGAGGCAGGCTCATTCAAAACCGCCTACCTTGAGGCCGGAGTATCAAGCGCGGTGGACGTGAAGGATGTGAACTTGAGAGTGTACTCGGGCGGAACACAGAACGCGCGCATTGACTACACCAATGGATATTACTACGTCCAGGGAACGAAAGTTCTTGGAGCGCGGGCGACTGGGTGGACCACGACTCCGACGGGCACTCTCACGCGGACTACGTTCGCAACCCCAACCGTTACGCTGGAGCAACTGGCCGAGCGTGTGGCCGCACTTATCAACGATGTCCACGCGGTCGGCACGGGAACACATGGAATAATTGGATCATGATCACAACCGAATACATAACGCAGAAGCTCGCCGAGGCGGAGGCCAACGGCAAAAACGCCAGAAACGCCGCAATACATTGGGAGGCGCGGGCCGAGCAGTTGCGCGAGCTGATCGCTGAGGCAGATCGACCGGCCGACCAGAAGCCAGGCGCATAAGCGGACATCCCGCGTAATAATAGGATGCCTGCAACAACCACGCCCGTAGAATTCGCGTTCGTCCCCCATGGGGCATCGTTTGCGCGGACCTATGAATCTATCATCGACGAATCAGGTCTGGCTGTGACCAACCTGACGGGGTGGACGTTTGCGGGAGCGATCAAAACCACCATTGCAGACACGGACGGTGATGCTCTCGTTTCCATTGCCGACGGGTCATTCTCCAAGCTCGCCGGCAAGGCAGGCTTTATCCTGCCTCCTGCCACGATGGCAGTTCTGACGATTGGCATTGAGTACTTTTTCGCCGTCAAAGCCAGCTCGCCGTCTGGCTTTGTAGATACGATCGACGAACTACGGCTTCAGATAACTAAATCTGCACGTCAGTCAATCTAATCCGAAAGCACCATGCCTATCACCGCCGCAGTCTGCAACACCTACAAGGACGAGATTCTTGAGGGTATCCACCTCGCCGCCGACGCCTACAAAATCGCGCTCTTCACGAGCTCCGCAACCCTGTCGAAATCAACAACCGCATACGCTGTCACAAATGAAGTAACCGGCGCTGGATACACGGCCGGAGGCGTGACCCTGACAGGCTACAGCTCCGCGCTGGATACTGACACGGCCGTACTCGACTTTGCCGATCCATCTTGGGCATCAAGCACGATCACCGCACGCGGTGGGCTGATCTACAATAGCACTCGCAGCAACAAGGCCGTGGCGGTGCTGGACTTCGGGGCAGACATCACTTCGACCGCGGCGACTTTTACCGTTACATTCCCGGCCGCTACCGCTGCGGCTGGCCTCATCCGGATCGCCTAAACGTTTTTTGGCCGCCGTGAACGCAAGCCGAAAAACTAATCGCGTCACTGCCTCTGCGTCGTTTCTCGCGCTGCTGATTGCGGCGGGAGTCGCAGGCGTGGGCGCGGTGGCGTCGATCGGCACGCCAACGGCACGCGGCGGCGCGGTGGTTATGGTGTCGGGCGTATCGGCCTCGTCGGCGATCGGCACAGCAACGGCAACCTCTACCGCCGACGGGCTGGCGTCGGTTGTTGGCGTGGGCACGTCGGCCACCATTGGCACGAGTGTGGCGAGTGGTGCGGGCCAGGTCTCGCCAGCTGGCATCGGGGCTACGGCGGCATTGGGTACCGCTACGGCGACCGCAGGTGGCGCTGGCACGGCAGCGCCGGCAGGCATCACGGCTACCGCATCAAGGGGCACGGTTACCGCAACGGGCGCGGCCGCAGTCGCGGCTACAGGCCGATCACTCACCTCGTCGCTCGGTACTGCTACTGCATCGGCTGGCGGAGCTGGCACCGCCGCTCCCGTCGGCCTCACTGCCACGTCGGCACGGGGCACCGTGATCGCAACAGGTGCGGGCAGCGTCGCAGCAACTGGACTCTCTGCGTCCTCCGCGCTTGGTACGGCTACGGCGACCGCAGGTGGCGCTGGCACGGCAGCGCCGGCAGGCATCACGGCTACCGCATCAAGGGGCACCGTGATCGCAACTGGTGCAGCCACCAATGCGTCAACCGGCGTATCAGCTACGTCGGCACGGGGCACGGTAACCGCTACCGGCGCAGCGGCGATTGCGGCAAGTGGCGTATCAGCCACGTCCGCGCTCGGTACCGCTACTGCATCGGTAACCGTTTCCGCACTACTCCTCGAAGATAGCTCATACATCCTTCTCGAAGATGGATCAAAACTTCTGCTTGAATAGCCATGCCCGACACAAAACTTTCAGCACTCACGGCAGCAACGACGCTCACCAGCGTACACATCTACGGCGAGCAATCGGGATCATCAAAAAAGTTCCCGTCCACGCTATTCGTCCCGCCGACCAATGTGCAAACGTTCACAAGTTCCGGCACTTGGACAAAACCTGCGGGCGCAGTCGCGGTGGTTGTCTGCTGCATCGGCCCAGGTGGGCCGGGCGGGTCTGGCCGCAAGGGATTAGTGAACCAGGACAGATCCGCCGGTGCCGGCGGTGGTGGTGGTGCGGTTACATTTATCCATCTGGACGCTACGTTACTCGGGGCTACTGAATCCGTGACGGTGGGCGCGGCCGGGACTCCTGGAGCGGCGGTAACGGCCAACTCGACCAACGGCGCGGCGGGAACCAATTCTGGGGCAAGCTTATTCGGAAACTATCTTAGTGCGGGCGGCGGTGCGGGCGGCGGACTCGGCACTGCCAGTAACGTAAGTCCGGGTAATGGGGGGGGCTCAATTTCGACAGGCGAGCCGAAATCAGCAAACAACGCAGCCGCGATCGGTGGCCAAGGCGGGGCGTCAACTTCGTCAACCGTCGCGCAACCCTCCGAGTGGGGAGGTGCGTCGGGTGGCGGCGCTTCGGTCAACGTGGGAGCGGCTGGAGGATGCGCGATCTACGGTGGCCCGGGAGGCGGTGGTGGCGGTGGCCTTACAGTGGGCAATACTCAAT
>Ga0163147_10001897_pt1 | contig 30825 bp, 30 predicted proteins | sample OliLakLV19MP6G1_FD_148597 | JGI IMG/M metagenome (GOLD analysis project Ga0163147, IMG submission 148597) | Freshwater microbial mat bacterial communities from Lake Vanda, McMurdo Dry Valleys, Antarctica- Oligotrophic Lake LV.19.MP6.G1 | ecosystem: Environmental > Aquatic > Freshwater > Lake >...
GGTTGGAGGCAGTTTTCTAGTGAAGAGCAAAAATCTGCTAATCAGCTTTTTACGACTCTTATTATCCGTAGCTACGGTAAAAAGTTTGTCCCAGGCGAAGAACCCGTCATCACCTTCAAGCCAGCATCCGAGCCTGCCCCCGGTCGTGTGGATGTGCCCACGAGCCTTGTGTATCAAGGAAGTCAATACGAGGTCACGTATCGCCTTGAGGAGAAGGAAGATTGGCGCGTTACCGATGTGATTATCGAGGGCGTAAGTCTCGTTGCGAACTACCGTAGCCAGCTCGATGCGCAATTCAAAAAGGGTGGCTCAGCCGAAGTTATCAATTCACTCAAAAAATCCGTAGATCGCCCAAAATGAAACCCAGTATCCTTCCCGTCCTTGTCTTAGTTGTCGTAGGTGCCTCGTTCACAGGAGGTTGCACGTCGTCCCCTAAGAAGGTGCCCTCCCCCCCAGCCCACACGAAAAAGACACCAGCCACTGCGAAGCCAGCGGCCGCCCAAGCCGATGACCTGCAAGAATACGATGTCGCGGTCGTGGCAGACCCGCTCGAACCGCTCAACCGGGCCACATTCTTCCTGAACGACGGAATCTACACCTATGTCTTCCGGCCTATCGCGAAAGGATATAAAGCCGTTATTCCGCGCCCCCTCCGCGAGGGCGTTCACAACGCCTTTGAAAATGTTCGTTTTCCAGTGCGCTTCGTCAACAACACCTTGCAAGGAAATTTGCCTCGAGCAGGCCAAGAGGCTGGAAAGTTTCTCGTCAATAGCACCGTTGGCGTCGGCGGGCTCATGGTTCCCGCAGAGCGCATTCCGGCCTTGGCGAATGTGCCCGAAGCAGACACCGCGCAAACATTGGCCAAATGGGGAATTGGCCAAGGAGCCTATCTCGTGTTGCCCATCCTTGGCCCGAGCAGCACGCGGGACATCTTTGGCTTAGCGGGAGACTATGCCCTCAATCCCGTAAATTGGGTCACGATCCTGTATGGCGGCATCACGTGGACGCTCGCGATCCCCTCCGCAAACACTCTCCGCTCGACTCCCGTGCAGATGGACCAATACGACGCTGCGACCGGAGAATCGCTCGACCGCTATCTTGCCGTGCGAAGCTCCTACGTCCAATTCCGCGCCAACAAGAAACGCCAGGGCACTCTCAAGGTTGTTCCTGCGCCAGCGAACTAGTCCTCCGCCTCGCTCGCGCCCTTCACATACTTGAGGCCGCGAAGTTTTCCCTCAATAAAGGCATCAATCTCCCCATCCATCACGCCCTGAATATCCGTGGACTGCACTCCCGTGCGGAGATCCTTAATCATTTGGTAGGGTTGGAAGACATACGAGCGAATCTGGTTTCCCCACGCTACGTCTCCCTTCTCGCCATACTGGCGGTCTACCTCAGCGCGCTTTTTATCTGCTTCGAGCTGGAATAGCTTGGCCTTGAGCATGTTCATCGCGAGTTCCGTGTTGCGGCCTTGACTTCGTTCCGCCTGGCAGGCCACGACGATTCCACTCGGAATATGGCGGAGACGCACCGCTGTCTCGACCTTGTTGACATTCTGCCCCCCCTTTCCTCCCGATCGAAAGGTGTCTCGCTCGATATCCGCAGGATTAATCTCCAGCGGCACATCTTCGATCTCAGGCACGGCATCCATGCTTGCGAAGGATGTGTGACGTCGTTTATTGGAGTCGAATGGCGAGATACGAACCAAGCGATGCACTCCACGCTCGGTCTGAAGATAGCCATAGGCATTCTGACCCGTCACACGCAATGTCACGGATTTGACGCCCGCTTCGTCGCCCATTTGAATATCAACGATCTCGGAGGCAAGGCCCTTCCGCTCGATCCAACGCTGATACATGCGAAGAAGCATGTCTGCCCAATCACACGACTCCGTCCCGCCTGCTCCCGCGTGGATTGTCAGGAAGGTCGGGTTGTTATCGAACTCGCCATTGAGCAATGACGCCATCTCGAAAGCGGAAAGATCAGTGCGAATCCTTGCAAATTCCTCGCAAACCTCCCGCACCGCCGGGACTTGGTGTTCGCCTGTCTCCGCTGCCGCCATTTCCTTCAGCACTTCTAAGTCCGCAAGTCGGCTTTCCAGGGCTTGGAATGGCAAGATCTTGCCTTTGATGGCGGAAACCATCCCCATGTCTTTCTGCGAGCGCTCCCTCTGATCCCAAAAGCCAGGCTCTGCCATGCGAGCCTCGATTTCGGCCAAGTCGCGATTTAGGGTCGGTAAGTCAAAGAAACCTCCGCAGCTCATCCAAGCGGACGGCAATCGCGGAGGCGTCAACAGTTTGAAGATCGTATGTCACAGCGTAGATATGTGGGACACGCTCGCTGAAATCAAGAAGAAAGACAAATCCCCCCAAATTGTTCCACGTGGAACAATCGGATTGAGCCCATGCCATACGACGAAGCGGCACGTCAATCTGCCATGGCTCCACAGAGCCGCAAGGTTCTGCCGCTCACACGAGTTTTCTTCTTGCCAACCGAATTGTCAAAAGGCATGCTGCGGGACGTTAAGGAAGGGTGGCTGAGCCCGGTCGAAGGCACTCGACTCGAAATCGAGCGTGCTGTTAAAGGCACCGTGGGTTCGAATCCCACCCCTTCCGCTCTCTGCGATTTCTGCAAAATAAGTCTAATTATTTCGTTTTTCCTCTTGGATGCCGCAACAACAGGTGGTAGAAGATCAATCTTGTGAGTGAGTTAACCCCCGTCGCTTCTGAGCTCCAGACCTTGGAGCACGTTGATCAATATTTGCTTGTAGGGAAGGAATCCGACGCCTCGGATATCCACCTGAGCGTCCACTCTCGGCCGGTCTGGCGCAGACATGGATCTCTCGAACCGATTTGGAAACAGGCTCCGATGCTCACTGCCGAAGACACGTCGCGGCTGGCAATGAGCTTTTTGAACGAGGCTCAGCAGCTTCAATTGAAAGAGCGGGGCGATGTGGATTTCGCCTATGCAAATGACCTCGGACGTTTCCGAACGAGTGTCGTGAAGCAGCGAACGGGCTACGATCTGGTATTTCGTATCATTAATAGCAACCTGCGCTCGATGGACGAACTTCGTCTTCCCGAGCAGCTCAAGCTGCTCACTCAGTATCACAATGGCCTCGTGCTGGTAACTGGGTCCGTAGGGAGCGGAAAGAGCACGACCCTTGCAGCCTTGGTCAACGAAATTAACACCCATCGCCGAGACCATATCATCACGTTGGAAGATCCCATCGAATACCTTATCCCGTCGCGCAGCTGCCACGTGACGCAGCGCGAAGTCCACACGCACACCCAATCCTTCGGCAATGCGCTGCGTGGTGCCTTGCGTCAAGATCCGGACGTGATCATGGTCGGAGAAATGCGCGACCTCGAGACCATCTCACTGGCCATCACGGCATCCGAGACAGGTCACCTTGTGCTGGGAACTCTCCATACCAGCAATGCAGCGCGCACACTCGATCGTGTCCTCGACGTATTTCCCACAGACCAGCGGGAACAGATTCGCATCATGGTAAGCGAGTCCCTACGCGGCATCATTTCTCAACAACTGATTCCTAGGGCGGACGGCACCGGGCGAGCCCTTGCCGTGGAAATCCTGATGAACACACCCGCTGTAGGCAATGTGATTCGCGAGGCCAAGACGTTTATGTTGCCGGGCATCATTCAGACGGGACGCAAGGTCGGCATGAAGCTTATGGACGATTCCTTGGCAGAGCTTTTCCAAGCCGGGATCATCTCGGCGGAGGAAGCGGTTTATCGTGCTGAACAAAAAAATCTGATGATGCAGCTGGCTGGATACAACTGACATGGCACACATTGACGCATTCTTTCAGGTCCTCATCGAATCGGGAGCCTCCGACCTGCACCTCTCAGAGGGCCAAGTCCCAAAGATCCGGCGCCATGGCGACGTCATTGCGATCCGGGATACTGTCCTCGATGAAGAAGAAATGTCCTTAATGCTGAGTGAGATTGCCTCACCGAGGACGTGGCAAAAGTTGCAGGACACCGGGGATGTTGATTTCGCTTATGAGATGAACGCCGACACGCGTTTTCGGTGCAATTACCTCCGGCAAATCAACGGCTACGGGGCGGTTTTTCGCATCATTCCAACAAAGATTAAGACGCTGGAAGAGCTCGGTGTGCCAGAGGTCATCAAAACCTTCGGGCACATGCGGGGCGGCATCGTCCTTGTGACCGGGCCTACGGGTTCCGGGAAGAGCACGACGCTCGCGGCGCTTATTGATTACATCAATACGACTTTCTCACGGCACATCGTAACCGTGGAGGAGCCGATTGAGTTCGTTCACAGCAACAAGCTAAGCATTATAACTCAACGGGAAGTGCCAGAAGACACGCCAAGCTTTCCAAGTGGGCTGAAGGCCGCCTTACGCGAAGATGCGGATATCGTGCTGGTCGGTGAAATGCGCGACCTCGAAACGATCTCGCTGGCGCTCACCGCAGCGGAGACTGGACTTCTCGTCTTCGGCACACTCCACACGAACAATTCGCGCAAGACCGTGGATCGCATGATTGACGTCTTCCCGAGCGACCAGCAGGCCCAAGTGCGCACCATGCTCGCCGCCTCACTGCGCGGGGTCGTGGCACAGCTTCTCATGAAACGGCAAGACGGCAGCGGCCGCGTAGCGGTGAACGAAATTCTTGTCGTCAATAATGCCGTATCCGCCATCATTCGAGAAGGTGCCACGCAGAAGTTGCAGGATGTCATTGTCGCAGGCAAGGGAGAGGGGATGCAGTTCATGGATGATGCGATCTGGGATCAGCTTGTAAGTGGCGTCGTATCGCCACACGAGGCATACATGAAAGCCATTGATAAACATCGCTTTAAGCCGTTTCTACCGCCTGGAGAAGAGGGGCTCGGTAACTCGGCGGGTGTGCCCGACGACGTATCCCACCAGGATCTAGGAAAGAAAGTCGTGGGTCTCCGCCCGAAATCCGCCCCGCAGCACGCAGGCTCTCTCCGGCAAACCTAGCCTTACCTCAGCAGCCCGCGAAAATAACACGCGATGCCCTGGCGCGCCGTCACTGCGAGCAACTCTAGGCTTGCATGATCGGCAGGAGATGGTTGTTTGCTTGGCATGAATACTACGCCCGTGACCATCCTTACCGGTTTCCTTGGAGCAGGAAAGACGACGTTATTAAATCGTATCCTGACCGAGAACCACGGTTTGCGGATTGCGGTGATTGAAAACGAATTTGGCGAAGTGGGTGTTGATCACGAATTGGTGATCAATGCGGAGGAAGAACTCTTCGAGATGAACAACGGCTGCATTTGCTGCACGGTGCGCGGCGATTTGATCCGAATTCTGGGAAACCTCATGAAGCGCAAGGATCAGTTTGACCACATTCTCATTGAGACGACAGGCCTTGCCGATCCGGGGCCAGTGGTGCAGACCTTTTTTGCAGACGCAGAGATGAAGGAGCGCCTCCACGTGAACGGCGTCGTGACACTCGTAGATGCTAAGCACATCCTCGCACACTTGGATGACAGTGATGAGGCGCACGAGCAGATTGCTTTTGCCGACGTGTTGATCCTAAACAAGTGCGACCTTGTCGGCGAGGACGACCTCACCCACCTCGAGGGACGCATTCGAGGCATCAATGCGCTCGCAAAAATCATTCGCTCGACAAATGCTGACGTCCCGATTCCCGCCATTCTGGAGATCGGAGGCTTCAATCTTGATCGTGCCATGGAAATTGATCCGCAGTTTCTTGAGCCGGAATATCCTTTCGAGTGGGGTGGTATTTTCCCCGTAGATCGGAAGGAAGGAACGCTCCACACCACCATCGCGCCTGATCCGACGATGGGTATTGCGATGTTTGCCGTGAGCGGGGCGGACGCCTTTGCCGCAGCGACCGAGAAGGCCGTGCGCGCCTTCTCAGATGACCCTAAGCACGTTGGGCCTAGCGGCACTCTCGTAGCTGATGGGGCATTGGCCGAGCTTGAGATCAAGTCCGGGCCTCAGACTTACGCGCTCAAATTTGGAGACACCTCACACGTCGCCGTTTTCACCGAGCACCATCCGGACGAATTTGCCCTGCGCTTCGTCACGGAGGGCGGGACACTCACGGCACTTGTCGAAAAGAACTTCAAGCCGGACCATGAGCACGATTCCTTGATTACGAGTGTGGGCATTGTCCACGAGGGGGAATGCGACGGGCGCCGCCTCAACGAGTGGCTGAGCGGAATCGTTCGGGAGCAGGGTGCGGACATCTTTCGCATGAAGGGAGTCTTCGCGCTAAAGGGTCAGCCCGATCGCATTATTTTTCAGGGTGTGCACATGCTCATTGATGCTGCCAATGGCGGCCCATGGCTCAATCGAAAGCGGCAGAATACCCTCGTATTCATCGGTCGTTACCTCGATCGCGACTCCTTGCGGGAAGGATTTTTAAGCTGTCTAGCATGAAGCAACTCACAAGCCACGCAACGGCAGACTACGTGCTGCACCTAGCATGGGACACCGAGGGCACACGGCTTGCGGTCACGCCTGCAACGGGCGATGTGCATGTGCTTTCCCTGCTGGAAAACTCGACCTCCACGCGGGCTGGCCAAGCTCTTGGGAATGGGGAATCTGCTTGGTTCCAAGGAGATCTTGTAACCTCCGGCTTCGATGGCGTGGTGCGATTCACGGATGGATCGGATTTCCGCGGAGGCAAGGAATTTATCGAACGGCTAAAGGTCAATTCCGATGGCACCTTGCTTGGGGTGGCGCAAGGACGCTTCCTGCACGTAATGGATGCGAAGCATAATGCGGAATTCAGTCTTCGATCACTCCCGGCCTCTGTTTCAGACTTTGCGTGGAACCCCACCAACCCCAAGGAGGTCGCCGTCGTCGGCGCCGGTGGCGCTCGTATGTGGCGGCTCGGGGAAAACCAGCCCTATGCACAATTCGATTGGGGTGGAGCCAGCATGCAAGCGGTTTGGAGCCCAGACGGACGTTGGCTTGTAACGGGAGACCAGACGCCAAGTGTCCACATTTACGACTTCACGCGAAGCTACCCCCTGCACATCCAAGGCTACGACGCCAGAGTTTCTACCATAGCTTTCACTTCAGACTCGACGCGCGTCGCAACTTCCGCCGGAGAAGTGATTACAGTCTGGCCGACCACCGGAGAAAAGGGCCCCGAAGGCGCAACACCGCTGCAGATGGACGGGCCGCAGGGTGGAACCACGGCTGCTGCTTTCTCGCGCGCAAGCGGTCAACTCGCCGTGGGCGATGACGCGGGCGTTCTGCTCATTTATACCCTTGAAGGTCAGCGTGTCCTTCGCAAAATGCACCGCCGCGAATCCGGCATTGGGTGCCTTGCATGGCATCCGAGCCAAGCGATCTTGGCTGTCGGCCATGCAGACGGATCCTGTGCGCTTCTTGACTTAGATTAGTCTCTATTCATACCGCAGTGCAGAAATGGGATTCAGCCGAGAGGCTCGCAGGGCAGGGTATATCCCGGAGAAAAAACCCGCGAGAACGGCGAAGAAGACGCTAAAAATAATGGCACCCAGCGTGGTGACCGGGGGATTATCCATGGGAGCCACGGCGGAGAGGACCTCTAGCAAGCCAAAGGATGCGGCAATACCAATCAGTCCACCGAGGAACGAAATAGACATGCTCTCAATAAGAATCTGAACGAAGATATCGCGTCCGCGCGCGCCGACGGCCATGCGAATTCCGATCTCTCGAACGCGCTCGGTAATGCTTGCGAGCATAATGTTCATAATGCCGATACTCCCAACAAAGAGGCTAATCGCCGCGATGATGCCGCCGCTGAGCCGCGTCGCTCGAACGCTCGATTCCATGCGGTCGAACCACTCCTCGCGCGTCTCAAGGTCATAGTCGTCCACACCCTTGTGCGTCACATCCAAGGCCGCTCGCGCTTGTTCCATTGCTTCGCGGAAGCGAGTCAGGTCGCCGATGCGAATCGTGAAATTATCGAGGCGGACGGTCTCCAACGAATTCATCGGAAAAGCGCCCGAGCGGAATTCGAAAAACATCGTCGAGAAGGGAATATTCACCGATTCATTTTTCTCGCGGAACGGATCCCATCTTCCCTGCCTACCAGCGTAGCGAGGGGGCCGCTTGTCCGCGCGAGCCCGCGCGTCAATATCTCGCTCGTAGCGGGGGAGCACGCCGACAATCTCAAACGGACTGTCGTTGATGAGGACAACTTTTCCTAAGATCTCCGAGGGTTTCACGTCGGGCCAGAGTTCGTCAGCAATTGTAAATCCCACGACTGCGGTGCGGGTAGCGCGCTCGATGTCTAGATCGGTCAGAAATCGCCCAGCTGTGAGCGTGTGTTTATTGACAACGAACGAATCGGGAAACACGCCGCGGACTTGTCGCCTTTCCGACTTCCCCTCTTCCGAGCCCACGACGGCTGGGAGGTAGAGCTCCGGCGAGATGTGGGAGATGAGAGGGGCCTGCGCTCGCAGGGCCTCCACGTCGAGAAGTGTCCGCCCAGGAGAGAGGTTCCAAAACTCGAAATTCTGGTTCGAAATATCCTTGTTCAGCACGCGCACGGATTCCAGGCCTCCGATTTGTTCCATGAAGGCTCGGGTGCCTTTCTCGATTCCATCTGTAAGTGCCAACGTGGCGATCAGACTTCCCACTCCGAGAACGATCCCGAGCATCGAAAGTCCGCTGCGGAATTTGTGGGCCGCAATTTCTCGCAGTCCGATCTCTAGGGCCATGAGGAAGTTCATGGCGCGTATTCGCGAAGGACTCTCCCGTCGCGAATCTCAATGACACGACGGGACCGTGCGGCAATATCGGGATCGTGTGTGACGAGCACGATCGTTTTCCCTGCTGCATTCAGATCGCGGAAGATCTCCAGAATCATCTCACCTGTGGCCGAGTCTAGATTGCCCGTAGGTTCGTCGCCGAAGACGATTCTGGGATTATTCACAAGGGCCCGCCCGATAGCTACACGTTGGCATTGGCCTCCGCTGAGCTGGATGGGCCGATTAGCCAGCCTGTCCCCGAGTCCTACCGCGCGGGCCGTAGCCTCAGCTCGCAGGCGACGCTGGTGAGTGGGAACCCCGGCATAAACGAGGGGTAGCTCGATATTGTTCACGACGTCCAGCTTCGCCAGCAGGTTGAAAGACTGGAAAACGAAGCCGATCTCGCGGTTGCGGACCGCCGCCAGCGAATCGGCAGAGGCGCGGCTCAGGTCGTTGCCGCAAATTACCATGCGGCCTGCGGATGGCGTATCCAAGCAGCCTAGTAGGTGCATGAGTGTGGATTTTCCGCTGCCGCTAGGGCCAATGATCGAAACAAATTCGCCCTCTTCGATCGTGAGGTCAATGTGATCAAGCGCCCGGATTTCTTGATCCCCGATGCGGTAGACTTTACTGACCCCGAGGAGTTCGACGAGAGGCACGGGTGTTACGATTTTCCGGCTAGCTGCTCGGCGGTGGGCTCAGCAAGGAGAATTTCCTCGCCAGCGGAGATGCCCGATTTGATTTCCGCATGCGAAAGATCGGTAAGCCCAACGGCGACTTGGCGCTTCTCGACGCCGGCCCCCTTGCGCACATAGACGACTTTGTTTTCATTGTCACTGAAGACAGCGCCAATGGGCACGGCCACCACATGGTCAGCCCGCCCGATTGCCACGTCCATGCTTACCGACATTCCGGGCTTCAAGTGGGCCGCTCCCTCCTCGATCGCAGCCTGCACTTCGAAACCCTTGATGTTGTTTTTCACGGTCGCTACGGGCGCAATAAATTCAATGCGGGCGCTGGCCTTGTCCTCAGACTTTCCTGCAAAGCGCACCTTGAGCCCCCCCCCGACAACGAGATTCGAGACATCCATTTGGTTTGCGTGCATATTGATTAGAAGGCGCGACAGGTCGGCAAACAATATCAACGTCGTGCCCGAATTCACGCTCGCTGCGCCCACGACGACCTGCCCTTCGTTAACCATCACATCCAAAATCGTGCCATCAGCCGGCGAGACGACGCGCGTCTTACTCAGGCGATCTTTTACTGTCTGGAGGCGTCGTTCGGCTTTTTCTAGGGTATTCTGAGAGATGCGAAAATCGGCATCGAGATTGGAGAACACTTCCTTGCTGATCAGCTTTTCGTCGTAAAGCGCCTTTGCCCGTTCGAAGTTTCCCCGATTTTTTTCTACGCTGATTCGGGCGCCCTCGATATCCGTGAGTGCTCCGGCTTGTTCATTCAGCAAATCCGTATCATCAATCGTCACCAGCAAGTCGCCCTGCTTCACGGGCTGTCCAGCCGCAACATGGATTTTTCTAACCTTGCCTCCCACTTCCGGTTTGACCTCAACTTGGAAAGCTGGCGTAACCTCTCCGCTTAGCAGGAGCTTGGGTTCTACGTCTTCCAACGTGGCTGTGGCCGTCTGACCCTCGCTCTTCGTCTCGGACCCCTTTGCAAAAATTCCGACGCCCCGCCACGCTGCTAGGCTAGCGAGAATCATGAGGCAGCTCGCAATAACAAGAAAGCGTGGTCGAAACATAGAATGTATCTTCCGCTCAGCTTTTCGATTTTTCAACTTCTATCGCTCGTCGGTTGGTCGCGCAATGGTTCGGAACTTTTCCACCGGCAGACACATCCATCCAGCCGAGTCGCTCCGATTCTTTTTAGAACTATTAGCATCATGACAAATCTTGAACTCAAAGGGAGTTGGAATGTCATCAAAGGAAACCTCAAGCAAAAGTATGCCGAGCTTACCGATGATGACCTAACCTACATTGACGGCAAAGAAGACGAACTCCTCGGGCGTCTTCAAAAACGGCTGGGCAAAACGAAAGAAGCTTTGCAAAGCGAAATCACAATCTTCGAAGCTGGAGCCACGAAATAACATGTTATACTACGCACTCGTCTTCCTCGTTGTAGCCCTCATTGCGGGCTTCCTTGGATTTGTTGGAATTGCCGGCCTCGCCGCAGAAATTGCAAAAGTCCTTTTCATCATCTTCGTCATTCTTTTCATCGTCGCACTCGTCATGGGGCGCCGACCATCCGCTTAAAAACTATGCAAAATCAAACTGAACATCATTCTCTCCAGTCTCAAGCAACCCAACTTGCAGACTCCGCTCGCAGCAAAGCGACCGATCTCTATCAACAAAGCCAATCCTACGTTCGAGCAAACCCGGCACTCTTTGTCGTCGGTTCGTTCGCCCTAGGAGTCGCTATCGGAGCTGCGTGCGGCTCGCGAGAATGGCGGAAACAAGATAATCTGGCCGTGGCACGCGGTCTGGCAGAGGACCTCGCCGCACGCATAGGCGCACGCATGCCGCGTATGGATTCTGCCGTTCCCGGCGAGCTGTTCGAGCAAGCACAAAGCATCGGTAAGAAACTGAAGTGGTGGTAAGCATGAAAGATACCTTAAAATTCGAGTCCGCAGATCCGCTCAAGAAGGCCAAGCAAGCTTGCGGAAAATACTCTACTCATTGCGCAGAAACGATTCGGCGTAGTCCCTTTGCTAGCGTCGGCTTATCCGTGGCAGTAGGCGTGATCCTGCGATATCTGCCAATCGGACCGATCCTCAATGCAATCCTGAGGATCGTGCTCGGGCTCATCAAGCCCTCCGTGATTCTCTTCGGAAGCTACAAGTTAGTAATGTCCCTGATTAAAAAATCCGAGGTCTCCGGGAGCAAATCTTCGCCGGATCCGTTAGCCGAAGTCTGAGGTTCCGCCCGCGCCCGCGCGGTCGCCGAGCCTCACTGAGTGTTTCCTTGTCGGCATGCTCCTGTGCGCCTTTAATGCGCAATCATGGAAACACTTGAGAAATGGATCGCCGCGGGAGCCAACATTGTATGGGGGCCATGGCTTGTCGGGCTCCTAGCTCTCACACACCTTTATCTCACGTGGCGCACGGGTTTTATCCAGAAGCACTTGTTTCTAGCGATTCGCCTTTCCATTACAAAAGACAAGGGAGCGGAGGGCGACGTGAGCCAGTTTGCAGCTCTCACCACGGCTCTTGCTGCGACGATCGGCACGGGAAATATTTATGGTGTCGCTGGTGCGGTGCTCCTAGGAGGGCCTGGTGCCGTGCTCTGGATGTGGCTGACGGGTGTATTTGGAATCGCCACCAAATACGCCGAGGCACTCCTGAGTGTAAAGTATCGTATCATTAATGAACGTGGGCAAATGTCTGGTGGCCCGATGTATGTTCTCGAGCGTGCGCTCAAGGCTCGCTGGGCGGGTATTGTCTTTGCGATCTTCACCGCCATCGCGGCCTTTGGTATTGGGAATATGACTCAGGCTAATGCGATCTCGGACATGATCGTCGCCAAAAAAGAACTCATTCCCTTCGCGTTTGAGGACTCCACTCTCAAGCTCATCATTGGCCTGGCCCTCGCGGCGGTTACTTGGTTTGTCATTATTGGTGGCATTCGCTCGATCTCGACATTTTGCGAAATTCTCGTTCCCTTTATGGCGATTTTTTATGTGCTTGGTTGCCTCTTTATCCTTGGCATGAACTGGGACAAAATCGGCGGGACGATATCGCTCATTTTCACGAGTGCCTTTACTGGCCATGCCGCCGTGGGCGGCTTTGTGGGTGCCGGGATCGCTGAGGCTATGCGCTACGGCATCGCCCGAGGACTCTTCTCAAACGAATCCGGTCTCGGAAGTGCCCCCATCGTTGCAGCGGCAGCCCAGACTCGAGACCCCGTGAGGCAGGCCCTCGTCTCGAGCACTGGCACTTTTTGGGATACGGTCGTGGTGTGCGCGATCACTGGTCTCGTGGTTGTAGGAAGTGGCGAGTGGATCAACGAAGGTATGACAAAAGCGACTCTCTGCGATGCTGCCTTCCATCAGCTCGGCTACGTAGGAGATTTCATTCTCGTTATCGGGCTGCTCACCTTCGTCTTTTCGACCATCCTAGGTTGGTCATACTATGGCGAGAAGGCTGTCGAGTATCTTGTTGGGATCAAAGCCATCACTGCCTATCGTTATGCATGGGTCCTAGCCGTCTTCCTCGGTTGTGTTTGGAAGAGTAGTGCCATCTGGGACTTCGCAGACATGATGAATGGCCTTATGGCTATTCCCAATGTCGTCGCCTTGCTGCTGCTCAGTGGGGTGATTGCTTCGGAAACAAATCGCTACTTCAGCGCCAACAAAAAGTCCGGCCTTTGATTTGATGTAAGGCCAAAACGCGTGCGGCCCGCGATCCGCATGACTATGAAAACACTATTGTATTCAGCTGTCCTGGGAATGACCGCGCTCGTTTGCAACGCTCAAAACGTCGCCACGCCACAAATCACCACCACCAACGCACCCGCCTCGACGGGCGTAGGAACGGCGCTTATTGTTCCAAATCCTCAACCACTGGGCCCGAGCGTGACCACCACGCCAACGCCAGTGACCACCACAAATACGACCACGAATGCCATGGTGACGCCCCTGCCCTCGCCTACAGCAATCCCTGTTCCCACAGCCATTCCCCAGCCCACGGCCCTTCCGCTCCCAAGTCCCGGTCCGATCAATTCTGGCGGAAGCATCAAAGGCCAATCCACTGCGCCGCTGAATTCTGTTGCGCCGACTTCACAACCTGCCGACGGACGGTAGTGCGACAGCGGGCGCGGGCAGGCGTTGCTCGATCCACGCCCGCATTTCGCTGAGAACAAGGATGTGATCGTGATCGTGCCACAAGAGGTGGTATGCCTCAGAGAAGTTCTGAAGCGTTTTGTCTTTAGAAGCAATTTTCTCAAACCACTGCCTCACTTGTTCCGAGCTCACAAAGCAATCGTTCTCCGCTGAGAGAACAAGCGTAGGCAGGCGCAAGGTCTCAGCGACGTGAGCACTGCCGGCCATGAGTTCACCAAGGTCGGACAAAAATTTAATGGTAAAGTGCCGAATCTTGTGGGGACGACTGTCCAAGAAAAGCCGATATGCTTCATCGCGAGTGAGCATGGACCGCTGCGACGTTCGCTTGACGAAGAAGAGCGGACGCAACCGCCAACTTGGCAAAATTTCCGCCACCCACCTGACGGCACGCCTGAGCGCTGGTGAGAGCGGCTTTCGCAGTGCGACGACGGGCACGGAGAGAATAGCGCCAGCGACGTCCGCCTCTGGATACCGCGCGGCAAAGGAAGCCGCGAGCAATGCGCCCATGCTCTCGCCCACCAGGAAGATGGGTTCCGTGGGATGCACTTCCCGTAGTGCGGCAAGGAAGGCTCGTATGTCGCGATGCTGTGCAGCCACGTCGAGCTCCGCTCCGCGACGACGAGGAAGCGGGTCGAGGCCTTGGCCACGTAGCTCGAAAGCATAAACGGAATAATTGGGGAACGCGTGAGCAAGCGGCTCGAATTCTTCGGCGGCTCCACCCAGTCCATGCACGCAGGCCAGCACCGCCTGGCTCTCGGCTTTGCGCCAGGCACGCGCCGCACGCGCTTCACCATCTTGTGTTCTCCATGGAAATGACATTGCTTTTTGCCCGGTTGGAGAATAACCGAAGGATATGCGCTTACTTCTCGCCATCGTCCTTCTCACCACCATCCTCAATACATCGGCCCAGCAACTTGATGTAGCCATTATCCAATTTCCAGAACTAAAAACAGTTGAGGAGTTGGAAGCAGCGCTCGCCTCTGTGAATTTGGTCGACTTAACGAACGCCGACCGCACGATGTCCAGCGAGTCCTACCTGAAGGGTGGCTATGTTGTTTTTGTGCAATCCTTGCCCCTTGTCTCGCGCTTCGCTTCCTCTACGCGCCTCTCCAATAACCGCGCCGACGTGGTGGGCCGCTTGACCGGAAATAGCCTTGCTCTTTCGATTACCTTGAGCGAGGGCGTCGCTGCGGGCATTCGGCGTTTTACCACCACGACTTATGAAGCCCAGGCTTCCGTTCCTCCCGGCCAGCCCCGCGTGATGAGCCTAAGGCAGGTCAATAGCAAAACGGCTTCTGCGACCAAGGGTCGTGCGGAACTCAGAAATGTGACCTTCTCCAGCGCGACCATTGCTCAGATCACGAAGTGAAATAGGATCTGCGAGTAGGATGTGAACAACTTGTGCCGTCTGGTTGCTTGCGACCAAGAAGTCTCCCAGTCTGACGACTTATTGGTTGCGCTATGAGGGAGGTTATAAATCTATTCACCAACACCATTTCGCGTGGAACACCCTTGGATTGGGAGTGGAACGCTTGAAAGAGTAGTTGTTCACAACCTTAAGAAGAAGAAGAATGCGTCCGCAAATATTTCTTCTTTCTTAAGCCCTGTGAACAAGTCCAAAATCCCATCTCCTTTTACCTAAACGCGTGATGCCAGATATCCTCCGCCGACTTTTCTTAGGGTGCTTTCTCATCACGGCAGGTGCTGCCATATTGCTCGTATCCGATAAGACCGGACGCAAGCCAAAGCTACCACAGGTGGCCTTGTTCCAACACGTCTCACAGACTATTCTTGAAGAGGGTGCGGAAGGCGTGATCGCCGGTTTAGCAGCAGCCGGGTATGTTGACGGAGAAACCATCGAATTGCGCCGCTATAATGCGGAGGGCGATGCGGGCACATCGAACACGATCGCGCGAGACATCACGAGTGGCCCCGCCGCAATTCTGATCACGCTCAGCACGCCTTCCCTGCAGGCTGTCGCAAACGCGAACCGCGCTACGCGTAAAAACCATGTCTTCGCCCTCGTCACTGATCCTGCAAGCACCGGCGTAGGCATCTCCCGCACAGAGCCGCTCGATCATCCCGCGTGGCTCGCTGGCTATGGCACCCTACAACCCGTGGAAAAGGCCTTTAAAATTGCACAAGAAATACGGCCCTCCTTAAAAAAAGTCGGTATTCTGACCAATGCCGCTGAGACGAATTCTGAAGCTCAGCTCGCGATCGCACGCAGGGTCTGTGGCGAACTCGGCATCGAATTGAGTGAGATGACGGTCGAGAACTCGGCAGGCGTGGCCGAAGCCACAGGGGCGCTCACCTCTCGCGGCGTAGAAGCCATCTTCTTGCCGGGAGACGTCACCGTGCTTGTCGCTGCCGACACACTCGTCGCCACCGCCGGAAAGGCGGGAATTCCTGTCTTCAGCGTCATTCCCCCTAATGTGAAACGCGGTGTCCTCTTTGACATTGGTGCGAATTACACCGAGGTCGGCTTTGCGGCCGGAAAGCTCGCCGCCGAAATCCTCAAAGGTCGCAGTCCGGCAAGCGTTGAAATCGTCAACTATGTTCCAGAATTTTTTGCCGTCAACGAACAAGCCGCAGCCAGATTTCCGGGTTGGACGATACCGCCCGAGATGATCGCCCGTGCGCAACTCGTCATCCGTGCGGATGGCACAACACGAGAGTCCCCCAAGCCTACTCCACGACAAGCCAAGCGAAGTGCACCGGCAAATGTTCAGCTCTTGTTCTACATGGAATCCATCCCCGTAGAGCAAGGCCTTGCCGGCTTTCGGCGTGGCGCAACGCAGTGGGGTATGGAAGAGGGACGCGACTACAATTTGCACATTCGCAACGCGCAAGGCGATATTGCTGCATTGAATGCCCTGGTGGATGCTGCGGTGAGCGAGAATCCGGATGTTGTTGTGCCTTTCTCCACTCCAGCCCTCCAAGCCGTAGCGAAAAAGGCAAAAGATCACTCAATCGTTTTCGGATTAGTAGCAAATCCCGTAGCCGCAGGAGTCGTGAAATCCTCCACCGACAAGCCAGCAAATATCACAGGGATCACGGTCCCGGCACCGGCTGCTGAAATGCTTGACCTCCTCCAAAAATACTACCCCCAGATTCAACGGATCGGTAGTCTCTATTGCCCAGCAGAAGCTAACTCGGTTGACCTGCGCGACATGCTTCTCGAAGAAGCTGCCAAGCGTGGGATGGCAGTGGAAACAATCGCGGTAGCCACGGCGGGAGAACTTCCCGATGCCGCCATGGCCCTCGTTGCGCGACCGATTGATGCCATTGTGCAAATCTCAGACAACCTCTCTACGAGCGGCTTCCCGGCCATTACCCGGGCGGCGCGGCAGGTCGGGAAGCCGCTATTCTCGCTCAATAGCACAACAATGCCCTTTGGTGCCGCAGTGGTATTGGGGCGCGACTACGAGTCCGCAGGCGAGGACACGGCGGAGCTGGTCGGAAAAGTCCTGCAAGGAGCAAGCCCGGCATCCTTGGCGATCGTGGCATCTCCACAACTCATCAGCGGGGCAAATCTCTCGAACGCCAAAGCCCTAGGTCTGTTCCTGCCACCAGAAATGTTGCGGGGGCTAACTATCGTGGAGGACAAATAGGACAATGGAAATCACCCGCACCAAGATTGGGAACGCCCTCGTCGTGAAGCTCGAAGGTCGGCTCGATGCCGCGTGGGCGTCTAGCGTTGAGCGCATTCTCGTCGAGGCGGTGCGGGCTGGTGAGCACCATGTGCATGTGGACATGGCGGAAGTGCGCTACGTCAGCTCGGCTGGGCTGCGAGTGCTCATGGCAACCTACAAGCTCCTTGACGGCATCCACGGGGAGTTTCTGGTGTGCCACCCCTCGAAGGAGGTGTCGTCCGTGCTGGAGCTTTCTGGTTTGAGCCGGCTTTTTTCGCGCAAAGCCAGCGTGCCGCAAGAAGTCGCTCACGATTTGTTTTCCTCAAGCTCGGCCGCATGGGAAGCATTCCCGCTCGAAGGGGGCAGTGCAATGAAATGGCGCACAATCGGCGAGTCCTCGATTTGGAATGCCTCGCCGCCGCAGGAAGAAGCATTCCCCGCAACGCGTCTGGGCTTTGGTATCGGGAGCCTCGCCACAGCCGCAGATGATGCCGCCTTGTATAGCGGAGAGTTTCTAGCCATTGCGGGCTGCGTCGCCCACTTGGCGACCGGGGGAGCGACGCGTCCAGATTTTCTCATCGCGGAAGAAAACCTTGTGCCGTCAGCGTGGGTGACGAGCGGGCTCGTGGGGGAGGGCGCTTTTGCACAAATGCTGAGATTTGAGGTTTTGCCGGACGCGCGGACGATGGGGTTTTATGAAATAGCCCAGACGTGCCACCGCCGCGTAGGTGCTGCGGCCTGTGCTATGGCATGTGTTGCTGAGACGACGGGCCTCGTGGGAGCCGCCCTACGTGAACCGCCGCCGACGGGAAGTGAAAATCCCTTCGCCTTTCCAAAAATTCGCGACCGACTGCTCTACACGACGGAACGCGCATTCCGCGATACCACGTGCCTTGTCGTCGCTCTCATCGCCCAGCCGGGAACACCGTGGGATGCTTGGCTGCGTCCACTCGGGCCTGGTCTTCTCGGCCACGCGCACGCCGTGGCTGTGCCCTACCGCCCGTTCCGCAAAGGCACCATTCCCATTGCGGAAATGGTTCATTCCCTTTTCGAGGGCGAAAACCTTCTTGGGATGTTGCACCTTATCAACGACCAAAGAATTCCGAACGGGACTGGCGAAAGCGAATTCCTTCGCGGAGCATGCTGGATCGCACCGGTGACGCCATGACACTCCTTCTTAGCGCCCTCACAATTGGCCTAATTTTATCGCTGCTCGCTATGGGTGTGATGGTCACGTATCGCATTTTCGGCATAGCAGATATCACGACCGACGGCTCGATCACTCTTGGTGCTGCAATCGCTGCGACAGCGATCGTGGCGGGGTGCAATCCGTGGCTTGCGACGGCACTTGCGTTGCTCGGGGGCATGGCCGCCGGGTCGGTCACAGGCATCATCCATACCCGCTTCAAGGTGGATAGCCTGCTCTCGGGTATTTTGGTCATGACGGCTCTCTATTCGATTAACCTGCACGTGATGGGCCGCAGCAATGTTCCACTCATGCAGGGCCACACACTGGCGGAGGAAGCTGGGCAGGTTGGAAAGGGCCTACTTGGAGCAGAGCAAGTGGAGTTCTTTGGATGGATGGTTTCCTCTGCAGACTTGGCTGTGCTGGTAGGCACGTTTCTCTTTGCTGTGAGTTGCGCGGGAGCCTTGTATCTTTTCTTTCGCACCGAGATCGGCACGGCCATGAGAGCCACGGGCGATAATGCCCAGATGGTCACCGCATTGGGCGGATGCGTGGCAAATTACAAGCTCTTCGGCCTCGCGCTGGCCAATGGGCTCGTGGCGCTCTCTGGAGCCTTGCTCGCGCAGTATCAGGGCTTCGCCGACGCCCAGATGGGAATTGGCATGGTGGTCTGGGGCCTTGCGAGCGTGATCATCGGCGAGGCTCTCACCGGGTCGCGCAGCCTGGGGCTTGCATTGGCGGGGGCCATCATTGGGAGTGTTCTCTTTCGCATCCTTGTCGCCATAGCCCTGCGTTGGGGACTCCATCCGAATGACCTGAAATTGATCACAGCCGTCTTTGTGTTGGCGGCTCTCGTGTTGCCCTCCATCCTCGCGTATTTCCGTCGCCGCCCGGTCCAGCTATGAGTTTACTGCAAATTCAGAACCTCAACAAAACGTTTCACGCTGGCACGGCGAACGAGGTGCGCGCCTTGCGTGGCATTGACCTCGAGGTCGCCGAGGGATCCTGGACAATTCTTCTTGGAATGAACGGCAGTGGGAAATCTACACTTCTCAATGCCGTGGCAGGATCGTTCTTAGCCGATAGTGGAAGCATCTTTCTTACTGGGCGCGACATTACGAAGTGGCAAGAGCACCGCCGCGCCGCACTCATCGGGCGCGTCTTTCAGAATCCCTTCAGCGGAACAGCACCGAATCTTTCCATCGCGGAAAATTTTGCCCTCGCAACACGCCGGGGCCTTTCGCGCGGCCTTGGTTGGGGATTCCGTGCTGGTATGCGCCGCGACCTGCAAGAGCGCGTGGCGGGGCTTCGGATGGGGCTAGAAGATCGCTTGGACAATGCCATCGGCTCGCTCTCGGGCGGTCAACGTCAAGCGCTCACCTTGCTGATGGCGACATGGTTGAGGCCCAGGCTCCTCCTCCTCGATGAACATACCGCAGCTCTTGATCCGAAGAGTGCTGAGCAAGTGATTCGCCTCACAGAAGAAGTCGTGAAAAAAGATCACCTCACCGTTCTTATGGTCACTCATTCGATGCCGCAGGCTGTGAGCCTTGGCGGCCGCGTCGTGATGCTCCACCAAGGGCGCGTTGCTTATGACTACTCGGGCTCAGCTAAAGCCCGCCTCCATGCCGCGGACCTTGTAGATCGCTTCGATGAAATACGTCGGCGCGAACTTCTCGACGAAAGCGCGGCTAGGATGTTAAGCGAGCAATACGTGTAGCGCGTATCATGCCCCCCATCCGCCCCATGCGGAAGCCTTGGCAAGGGCCTGGGCCCGGTGGCTGATCGTATTTTTCGTGACCGCGCCGAGTTGGGCAAAGGATTCGCAAAACCCGCGTGGGATGAAAAGGGGATCGTAACCGAAGCCGCCTGCACCCTTGGGTTTGTTCGCGATGACGCCCTCGACCTGACCCTCGAAAGCGGCAAGTTTTCGCCCATGGCGAGCCAGCACAATGACACACCGAAAGCGTGCTGAACGCGCCTTGCCACGATGCGGGAGAAGATTTGTGAGAAGCAATGCATTGTTCGCGCTGTCATTACCGTGGTTGCCCGCATAACGAGCGGAGTGGACCCCAGGAGCGCCCCCGAGGGCATCTACCTCCAGGCCGCTATCGTCCGCGATGGCCCAGCCAGCGAAATACAGCGAAGCCGCCACGGCTTTCAGCGTGGCATTTTCTTCGAAGGTCGCACCTGTTTCTTCGACCTCTGCAAAGTTGGGAATCGCCTGCAAATCGCGGACACAGAAATCGCCCCCAAGGATATTTCGAACTTCTGTGACCTTGTGAGCATTTCGGGTTGAGAGAAGGATCTCGTAAGGATTTGCAGCGCGCGGCTCGTCTGGCATAGTCATCCCTTTCTCACAATGTCCACGCAGCGCAAGCCATTTCCATTTTCTGAATTTGAACCCTACTGGCAGAAGGCATGGCTGGAGTGCGGGGCCTTCCGAGCGCCGGATCCCAATGATGCCGACTTCGATGCCTCAAGGCCGAAGTATTACATCTTGGACATGTTCCCGTATCCGAGTGGCGAAGGCCTTCATGTCGGCCACGTCGAGGGCTACACGGCGACAGATATCCTAGCGCGCCATCACCGCATGCTGGGATATGCCGTCCTGCACCCCATGGGTTGGGATGCTTTCGGGCTGCCGGCGGAGCAGTATGCGATCAAAACTGGCCAGCACCCCCGCGACACCACGGCGCGGAACATTAACCGCTTCCGTGCGCAATTGCAGGCACTCGGCTTAAGCTACGATTGGGAGCGCGAGGTCAATACGACGGACCCCGCTTACTTCCGCTGGACGCAATGGATATTTCTTCAGCTCTACGGGGCATGGTTGAATCCCGACACAAATCGCGCAGAACCGATCTCGACCTACACCGGCCCCGACGCCGATAGCGTGAGGCTCGCTTACGTCGCGGAGATGCCCGTCAATTGGTGCCCGGAACTCGGCACTGTCCTCGCGAACGAAGAAGTGGTGGATGGCAAAAGCGAGGTCGGTGGGTTTCCCGTCGAGCGCCGTCCTCTGCGGCAGTGGATGCTTCGCATCACCGCCTTTGCTGAGCGGTTGCTGGATGGGTTGGAGGACCTAGACTGGCCAACATCCATCAAGCTTCTCCAAAAAAATTGGATTGGGCGGAGTGAAGGAGCGAGGGTTTCGTTTGCTGTGGCGGGTCATGCAGAAAAGCTTGAAGTCTTCACGACCCGGCCCGACACGCTTTTCGGTGCGACCTATATGGTGCTCTCGCCCGAACACCCGCTCGTCCGAGACATCGCGACTCCCGAGCAGCGAGAAGCCGTGGAGGCCTACCAACGCCAAGTCGCCTCGCGCTCCGACTTGGAACGCACTGACCTCGCTAAGGAAAAAAGTGGCGTCTTTACTGGCGCCTACGCCACGAATCCCGCGAATGGCGAAGCTCTTCCACTTTGGATCGCCGACTACGTCCTCATGGGCTATGGCACCGGTGCAATCATGGCCGTGCCGGCCCACGACGAACGCGACGCCGAGTTTGCCGCCCAGTTTAATCTGCCCGTGCGCCAAGTCGTGGCGGAGGGCATTCCCCATCGGCTAGAAGCCGATGCCACGGTCGTTGGCAGTAGCGATTGCGAGGAAACTGAAGCCCGTAGCATCAGCTTTCCTACCGAAGGCATTGCGATCAATTCCGGATTTCTAGACGGGCTCGCGACAGTTGAGGCGAAGCTCGCTGTGACACACTGGCTAAGCAAAAGCGGCTGCGGTGAAGCGACGACGAACTACAAGCTGCGCGACTGGCTCTTCTCGCGGCAGCGCTATTGGGGCGAACCATTTCCAATCGTGTGGGAGAATAAAAGCCACCGGGCAATTTCCGAAAGCGAACTCCCGTTGGTGCAGCCGGAAATGGCCGATTTCAAGCCAACCGGAACGCCGGAACCTCCACTCAGCAAGGCGAAGGAATGGCTGAAATACAGCGAGTCTGCCACACGCGAGACAAATACCATGCCGCAGTGGGCGGGGTCTTGCTGGTATTACCTGCGCTTCTGTGACCCCAATAATGACGCGCGCTTTGTGGGCGAGGCGGCTGATCGCTATTGGATGGGCGGAGCAAAAAAGAGCGGCGGCGTTGATCTCTATGTCGGCGGCACAGAGCACGCGGTGCTGCACCTCCTCTATGCTCGCTTCTGGCACAAGGCGCTCTACGACCTCGGACACCTCACGACGCCGGAACCCTTCCAAAGGCTTGTGAATCAGGGAATGATCCTCGGCCCCGATGGACAGAAAATGTCCAAGAGCCGGGGCAACGTGGTGACACCCGATGAAGTGATCGCCAACTACGGAGCGGATTCTTTACGCCTCTACGAAATGTTTATGGGCCCCCTTGAGCAGACAAAGCCCTGGAGCATGAAGGGCGTCGAGGGCGTGCACCGCTTTCTGGCCCGCGTGTGGCGGCTAGGCATGGAAGAAAAGGCAGAGGGCACGTGGGTCCTTTCGGAGGATCTCGCGGATAGCCCCTGCACGGTGGCCCAACAACGCATGCTGCATGCCACGATTAAAAAGGTAACCGAAGACTTAAGTAACCTCGCGTTTAATACCGCCATCTCGCAACTCATGGTCTGCACAAATGAATTTGTAACCGCGAAGCCCCGGCCCCGCGAAGCCCTCCGAATCCTACTGCCATTGCTGAGTCCCTTTGCTCCCCACCTCGCAGAGGAATTGTGGGCGCGGCTGAGCTTCGCGGGTAGAGCCTCCACGGCGCCGTGGCCGACCTACGATCCTGCGCTCCTCGTGGACAACGAGGTAGAAATCGTCGTGCAAGTGAATGGCAAAGTCCGCGACCATATCCGAGTGGCCAAAGACGCCACACGCGAAGAAATCGAGGCCTTTGCTCGCAACGCCCCCAAAGTTCAGGACGCCACGCAAGGCCAGACCGTCATCAAGGTCGTCGTGGTGCCAGGAAAACTTGTGAATATCGTGGCCAAATAAGACTAGCGCCGCCTTGAGTGCGGAGCTGGCATGCTAGGGCCTGGCTTCAGCTCGGTTCATAGTAGGGCGTCAGGATATTTTTTTCGCTGGTCAGGAGTTGCATCAGCTTCGGATGGATAAAGAGCTTTTCCCGCCCGAATACGCGCTCTTCTAGTACCCCGGCTTTCACCAATTCCTTGAAAGAGCCGATCCGTCGTCGTTACGGTGTGTGTCGTTGCCTTCGGACATATCAATCAAACATGCTCAAATTATTGAAATATTTCGACACGTCTTGGCGATGTGTCCATTGAAACGACATGGCAGAGAAACGTGTCCACGACTTTCTATTTCATAAACATCAGGCAGGATAAATGCAAAGGCGGTCATTACAATCGGCCGCAACCGCAGGCCTCGGATGGGCTGAAATTCTTTTTCCCTTCGAGCTTCTTGGCAAACCCCACGATCAGCACCACGCACGCCAAAAACACACATCTCTTCGCAATCCATAGTGGTGCGTCGGGACAATTCCGCCACACCAGAAAAAACATATTGCCACGCACAACAATTTGGAATAATTGATCGGAGTCATGAATTTCCCACTCATTCGCACAATGGCCGTCGGGATGTTGGCCCTCGCCCCGATCGTCTCCACCGCGCAGGATGCCCCTCCAGATCAGAGCAACTACGGATCAAAAGAAGCCGAAGCCGAAGTTGCTAAAACTCTCATCGTTGACGAAGTCCCGGGCTACGGCGGCGTCAAATTCGGAGCCGCCCTCCCCGATTCTGGATTCACCCTCGAACAGGACCGGGGCAAGGTGAAAATCTACGTCAAAAAAGGCGAACCCCTTCTCATGGGCCCCGCGCTCCTAGAGACCGTTCTTTACTACGTCCTCGACGGCAAACTCTACGCAGTAGCCTTCCACACCAACGACGGTCAGGACTCCCTCGCGCTCAAAAGCGTTTTCATTAACGGTTTCGGTCAAGGCGAAAACTCGAAAGACGGCTCACCGACCACAGTTTGGATCGGCAAAAAGAATGGCCTCATCTTCGATCTCAATACAGCGACAGGTGACGGTTCCGCTTTTCTCTTCGATCACAAACTTCACGACCTTTACCTCGCAGACCAATCCGACACCGCAAAAGCCGCAGCTCAAAAACTCATCCAAGGAAAATAAAACCATGAACCAAAAACCTTCCTTCACAACGAGCCTCAAAGCCCTCCTCCTCGGCGGCGCACTCGCTCTCACCGCAACGCCGTCCGCCAAAGCTGTCCAGTCGGCACCGGATACGAAAGAATCCAAGTCCCCCGATGAGCGCACCGCGAAAATTCGCGAAGCACTCAAACAAGGCGGCTCCGAAGCCATGGCTTCCGGCCCGATCACCGCTCCCGACGGCGCAGGCCTCATGTGGTGGCGCAATGCTTGGGGCAACGGCGGAGGTTGGCACAACTGGGGCAACGGATGGCACAACTTCCGTCCCGGCGGCTGGGGCAACTGGCACAATATTTAGGCCGACATGACCTCATCATCCCCCCGGGCGGATGCCGCAAGCCCGGGTGGCCACTCTTGCACTCAGCGTGAAGAGTGGCTCAGGCTGGCTGTGATCCAGCCGTCCCCGTTCTGCAATATCAATTGCGATTATTGCTATCTCCCTGGCCGCTCGGAAACTCATCGCATGTCTCCGGAGACTCTTCGATCCGTTGTCTCGGAGATTTTCCGCACCGATCTCGTCCGCGATTTCATCACCTTCGTCTGGCACGCCGGCGAACCCCTCGCCGTCCCGATTTCCTGGTACGAAGACGCCCTCACGCTCATCCGCGCCGAGGCACCGCCGGAACTGGCAATTCTCCATTCCTTCCAGAGTAACGGAATGCTCATTAACGAAGCCTGGTGCGAATTTATTAAATCTCATCACATTTCCATCGGGCTCAGTATTGACGGGCCCGCCGCCATCCACGACGTGCATCGGAAGACCCGTCAAGGCAAAGGCACCCACGAGCAAGCCATGCGCGGTGCACGTCTTCTTCGCCAACACGGCATTGACTTCCACGTCATCGCCGTCGTAAGCGGCGAATCCCTCGACCACGCCGACGACATTTTTGACTTCTTTGTCGGCGAAGGAATCCACCACTTCGGCTTTAACGTCGAAGAACAAGAAGGCATCCACACCACGTCCTCGCTCGACGGAGTGCCCGCAGACCGCGTCGCCGCGTTTTTCCGCCGTATCTTCGAACGTCAAAAAGCCACTGGCGGCAAAGTCCGCATCCGCGAATTCGACAACGCCCTCGCCCGCATCGTCGCCGACACAGATACCGTCAACGACTTCATCTACGAGAACGAGCAAGTCCGCCCGTTCGGCATCCTCAGCGTTGATTGGCAGGGAAACTTCTCCACCTTCTCCCCCGAAATGCTTGGTGTCGAAACCGCCGACTACGGCACCTTCGCCTTCGGCTCCCTGCGCACCGGCGGACTCGACCAAGCCCTCCAGTCCGGAACATTCCTCCGCGTCCTCCAAGACACCACCGCTGGCGTGGAACGCTGCCGAGCCGAATGCGGCTTTTTCAAACTCTGCGGCGGCGGCGCTCCCGCAAACAAATTCTTCGAAAACGGCTCGTTTAATTCCACCGAGACAGCCTACTGCCGCCACGTCATCCAACTCCCGCTCTCCATCGTTCTCGACGATCTCGAAGCGGATCTCCTGTCAAAGAGCTGATCTACGCTACCGGTCAGGGTTGGTCACGTTCGAGCGGTTTCCAGCACGGCGAGTCAAACGCTTCCGCGGCGGCAAGCGCGTCACCGACTTCCACGACCTCATCATGCACCCCGGCTTCAATAATCTTTGAAAACCGTTTGTCCTTGCTGTGAAGGCAGCGACGGCCAACGTCCCCCAAAACAGTTTCTTCGCTGCATTAGGTCGCGCTTCTGGCCATCGCGATGGTTGCGCCGCAGAACACGAAAACCATGCTCTGCGTCAAATTATCGCGGGCACACGGCCTGCGTGGCGGTCAGATCAGCCCAAGCGTCGGGAATGTTCCGTTGAGAATTTCACGCGAAGGTGCCTTGAGCCAGTTTTCGAGAACAGTGGCATAAACGCTCCGGAAATCGACGTTGTGAATGAGGTCGCCGTCGTGGAGATCGGTGAGGCTCGGAGCCTTGCCGTAGAGCCCGGCTTTCACTCCCCCACCAACAACAAACAACGGCGCCGCCGCCCCATGATCCGTCCCGCCGCTGGCATTCTCAGCGACACGCCGCCCAAACTCGCTGAACGTCATCAACACGACGCGGTCGAAATTTCCCTGAGCTTTCAAATCAGCCGTGAACGCGCCGATCGCACCGTCGAGTTCGCCGAGCAGCCGCTCGTGCGCGCCGGCTTGGTTGCCGTGCGTGTCGTAGCCGCCTTGGCTGACGTAGTAAACCCGCGTGGGCATTCCGCCGCCGATGAGCCGGGCGACAAGGTTCAGGGAGTTCGCGAGATTACCGCCGGGATACGTGACGGGCGCGACGGATTTCCGGGTGATCTCAAGGACTTTGTCGGAACTCATTTGCGCGTCGAGTGCAGTGCGGCGAAGAAAATCCAACGTATCGCCACCGGTGTCTGCCACGCCATTGAGCATCCCGATACTCCCACCGTCATTGGACTCACCCGCCGGTAACTCGTTCATGCTGCGGAAAAACTCCTCGGCGGCCTTCGGGTCGGAGGCCTGCGCGGAATTGAACCGGAACTGCTCGGGACGAGCGAACGAGATCCCCGTCGGTTCGGCAGCCGAAAAAGCTTGTGGTGTTTGACTCCCAATGTTCACTCCCACTGCCGGATCCGCGCCTTGACAACACGAGTCGAAATAGCGCCCGAGCCAGCCTGTGGCGGACGTTTTGTTCTCATCAACGGCGGTCTGCCAAATTTCCGTCGAGCGAAAATGGGAGCGGTTTGGATTCGGATACCCGACGCCCTGCACGATGCCCATGCGGCCTTCGTCGTAGAGGCCACGCAGGTGAGTGAGGCTTGGGTGGAGCGCGAGGTAATCGTTGATTTTAAGCGCCTGCTCGGGCTTGATGCCAATCATTGGCCGCATCCGGTGGTAGGTGTCGTCCGAGAACGGAATCAGGGTGTTGAGCCCGTCGTTGCCTCCAGCAAGTTGGAGCACAACAAGGATCGTTCCGTCTTTTCCTGTCACCGTCTGGATCGCCGAGTCCGCCGCCATCGCATCGAGCGAGAAAAACGTGCGCTCAAGAAACGCTGGAACGGTCCATGCGACAGCGCCGCCAAGGAGTGACGTGCGAAGAAATTTTCTGCGGGTGTGAAGTGTCTTGTTCATGTGAGTTGGAATTCCGGAGTGCTCATCATTAGGTTAAGAAGATCGCGGCGGGCCGTAGTGCCCGTGCCGTGTTCTAAGAGGTAAGCAGTAAATTTCCCGCGCACCGCAGGCGGCAGCGGGGATTGAAACAGCCGCCACGCGACCTCGTCGCAAACCTTATCCGCTGTCGCACGCACGGGGGCCACCTTCTCAACGTCCACACGCGCCGTCCCCAACCCGCCACCCGGCAACCCCATGCCTGCGTTCTTCCCGCCGACGAGGTATCCGGCGATGTTGTATCGCAAAAGGAGCGTGGACGAACTAATCCACGCCCGCCCGCCATCCCAGCCTTTGACGTTCGGCGGGGCGAACGGAATCTGCCCGAGTTGACGCAGGATGGCTTCGCACACGATCGGACTGGGAAGTGGAGTCTCGAGCATTTTGCTCAGGCCAATCAGCCATTGCACCGGACTTTTCACCTGACGCCGCACGACATCCGCTGCATAGAATTCACCGCTCGAAAAAATTGTTTTCAAAAACCGCGCCGTATCGAAATCCACCGCCCGGTATTCCGCAGCCAAAGCCTCCACAAGCTCAGGCGAAGGCTCGCTGCCCGCATAAAAAACCCACAGCTTCTGAGCAAGAAACCTCGCGCATTGCGGACTGTCGAAGATCAACGCAAGTACATCGTCGCCCGAAAGATTTCCGGTCTTCCCAAAAAACGTCTTCACCCCGCCATCATGTTGACGCGGTTGCAACCGCCACTGGCGACTGATCGGATCGATACGGTATCCAGTAAACGCACGAGCGGACTCGCGGATATCCTGCTCGGAGTAATGCCCCTCCCCGAGTGTGAAAAGCTCCATCAACTCGCGGGCGAAATTTTCGTTTGGCTTCTCGCGTTTGCTTTGCTGGAGATCGAGGTAACGCATCATCGCCGGGTCGCGCGTGATGTCGCGAGCCAATGTCCGAGCCGATCCCAACGCATGCGCACGCAGCGTCTCGTTCTGCTGCCAAAGCAAAAACGGTTCCTTCACCTTCTCCGCGCTCGTCGCCCAGTGCCCGTGCCAGAACAACGTCGCCTTCTCGCGTGCTGCAAACGGCGTCCATCGCATCCGATTCAGCCACCACCCGCGCAATTCCAACGTCTGCTCCCGCTGCTCGCGCTGCACCATCTTCTGCATTTCCTTGCGTTTCTCCTCAGGCAGATCCTTCGACTTCATTTTTAAATCGACAACATCCATCGGAACCGAAGCAGCCGGGGGCGGAAACAAATCCGAATCCTCTTCCCCATCCAACATTGACCCGACCGCTCCCGAGAGCCCGCGGGAATGAAGCGCCGCAATCTCCAGCGGCGATCCGCCGAACCCCGCCCTGTTCAACAAATGCGCCGCCGCCTCAGGCGTCCAGTCTTCTGGTTCGAGTCGTTTGAGCATGTTGAGAGATCAAACCCCGGAATTGTGGAAAAGTTTCCGAAATTCCGGCTGCGTCGTGCGAACCCCGGGGCCGCCACGATTTTCCTTATCGTCGGGTTTTTAAAAACGCAGTGACAGCGAGGTCAGGCGGATCGAAGGACCAAAGGCCGCGACGGCCTAGAACAACATCGTCAGGCGAAGGGTGAGAGCCCATGCGCCGCTGAAACTTGAGTCGGCTCCCGGCGTAGGAATATAACTCATCGCAGGCTGAAAAAACACACCACTCCGAATGTTAGCCTGATAGTACGCTTGAAACATCAGCTCGCTGGAACGCTCAAAAAGGTTTGGGTTCAGCCACGCCCACGACATGCCGATGCCGACAGAATCCGAAGGTCTGTGAGGGATCAGGCCAAATCCGCTGAATCCCATGCCGAAGTATTGGTTGACCGGAAGGGTTTCGGCATTATTCACGCCAAATTGAAAAAACGTGGAGATGGAGGCAGGCTGAACCGTTGGTTTGGAAGAGATGACGATTTTGCTTTTTCCGTCTTTTGTAAGGCTGTTCTCGACGGGAATGTCGGATTCGTTGGACCAGATTCGTTGCCCCCCAAACATGTAAAACCCACCCATGCCTGTTTGGGAAATTCCGTTAGGGCCATCGAATGCGCCGCTCTGATACCAGAGGCCCGCGCCGAATTGACCCGGATACTTCTTTGAGACAACCCAATCCACGCCCGCTTCCCCGATAGTAAAATAGTAACCATTAAACTGAGGGCCGGTCATTCCTGTCTGCACGCCACGGGCGACATTCCCATCGTAAAATCCGTATCGAAGATAGGTATTCCGCGTTGGCTGCACGGAGACCGTCACCCCGGAGACAGAATTGTAATATCCACCAATGGCTCCGAGGAGAGTGGGATTCACAAAGACCGGGGTGTAGAGGAGACTCGTGACAGCAGGAATAGAGAGTTCCTGCCCCTGCGTCGGCACAGGCCTCGCCACATTGTTAAAATCAAAGGTGGGCACCATCTTTCCAATCCGAAAATTGACTTTTCCATCAAACAGCGACTGTGCATACCAGAGTTGATAAAGCTGTGAGCGGTTAAGGGGTGGTGGCCCGGGAAGGCTGTTATATCCCTGAACACTGCCGGCCTGACCGTTCGTGTCTTCCCCGTTAAATTGGAGAAACTGAATACCAAAAGATGCACCTTCCAATCCCAGCAACTTTTCAGCATCGAGATTTGCGCCGACGATGAGGGCGCTATTGAAACTCCACGTCCCCGGTTCGGCTCCCCCGGAAATCAAATAGTTCGTATCAGCAAGCCAGATCCCGCCTAAACGCAAACCAATATCCTCGGGAATCTGGAGAAAACGCCCGGCCAAACCCGTGCCTGGCATGTCAGCTTCGGCCGCCGGGTTTCCGCTGATCGCCGCCGGGGGATCGCCCAGCAATTGTTGAAACCAGCTGTCAGATCGCTGGTCCTCTGCACTGCAGCGAGGAGACCAGGAAAAAGCCAAGCAGATGGTTGCGAGAAAAAAACACTGAGTAACTTTCATGGCGTCCCTCTGGGAATGGAACCAGTTCAGTTTCCTGTCTTGCCCTTGCTGTCCAAAGCCTCTTCGAGGCTGTCAGGACCCTTACCGTCTTTTTGAGACGTGCGCCATGGCCATTCTTGGGAGTGGAATGGGGCGAGCGGGGGCATAATAGGAGTGAAACCAAGTTTCTTGGCTTCAGTTTCAATGGCTTTGCGACCGCTGAAAACCGTGTAAGCACCGGC
>Ga0163147_10001900_pt1 | contig 30788 bp, 28 predicted proteins | sample OliLakLV19MP6G1_FD_148597 | JGI IMG/M metagenome (GOLD analysis project Ga0163147, IMG submission 148597) | Freshwater microbial mat bacterial communities from Lake Vanda, McMurdo Dry Valleys, Antarctica- Oligotrophic Lake LV.19.MP6.G1 | ecosystem: Environmental > Aquatic > Freshwater > Lake >...
ATTGTAATGGTCAGCTCTTATTTGGGAGTTAACCTAACTGGTTTGTGAAACCTGATAGGTCAGCAATTATATTATCCAACAACCTCACTCCTCCAACTATCACCGAAGTAATAATTACAATTCTTTTAGCATCTGATTTGTTTTTAATCGGTAACAAATTCTTTGCATTTAAAATTTCGAAATAATCGACCTCAAAACCCTCTAATACATTTAACGAATTGACAGCAATATGTTCAATTTCGTCTATTGGTAACGTCCTTAATAAAGAAGCTGCATAATTTAAGGTTGCATAAATACTTCCTGCTTTGATCCGCAGATCCTCCGATAATCTTACATTTCGTGAACTCATCGCTAAACCATGCATTTCCCGGTAAATTGGGCATATCACCGTTTCAACCGGGATCTGCATTTGGTTTATCAGCTCTTTCAGTATCATACACTGCTGATAATCCTTTTGACCGAGAAACAGTTTATCGGGTAAAACGATCTCTAAAAGTATTTTTACAACCTGTGCTACTCCTGCGAAGTGTCCGGGGCGACTAGCTCCTTCCAGTAGCGTTTCTATCCCCCCAAAACTAAATTTTTCGGTAGCAGCCTCCCCGATAGGATAAATATCGGTCAGCTCGGGAAGGTATAATATATCGCAACCCGCTGCTTCCAGTATATATATATCGTTTTCAATGGGACGCGGGTACTTTTCGAGATCTTTTGGGTCGTTAAACTGCGTTGGGTTGACAAAAATGCTGCAAACAGTGATGTCTGAAGCCCCTTTGCTCACTGAAATGAGTGAAATATGACCTTGATGCAATGCTCCCATGGTGGGTACAAAACCGATTTTTTGTCCTGTAGACCTCAGCTTTTGGAGTAAAGGTGTTAATGAATTGCGGTGTTTTATGATCTGCATGCCTCGATTTTACTGGATTTTAGCTGGTTTTGACTGTTCCTCATCTATTTTCTGAAAGTACTTGCATAAGTAAATTCTAAACTATATTTTGTAACTTTGCAGCTCAAAATTAAACTTCTGAACAGACTTAAGAAGTTGCGGCTACGCAAAATAACTAAACTACAATATCTATGAGTAAGAAAAGAGTGTTGATTATAACGCAGGAAATGCAACCTTATTTAAATGGATCAGATATAGGAGATATAGCAAGAGCACTTCCGCAATATATTCAGGATCAGGGAAGCGAGATCAGAGTTTTAATGCCAAGGTATGGTGTAATTAATGAAAGAAGACACCGTTTACACGAAGTTGTAAGGTTGAGTGGAATGAATATCATTCTGAATGACGATGATTATCCCCTCATTATAAAAGTAGCTTCAGTACCCGGAGCGCGAATGCAGGTTTATTTTTTGGATAATGACGATCTTTTTAAGAGAAAATATATTTTCCACGACGAGAACGAAAAGTTTTATGAAGACAATGCAGAGCGTATGGTGTTTTTCTGTAAAGCAGCTTTAGAAACAGTTAAGAAATTCCAGTGGGCACCGGATATAATCCATTGCCATGGCTGGATGACAAGTCTTATCCCAATGTATATTAAAACTGCTTACAAAAGCGAACCGGTGTTTCAAAACACTAAAGTGGTTTACTCGATGTATGACGGCATGTTCAAAGAAACTTTATCTAAAGAGAAGTTTTTAGAAAAAGCGCCTATCAGTGTAAATATTGAAAAAACCGATCTTGCACAATATGCCGAATATAACCATATAGGTTTATGTAAAGGTGCCGCTTCTTTTTCCGACGGTGTAATTATCGGAAGCAAAGAAATAGATAAAGACATCTCCAAGTATTTGAAAGCATCAGGAAAACCGGTTCTGGAATTTACAGAAGAAGATTATCTGACAAAATACAGTGAATTTTATAACAAACTGGATCAATAATTTCCATAAACATTCCGTTATAGGCCTGATGAAAAATGCAGCTTTGATTATTGTTGGCGGGTTGATAATATTAACAGCTTCATGCCGAAAATCGAATTTTATTGGGGAAGAATTACTGCCCGAGGAAGATTTCCTGAATTCTACACGTGTAGATACTTTTAAAATTGTTACTTATACTGAAGTTGATGACTCTGTAGTTACCAGCCAGAATGTATTTTTTGCATTAGGCAGTATCAGCAGCGAAACCTACGGCAACTCAACCGGAAATATTTATTCGCAGGTTTTATTGCCTACCAATAATTTATTTTTTGGCGCTGCACCCGGAATTGATTCCATTGTAGTTACTATAGATTATGCAGGCTACTATGGAGACACAGAAGCCCAACATACTGTTTCTGTTTTTCGAATGACAGAAAGGCTAGAATCGGGACGATTATATTATTCTGATGCGAGATTTCATGTTTTACCTATTCCAATAGGCAAAAAGAAAGAGTTTGTACCAAATTTATCAGATAGCCTGGTATTGGCAGACGGAACTATTTATGAACCGCATTTACGCATTAAATTATTTGATTCTTTCGGTCAAAATTTATTAAATCTGGATACAACGGTGCTGGAAAATGATACAAGTTTCCTAAGTTTTTTGCAAGGGATATATATTGAAGCAGATACACTTACGGATGGCTTTTCCAACGGTATCATGTATTTTGATATGGCTTCAACACTCTCCGGTTTGCGTATTTATTATCACAACAGTGAAGCAGATTCGCTGTCTGTTGTTCTGCCTTTCACAGGTGTGAAAACAAACAGATTTACACATAGTTATGCAGCAGACACCCCGGTAAAAACTGCTTTATTATTGCCTGATTCCATCAATGGAGATCAACAAACTTTTGTGCAGGGTTTTGGCGGATTGCGAACTATTGTGAAATTCCCCACGCTCAAAAATCTTCAGGATGTATCTATCAATAAGGCAGAACTTGTTTTAACAGTTACCTCCTACGATGGCCGCGAATTTGCACCGCCTCCCAAAATCCAGTTAGTGCAATTGGATTCTACAGGAAACAATTTTTATTATTTGGCACTTTATAGCATAGAAGTTTATTCTTCTATAGTAGACGATAATTTTGGAACTAATAATATAGGAGGAACTGTTACCAGGGCAGAAAGTGATGCAGGAAGGTTTGTTTTTCAATATAAATATATCATTACGGAGCATGTACAGGAGATATTGCAGGGCTCGATAGAAAATTATGGATTTGCTTTGATCTGTCAGCCCGGAAACAGAATACCAAATGCCGTAACTTTAGGTGGAGTTCAATCAGACAGAGATTTTTTTAAACCAAGTCTCTCTATTACATACACAACGATAAATAAATAACAGTATGTGTGGTATAGTAGGTTATATCGGGCATCGTCAGGCTTTCCCGGTAATAATAAAGGGCCTGCATCGTTTAGAGTATCGCGGTTACGATAGTGCCGGAGTGGCATTATTAAATGGCGATCTCAATATCTATAAAATTGCCGGCAAAGTAGCCGAATTGGAAAAAGAAGCAGAAGGTAAAAATACGGAAGGTACCTGCGGAATAGGGCATACCCGATGGGCTACACATGGCGAACCGAATACCACCAACGCGCATCCCCACGTAAGCGAAAGCAAAAATCTTGCAATTATACATAATGGTATTATTGAAAATTACGCTTCTTTAAAAACGGAATTAATTAAACGAGGACATCAGTTTTTATCCGATACCGATACAGAAGTATTAATTCATTTAATTGAAGACATTCAGTTAAATGAAAAAACAGATTTGGTAGAAGCAGTGCGCATTGCATTAAATCAGGTGATAGGTGCTTATGCAATTGTAATTATTTCAAAAGACAATCCGGATATTTTAATAGCAGCAAGAAAATCATCACCACTTGTTATTGGAATTGGGGAGGATGAATTTTTTATTGCGAGTGATGCGAGTCCACTCATTGAATATACACGAAATGTGGTGTATTTGAATGATGAAGAAATTGCAGTGGTGAGCAGAACAAATGAATTGGTAATTAAAACAATTCACAATGAAAATATAACGCCTTACATGCAGGAATTGCAAATGCAATTAGACATGATTGAAAAGGGTGGATATGATCATTATATGCTCAAAGAAATTTATGAGCAACCCATTTCCATTAAAGACAGTATGCGCGGAAGATTGATCGGGTCAAAAAATTCGATCGTGTTGGGCGGAATTAAGGAATATGAAAAGAAATTAATTAATGCAAAAAGGATCATCATTATCGGTTGTGGTACTTCCTGGCATGCGGGATTGGTTGGTGAATATTTATTTGAAGATCTTGCGCGTATTCCAACAGAGGTAGAGTATGCAAGTGAATTCCGTTATCGCAATCCGGTTATTAGTGAAGAAGATATTGTAATTGCAATTTCACAAAGCGGAGAAACTGCTGATACGCTTGCAGCAATTGAATTAGCAAAAGCAAAAGGCGCAACTATATTTGGAATTTGTAATGTGGTGGGGTCTTCTATTCCGCGCACAACACATGCAGGTTCCTACACGCATGCCGGTCCGGAAATTGGTGTTGCAAGTACCAAAGCATTTACCGCACAGGTTACAGTACTCACTATGATGGCATTAAGTATTGCCAGAAAAAGAGGAACAATTCCGGAAAGTAAATATCAGGCCATTGCAATTGAATTAAGTAAAATTCCGGAAAAGGTGCAAGTTGTTTTAAAGTCAAACGAACACATCAAACAAATGGCGGAAGAATATATGCATGTAAGCAATTTTTTGTATTTGGGAAGGGGATATAATTTCCCGGTTGCTTTAGAAGGTGCATTAAAATTAAAAGAGATCTCCTATATACACGCCGAAGGATATCCTGCAGCGGAAATGAAACATGGACCCATTGCATTAATTGATGAAAATATGCCCGTAGTTGTTGTTGCAACAAACATGAGTGCCCACGACAAGATCATCAGCAATATTCAGGAAATTAAAGCGCGTAAAGGAAGAATTATCGCCATCATTTCCGAAAGTGATACAGTTATTGAAGCCATGGCAGAACATGTAATTCGAATTCCGGATACCGAAGATGCTTTAACTCCTTTATTAAGTGTAATTCCATTGCAATTACTTGCCTATCATATTGCTGTCCGTTTAGGAAGAAATGTTGATCAGCCGAGGAATTTGGCAAAGAGTGTTACGGTGGAATAGAGTAAAGCAGATTTCATCTGAACGTAATAGAGTTTCTCAATACTGACCTTTTACTAACATCATTCCTTGTTGAATACACTCGGCTAACACAATTTGAAATAGTTGTAAAAATATCACCTCCCCATAAAACTGACGTATTCTGCTGAGCTTGCTATACCATGGGAAAGACTCATTAATATTAATAGCCTATAAAAACAATACATCCAGCCTCAAACATGCCAAGGCCCTTATTTTTCAATCACGGCAAACATTTTCAAATTAGCACACCAACATTAATTTAAATAACACTACAAGATTTATGCTTTGTTGGCCTATTTCGCCATAAAAGGAAGCGGTAGATTTATTTAAAATTGCAGATCAAGGGTGTTTTCCAGCCTGCAGTAAAAATTATCTTCCGAAACGCGCTCGCTTAATTGAAATGGAACACTGGAAACTTTCGAAGGTATTCTATATCCGGTTAATCGAATTTGGCATTTACAATAATATTTTATATATTTGGTTGTTGAATACAAAAGTTCAACAACACACACATGAGACTAATACACACATCCTATCTAGGCGTAGCTATGCTTATGCTTTTTTTCACTCAATGTAGTATTTCACCCAGTTTGGAAGAACCCGTTCAACAGGTCAGCCTGCGCACATCACACAGTAATATTCCGTTAAATGACCCCACAACTTTTTTTTATGAAGGAACCTCTTCGGGATTATATCCTTGGGGAAACTCATTGATTTTCAATGATTACAGGGCCAATTATATCACTAGTTCCAAAGCTATCAAAGCAATGAACCAATACGGGGTGGTTAAAAAATCGGGTAAAGTTGTTATTCTTGGATTGGGGGGGAAGTAATCCATCAAAAATGTATGAATCTATGAAAACATCAATACTGGCCGAATATCCTTTTGGGAAAAGTTTAGTTATGGTAAATGGTGCAATTGGTGGCAAAGATCTTCCGGATATATTAAATCCGGACGCGTCTTACTGGACCACTGTAGGTCGATTGCTGGACAGTGCTAATGTTACGCCAACCCAGGTTCAGGTAATTTATTGCATTCAGGAAGATTTTGTAAACCAAGATACTACTTTTGCAAGAGCTCTGGCTATTAAAGAATCCTACTTATTGTTATTAGATGTTATTAGATTAAAGTATCCAAATTGTAAAATGTTCCTTGTTGGTGATAGAGGATATAACGACTATGCTACCCTTGCTAAGTATTGGGAGCCCACGGGCTATCTGAATGGTTGGGCCGCAAAATTTCTTGTGCAGGAATATGTAGATGGTTTATTACCACAATATCCGTTTGTCAATTGGCTGGATTATTATTGGGCTAACGGAACTGAACCCAGATGGGATGGCCTGACCTATAACTTTTCAGATTTTTTATCACCCATTTATGCACATTTAACAGATGAAAAAATTAACGCGTTAGCAACTTCAACACACAATAAATTAAAAATTGACGCCGGTGCAAAATTTTGGTATAAATAATGAATAGGAGACAGGTGGATTTTAGATTCTATTTATTTTTACTATTTCAACATTATTATAATTAATTGTAACGTCCTGTAGTATCTATATTTTATTAAATAATAAGATTGGGTTACAAATTAATTATTTTTAATTGAACAGGATATAATGTAAGGAATCTAAAAATTTATCTCACATAAAACATTGCAGAACGCGTTATCCGAATTCCGGATACCGAAGAGGCATTAACTCTTTTGTTAAGTGTAATGCCACCTGCAATTACTTGCCTATTATTTTGCAGTGCGTTTGGGAAAAAATGTTGATCAGCCGAGGAATTTGGCTAGGAGAGTTTCGGTGGAGTAGGGAAGTAGATTTCATTTGACCACAATATCATTGTAATGAAGATATTATTAATTAATTCGATTCTTTTTCTGACAACAGTCTCTTGTTATTCACAAAATAAATTTACGTTAAATACATTATTTGGCACACAGACTGTTCTAATTAATGGGAAAGAATATTTTATTGATAGCATAGGAATAAAAATTCCAACGAAGTATCTAGAGTTTGACTCTTTAATTTTTAAGCGCGAATCCGATGGATATAACTTTCCAATTATTTGCAATTTCAAGCCAGATTCCAATTATACCATTATAGAAGCCTGTTGCGGTGATTTAGATCTAATTCTTTCATCAAAATTAGATTATGACAGTCTTAGTTATTGAAGATGGCCAGAAGACCTTGACAAATTACAAGGGCAATTAATGGACCAACCTTTTATTTCTATAAGAACTAAAAAGTACACTAAGAATAATATCTATGCATGGCATGCAGACTATGTATGCAAGACGGAACACAAAATAATTAGAAGGAAATTATGGCCCCTCGGAGTTCCTCCAAAAGGCGCCTACTGGAAAAATATAACAACAATCGAATTTTTTAAGACGGACTACAGTCTGCCAGGTCACAAAGCGACCGAATTGGAAGAATATTTAGGAATAAATAATATTGTTGAACTTTCTTCAATTTCATTTCGCCTTTTTGACGATGAACGATTCGTAATAATTTTTGACGAGAATAATAATATAGTTAAATTAGAATATGAATAAAACGCAATATAAACCCCAATAATTGCAGATACGAGAATTTACAAAATGTATACAAGGCGATTTCTTTGCCCTCCTTTCACTCCACCCACATCACCGAGTTCCCGGTCCCAAATTCATTCTCTTCATATAATGGATTTCCAGGATCAACTATCCAATTGCCATCAATTACATATTTATATAATTGTTTGCCTTTATCTAAATGAACAGGGAATATCCAACCAGCATCTGATTTTAACATGGTAAATCCGGGTTCGGCCCAGTTGTTGAAATTTCCGCTTAGTATCACTTGTTTCGCATTGGGAAATGCATTTAATACAAAGGTGTAATTTGCTTCCACAACTTTAACAGAATTTGTTTCATCTCCCCCACCTATTTTATAAGGATTATCCGGATCTGTAATCCATTTTCCATCTACAATAAATTTATATGGATAGTTACCGGGTGCTAATACATAAGGTAATTTCCATCCGCTCTCAGTTTTTTGCATAACTAATTCGCTGGTATTCCACGCATTAAATGTTCCGGCAAGAATTACAAGGTTAGCATCCTTAAAACCGATTAAAATAAAATCGGTAGTATTTCCTATTGCAATTACGGAATTAAAATTTCCCATTCCATCGTTGCTCAAATTTTTATTCGCGGGATCAGTTATCCATTCACCATCTACATTAAATTTATAGAAATGGGTGCCTTCACTCAAATAAATTGGAATTTGCCATCCTGTGGCAGTTTGTCTCATTTTTAATTCCTTTTCACTCCAATTATTAAATGTTCCAGTTAAGAATACATTTTTTTTGCGGAGATATCCATTTAAGGTAAATGTCTGGTTGCATCTGAAATAGGTGCTGTTATAACTGCTGTATCCATCTTGTTCTTTTTGATTATTATTGAGGTCGTAAATCCAGTTTGCATCAACAATAAATTTATAAAAATATTTTCCGGGTATCAATTTCAATTTTGTTATCCAACCGCTGTCTGTTTTTTGCATTGGTGTAGCATCCTCCACCCAATTATTAAAATTGCCACAAAGAAAAACTTTCGAAACATTAACATTATTCTTTAAATAAAATATTGTTTCACCGGCTTCATTCTCAAATACATTCGCGCCCTTTTTAAAATCATTTGCACCGAAAGCCACCGGACCGGGATAACCAGGTTCGCCGGGTGGATTAATATTATCAAAAAATATGGGTTGATTGCCCCAATCGAATTTTGAAACATCGGCATTTAAGGGTTTGGATATTTCTGCAAAATTCTTCTCGAGCCTGGTTAGTACCCATCCTTCTCGAGCGAGATTTCCGATCTTACTGTAAACAAAAAGGCTGTCTTCATTTAATCCAAAATACAACATAAGATTTTTGTATTCCTCAGCATTTCTTTTGTCGATGCGAATTACCAATTTATCATCCTCAACCCGGATCACTTCGTTGGTTGTCTGACAAAACAAAAACTCCGGATTTATTAATCCGAGTGTAAAAACAAATACTATTTTAATTAAGGTCGACTTATTCATCTTGTTTCCTCCATATAAAAATACTGATATAATTTCTTTTTTTTGGTATTGATGATCACCAATCCTTTTTCCAGAAAGGGAAAGCCTAGTATGCCATCAAGTGTGGTATTGTAAACTGTTTCTAAATTAGTTAAGCCGGTCAAAACAAAAGGCATATTTTTAAGTGTGTCTTGGTCAATTATAAGAAAGTCAAGCTCACCTCGCAAAACACCAACATTCTGATCGGAACTGCCCCCTAAAACTGCTCTGTTCGTAAGCGTAAAATGGTTCAATACCTTATTACTTACCATATTGTCAAGTGCATTGATCTCTGCACCGGAATCAAAACAAAATCGCAATTTTTTACCCCCGGCTTCTGCGCCTAAAAAGATAATGTTGTTATACAATTCTATTGGTATCTCAATGTCAGGAATCAGTGTATCAACTTCACCCTTAAAAATTCTTTCGCCTTCTTTATCTAATTTATATAATATGAGTTTAGAATTTCTCTCATCTATCACCATCTCCATGTCTGTAAAAAGATTGGCACCGAGCAGACCTAATATTTTTATACCTTTTGCAGTTTCTATGTGGCCGAGATTAACCACATCAGCCTGCACATCTGTAAAATATAGTTCCCGTATGATCAGGGAGTCGATTGACATGGTAAATACCTGAGTTCTGGATCCTCCAATGCCTTAAGCGGTAAATCCGTTAGTCAATTTCCAGTTTCGGAAATACGTTTTATTTAATACTAATTTAGGTGCACCGGTGTCAAAAATAAAATTACCCTCCAAACTATCAATACGGGCTTCAATTAAAAAAAGATTATTTACACGTTTAAGCGGAATTTCTAATCTCTCAAAATTTCCCATAGGTATTGCATCATCAAAAACGAGCATTGACGCTTGTTCGATATTTTCAGGAAAACGCATGGAAAGGGAGACAGCAGAAAAAATGACAAGACTGCAGAAAATAAAAAGGGTATGTTTTTTTGTTTTCAAATAAAACTAAACAGTAGCGAGTAATTTAATTTTTGGCAAAAATAACAATTTCAAATGTTAAGGTATCTTATTATACTTTTCAACCTGAGATCTTACAATATCATTACATTAATTAAATAACAAGGATAAACAGGTTAATCCCCCATCCATTTTTTCAAACTCCGACATATCTAATACTGTCACATTATATCTTAATTCTGATAAAATCGTTTTTGTTTTTGGAAATCCTTTAGGAATTATCAGACTATCTTCATCAATTCTTATACAATTTGATGCATATAATTCATCAGGTGAAATTTCTATTTTTTGATAAACATTAAATTCGGGTTGATTTATAACTGTAGGCCAACCAATAATAGTATTATTCCCCAAATAGGTTATTCCCGTTTTTAAATGGAGTATTCCTTCTAATTTAATTGCAAAAGTTTCATATCCGAATTTTTTGGTTATTTCAGCAAATTGTCGAATGCCCTCCGGGTTTGTTCTGTCGCTTATCCCAACATAAAATTTCTTTTCAATTTTTAACACATCACCACCTTCCAGCGTTCCTGGCTGGTCGATGAAATATAGATCTTTAATGGTATTTAATATTTTGTTGATGGTTTTTATTTCTTCTTTCCTGCTAATAGCACCCGGGTTTGAAATTATTACAGCTTCCGGAAAAACAATGGCAGTATCTTCTACAAAACAACCATCCGGAAAATGAATATCACTCTCCAGATTTTTAACCACAATGCCTGCTGCTTCTAATGTTTTAACATATTCTGCATGTTGTGCCATTGCTTTAAAAAAATCAGGGATTCCTAGGTTTGCGGTGGTAATGCCCTGATTGAAATTAATGCCGGGTTTACGGGTGATTGCATTTTTGTAAAACATGTTTAAAATTAATGGATATTTATATTTTAGTGTATAAATTAATAAAAAAAACCTTGCTGAAATTTCAACAAGGTTTTTAAAGAAATAATATAAAATTATTTTATTGCTGCTTTAAATTTCTCGCTAACAACGTTCCAGTTAATAACATTATAAAAGGCAGCTATATAATCAGGTCTGCGATTTTGATAATTTAAATAGTAAGCGTGTTCCCAAACATCCATTCCCAGAATTGGAGTACCCTTTACTTCTGCAACATCCATTAATGCATTGTCTTGATTGGGAGTTGAATTAACAATTAATTTATTATCAGCTCCAACAATCAACCATGCCCATCCTGAACCAAAACGGGTTGTTGCTGCAGCTGAAAAACTTTCTTTGAATTTATCCCATCCGCCTAATTGTGTATCAATTGCATCCATTAGATCACCGGTTGGTTTTCCACCAGCATTAGGGGCCATAATTTCCCAAAATAAATTGTGGTTGTAAAATCCACCTCCATTATTTCTTACCGCCGGAGAAATTTTTGATACGTTTGAAAGAATTTCTTCAATAGTTTTATTTTCCCATTCAGTTCCTGCAATTGCATTGTTTAAATTGTTTGTATAAGCAGCATGATGTTTATCATGATGAATTTCCATTGTTTTTGCATCAATATGCGGCTCCAATGCATCGTTTGAATAAGGGAGCGGTTGTAGTTGAAATGTCATAGTTTTTTGCGTTTATTTATTAGATAATATATTTTATTATATGTTTTATGGTTTGCAAAGTTACTGTGCAACCGGTAAACCATGAAACTGGGTAATTTAACCCCTGAAAATTGAATCGAGTTCATTTGAATGGAATTAATTGAGGAAGTGATAGTCGCAGTGGTATGTGCTGTGGGCAGTGGGCAGTTTGTCAAATTGGAGCTATTCCCTCTGTAGTAAGCTCCTTAAATCACTTAAAAAAGTCGCAGTCACAAGTGCAATCGCAGTTTTTGAAAAATGTTCGATTTGTAGAGACGCAATGCATTGCGTCTCTACAAATCGAACATTTTTCAACCCAGAACCTAGAACCAGTCGCAGTTGATAGTGGCAGATTGTCAACCCAGAGCGCAGAACAATATTACCGTTTCCCTTTAAAAAAATTCACGAGCAATTCCTTTGCCCTGTCGGCTTCAATTCCGTTGCTGATATCAGTTTTTGGGTGCAAAAGTTGGCCATATCGCGAATATCCCATTTTTGGATCAGAGGCAGCATAAACTATTCTTCCTATTTGCGCCCAATGACAGGCAGCAGCGCACATGGCACAAGGCTCGAGGGTTACATACAAGGTGCAATCCACCAGATATTTAGCTCCAAAATGATTACAAGCGGCAGTGATGGCCTGCATTTCTGCATGTGCCGTTGGATCTTTGAGTCGCTCGACCAAATTATGGGCCTTTGCTATGATCTGATTGTTGGAAACGATTATAGCGCCAATCGGCACCTCATCTTCCCTTAATGCTTTATCGGCAAGTTTCAGTGCCTCTTGCATAAAATATGCATCCGGATCCGTTATTATTCCCATTAGGGCAAAGGTAATAGGAAAAGAAAAGTTTGGAAAATGGAATTAATACTGCCTAAAATTTAAATTTTTGTTCATTTTTGCCCAAAATGTGACATGAAACTCACTTTGTATCAGGCTTTTGTAACATTTGAGTGATTTCCTTCATTTACTCTTAAAATTACCTTAATTCATTCAAAAAGGTATTTAACTCATCGTTTTTGATTTAACTTTGGCCGTTCATGAAAAAAATCATTTTTATTGCATTTTTATTGGGCTTAGTTGAGCTGGCAAATGCCCAATCCACTATTTCGCTACAACAGGCTATAGATATTGCAACAGAGAACAATCTGCAATTAAAACAAGGTGCTGCAGGTGTGCAGTATACAGAAAGAGCATCTGAACAAAGCCGTTTATTATTATTGCCAAATCTGAATCTTGGAACTTCCTATTTTTCCAATTATGGGTACACTATTGATCCGGTAACAAATATTCCTACTGCAAATAATTTTCAAACTAATGGGTATCAGTTAAGCTCACAGATGAATTTATTTAGTGGTGGAAGTATAAATAATACGATCAAAAAAAGTAAAACAGATCTTCAGGTTTCTACAATGAATTATAAAGAACTTGTAGAAAATACACAATTTCAGGTGATCAGTGACTATTTGAGTGTAATGTTTGCAGAAGAACAGGTGAAAATAGCAACTCAAAAAATTAATACTACTGAATTACAACTATCTAATTCACAAAAGCTTGTTAACGCCGGAAGCATCCCCGAAGGAAATTTATTGACTATAAACGCACAATTGGCGCAAGACAAATTAACTTCTATACAAGCTGCAAATGTTTTGGACAGAGCTTATCTTGATCTTAAACTCTTATTACAAATGAAACCGGATGATCAAATCAGAATTGTTTTTCCGGATGTTACAAAATTGGAAAATCTTTTAAGTGCTCCGGTTCCAAATGCCAACAATGTTGCAGATTATGCAATTGCAAACAAAGCAAGTATAAAAAAATATGAATATCAATTAATGAGTGATGAACTCTCCAGAAAAATTGCAGCTGCAGGTGCAATGCCTGTGTTGAGTTTAATTGGACAGGTATCCACTAATTATTCCAATGCAATTTATCCTCCCTTTGTTACGGAGTCGGATCCCTATGGCGTTCAGATAGATAATAACCTGAGTGAGGTTGTGGGATTGTCGTTACAGATTCCGATTTTTAACAACGGCCAAGTTCTGCTAAATAAACAAAATGCAGAACTTACTATTATAAATACGCAGCTTAACCAGCAAATTGCAATTAATACTTTACGACAGAGTGTAACACAAGCAGTAAATGATATGAAGGCAGCAATTGCTTCTTATGATGCGGCATTAAAAAATTATGAAGCATCAAAAAGCGCTTTCGATTTTGCAGAAAAGAAATTTAATATGGGAACTGCATCATCATTCGATTACACAAATTCGATAAATGTTATGGCACAGGCTGAATCGAGTTTGGTACAGGCAAAATACGATCTGATATTCAAAGCGAAAATTATTGATTATTATTTAGATAAACCCTTGGATTTTTAAAATTATAATTATGCGTTTAGTTAAAATTTTTGGAGGCATTATAGCTCTGTTAGTAGTAATTTATTTTGTCGGAAACAGCCAAGGTTGGTTTGGCGGTGGGAAAGGCGTAGTGGTTAATACCGACACTGTGCAAAAACGGGATATTATAGAAACAGTAACTGCAAGCGGAAAAATTTATCCTGTAACACAAGTTGCAATTTCAGCTGAAATTTCAGGGGAGATTGTTGACCTTGCGGTGAAGGAGGGTGATAAAGTGAAGGAAGGTGATCTTTTAATGCGCATTAATCCTGATTTATATGAAACACAAGTGGAGCAAGCGCAGGCAGGACTTAATAATACTAAAGCACAATTGTCAAGTGCAAGAGCGCGTGTTTTACAAAGTAAATTGCAATTTGATAATGCAAAAATTGCTTTCGATAGAAGTACACAATTGTTAAAAGATAAAGTAATATCTCAAATGGAGTACGAACAGGCGCAACTCAGTTTCGAAACTTCAAAAGCTGAATATGGTATTGCACAGGAAAGTGTTACTGCTATGGAATACACTGTAAAAAGTTCGGAGTCGATGTTAAAAGAGATGCGAAATAATTTTAAACGCACTTCTATTTATGCGCCTGCAAACGGAACTGTGGTTGGTTTAAATAAAAAGAAAGGAGAGAAGGTTTTGGGAACCATTCAAATGACCGGCGACCAGTTAATGAGTATTGCTGATCTTACTCAAATGGAAATTCAGGTAGATGTAAGTGAGAATGATGTATTGCGAATTAATGTTGGTGATACCGCAGAAATTGAAGTGGATGCATACATGAACAGAAAATTTAAAGGTGTCGTTTTCCAAATTGCAAACTCTGCAGGAAGTAATAGTCTTTTATCCGTAGCATCGGAACAAGCGACCAATTTTAAGGTTAAAATTTATTTGCTTCCGGAATCTTACAACGATCTGATTATAGAAGGAAGCAATAAATATCCTTTTTATCCCGGAATGAGTGCAACAGTTGAAATTAAAACGAATGTTGCAAAAAGCATTTTAACAATTCCAATACAGGCGGTAACAACAAGTGAGGATTCTTCGAGCAATTCCGGTGATAAAAAAATTAATGAGATCGTTTACATGCTCGATGGGGATAAGGTGAAAGAAGTAATTATTGTTACCGGATTGCAGGATGATAATTATATTGAAGTTAAATCGGGATTAAACGATGGGCAAACCATAGTTAGCGGACCTTATAATACAATTACGAATATATTAAAAAATGATGATGTTGTTAAGGTGGAAGAGAAAGAAAAGGAGGACGATAAAAAATGAGATTTCTGAGTTTTGTAACATTTTTTTTTATGATTTCCGGTATTTCTGCTCAGGCGCTAAAAAAAATTACTATAGATAATGAATTTACTCGAACGCGGGAGGAAATTAGTGTTCTCGCTTCTGATAAGGAAACCAGAGAGGGAACTTACAGATTATTTGAATACGATAAATTAAAAATTGAAGGAAATTATTTGGGCGGATTAAAGGAAGGAAACTGGAAAGAATTTAACTACAGCGGCAAAATAGTTGTTGCAGAATATAATTATCTCAACGATACACTCCAAGGTAGTTATATCGAATATTTTTCAAATGGAAATCTCAAACAATCGCTTACCTATCAAAATGGTTTAAAAAATGGCCCTTTTTTATTGTATGAAAATAAAAAGGATATTTTTGAACAAGGCAACTACGAAAATGATCAACCAACAGGCATTTGGGAATTTAATACTAATGGTAAATTAATACATAAATATGATTTTGATACCAATAAATTTTTGGTAAACAACGACACAGCCGGCAACAAAAATGTAATTATTTATGATGATCTCAAAAATCCAATGGATACGGTAGATGTCATGCCCTATTTGTTAGGTGGAATCCAGCACTTTTATTATTTTTTAGGACAAGAAATTGAATATCCCCGCATGGCGCGTGATAATGGAATAGATGGAACAGTTTATGTTGAACTGATTATAGATGAATTGGGAAATATTGAATCCGCAAAAATAAAAAGAGGAATTGGTGGCGGATGTGATGAAGAATCTATTCGTGTTTTACTACTTACATCCGGTAAATGGATTCCAGCATATGATGAGGGCAAACCGGTAAAAATGAAGATAACACAGCCGATTAAATATTCAATTTCAGAATAGGCCTGATATTTCAATTGTCATCTCCATATCATAATTTCAATTTACGTATAACTCCATATGTAAATCTCCGTTTAAAACATCATAACACTTATTTCATTACCCAAAATATTTAGTTATGGCACAAATGGTAACCGGCAACTCTGCCCAAAAAAGAAAAGCTCCTTTTGTTGATCTTACCCCAATGGTGGATCTTGCATTTTTATTAATTGCATTTTTTATGCTTACTACAACATTGTTGGAAAACAATGCTGTGGTATTGAATATGCCAATAGACACGGATGATCCTGCAACAATTAACCGCGACAGGTTAGTGACACTGCTTATTGGTGGTAATAACAATATTTATTATTACCATGGTGATGAAATGGAAAAATTAGAGAAAACGAATTTTAATAATGCTGGACTTCGTGATTTATTATATAAAAATAATAAAAGAGTAAACGCACTTTTTGGAAAAGAAAAAGGTCTGGTTTGTATCATCAAATTGTCAGAGGATGCCAATTATCAAAATATGGTGGATGCGCTTGATGAAATGGTGATATGTGATGTTGCCACTTATGCCATTCAGGATATTACTACAGACGAAATAATAGCCTTAAACGAAAAAAAATAATAGCAGTCGCTTATGGAATATACTTTACTATTTCATCTTAATCTAAAATTAAAACTTAACTGCTATGAAAAATCCAAACTTCTATCTCGAATCAACAATCGATGATATTGTTTTCGAGGATCGCAACCAGGCTTATGGTGCTTACCAATTACGCAAAGATTCGTCCCGGTATCTAAGAATTTCCCTATTTATAGGATTGTTTTTAGCCTCTGTCGTTTCTGCATTCAGCTTATCTAAAAAGCAACCTGAATTAATCAAAAAAGATATTGTGGTGAATCCAGATATTATTAATTTCGAGCCTAAATTGCCGAAAATAGAAGAAATTTTACCGCCACCACCACAGGAACAAATAATTCAGCAGGCAACAATTGCATTTAATGAAATGGTAGCAACTGCTGATCCCGAAGTTATTATTGATGATGTTCCAACAATTGATGATCTGCAAAACAGAGTTATTAGTAATGTAACAGTAGATAATCCTGTTATTGGTGAAAACCCGATCATTAATAATGTAATAACAGAGCCTGTAGTCAAAAAGGAAGATTATATTCTTTTTCCGTCACAAATGCCCGAATATATTGGTGGAACAATGGCAATGATGAAATGGTTAGGAGAAAATATTGAATATCCGCGGCATGCGCGGGATAATGGGATTGAAGGTATTGTTTATGTAAGTTTCATTATTAATACCGACGGATCTATTTCAGATGCAACAGCTGTGCGGGGAATAGGTTATGGTTGCGATGAAGAAGCAGTGCGTGCAATTATGAATATGAAAAAATGGATCCCCGGAAAACAAAACGCCAATCCGGTTCGCGTTAAAACTACCATCCCTATAAAATTTGAATTAGAAAATTAAAATTATTTTGTTTTACGAGTAGGTTTCGCCCTGTAGCAGAACTCCTTCGGAGTTCGCTGCGGGGCTTTTTTAAAGGGTAAATAAATATATTGGATGTAGCTAATTTAGTTCTAAAAAAAGCAATTAGCAGAAATCAGGATTCGAAATTTATGCAGCTCCTTCATTTTCAACACCAATTGGTTCTATAATTGACTCTTTAGGGCTAAGCATTAGTATCGAATAAAGAACCCATCAGTGGCCCCGGCAGGCATTAATTGGAACTAAACACCGAACCCAGAACCAGTATCAGTGTGCAGTCAAAAGTGGGCAGTGGGCAGTATACAGTCCAAGTCGTGGTAACGAAAATTGTTCTAAATTGTAGAGACGCAATGCATTGCGTCTCTACAATTTAGAACAATTTTCAATCCAGAACTTAGAACCAGTGGCATTTGACAGTGGCAGTATGCATATTGCCAATCCAGAACTTAGAACCAATGGCAGTGAGCAGTGGCAGTGAGCAGTGGCAGTAGGCAGATTGTCAACCTAGAACTCAGAACCCAGAACTTTTCAATCAACATGAATCCCCAATTTTCTGCAAGCTGTTTCACTTGCTTTTTGTTCGGCTCTTTTTTTACTGTAGTCGGTGTCTTCTGCAATGAGTTCCGCATCGAGCATCAAACCCATTTTATACATGCGTTTCCCTTTTAATTCATGTTCTTCGAGAAGATCGAAGCGCACTTCGTGGCCATTTTTTTGCGACCACTCTATTATTTTGCTCTTAAAATTGTAAACTATACTTTCAAGTTCCTCTATTTCGTAATGCGGAACAAGAATTTTATGCATAAAAAAAATGCTGGCGTCATTGTATCCTGAATCAATATAAATTGCTCCAACCAAAGCCTCTAAAGCATTTCCCAGCACATTACTTTTAGTAAGGTCTGTTCCGCCACGCCTAATTTGCATCATTTCTCCCAAACCAATTTTAAGTGCTACACGGTTAAGCTGGTCGCGACTGACAATTTTGCTGCGCATTTCGGTTAAAAAACCTTCACTTCTGTAAGGATATTTTTTAAAAAGATAATCGGCAATCACAAGATCTATCACTGCATCACCTAATAATTCGAGTCGCTCGTTGTTGGTGTGAACGGTATTATGAACAGAACTATGCTGAAATGCGAGTTTGAAAACATTAAAATTTACAGGAGCGCTTCCGGTAATACTTTTCAGCTTTCGGCAAAAGATCTTTTCCGATCCGAAATAACAATTATAAATTTTTTGAATTGTTCTTACCAAGCAGTTAGTCACTCAACTTTTTAAAAATAACGGAAGCGTTATGTCCACCGAAACCAAATGTATTACTTAAAACTGCATTCAATTCGCGGTTTTGGGCTTTATTAAAAGTTAAGTTGAGTCTCGTATCAAAAACCGGATCGTCGGTAAAATGGTTGATGGTGGGTGGGATTATTCCGCTGTTGAGAGCCATAACACTGGCAATTGCCTCTATAGCACCTGCGGCACCAAGAAGGTGGCCGGTCATCGACTTTGTGGAGCTAATATTAATAGTGTAGGCATTTTCCTTAAAAATTGCCTGAATTGCCTTTATCTCCTGTGGGTCACCAATTGGAGTAGAAGTTCCGTGAACATTTATATAATCTATATCAGCAATTGTCATTCCTGAATCACGGAGTGCGTCAGTCATAACTAATTGCGCACCTAATCCATCGGGATGTGGTGCAGTCATGTGATAGGCATCGGCACTCATTCCGCCACCCATATATTCGGCATAAATTTTTGCACCGCGATTAATGGCATGTTCGTATTCCTCTAAAATAAGCGCACCTGCTCCTTCCCCTAAAACAAAACCATCGCGATCAAGGTCAAAAGGGCGGGAAGCTGTTTGAGGAGATTCATTTCTCTCGCTAAGTGCTTTCATGGCGTTAAATCCGCCAACTCCAGCGGCAGTAACTGCTGCTTCACTTCCTCCCGAAACAATCACATCTGCTCTACCCATGCGAATGCAATCGGCAGCAATTATGATGGAATGCGTGGAAGATGCACATGCGGAAACCGTTGCAAAGTTCACCCCTCTGAAACCATAACGGATAGAGATCATGCCGGCTGCAATATCGCTGATCATCTTAGGAATGAAAAACGGATTGAAACGCGGAGTACCATCGCCTTTGGCAAAATAGGAAACCTCTTCTTCAAAGGTTTTTAACCCGCCAATACCACTGGCCCAAATAACTCCAACACGATCGAGATTGACATTATGCGCGCCTACTCCTGAATCTTTTACAGCTTCCTCAACGGCAGCCATAGCATAATGCAGAAACGGATCCATCCGTCGAACCTCTTTTTTATCAATTACGGTTGTAGGATCAAAGTTTTTAACCTCACAGGCAAAACGGGTTTTGAAGTTGGTAGCGTCAAAACGGGTAATAAAATCAGCGCCGCTCTTGCCAGCTACCAACCCCTCCCAGTACTCGCGTACAGAGTTGCCCAGCGGAGTTAATGCCCCAAGCCCAGTTACTACAACTCTTTTAAATGCCATGTGATGGAATAAAATTACTTTACGTGTTCTTCCAGGTAAGCAATGGCGTCACCTACTGTGGTAATGCCTTCAGCCTGTTCATCAGGGATCGAGATGTTGAATTCTTTTTCAAATTCCATGATCAACTCTACGGTGTCTAATGAATCAGCGCCTAAATCATTGGTAAAGCTGGCTTCAGGAACAACTTCGGTTTCATCTACACCAAGCTTATCAATAATGATCTTTTTTACTTTTTCTGCAATTTCTGACATTGTTTTAGGTTTTAATGGTCCTCCCTGCTATTAGGAGGAAACTGTTTAGTAATAAAGTGCAAAGATAAAGGAATGTGTGTGGATTGTGCAAGTGTGAGGAGATATTATCACAGCTTGTTACCTTTGAGCCTATATTTCAGGCATTGTGGCGAAACGAAAATTGAAAATAAATCCCGATTTTGACTTCCTGTTGATCGGCATCGTAACTGCCCTGCAGGACTACCGCTTAGCATGGTTCATTAACAATACGCTACACAAATCACTTGCTAAAAAGGACGATATTCAGTTGACGGACCCGCTCAATAAAAAACAAATGAATTTTGCCAGATTTGATTTTGATGAGGCAATTACACGCTCTGTTTTTCATTTATTGCAAAATAAACACGCAAACGAATGCCTTTTACCCGAATATAAGGAGCTCGATTTTGTATTCATTATTAAAGGGGACTATTATAAAACCAGAAAAAATGAGATTTTAAAAAAACTAAAAGGACTCGAAAACGTTCAGACAGCAGTTATTTTGAACGTGGAATTAGTAAAATCAAAGAATAATTTACTTATAGAATTATAAGAAGTTTTGGCGAGATACCTTTGTAATGTATAAAATGAATAGTTAAACACCCGATTCTGTAAATAAAATTTCAGGTTAAATTAATAAGAACATCAAAAATTAAGATGAAATTAAACAAGAACAAAACAAAAATAATTGCAACGCTTGGTCCTGTGAGCAGTAATTACGAGATGATAACAAAATTGATAAGAGCAGGTGTTGATGTATTCCGCTTAAATTTTTCGCATGGAACGCACGAACAACACAAAGATACAATAGCACTTATAAAACGAGCCAATGTTGAATTCAATACACATGTAAGTATAGTAGCCGACCTTCAGGGACCAAAGATCAGGTTGGGCGAAGTGCTTCCGCAAACTGTATTAATGGAAGGAGAGCATTTCGAATTTACAACAAAAGAAATGATAGGGGATAATAAAAAGGCTTATATTACCTACAAAAATTTCCCCAAAGATGTGCAAAAAGGAGAAACAATTCTGATTGATGACGGGAAAATAGAACTCAAAGTAATAGAAACAAATAATAAGGATACTGTTAAAACCAAAGTAATTTTCGGAGGCCCCATTTCGTCTAAAAAAGGTGTGAATTTGCCAGACACCAAGGTTTCTATCCCTTCTTTAACAGAAAAGGATCATACAGATCTGATATTTGCTTTAGACCATGGCGCAAATTGGATAGCACTTTCTTTTGTGCGAAAAGCAGAAGATATTATTCATTTAAAAAATATTATTCAACATCATGGGCATCATGCCCGTGTGATTGCAAAAATTGAAAAACCGGAGGCTTTAAAAAATATTGATGAAATAATTGATCATACAGATGCAATAATGGTTGCACGCGGGGACCTGGGAGTTGAAATGCCGGTCGAAAATGTTCCCTTCACACAAAAGGAACTTTGTAGAAAGTGTTTGTTGAAAACAACACCTGTAATAATTGCCACTCAAATGATGGAGAGTATGATCGAAAGTCCACATCCTACACGCGCAGAGGTTACCGATGTTGCAAATGCTGTTTTAGATGGTGCAGATGCTGTAATGTTAAGTGCGGAAACTGCTACCGGCAAATATCCGGAACTGGTGATTAAAACCATGGTGCGCATTCTCGAAAAAGCAGAAAAGGAAGAAATTGTTTTTAACAGACGACATGCACCTGATAAAAACTCGAAAACATATTTAAGTGATGCCATTTGTTTTAATGCGTGTAATATTGCCGGGGAGGTTCATGCAAAAGCCATCATGGGTATGACAAAAACCGGATATACCGCATTTATGGTTGCCAGCTGCAGACCAAAAGCAAAAATTTATATTTTTACAAATAACCCGGAAGTAGTAAATATTTTAAATTTATTGTGGGGTGTGGAAGCATTTTATTACGACGGTATGAAAGGAACAAATAATACTTTCAGAGAAGTGCAACAACATTTAAAACAGAATGGTTTGTTAGAGGAAGGAGATATAGTAATTAATTTAGGTACCATGCCTGTAAAAGAAATGGCGAGAACAAATACCTTAAAAATAAGTGTTGTTCAATAATCAGTAATTATCTAATTTATTAAATTAATTTTTATGTGGGTAGAAAAAAATAATCAATTAAAAAAATCGTTTGTGTTTGCAGATTTTTCGGAAGCATTTGCATTTATGACTAGAGTGGCAATTCTTGCTGAAAAACAAAATCATCATCCAAGTTGGAGCAATGTTTACAACAAAGTTGATATAACACTTTCTACCCATGATGCGGGTGATATTGTTACCGCTAAGGATAAGAAATTGGCAAAGGCAATAGACAAACTTATTGAAAAACATAGTAAATAATACTATTGAAATTAATTTTTAAATTCAAATAATTAATTTTATTAGTAGTTATTAATTATTGATTCAGATTAATTTAACCGGATGCAATACTCTGAAGAACTTCAAAAGAAAATTGCTGCACTAAGTGATCTCTTGTTAATACAAGCAGACAAATTAGATATTGAACACGATGTTGCCCGTGATCGCATCGACGAACTAAAACAAGTAATCCATTTTCACGATTGGAAATATTATGTGGATGCAAAGGCTTTGATAAGCGATTTTAATTACGATAAACTATTCAAATATTTAAAAAATCTTGAGAACCTTTATCCTCATCTTCTTACGCCGGATTCTCCAACACAGCGGGTTGCAAGAACTTTAACCAGCGACTTTCCCTCCGTTGAACATTCTGTTCCGATGTTGTCGCTGGAAAATAGTTATGATGAAAACGATCTTAACGAATTTGATAAACGGGTTAAAGAACTAACTGGGAAAAATCAAATAGAATATTGTATAGAACCTAAGTTTGATGGTTCCTCTATTGCTCTCATTTTTGAAAATGATCTCCTTGTACGCGCGGCAACCAGAGGAGATGGAATTAGCGGAGATGAGATTACCACTAATGCAAAACGCATGAAATCCATCCCACTTTCCGCAAAGTTTTCTGCCTATGGAATTAATAAAGTGGAATTAAGAGGAGAAGTAGTGATCAATAAAAATACCTTTGCAAAAATTAATCAAAAAAGAGAAGAAGACGGCCTTCAAATTTTACAAAACCCACGTAATTCTGCTGCCGGAGCATTGCGTGTGAAAGATTCTGATGAAATTGTAAAAAGAGGTTTGGAAGCATTTATTTATCACATGGCTTATGCTGTGGATGAACAAAATAATCAGTTGCTGGGAAAGAAACTAATTAATCACTATAACAATATTGAATTATTGGGGCAACTCGGATTTAAGATCTCCAAAAAAGAAAAGAAAATATGTAATTCTGTTGGCGAATTATTAGCTTTTATTGCAGAATGGGAAAATAAACGCGACGGTTATGAGTATGAGATAGATGGTATGGTAATTAAAGTGAACGACATTGCATTGCAGCAACAATGTGGCAGTACTTCCCATCATCCCCGCTGGGCAATTGCATTTAAATTTAAAGCACGGGAAAAAGAGACCAAATTATTAAGTGTTGATTATCAGGTTGGGCGCACAGGTGCAATAACGCCTGTAGCTAAAGTAGAGCCTGTTTTTATTGGTGGTGTAACAGTTTCTTCTATTTCGCTGCATAATGAAGATTATATAAGTGAAAAAGATATACGAATTTCTGACACAGTTGTTGTTCAAAGGGCAGGTGATGTAATTCCATATATCGACCGTGTAGTTTTGGGAAAGAGAAAATCGGATGCTGTAGAATTTAAATTTAGAAATAATTGCCCCGTTTGTAAGAAGGAGATTTATAAGCCCGAAGGGGAGGCTATTTATAGATGTACAAATGTTGAATGTCCTGCTCAGGTAGAGGAAAGGTTAATTCATTTTGTAAGTAAGGAGGCAATGGATATAGATGGATTTGGCCGCGAATCAGTAAGTGAATTGTATAAACTGAATTTGTTAAAAATCATTCCGGAGGTTTATCATCTTGACTATACTCAAATATTAAAGCTGGAGGGTTGGAAAGAAAAAAGTGTTAATAATTTAAAGGAAGGCATTGAAAATAGTAAAACACAACCATTATGGCGATTGATAAATGGTTTGGGAATCAGGCATATAGGAACACAAACAGCTAAGGATCTCGTTAAAACCCTCTCGAACCTGAAAGAACTTTTTAATTGCACACAAGAACAATTAACAGAAATAGAAGGAATTGGACCCAAGGTAGCATCTAGTATTACGCAATTCTTTCATAATGAGGGGAATAGGCATATGATTTTAGCTCTGGAATCTGCTGGTTTGAATCTCGAGAATGTAAAAACTGTTGCAGAATCAGGAAAACTCGAAAATAAAACCTTTTTATTCACCGGATCGCTCACCAAATTTACCAGGGATGAAGCAAAAGAAATGGTAGAAAATAACGGCGGGAAACTCATTGGCAGTGTCTCAAAGAACCTGAATTATCTGGTTGTAGGTGAAAATGCCGGTTCAAAACTGGACAAAGCAAAGGCCATATCAAGCATTGAGGTGATTGATGAAGAGGCGTTTTTGAGGATGATTGGTTGAAAGGGGGTTCATGGTTCTGAGTTTACAATCTGCCAACTGCCACTGCCACTACCAACTGCCACTACCAACTGCAACTGGTTCTGGGTTCTAACCTGAATGTTATACTTCTGACTAATTGAGGAGTGGTGAATGCTGAATAAGTCTAAGTCCGAGTAACTAAAACTTTACTTCAATCGAAAATGCAACTCTGCAGGAGGGTGAAATGGTTCTCCATAAAGATGTATCATAAGTTTATTTCGGCTGTTCCTTTGCGCCTTTGCGTGAAACATTTTTTTTCACACAAGTGCACGAAGAGCCTAACAAGAAAAAAGACGATTTTCTTCACAGTTGCCGAAGGAACTCTTCGGCAGGGTGAAATGGTTCTCCATAAAGATGTATCATAAGTTTATTTCGGCTGTTCCTTTGCGCCTTTGCGACTTTGCGTGAAACATTTTTTTTCGCACAACTGCGCGGAGATCCTAATAAGAAAAAAGACGAATTGCTTCACAGTTGCCGAAGGAACTCTTCGGCAGGGTGAAATGGTTCTCCATAAAGATGTATCATAAGTTTATTTCGGCTGTTCCTTTGCGCCTTTGCGCCTTTGCGTGAAACATTTTTTTTCACACAAGTGCACGAAGAGCCTAACAAGAAAAAAGACGAATTGCTTCACAGTTGCCGAAGGAATTGTGCAGCAGGGTGAAATTGGTGGCCGGAAAGGCAGAAAGACGAGAAGATTTCGGTGAGTTTTTTTTGAATGCTTCTCCTAAACAATAAATATTTTTGCTTCCCTTGTAATTATTTTTTTCTTCCCGCATTCTTCCCGTCTTACCGTCTTCCCGGCAATCCCTCCATATTATACTTTTTGAGCTCCTTCAACCTTAAAAACCCTTTCCCCCCTTTCAAATCTTCTTAACACTTGGTTTTATCAACAACCTGCCGTATATTTGCACTCCAAATAAAAATCAAGAGATACAATGGCACATCATAAAGCGGCTAAAAAATCAATTCGCCAGGCTGAAAAACGCAATGAGAAGAATCGTTATTTCGGTAAAACTACGCGTAATGCGATCAAAAAATTCAGAAATGCAGCTGACAAGACTGAGGCAGACAAATTGCTTCCGGATGTAATTTCCATGATAGACAAATTGGCTAAAAGAAACGTAATACATAAAAATAAGGCTGCAAATTTAAAATCAGCACTTATGAAGAAACCTGTTGAAGCTGCGGCTTAACAAGAATTTCCAATATATTTCAGCCTGACAGGTTTCACTTGTCAGGCTTTTTTTTTGCCGTGTGAAGTTTTGAAATCGAGTGATATTGGTTTATCCTTTATTTTTGGCGTTATGATTTATCCCGAAAATAAAAATGTAACTATTCCCCAGCTTGCCGAAGAAGACAGGCCCAGGGAAAAACTCTTGCTGAAAGGCAGACAAAGTTTATCAAATGCAGAATTGATCGCAATTTTGATCGGCAGCGGAAACAGTAAGGAGACCGCTGTTGAATTGGGAAGGCGAATTTTACTGCAATATAATAACGATCTTAATGAACTCGGTAAATTAGCAGTGGAAGACCTCAAAAAATTTAGAGGAATCGGAACAGCTAAAGCGCTTTGCATTATTGCAGCCATGGAGTTAGGAAGGCGAAGGCAGTTATCTGAAGCAGAAAAAAAATCGCAGATCAAAAGCAGCCGGGATATTTATGAATTGATATATCCGCTTATTTCCGATCTGCATCATGAAGAATTTTGGGTCTTGTATTTAAATAAGGCAAATAAAATAATTGAAAGAGAAAAAATTAGCAGCGGTGGATTATCCGGAACTGTTGTGGATGTGAAGATCATTTTGCGAAATGCATTACAAAAATTATCGTCAGGAATCATTTTTGTTCATAATCACCCGTCAGGAAATTTGCAACCAAGCGACGCAGATATTTCTATCACCAAAAAATTGAAAGAAGCTGCAAAATTATTGGAGATAACTGTTTTAGATCATTTGATAATTGGCGATAAAAATTATTATAGTTTTGCGGATAATGGCATTATCTAAATAATATTCATGGACGCAGAACATAAAAAGGCATATTTGTTATATCATATATGTGTATTTCTCTGGGGATTTACTGCCGTTCTTGGTAAATTAATCCTGCTGGAAGAAACTTTATTGGTTTGGTATAGAATGGGAATTACCGTTGCGATTTTATTGGCGATTCCCGCTTTGTGGAAAGGTTTCAAAGGATTGAATTTAAAAACTGTGATGCAATTAGCTGGCGTGGGAGTGCTGGTCACCATTCATTGGATAACCTTTTATGGTTCAATTAAAGCGGCAAATATTTCAGTTGCTTTAACCTGTTTGGCAACGAGTTCCTTTATGGTTTCTATTTTGGAACCGATACTATTTCGAAAGAAATTTATATGGTATGAATTGTTACTCGCAATAATTGTAATTCCGGCTATTTATCTGGTTTTTAAATTTTCAGGAGATTATACAGAAGGTATAATTCTGGGTTTGATTTCCGCTTTGTTCGCTACGATTTTTTCATTATTTAATAAAAAAATGATCACCAAGGCAGCACCTTTAAATATTGCTTTTGTAGAAATTGGTATAGGATTTTTATTGATGTGTATTTTAATGCCATTTTATATATATTCACATCCTGAACTTATATTGAAACCTTCTGCCAACGACATTTTGTATTTGGTTTTATTGGCGGGATTATGCACCGTTGTTCCCTTTACGTTATCTTTATTTTGTTTAAAATATATTAGTGTTTTTACTGCTTCTATTACTTTAAACCTGGAACCCGTTTATGGTATTTTAATGGCTATCTTTTTATTCAATGAAAATGATTACCTGCAACCGGGATTTTATGTTGGCACTTTACTGATCCTGACAGTAGTTTTTATCAATCCATTTATTCAGCGCAAATTTGGCCCGGCATCCAAACCACCCCTGGTAATTGGAGAGTGATGATTATAGTGAAATGCGGAAAATAAACAATAAATTTACATGGTAATGTATGCCATTTTGGGACAGTATACATTTATTTAAATGTTATGACAGAAAGAGCGACCATAATAAAACCGAATGTTTCTATTGACTTTGAATTGTTTTTTCGAATGTCGCTTGACATTATGCTGATTGCGGAGCCTGACGGAAAAATAATTGATTTTAATCAGGCATACGAAAAAATTTCCGGTTATTCCAGGGAAGAATTATTCTTGTTGAATGGGGGTTGGGATCTTGTTTTAAAAGAGGACCTGGCAAATGCGCTGCAACAAGTGGATCGTATTCGTTCCGGCTATTTTGATATGATAAATTATGAACTTAGAATTAAAAGTAAAAGTGGTGTAGTAAAAACGATCTCCTATGATGCCGGTATTGACAAAGTAAAAAAGCTCATTTATTGTATAGGTCGTGATATTACCGAAATTAGTTTTAAACGTAAATTACTGGAACAAAATGAAATGCGTTTGCAGTTCTTTTTTGACAATGTACTCGATGGTATGGGAATTGTGTTTGAAGGGAAATTCCAATTGGTAAATAAAGCTCTTGTTAATATTTTAGGATATGAAAACGATACTGAAATAATTGGAAAGGACTATATTCATTTTATTGATCCCGCGTTTCACGAAAAAGTGGATAAAATTGTTTCCAGTAATTCAAATCAGTTGTATACCTCCCGTATTATCAGAAAAGACGGAACATTGCGAGATATAGAAGTAACCGGTAAAACAATCCAGTTTCAAAATCAGGAGTTAAGGATATTCGTTGCTCGAGATTTGGAAGAACGCAAAAAAAATCAAGATAAAATTGAAGAAAGTGAAGCCCGTTTTGAAACTATTTTCAAAAATTCTTCGCTTGGTATCATGCTGCTCGATTTTGATGGAAATTTTGTGGATGCAAATATTTCCATTTTAGATCGTTTGGGATATTCTCAAAATGAAATTAAAAAAATGAATATCCTCGATATTATTTATGAGGAAGAAAAGGATATTGCACTTGAACATTGGAAATTATTGATCAGCGGAACCGTTAATAAAATTTATATTGAAAAAAGATTTATAAAAAAAGACAATAAGACGACGTGGGTGAGAGTTACATTAAATATCATGAAAATTTCCGCTTTCGAAAATATTGTTTTTGGTTTGGTAGAAGATCTTGATTCGCAGAAAAAAAGTGAGAAGGCATTAATTGAGAGTGAAGAAAAATTCAGAGCAGTTTATGAAAGTTCATCAATGGGAATACTTATTTCAAAAAATCCCGGAGTTATTTATGATCTAAATCCTGCTTTTGCTGAAATGATGGGGTACAGTGAGCAGGAGCTGAAAGGTAAAAATCTCCTTGATATTACACACGCTTCTGATTATCAAAAAACTAAAAAATGGCTGGAAAAAATATTTACCCGGGAAATTCAAACCTACATCACCGAAAAAAAATATGTTCGAAAAGACGGCACTTCATTTTGGGCGAAGGCAGTAGTTTCTACAATGAATGATATTACCAATGAAATTGTAACAGTTGCAATTATTGAAAATATTGAAAAGAAAAAGAAAACAGAGGATGCGCTTGAACAAAAAAATAAGGAACTCACACAAATAAATCAGGAGTTAGAACACTTCGCTTATGTTGCTTCCCACGATTTACAAGAACCGTTGCGAACAATAACAAGTTTTATTCAGATATTAGATAAACGTTATATCCATAAATTGGATGAAGACGCGCAACAATTTATGGGTTTTGTGGTGGAAGGTGCAAAACGTATGCAAACACTCATACACGATCTTTTGGAATACAGTCGCATCAACAGATTTAATACAGGTTACGAAAAAATTGATCTCAACGAAATTTTTAATACCATTAACCGTGTATTAAAAGATAAAATTGAATCGCATGATGCATTGGTATTATCTGAAAATTTGCCAACCGTTTATGGAAACAGATTACAACTTACCCAGGTATTTCAAAACCTCGTCGATAATGCCATAAAATTTAAAGCCAAAAAACGAAAACCCGAAATCATTATTTCCGTTAATGATCTCGGTGATAAATGGGAATTAATATTTAAAGATAATGGAATCGGTATAAGTCAGGAATATTTCCAACGCATATTCGTCATCTTCCAACGCCTGCATACCCACGATGAATATACCGGAACCGGAATAGGTCTCGCTATCTGCAAAAAAATTATAGAACGCCACGGCGGCGAAATTTGGGTGGACTCAAAACCAGGAAAAGGAACTGCTTTTCATTTATCTATTGCTAAAAATTTGATGAGCGCGGTGAGTTAACGAAGAATTGACAATTGACAATTTGTCGAAGCGGCGTAAAATTTTCCTGCGTATAAGTGAGAGAATTAATTGAAAGAATTTTTTTTGGGAAGTTAATTTAAGTAAAACGCATATCACATTCAGTGCATCATAAAACGTGAACTGTGAATCCCTAAAATTCCTCAAAATTTGTAAATTTCAAGAAAAACTCTTAAATTTATCATCTCAAAACACCAAACCCCTGACCTTTGGCCTCACATCTGCATTTACTATGAGTAAATTATTGGGGAGGGATAAAGAGTTTATTAGAGTTACATCTAAGGATACTTTATTCTTATTACCTGATAGTGTGTTTGAGGATACTACACTGG
>Ga0163147_10001904_pt1 | contig 30769 bp, 22 predicted proteins | sample OliLakLV19MP6G1_FD_148597 | JGI IMG/M metagenome (GOLD analysis project Ga0163147, IMG submission 148597) | Freshwater microbial mat bacterial communities from Lake Vanda, McMurdo Dry Valleys, Antarctica- Oligotrophic Lake LV.19.MP6.G1 | ecosystem: Environmental > Aquatic > Freshwater > Lake >...
TCAGGGCACAAAGACAGGACGTCGCCCGGCGAATGTCGCCGGGTCTGGTCCGGAGGACAGGCCGGGGATTGCGGAGTGCGACCATGCACGTACGGACGACAAGATTCGGAACTGTCGAGATCGCGGAGGATCGCGTGATCACGTTTCCCAAGGGCATCCTTGGGTTCGGGGAGTTCAGGCGATTCTGTCTTCTGGAGCCCGCCGAGGACTCGGCGTTCTTCTGGCTGCAGTCGCTGGACGACCCCACGCTGGCCTTTGTCGTGACGGACCCTTCCTTTTTCGTGCCGGACTATTCGGTCCCGGTGCGTCAGGAGCAGATGGGCGACCTGGGGCTGGCGCATCTCGAAGATGCGCAGGTCTTTGTCATCGTCAACAAGACCGACCAGACGCTCACGGGCAACCTGCAAGGGCCTTTGGTGATCAACACCGTCACACGCGTGGGCGAGCAACTCGTCCTCGCCGAGAAGCGGTGGCAGATCCGGCACACGCTGGTGTCGGTGGGCAAACCCGCCGCGGCCTCGCGGGCGATGTCGGCCTGAGCATCGATCGGGCGTCGGCCCCGCGCAGTCATGGCGCAGGCCGGTTGGATGGAAGAAGGAAGTCGCCTGTTCACGGATGAACGGGCCCGCGCGGTCTCGCAGTTCGAGATGCGCACCAAGGAAGGAGCCGATCCATGCTGGTCCTCTCGCGTCAGCGTGATGAAACGATCATGATCGGCGACGATGTGGAAATCACCGTCGTCGACATCCGGGGGGACAAGGTCCGCCTGGGGATTAACGCACCGACGCGTATCGCCGTGCACCGCAAGGAGGTCTACGAGGCCATTCGGGCGGAGAATCAGCGTGCCGCCCAACTCACGGGATCGGACGCAGATCTGTTGCGGCGGCGGCTGAACCCCGCGGCGGGTGGGGGGGCCGGCGGGGGCATGGGCATGCCCCGCCCGCACCTGGCCACTTCGGCCCGCGTCCGCCACACCGATATCCCCTCGCTCCCCGGGCATGGCCTGGGGGACGCCAAGACCGCCTGAACCTTTGAACAACGTGGCGCCGAGCGGATGCTCGGCCCGTCCGACCGAAACCGCCAACCTGGGCTCAATCACGGAGGATTGCCATGGCGAGGATCAACTCGAACATTCCCAGTCTCATCGCACGCACCAACCTCGGGCGTGCCAACCAGGACCTTGAGGTCCGCCTCCAACGCCTGGCGACGGGTCTGAGGATCAACCGCGGCGCGGACAACCCCGCCGGGCTGATCATCTCGGAGCGGCTGCGATCGGAGGTTTCCGGCCTGAATCAGGCCGTGAACAACTCCCAGCGCGCCTCCTCGGTGATCGCCACGACGGAGGGGGCGCTCGCGGAGATCAGCGACCTGCTCAACTCCGTGCGCGGGCTGGTGGTGGAAGCCGCCAACACGGGGGCCATCTCCGTCGAGGAACGCAAGGCCAACCAACTCCAGATCGACTCGGCCATCGACACCATCACCCGGATCAGCAACAGCGCGAGTTTCGGCGGCCTGAAGCTGCTCAACGGCTCGCTGGACTATGTCCTGTCCGGCCTCGATAGCGACTCGGTGAACAAGGCGACGATCTTCGGGGCCAACTTCAACGGTCGGTCGCAGATCCAGGTCGATGTCAATGTCATTGCCTCGGCGCAGACCGCCTCGCTCTTCCTGTCGGCATCCAACATCGGCGGGACGGTCGCGGCGGGGCGGTTCGCCTCCAACTCGACCCTCGAGATCGCCGGCCCGCTGGGCGTGCAGGTGCTCGACATCCTGTCGGGACAGACGCTCACCGCGGTCGCGCAGGCCATCAACACGTTCACCGCGGCGACGGGCATATCGGCCTCCCTCCTGAACCCCGCGAACCCGGCATCGGGCATGCGGTTCTCATCGACCACGTTCGGGTCGAATGCTTTCGCATCGGTGCGCCGGCTCAACGAGCCCACCGGCGGCGGCTTCTTCCGGACCTTCGCGATCACCTCCAACGGGGCCGTCCCGGGGACTCCTTCATTCGGCGACCCCGCGTTTGTCGCGCAACTCTCCTCGGCGAACCGCGATGCGGGGCGCGATGTCAACGCGATCGTCAACGGCGCGCTCGCCAACGGCAACGGCCTGACGCTCTCGCTCCAGAACCAGACCGCGCTCTCGCTGGAACTTGAACTCGATCAGCAGTTCGCCACGGCGAACGGGTCGATCTCGACCTTCTACATCACCGGGGGCGGCGCGCTCTACCAACTCGGCGGCGTGATCAACGCCTCCCAGCAGACCAACATCGGCGTGCAGTCCATGGCGGCCTCGCGGCTGGGAGGGACGCTGCTGGACGATCAACTGCAGTTCCTCAGTTCGCTCCGTTCGGGCGGAGGGAACGACCTGAACAGCCTCGAGTTCCAGAACGCTTCCGCGATCCTCGATACCTCGATCGACGAGGTCTCGACGCTGCGGGGCAGGCTCGGTGCCTTCGAGCGGAACACGCTCGAAACCAACGTGCGGTCCCTGAGCACGGCGATCGAGAACCTGACCGCAAGCGAGTCGCGGATTCGCGATGCGGACTTCGCCGAGGAAACCAGCCGGCTGACGCGATCGCAGATCCTTTCGAGCGCGAGCACCTCGGTCCTGGGACTTGCAAACCAGCAGGCCCAGCAGGTGCTCCAACTCCTGGGCTGATCCTCACACCCCTCCCCAAGTCCCAACGATACCTGACGACCCCGCCGCCTTGAGCGACGGGGTCGTTTTCTTATCGGACCCCGGCGAGAAATTCGTAACAGACGATTCAATCCGCGCTCAACCACACCTCTTGGCCTTCCGATGCTCTCCATGCACGCCTGCTCTCAAACGAGGGCGGACGGGCAACGCGGGCCTGGTACGGATACCGGGCAGGGCAACCCGGCCTTGTTGGTCGGAAAGCCTGTGATGACCCGCCGCCCGGAAGCGGCCGGACCGAACCGCGGTCCGGCGTTCCTCGCAGCGCGAGACGCCGGTTGAATTTCATGGAGGGCACGATTCGATGAGCCGTATCAATTCCAACATTCAGTCTTTGATCGCACAGCGCGTGTTGTCCACCAACAACTTCTCGCTCGGCCAGTCCCTTGAGCGCCTGAGCACCGGTCTGCGGATCAACCGCGGCAAGGACGATCCGGCGGGCCTGATCGCATCGGAGAATCTCCGGTCAGAGAAGGCCTCGCTGAACGCAGCGATCGGCAATGCCGAGCGCGCCGACCAGGTCGCCAACATCGCAGAGGGCGGGCTCCAGGAGATCTCCTCGCTGCTCATCGACCTGCAGGGCCTCGTGACCGCTGCTGCCAACGACGGCGGCCTTTCGGTCAAGGAGAAGGAGGCCAACCAGGTCCAGATCGACTCCATCCTCCAGACGATCGACCGCATCTCTGGCGCGACTTCTTTCCAGGGCAAGAAACTGCTCAACGGTAACCTTGATTACACCACCACCGGAGTGGACGCGGGCGTCTCGGACTTCCGCGTGAACGGCGCGAAACTCGCGTTCGACAGCGATCTGGAAGTCCAGGCCGTCATCACGACCTCGGCCCAGCAGGCCGGTCTGTTCCTCTCGCTGGGCGGCCCGCTGAATCTCAACGGCGGACTGAACTCCGCGTTCACCATCGAGATCACTGGTTCGCTCGGCTCGCGTGAACTCTCGTTCACCTCCGGCACGTCGATCGACACCATCGTCACGGCGATCAACACCTTCTCCGACGTCACGGGCGTGGTCGCCAACGCCGAGGGAACCACCGCACTCAAACTCGCTTCGGACCAGTACGGGTCGAACGCCTTTGTCTCGACCAGCATCGTCCAGTCCGCGGACATCCAGGGCACGGGCATCGGCATCTTCCAGTTGGAAGGCGATGACTTCAACACCGCCGACGCCGCAACCATCACGGCGTTCAACGCGCCCACCGCGCTCAACGGCGTGCGGGACGATGGCCAGGACGTGGTCGCCACCATCAACGGCATCCAGGCCACGGCGGACGGTCGCACGGCCCGCATCAACACCGACTTCCTCGATGTTGAGATGACCTTCGACACCGCCACCGCGCAGCAGCGCGGCAACGTGGAGGCCTTCACCATCACCGGCGGCGGCGCGGACTTCCAGCTCGCCCCCAACGTCGATATCGCGGGCAAGGTCGCCCTCGGAATCGCGGATGTCTCCACCCGCAAGTTGGGCAACTCCACGCTGGGCTACCTCTCCGAACTGGGTGAGGGCAAGGGCTTCAACGTGGTCAACGGCAATCTCACCGATGCGCAGCAGATCGTCTCCGACGCGATCGACTCGATCTCCTCGATCCGCGGACGGCTCGGGGCGTTCCAGAAGAACACCGTCGGCGCCACCATCCGCAACCTCAATGTCTCTCTTGAGAACACCACGGCCGCCGAGTCCGTGATCCGCGACACCGACTTCGCGGCCGAGACGGCCAAGCTGACCCGCAGCCAGATTCTGGTCCAGGCCTCGACGAACATCCTGGCCCTGGCGAACAGCGCCCCGCAGTCGGCCCTGCAGTTGCTCGGCTAATCCCGATCCCCAAACGGGGAACTCTCGAAACCCTCCACGCCGTCCCGGATCATCTCCGGGACGGCGTTTTTTTTGACGCGAAAGGCGGCGGGGCTCGGGGGCCGATGAAGGCAGCGGAGGTGGCACGCGTGGCGATCGGAACTCTCAGGTACACGAGCACGCCCTCGCGCCTTCCGCGATGCTCGCCGCGGGCGGTCAAGGGCGCCGCACTTCCGGCCGCTCTCGCCAAAGCGTCGCGAGCGTTCCTCGTCTTTGCCCGGATCGAATGCGGCTTGGCAACCAACTCTCTGGAGGCCTACGAGCGCGACCTGAGAGACCTTCTGAGCGACCTCGCCTCACGCGGGCACACGTCCCTGGCAACCGTCAAGCCGCGCGACCTCTCCGAACATCTTGCCCGCCTCAAATCCGAGCGGAATCTGGTCGCTGTGTCGATTATCCGGCACCTCGCGACCATCCGCGTGTTCTTCCGCTGGGCCGAATCCACCGACCAGTTGCCGCGGGACGAAGACGATCAAGCGGTCAACCCCTCCGATGCGCTCGACCGCCCGACCCGATGGAAAAAACTTCCCGGCGTTCTCTCGCCGCGCCAGGTGAAGCAGTTGCTCGCCGCCCCCGCCCCCGCTGACCCACCATCAGGCGGGAAGGAACACGGCAGCGCTGCCGCGCCACCCCTGTACCTCCGGGACCGCGCGCTGCTCGAACTGATGTACGCCTGCGGCCTGCGCGCGTCGGAGGCCGCATCGCTGACCGTGCGCGACCTGCACGACACGCTGGGCGTGACGCTCGTGCGGGGCAAGGGCGGGAAGCAGCGTCTGGTCCCGATCGGCAAGCCGGCGCAGGAAGCGGTTCGCGCCTATTTGTCAGATTGCCGGCCACGACTAGCGCGGGGGGACGCACCCGACCGCCTGCTCCTCTCACGCACGGGGCGCCCCCTGGAGCGTGTGGCCATCTGGCAGATCGTCCAGCGGTGCGCGCTCACGGCGGGGCTGGCCCATGTGCATCCGCACATGCTGCGGCATTCATTCGCGACTCACCTGCTCATGGGCGGGGCGGACCTGCGGGTTGTGCAGGAACTGCTCGGCCACGCAGATGTGGGAACCACGCAGATCTACACGCACGTCGATTCGCGCCGCCTGAAGCAAGTCCACGAGAAGTTCCATCCACGAAAATAGGGTGTTGCGACCCAGCAGGGGACTAGATCAACCGCCGGAAAGCGCCGTCGACCGTGCTGCGCCCGCCGACCATCTTGCCCGCGGCGTTGACACGGGGGCCGCCGGTCTCTCGCGCGAGTGAGGAGGCGATCTCCGTGGCCTCATCGACCGCGTCCTCCGCCGGGTGACACTGGACCGGCGCATCCTCGCCCAGCGCCCGGTGCAGGGCGCCGACCGACTTGCCAACCGCATTGCGGACGCCGCGGCGGGTGATGTTGGCCATCTCGCGATCCGCCATTTCGTCGAGTTCGCTGACTGAAGTGATGATGACGCCGCGTGCCACGCCCGCGCGGAACCAGAGGCAGATCATGGCGGCGGCTCCCGATGCCAGGAGTGGCGCGACAACCCACTGCGCGAGCGTGGAGGCCGCGCCCACGCCCGTGCTCGACCACAGACCGCTGCGCTGGGTGAGCGAGTCGTAGCCCGCGAAGACGCCGGGCACGGGCAGCGATGGCAGGATGTCCCGCAGCGGAACGGAGAGCACGGCAAGAACGAGCGACCAGATCGCGGAGGTGACCACCCGCTCGACTCCGGGCACCGCTCCGCCCCCGGCAACCACAGCGCCGAGCATCGTGAGCGCTAGCAGCGCAAGGGCCGCGAGCGCACCGATGCTGCACGCCAGCGCGCTGGCGCGGGCCAGCACGGTGTCCCAGCCTGTTCGAGCGGTGTTCACTTCCGCGGCCTGGGCGCGGGCGAGCGCGTGCGTCCGAACGCCGCCCGTTGCGGCTTGCGCGGCAACGTCGGGGATTTCAACGACCGCGCCGGGGCCTTGGAGCGGGCCGGGCGCGCCAACAACCGATAACTCGGCGTTGGGGGTGGTTCGCAGTTCCACCGTCCGAATATCGGTGTAATGGACAAACCCGAAGGTGAGCGCCTGGGTGATCCCCGCGACCACGACGAGCACTGCGGCGAGTGTGATCCACCCGCGGATCTGACGGAGCGCGACACTGACATGCGGCTTGATGGACACGGCATAACCTCCGGTGCAACAAAGAGTTAGACGGATGGTTCATCGGCTTGCACGGGGCGGCGGGTATGCCTTGCAAGCCTCAGTGACGCGTTTGCCAGCGGCACGAGTGGAGTTTCTTCTCACTCGGCGGCTCTCGGACCTTCCCAACGAACAACCCCGTTGGCCTTGAAATGCCAACGCAAGGTTTCAATGATTCTTGAAAACTGAGTACCGGACCCCAGCATGAGCATTTTCACCGCCCCGCCAGAGCATCTCCACCTGAGTGCGGCCGATACCGGCCTCTTGGACGCTGTCGCGGCGGGTGCAGCAAGGCTCAGCCCGGAGCAGGGCCTCGAGTTGCTCACGCACACGCCGCTGCAAACGCTGGGGCGCTACGCGGATGCTCGGGCGCGGGCGCTGCATGGGGACTCCCTCCGCACCTACGTCATCGACCGCAACATCAACTACACGAACGTGTGTTCGGCCCGATGCACGTTCTGCGCCTTCCGGCGGGACGCGGGCGATCACGATTCGTACACGCTCGAGCCCGGGGCGATCTACGACAAAATCGCCGAACTCGTCGCGATCGGCGGGACGCAGATCCTCATGCAGGGCGGCATGAACCCCGCGCTGCCGCTCGAGTGGTACACGGATTTACTGAGCGGGATCAAGCAGCGGTTTCCGGGTGTTCACGTTCACGCGTTCAGCCCGCCGGAGTTCATCGAGTTCGTCAACTTCTTCGATCCGCCGGGCAATACCTTGGCCGCGAAGATCCGCTGGGTGATGGTCAGGCTGCGGGACGCAGGGCTGGACTCGGTCCCGGGCGGGGGCGGCGAGATTTTCTCGCACCATGTGCGGCGCAAGATCGGCCTTGGCAAGTGCGATGCGGACGCCTGGCTGACAACGATGAATGTTGCGCACTCGCTGGGCATGTTCACGAGCGCGACGATGATGTTCGGGCACATTGAGGGGCACGCCGATCGCGTTCACCACATGTGGCTGGTGCGTCAGTGGCAGGACCGCGCGCTGCGGATGTCGGATGTCGGATGTTGGATGCCGGATGTGGCAAAGGCGGGAGGTTTCACACCATCCCACAGCCCACATCCCACATCCCGCATTTCCCCCGGTCACTACAAGTCGTTCATCACCTGGCCATTCCAGCGTGAGAACACGCCGCTTGGACGGGTGCCGGACTTTGGATCGCGTGCTGAGGACTTTGCTTCGCAGGGCGATAAGGGCCCGCTGGGAGTGTTTCCCGGCGATGCGTTGGCCGTGCTGAACGGAACCCTTGCCGGGGACAACCGGCTGAGCAACGAGCAGGTACACGAGCGGGTGCCGGGGTTCGGGCGGCGTGTGCGCATGAGCGGGGCGGTGGACTATCTCCGCACGCAGGCGGTGTCGCGGCTGTTCCTGGACAACATCTACTCGATCGGCGCATCGTGGGTCACCATGGGGCCGCATGTGGGCCAGGTGGCGCTCGCCTTCGGCGCAAACGACATGGGCAGCGTGATGATGGAAGAGAATGTGGTGTCGAGCGCGGGGACGACGTACTGCCTTGACGAGCCGGTGCTGTGCCGCCTTATCCGGGATGCCGGGTTCACCCCAGCCCAGCGGAACAACACCTACGACATCATTCGCGCGCACGGCCCGACGCCTGAGTCCCCAGACCTGGCCGTCATCGATTGGTCCCGGCACCGCGCGAGGCGGATGCACCAGGAGGCCCCGCCCCACGCACGCGAACCGAAATTGGCCGCGCTGACCGTGGGACTGACGCGGTAGTTTTCATTCGGGCTGATCGACCGGCGGGAGGCGGGCGTCAAGCAGCAGACGTGCATCGGCCGCTCGTGCGCGGCGCGCCAACCAAAGGCGGCGCACGAGCCACGCGAAGAGACCGATCGCCAGAAGCCCGCAGATCACCTTGATTTCGTGCTCTTTCACCTTGTCGAACACCCGCCCCGCGGCGTGCCCGGCAAAGTACCCAAGCAGCCCGATGCTCACCGACCAGAGCGCGCCGCCGATCAGGTTGTAGACCGCGAAGCGCCGCTGTGGATACTTTGCCAGCCCCAGCACGATGGGGGTGAGCATGCGAACTCCGGGTACAAAGCGGAACGCCAGAAGAAGCCAGCGTTCGTGCGTGCTGACCCGGGCGAGAATCCACGACGCCCGCGGCTGCCAGGCGGGGTGGCGGTCCAGCAGCAAGCGGCCTTTGAGACGTCCAAGGACGTAGCACGCCTGGTCGCCGATGAACGACCCCGCGAACGCAAGCAGCAGGACGACGGGCAAGTTGAGGTACCCGCGGTGGGCGAAGAAGCCCGCGAGCAGGAGCACGCCCTGTCCTTCCAGACACGTTCCGAGGAAGACCGCGAGATAGCCGTACTGCTCGACAAACTCCTGGGCGCTCATTGGCGGGGGATCCCCGCACGCTCGGAGATACGCACCTGCAATCCGGGGTCAGCGCCATCGCCGGGCATGAAGGGATCGAGCCATTCGCTAGGTGCGAGCGTGCCGGGCGTTGTCGGGCGAAACACCACGGCCGATCGGCCCGGTGCCCAGACCACGATGCGGAAGTCCCGCCCGGAGAGCACCTGCATCATCGCTGCCCCTGTGCTGTCTGTCATTACCGAAGCGTGTTCCGGATCGGTCTGGCCGAGGAGTGATGCCGCGGAGAGAGGATGAAACCGGGAGGCGGTCTCGAACGACACCCGGGCATCGGCGAGTGGCGCACCGCTGTGACGGTCGCGCACCCATATCCAGAGCGGCGCATCGGGGCCACCCGGGGTTCGTAGCAGGCCGGATTCGGCAGTGCAGCCCCCTCCCATAACGCCGGCTAGGAGAAGCAGCAGAAGGCCTCGACGGGTTGCGTGATGGATCGCCATTGGATGCCCGCTCGCCTAAGATTCCGACCGCTTTCCCCGCCGCCCTCCGCGCGAGCCAAGGCCGGCACGGATGATCGCGGCCATGTTCCGACGCACACACGATACCCGCTCAGGACCTCGACGATGAAGGCCATTGATATTCGCCCCGGCTCTGGTGTAAAGGTGGACGGCAAACTCTGGATCATTTCCGGGTATGAGTTCCGGAACCCGGGGAATCTCCGCTCGTTCGTCAACCTCCGGTTCAAGAACGTCAAGGACGGCGGCCAGTTTGAGCGTCGCTTCCAGCCCAGCGAAGAGATGGAGATGATCGACCTGGACCGCCGGGAGATGGAGTATCTCTACTCAGACAGCCACGGCGCGACGTTCATGGACACGGAGAACTACGACCAGGTCGTCATCCCGGCCGAGGTACTCGGCGATGCGCTGAAGTATCTTCGCGCCAACGCGATGACGATCGTGCTGCTGCACGATGAGAACCCGATTACGGTTGAACTGCCCGCGTCCGTTGATCTCAAGATCATCGAGACGTCGCCCGCGATCAAGGGCGCGACCGTCACCAACCAACTCAAGGACGCCGAGTGCGAGACCGGCCTGAAGACCCGCGTTCCCGGGTTCATCGAGAACGGCGAGACGATCCGCGTCAGCACTGCGGACGGGTCGTACCAGTCGCGCGCGAAAGAGTGACCCGCTCCTCGAGGCCGCCTCTGGTGGCTCCGTTTTCCAGGTGGCTCCGCTCTCCAGAGCGGAGCGCGTTGATGGCTATGCACTGACAAAGCCGGCGATTTTGACTGCCAACTCTTCCGCCGAGCCGGCGCCAACCTCCACGGTGTGCGTAGCAAGCCGCCGGTACAGCGCATCGCGTGCATGGAAGACGCTGTCGATTTCTTCGAGCGTGCCCGCGCCAGTGAGCGACGGGCGCGACGATATGTCGGTTGCGACCAGCCGTTCCCGCAGGATCACAGGATTCGCGCGCAGGTAGATAATCGCGGTCTGTCCGCCGTCGCGCGCCTGTTCGAGCAGTCGCTCCGCGCCGGGCGCTGTGGGTGTCCCGCCCCCGAGCGCGCAAACCGTGTTTGTGCGCGCGAGCGCGCCCGGGAGCAATAAAGCCTCGGCATCGCGAAACGCCTTCTCGCCGTGCCTTTCGAGGGCCTCGCCGGCGGTCTTCGCGCCGAGCAGGAGCGCGGTCTCGTCGTCGAGATCCTTGAACGAGTGGCCAAGCAGCGTTGCTACCCGCCGGCCGAGCGTCGTCTTCCCGCTCCCGCGCAAGCCGATGAGCACGAGATTGGCGGCCGGGGCTTTCACGCGCGGGGCACCCGTTGTCAGGACTCCAGTTCCATATCCGCCCGCCGCACCGCGCGGCAGAACGCCTCGATCAGCGCCGGGTCCTTGACGCCCGGCGCTGATTCAACGCCGCTGGAGACATCGACCGCGAAGGGTTGCACCACACGGATCGCCTCCCCCACGTTCTCCGGCGTCAACCCGCCAGCGAGGATCAGCGGCTTTGCGAGCCGGTCCTTCGCCGCGACCAGCGCGGACCAGTCGAAACTCGTGCCCTGCCCGCCGATGGAGCCATCGACGAGGATCGCATCGACCTCCTCGATCTTGTTCCAGCGGTCCAGTTCGGCCTGAATCGTCGTCGGGTCAAAGCGAACCGCTTTGATGACGTTGGGCCCGCACTGGCGCACCAAATCTTCTTTTTCCTGCCCGTGGAGTTGCGAGAGGTCGGTCGGGCACTCTTCCTCGATGAGCATGAAGCGTTCGATGTCCGCGTTGACGAACAGTCCCACGCTGGCGACGAAAGGCGGGAGCATCCCGACGATCTCCCACGCCTCGACAGGCTCGATGAACCGCGGGCTCTGGGGATAGAACACCAGGCCGATGGCGTTCGCGCCTGCATCCGCCGCGGCAAACGCGGATTCCTCATCACGAATGCCGCAGATCTTGATTCGCGTGGGAGAGCGGGCCATGAGCGAGCGTAGGTGCGATCTGTTCAAGCGATTCAGCCAAGGCTCGCAAGTTCCTGGCGTGCCATCTCCAGTTCGCCGCCGGAGAGCCGGGTCGCGGCCTCGCTGATCAGGCTCTTCGCGCGGACTGGGTCGTTGAGTTGGCGAGCGAAGATCAAGCCCAGCAGGAGCCGGATGCGCGGTGCATCGCTTTCCTTCGGATAGGCTTCCAGCAGCCGCTCGTAGGCGTAGGCCGCGTCAACAAACCGACCCTCGCTGTAGAGATAGTTCGCAAGATCGTGCTGGTGCCTGCGGGAGAGCGTGGACGCGCCGGGCTTGTCGGCGAAACGGTCGGCCAGATCGCGGTACGCCGCCGCGGCACCCACCATCTCGCCCTCGCCAATGAGTCTGGTGACTTCCGCTCGGGCGGAGGCGAGCGTGTCCGCCTCTTCCTGCGCGGGTCCGTCCTGCACTCGGCTCCATCGGCGTGCGTTCTCCTCCGCGGCCCGAAGCCCGGCTTCCTTGAACTGCCGACGCCGCAGCGCCTGCTGGCCCATCGTGAACAGATCGAACGGCTCTCGCGGCAGGACCTTCAGCCAGAGCAGGACCATCGCGACGCTTGCGCCGAAGAGCGTTCCCCCCAGATGGGCGGCGTGCGCGATGCCCGAGTTCGCCCCGGTCACCTGGAGCATTACGTCCCAGGAAACTGCGAGCACAATGAACCACCACGCCGAGACGCGCACCACGCCGATGAACCCGAGGAGCATGAAGCACTTCACCTGTGTGCGGGGGAAGAGCACGAGATACGCGCCGGTGCAGGCGGCGATGGCTCCGGACGCACCGATCGCCGGATTGGCGTCGAACAGCGCATGCACACCGCCCGATGCCGATGCGCCCGCGAGATAGAAAAGCAGAAACCCAAGGCGTCCGAATCGGTCCTCGATGTTCGGGCCAAACACCCAAAGGAAGAGCATGTTCCCCACGATGTGCCAGGGGGAGTGGTCCGAATGCAGGAATGCACTCGTCAGGAGCGTCCAAGGCCGAAAATCGCTGCCGGACACCCAAAGGGCGGACAGGAAGCGCTCGTACTGGGCGGGATCCTGTCGGCTCAGGAAGAGTTGCAGGACATAAACCGCGATGTTGACGCCGATCAGCACGGGCGTGACCAGCGGAGGGCGGCGGAGGGGACGATCGGTTCCGAGTGGAAAGAACATGCTTATCCCATTCTAAACCGGGGGGGAGGACGGTGCGTTTCCGTTCGCCACAGTCAGCCCTATAGTGCCCATGACTCCAAGGAAACTGAGCATGAGCAGCGCTGTCGTCAATCCCCAGCCGCCCCCCGCCCGACCCTTTGCAAAGGGCCTGGAGGGGGTAACAGCCGCCCAGACGAAGATGTCGTTCATCGATGGCGAGAAGGGCATCCTCGAATATGTGGGCATTGAGATCGATGCGCTGGCCCGCAACTCGACCTTCGAGGAGACTGTGTACCTCCTCTGGAACCTCCGACTGCCCACCCGGGCCGAACTCTCGGAGTTCAGCGCGGACCTGCGCAACCACTATGACCTACCCGAGGGCATGGTCGAGCGGATCCAGTCCTGCCCGGACGATGCCGCGCCGATGCACGTCCTCCGCACGATGGTGAGTGCGCTGGCGATGTACGATGCGGATGCGGATGCCAACGACCCGGTCTCCGCGCGCAAGAAGGCGCTGGCGATCCTCGCGCAGACTCCCGCGATCATCGCGTGCTTCGACCGCCATCGGAGAGCGCTGCCGTTCGTTCCGGCCCGCAAGGACTTGTCCTTTGCCCAGAACTTTCTGTACATGCTCAACGGCAAGGAGCCCACTCCCGCGATGGCCCGCGCGTTCGACGTGTGCATGATCCTGCACGCCGACCACGGCCTGAACAACTCGACGTTCGCGGCCCGTGTGATCATCAGCACCCTCTCGGACGTGTACTCGGCGATCACCGGGGCCATCGGTTCCCTACGGGGCCCGCTGCATGGCGGCGCGAACGAAGAGGTCATGGTCATGCTCGACGAGATCGAGCAGGCGGCCGCGAAGCAGGGCAAGCCGGTGGCGTCGGTTATTGAGCCGTTCATCATGGATCGCCTGGCGCGGCGCAACGAGGGCGCTCGCATCATGGGCTTCGGGCATCGGGTGTACAAGACGATCGATCCGCGCGCCACGTTCCTGAAGACGTTCAGCCGGCAGATCGCCTCCGACACCGGCAACATGAAACTCTACGAGATGTCCAGCACGATCGAGGCGATCATGGCGCGCGAGGTTGGTGCCAAGGGCGTGTACCCGAACGTCGATTTCTACTCCGCGACAACGTACCACAGCATTGGCCTCCGGCTGGACCTCTTCACGCCCATGTTCGCGATGAGCCGCATCAGCGGCTGGGCCGGGCATGTGCTCGAGCAACTCGCCGACAACCGGCTGTATCGTCCGGCCGCGGCGTACATCGGGCCGCACAGCACGCCCTACATCCCGATCGAGAAGCGCTGAGCGGGCTTAGCGACCGAGGCGGGCCAGCGTTGCGTCCAGCAGCGACCGCGAGACCGACTCGTTCCCGAATGGTTCTGATGTCACGCTGACGCGCGAACCCCCGCCGATCGCCCGTGCCTCGAAGACGACCTTGCTCAGCGCCCCCGACCCGTGCGACTTCGCTTCGATCCTGGCATGATCGGAGGTCGTGTCCGATCGCGTGACGATGTACCCGCGAGACCGAAGGGCGCTCTCGCCCGCGGCCGCCGCGGCCCGGACGCTCACCCCGTCGGTCAGGTCCGCCGAGAGCGACCGGAACCGGTACGACGCCTCGACCTCGCGTTCCTTTCCGGCACCTTCGACCCGGGCCTTGCACCCCGCGCCGAGGGCCCCGCAGCCCAGAAGAGCGGTCAATAGGACGCTCGTGAGCCCTGCGTGCAGTTTTGTGAGTTGGACTGGCATGTGCTTCACGGGCGGCCGTTTGTGCTGGAGAAGGCGGAACGTGTGACGCGCTTCCCGGATCGACCCAACGAGCTTCGGGCCGCCAGAAGATGTCTGAACCCAACAGAAGAGGCTGCTCCATCGGGCAGATCGGTTGACCCGGTGGTAGGGTGGGCCTTTACTTGTGCCCTGTCCCGGGGTTGGGCGTTTTTCACCGGTTCCAAGTCTGAGGGTTGAATGGCGATTCGGATCAAATCCCGTGCCGGCGAAGGCTCCGAGCAGATGCTTCGTCGCTTCAAGAAACTCTGCGAGAAGGAAGGCCTGACCAAGGATATCAAGCGCAAAGAGTTCTACGAGAAGCCCTCGGAAAGGGCCCGCCGGGACGCTCGCAAGTCCATCGCTCGCCGTCTGCGCGAGTCTGGTGTCCCCATGAAGGGCCGCAAGTTCGGCCCCGACAAGGATAAGGACAAGGATAAGGACAAGGAAAGGAAGTCCGGTCCGAAGTTCTGACCGGTTTGACGCGGCTCGATCGCGGGCAGAGCGTGGTCCAGAAGCAGAATCCAGGCCGCAGGACGAGACCACCGGAGGCTCGGGCGCGGTGGTGCTGCCGGTCGCGCGATGGCTCTTGGGTCGCTGGCCGGCTGAGCGGAAAGTGTGGGGGGCCGGGGGACGGGGATCGGCCGCCGTTGACATTCGGTCGTGAAACCGGTTATCACCTGCCGATCCAGAGTCTGCATCCAGGTCTTTATCCAGCGGAGATCGAGCCTTGTCAGCAAAGAAGCAAGCGTGGCCCCGGGCCTTGTGTGGACTGAGTTTCCGCGGCCTCGTGCCGCTGCTCGTCTCGATTTTGCTGCTGGGCGTGCTGACGCCAGGTGCCCTCGCCCAGGACAAGGCGGGGGGCCACAAGGCCGGCGGCGAGGCAAACCTCGTGCTACCGGATGTCGGCACGGTCAAGTTCTTCAAGAGCGCTGGCCCTGACGGGACGCTCGGCACCCCCGATGACAGCGGCGGGATCGACGGGCACTCGCTGCTGCTTGTCGGCATCGGCGTCTGCGTGTTGGGCATGATCTTCGGCCTGATGATCTACGCCCAACTCAAGCGGATGCCCGTCCACAAGTCGATGCTCGACATCTCGGAACTGATCTACGAGACCTGCAAGGCCTACATGATCCAGCAGGGCAAGTTCCTGATGCTCCTGTGGGTCTTCATCGCCGTGGCGGTGGGTTGGTACTTCGGCTGGCTCATCCCGATTGGCCCCGACGCGGCGGGCGTCGACCAGTACGGCATGTCGGCGGCCAAGGTGGCGATCATCCTCGGATTCAGCCTTGTCGGCATCGCCGGAAGTTACGGCGTGGCGTGGTTCGGCATCCGCGTCAACACCTTCGCCAACAGCCGCGCGGCCTTTGCCTCGCTGCGCGGCAAGCCGTTCCCGTGCTACGCGATCCCGCTCAAGGCGGGCATCTCGATCGGCATGGCGCTTATCAGCGTCGAACTACTCATTATGCTGGGCATTCTCCTCTTCGTGCCCGGTGAGATCTCGGGCGCGTGCCTCATCGGCTTTGCCATCGGCGAGTCGCTCGGCGCTTCGGCCCTCCGCATCGCGGGCGGCATCTTCACCAAGATCGCCGACATCGGCTCGGACCTCATGAAGATCGTCTTCAAGATCAAGGAAGACGATGCCCGCAACCCGGGCGTCATCGCCGACTGCGTGGGCGACAACGCGGGCGACTCGGTCGGGCCCTCCGCCGACGGCTTTGAGACCTACGGCGTCACGGGCGTTGCCCTGATCTCGTTCATCCTGCTCGCGATCAACTCGACAACCGCCGGTCCGGAGTTCGCGACCGTTCAGATCCAGTTGCTCGTGTGGCTGTTCATGATGCGCATCGTCATGGTCCTCGCCAGCGCGGGGTCGTACTTCATCAACGAGGCCATCGCGAAGGCCAAGTACGGCAACGCCTTGAAGATGAACTTTGAGCATCCACTCACTTCGCTGGTCATCCTGACCTCGGTGGTCTCGGTCATTCTCACGTTCATCACCTCGTACCTGCTCATTCCCGAGATGGCCGGTGACAAGACGTGGTGGTGGAAACTGTCGTTGATCATCACCTGCGGCACCGCCGCGGGCGCGATCATCCCCGAACTCGTGAAGGTGTTCACGTCGATGCACAGCCGGCATGTCCGCGAGGTCGTGACCAGTTCTGAGCAGGGCGGCGCCTCGCTGAACATCCTGGCCGGGCTGGTGGCGGGGAACTTCTCCGCGTACTGGCTGGGCCTGGCGATCGTGATGCTCATGGGCGCGGCGTACTACGTCTCCAACTCGTTCCCGGGCATGGCGGTGGACGGCACGACCATCATGATGGCACCGGCCGTCTTTGCCTTCGGACTCGTCGCGTTCGGCTTCCTGGGCATGGGCCCGGTGACCATCGCCGTGGACAGTTACGGCCCGGTGACCGACAACGCCCAGTCGGTCTTTGAACTCTCGACCATCGAAACGATGCCCGGCATCCGCGAGGAGGTCAAACGCGACTTCGGCTTCACGCCGGACTTTGAGAAGGGCAAGGAGTTCCTCGAGGAGAACGATGGCGCTGGCAATACCTTCAAGGCCACCGCCAAGCCGGTGCTCATCGGCACGGCTGTCGTGGGTGCCACGACCATGATCTTCGCGATCGTCGTCGTTCTGACGCACGGGCTGGACCCCGAGTACCTCACGAATCTCTCGATCATGCACGCCCCGTTCCTGCTGGGCCTGATCTCGGGGGGCGCGATCATCTATTGGTTCACCGGCGCATCGATCCAGGCGGTTTCCACCGGCGCCTACCGGGCTGTCGAGTTCATCAAGCAGAACATCAAACTCGAGGGCTCGACCAAGGCGAGCGTCGAGGACAGCAAGAAGGTCGTGCAGATCTGCACGCAATACGCCCAGAAGGGCATGTTCAACATCTTCCTGGGTGTGTTCTTCGCGACGCTCGCCTTCGCCTTCTACGAGTCCTACTTCTTCATCGGCTACCTCATCTCGATCGCCATCTTTGGCCTCTATCAGGCCATCTTCATGGCCAACGCGGGCGGCGCGTGGGACAACGCCAAGAAGATCGTCGAGACCGATCCGCTCTACAAGAACTCCGGGCGCGGCAAGGGCAGCGACCTGCACGCCGCGACCGTCGTTGGCGATACCGTGGGCGATCCGTACAAGGACACAAGTTCCGTCGCCCTGAACCCGGTCATCAAGTTCACGACGCTCTTCGGGCTTCTGGCGGTTGAACTCGCCGTGAGCATGAAGGTGTTCAACGAGGCCACGAAGCAGCACGATCACACCAACCTCACGCTCGGCCTCACCATCGCCTTCTTCCTTGTTTCCGCTTTCTTTGTCTGGCGATCGTTCTACGGTATGATGATCGGCAACAGCGCCGAGATGAAGCGGCACTGATCGAGCCTGTTGCACGCGAACTCCAAGGGCTCCGGCGCACGCCGGGGCCCTTTTCGTTCATGCCGACATCGGATAAGCTACTCACCCCTGGTACCCTTGGAGACCGCGCGATGCTCGACGCCGCACTCGTGGTTGCAGATATCAACGCCCTCGGCGTGTCGGCGCTTGGGACAAGCGGGGTGGGACTGCCCTGGCAGTTCTTTCTCGCGCCCGTCGCGGGTGGCGCGGCGATCCTCATGGCCGTAGTTTTCACGAACCGCGCCATGCGGCGTTCCGAGAACGACCCGGAGCAGGGCCGTATCGCACGCGACTCGCTCGCAAACGAATGGGCCGACTCTCGTCAGCCGCGCAAGGTCGGCTTTGCGGCCTTCGCTGCGCTCTTAGCAGCGTTCTGCATCCTCCGCTTCGGCCTCGGCATTCAGACCACGGGTTCCACAACTGGTGTTGTGGTCGCCCTGCTCTTAGGGCTGTTCGGCTACATGGGCGCTGCCACGGCCGCGGGCAACTCGCTCCGCGCCGGCCCCGCGGTGGGCCTGCTGGTGAGCGGAATCGCGGTGCTCACTGTCAGCATCTGGTTCTGGCTTCTCACACGATTCGGCGGGCTACTGGGCCTGACCGGCCATGACGGTGATGGGGCGGGGAGCGTCGCGCACCGACTGGCCGCGATGAGCGGCATCATTCTCAGCCTCGCGGTGGGCTCTTGCGTCTACGCCCTCCTCCGCGGAAATAGGCGCGGCATCGCCGGTACCGCATCGCACTTCCACACTTCCTCATACGCCTCGGTTCTTGCCGCGATCGCACTGGGCGCGACGGCCGGTGCCGGCATGCTGACTCTCGACACCGCCGCGCAGTCGCTGATCACCGTGAAGTTAGCGGTGCTGCCATTGGCTCTTGCGGGTGTGGGCATCTTGTGCGCACTTCTGGGCTTGCTCGCTTTCCGCGGGTCCACACCGGATGGGAGTGATGCGTCTACCGGAAGATCCAAAGCATCACGCCGGGCTGTATGGCTCGCCGCAGGGCTCCTGCTTCCCGGCTCGCTGGCGTTGCTCTATTCCCTCTTCCGCACCTCGCCGGAGATTCAATGGCTCGGTCTGTGGGGCACGGTCGTGGTGGGTGCGCTCGCGGCGATTGTGCTCTCGGCGGATCGACGCCACCGGCGATCGGGCACGGATGTCGACGCCCTCGCGGCGGGAATGCTGGAGGCATCGGTTCCGCTGCTCACCATCGGGGTCTGCATCCCCGCCGCCTACCGCTTCGGCATCGGCACGGCAGACAATCCGCTGCTTGGCCTCTACGGCATCGCCCTCGCGGCGGTGGCCATGCTCGGAACGCTGAGTCTCACGCTCGTTCCACAAGGCGCCGACCGTATCGTGGGCGCGCCCGATGACCAACCTGCCGCGCCTTCGGTCACGTCCCTCTCGCTGGCTACTGCGGCGATTGCGGCCCTCGCCCTCTCCGGCACCTACCTCACCACCATACAGGCCTCGCTCGCAGCGCACGCGCGCGCCTTTGTGGCCAGCCACCCCACCAACATCAGCGCGAGCGACCAGTCGGGTCCGCACGCGATCTACATGGGCAATGGCGTATTCGCCTCGGTTGTGCCGGGCGCGGGCGTGGACGGCGCGGCGCATACCGATGCGCTCATGCTTATCGACCGCACGCAACTTCCGACCGATGGCGCGTTCCGCGACGTCGTGCGTGCCGGTCACAGGTTCGTCCTCGGCGCTGCCGACAGCGATCCGAACATTGATGATCCGTTCCTGCTCGCTGAGAGCCGCACGCTGCTGGTCTCCACGATCCTGACGCACGGAGAGCCCGGGTCCCCGGGCGCGCACGAGCACGCGATCTCGCTTGAGGTCATCGCCGCATCGCGAGCGAGCACCGCCGATCTGTTCGCGCATTACGACGCGACGCTTCTCAACCCCCGCGTCATGTGCGGGCTTGTTCTTGGGACACTCGTCACGTTCCTGTATTTCGCGCTGTCCTTGAGACGCACAGGGACGACCGCCCACCTGTGGTGGCCGGCCGCGTTCCCCGCACTCCTGGCGACCGGCGCGCCCGGCGCGGCCGGCCTGTTCCTGGGGGTTGCCGGCGCGATGGGCGTGATGGTCGGCACGATCGTTTCCGCGCTCGGCCTTGGCACGATGCTGATGCAATTCGGGAGGGCCCAAACCTTCGGCATGGCCCATGCACCGGGGGTCGCTGCTGGCGTGGAGAGTCCGCTCATCCTGTCCACCTCGAACGCCGACGTTCTCCGCGATCAAGCCCGCGCGGATTCGATCCTGAGTCTTTGCGGTCTGATGACCTTGGTCCCGCTCACCGCGATCTTCCTCGCGTGGGTGACCGTGCGCTTCGGCACGGTCATCAGCGCATGGCTCGGACTTCAGTAATAATCGCTCCGGTTCTGGATGGTCCAAAAACAACAACCCCCGGTCCATGCGGGCCGGGGGTCGTGCTTTTCAGCGTTGGGGCCAGGCCATTTCGGGCCGGCTCCGTCGAGCGGCCGCTGTTAGCGGCTTGGCCCCTTCAAACAATCCGTAAGCACTGGATCACCTCCTTTGCCAGAAGAGCCTTCCCGGTCGGTAAGGGGTTGTCGTCCCGCCGCCGAGCGTCTTTTCCGCGGACCGTCGCCCGCGGCTCATCGCCCGAACTGTGATCATCAGTCCGGTCGTCGCGTTTCCCGGGTTTCGCCCTTGGCGTGGTTCTCACGCCCTGGCCGTCCCGTTCCGCGCGATATCCAAGTATCGCCCACAAATCGGGCGATGCAAGAATCTTCGCACGAAAACCCGCTGGGGTTCGCGCCATGCATTATTTTTCGACCCCGGCCCCCGCAGGCGGAGAATCCCGGCCCGCGGGCGGAGCGACCTATTGCCCCAGAGACTCAAAAGCCCCTTCCGCGGCCTGCTCGTCCAGGTACTTCTGGAACTCGCCCGTCTTGTACGAAATAAAGCAGAATGCGTGGTGGAGCGCCAGCCACTCCATGTCCGTCGGGTCCTCATCAAGGTCCTTGCGGAGGCGGTTCAACTCGGCCAGGAACATCTCTACCTTCACTGGCTTGGGCATGAGCGAACTCCGTGGTCTGGGAACGGAGACTGTAGTTCCGGCTGCATCACGCCGACGCGCGCCGCGAGCGCGTGGCCCGGCTCCACGCCGCGGCCAGTCCGAAGAGCAATGTCAGCACCAGCACCATGCTCGGACCCGCCTGCCAGTTCAACTCAATGCTCGCGACCAGCCCGCCCACCAGCCCCAGCACACCCGCCGCGACCGACAGCGCCATCACCGTTCGCAGGCGGTCGCTCAGCCGAAGTGCGATTGCCCCCGGCAGGACCAGCAGCGCGGTGGCGAGAATCACGCCGGCGAGTTTCATCGCGGTGACCACCGCCAGCGTGAGCAGGATCATCAGCGTGAGTTGCATGCGGCGCGCGGGCACGCCGAACGCCGCGGCCGATTCCTCATCAAACGTCCAGAAGAGCATTGGCCGCCGCCACAACCACGCCGCCAGCACGACCGCGATGGCAATCCCCCATCCCGCGATAGCCTCCGGGTTGCCAGCGACGAGAATCGAGCCGAAGAGGATCGACTCCCAACTCGTGCGCGAGCCACTGGCCTGGATCAGCACCGCGCCAAGCGCCATCGAGCCTACAAGGAACATGCCGATCGCTGTATCGACCGGCGTCGTCCGTCGATCCGACAGGGTCGCCATGCCCAGGGCCGCGGCAATGCAGAACGCGACGATCACCGCAAACTCCGCCGCGCCGCCGGGGACGATCCACCCCGCCGCCGCCAGCACTGCGGCGATGCCGATGCCCCCGAACGCCGAGTGGCTCACCCCCTGGCCGACGAACCCGAGCCGCTTCACCACGACAAGCGGGCTGAGAATCCCGCACATCAGCACGACGCTCAGGCCCGCGAGCAACGCGGTCAGGACGATGCGGCGCATGTCCGCCTGGTCCGGACTGGTGAGAAGGTCAAACGTCTCCATGCTCAGGGCGTCCCTCCCCCCGCGCGTTCGGCGCTCACGCCCAGAGGCACCGGAGCGGAAGGCGGTGCTTGTGTCTCTGTGCAGCACTCCGCCGCGCTGTGCGCATGGACATGCATGCCGGTCAGCGTGCCCGGGGCACCCGCGATCTCGTGGCTGAACAGTTCGGCGAGCACCTGCGGAGTCAGTCCCTGCGGCGCGGCGTGGGCGTGCAGCCGGCGCGCCAGGCAGGCCACGCGGTCGCTGCCCGCGACGATCGCGCGCAGGTCATGGCTCACCACGATCATCGTTAGTTGCAGTTCGGAGTGGACCCGCGCGAGCAGATCGGCAAACACTCGCTGGCCCGCGGCGTCGATCCCGACCGTCGGCTCATCAAGAACCAGAATGCGGGCATCGGCCGCCAGCGCCCGGGCGATCATTACTCTCTGCAACTGCCCGCCCGACAACTTTCCCGCGGGCCGATCGGCAAAGTCCCTCGCGCCCACGAGGCCCAGCATCCGGTCCACGCGCTCGCGCACGTTCGCCGGGACGCGCTTCCACGCCGGGCATTTCCACGCCGCGCCCAGCGTCACCAGTTCGCGGGCCGACATCGGCATGCCCAACTCCGCCTCGGGGCGCTGCGGGACGTAGCCGATCGCGCCCGCCCGGCGTGCCTCGTTGGGGCTCATCCCCAGCACGCGGATGCTCCCCGAGTTGCCGCTCAACAGGCCGAGTGCCAACTTGAGCAGCGTGCTCTTGCCGCCCCCGTTGGGCCCGAGAATCCCCAGCCGCTCGCCCTGATTCACCCGCAGCGTGATGTTCTCAAGAACTGGCGACCCACCCGGGTACGCAAAGCCCACGGACTGGCAATCCACGGCGGGTTCGCCGGAGGCGAGAACGGTCGGGGCAGTGGGTCCAAACAGGGTTGGCATGCCGGAGTGCAATCTTGTCTGGCGGCGGAGCAGAGGGGGAGCAGTGGGGGGCAATGAAGCCGGAGCGGCAGTCTACTCCTTCTCGGCCTTCTTCTGCCCAAGCCCCTGCCTGAGCGCCGCCAGGTTCGCCTCCATCATCGCGAACCAGTCCCCATCGCCCAGCGGGTCGAGCATCAGCACAGGCACCTTGGCCTGTTGCGCGATCCGCTTCCCCGCGGCCTGAGAAAGTTGCCGCTCGACAAACACGGCTCTGGCCCCGCGCTGACGGATCGCCGCGATCGCCGCCTGGATCGCCTTGTGTGTCGGCTCCTGCGCGTTGAGCCCCGCGATGGCGATGGTGTTCAGGGAGTAGCGGCGTGCCAGCCAGCCGTAGGCGTCGTGACCGACGACGAGTGTGCGGGTCTGGGCATTGTCCGTCGCCTCGCGGTACGCCGCATCGACGGCGTCGATGCGTGCGGTCAGTTGCCTGGCCGCAATGAGCGCCGGGTGCTCCGATCCAGCGGGTCCGCCGGCTGGGAATCGGTCCGCTAGTTTGGGCGCGAGGCGTTCGATGAATGTCTTCACGAGCCCGGCATCGAGCCACAGGTGCGGGTCGGCCCCCCCCTCCATCGCGCCGTGCAGGCACTCGCCGTTGGGTCCATGCTTGTGGTGCGCGTGGTCCTCGCCGTGCGCACCCCCCGATTTCACCTCCAGAATGTCTGCCATCGAGATTGCTAAGCGGGCATTGCCGGGGTTGTTCTTCAGGAACTTTTCGATCTGGGGCTCCAGTCCGAGCCCGACTATCACTACGAGGTCCGCACGCGTGATCGCCGCCAGTTTGCCCGGCGGAACCTCGTACCCGTGCTCGCTCACGCCCGGCGGGATCAGCACATCAATCGTGCTGCCCCCCGGCAGGAGAGGCTGCACAAGTCCACGCAGGGGCGCGATCGAGACGACGACCCTCAGCGGCCGCGCAACTCCCTGAGCCACGGGCGCGGGTGCCGCCGGTTCAGGTTGGGCGCAATGACCGGGCGATGCCGCCACGACCATGCCGATCGCAGAGACCAACAGCAGCAGCGGGGGGGGGATCTTCATGCTCAATGATTGGCGGGGTGCAGCCGAGATGCAACCCTGTGGCATTTAGCCGGAAGCGGACCCCCACGCTCATAACGCCCAAGCCCGCGCTGGCGACTCTGCGCCTATGCGCTGAACCATGCGGAGAGGAAGGCGAAGATATCGGGGACGGTGTTGCCGTTGGCCCCGTCGAAGTCACCCTGTCCGGCGAACCAGGAGGACAGGAAGGCGAAGATATCGGGGACATTCACCGCCAGGTCGTTGTTCCAGTCGGCGCGGTGTGTGACGATGAGGCGCATCCCGCCGGCATCGGGGGCGAGGGCGACCTTGAGGGTGGGCCCGGGCGCGGCGGGGAGGGAGGCCGCGGTGAAGGCCCCGGTGGTGCCGGCGGATGCGATGAACCTGAACGTGTCGTTGCGGACGGGGATGTAGCCGCCGATGAGGGTGAGCGTGGCGCTGCCGCTCAGCGCTGCGGACCCGGTCGCGGTGATGCGGCCGAACTGCGCAAGGCCGGTGCCGGCGATCTGGACGCTGAGCGTGCTGCCGGTGAGCAGCGCCAGCGAGCCGGTGATGTCGAGGTGCGAGCCGGGGGTGAGCAGGATCGCGCCCGAGTTGGTAAAGGTGCCGCCACCACCCCCGCCGGGGTTGATCGCCAGCGTCTTGCCGCCGAGGAGGTTGAGGGTGCCGGCGTTGGAGGCGAGGGAGCCGATGTTGGCGAGCACGGAGGCGGGCCCGGTGAGCGAGACGCTCGCGCTGCTGCCGATGGCGGTGATGCTCACGCCCATGCTCAGGGCCAGTGCGGCGTTGTCGGCGATGGTCCATGTGCCGGCGGTGAGCGTGCCGCCGACGAGTTGCGTGACGGGGCCGAGGGCCTGGAGCGTGCCGCTCAGGATGTGGACGCTGCCGCTGCTGCTGAAGATGGTGTCGACGGATGACGGCGGGCGGTCTGAGATGGTCGCGGTGCCGGATCCAATCTTATTGAGAACCCCGAGGTTGTTGAACGAGCCGGGCGCGGGGCCGGTTGAGTAGACGGTGAGTGCGCCCCCCGACGCATCGATGGTGAGAATCGCGCCGACGCTGTTGGTGAACGCGCCCCCTTCTTCCATGACGATCGCGCCGCCGGACCACAGGGCATTGGCGGTGTTGCTGGTGAGCGACCGTGCCAGCGTCTTGTCCGCGCTGCCGATGATCTGGAGGCTTGCCCCTGTCGTGACGGTGGTCTGGCCGGTGCCGCCCATGCGACCGCCGCTCCAGGCGAAGGAGCCGGTGATGGTGATGCTGCCCGAGCCGAGCACCTGCCCGCCGGTGATGGTGAGGCTGGTGAGGTTGAGGTTGGCATTGACGGTGATGGTGGCGCTGCCCACGGTGAGCATGGTGATGCCCGGCGAGTTGATGGTGAAGTCGCCCGAGCCGAAGTCGACCATGCCGTCGAAGTCGAGCGTCCCCTCGGGGAAACTATGACTCCCGCCCTCGAACAGCAGCGAGCCCGAGCCGGTGAGGCTCGACCCGGGCATGTACGAGTACGAGCCGGTGAATCGGAGCGTGCCGGCGCCGGCGACCTCGATGAGGCCGGTGGTGGCCCCGCCGCCGCCGACTGAGAGTTCGCCATCGTTGATGTGGACGGTGTTGCCGCCGTTGTCGAACACCACGTTGACGAAGGTCAGCGAGCCGCCGTTGTTGATGTTGAGCGTGCCGTCGTTGTCAAACAGGTTCGTTCCGCCAAGGCCGTTGGCAACGACGTTGCCGGTGACGGTGAGGACCGCGCCCAGCGCGTTGATGAAGGTGCCGTTGTCAAAGTCGAGGTTGTCCTGGGTCCACGTTGCCGTGGCGGACTGGCTGAGCAGCGTCCGCGCCAGCAGGCGTGCCTGGCCGAGCGTGTCGCCCAGGGTGAGGCCCGCCGCGGCGGTGACGGTGGTGGTCCCAGATCCGCTCATCGTGCCCGCGGACCAGTCGAGAAGATCGGTGATGCTGACATCGACCGCGCCGGAGATCGTGCCGCCGGCCATGAGGAGCGTGCCGATGGTGAACGAGCCGGCATCGGCGGTGGTTCCCGTGAGCGTGCCGGCGAGGGTGAGCGTGCCGGCGATGCGACCGGCAAAGCCCGGGTCGGCGGCGGTGATGCTGACGGTTGCGCCCGAGAGGATCTCGATGTTGCCGTCAAAGTCGAGGGCATCGCTGCGGGCCATCGAGTGGGTTCCCCCCGCGAACACGATGCGCCCCGGGCCGGTGAGGCTCGAGCCGACCGTGTAGGTCCACCCGGCCTCGAAGATGAGCGTGTCGGGCGAGATGACGATGATGGTGCCGTTGTTCACGCCCGGCACGCCGATGACGAACTCGCCGGTGTGGACGGTGATGAGGCCGTTGTTGACGAACAGGTTGACGCCGCCGGCGTTCACCACATCGATCTGCGGGTTGGCGAAGATGTCAAGGCTCGCGGCGGGGCCGTTGATGAAGGTGCCATCCGACATGAACAGGCACCCCCCCGACCACGAGCCGCCCACGGCGAGGTTGCTCAGGGTGCGCGACAGGAGCAGGTTGCCATCGCCCAGGAACAGGAGGCCGGTGTCGGCGACGGTGGTCGAGCCGGTGCCGGTCATGGAGCCGCCCGACCAGATGAACAGGTCGGCGAAGATGATGTTGCCCGGGCCGGTGATCTCGCCGCCCGCGGCGAGTTCGATGCTGCCGAAGAGCGTCTCATCTTCCAGGAACTCGACCAGCGATTCGATGACGATGGTGCCGGTGTTGACGAAGGAGAAGTTCTCGCCGAAGGAGGAGTCCGACCCCGGCGCAAGCACCAGTTCGCCCGCGTTGGTGAAGGATTCGCCATCGCCGCCGGCGCTGACGACCTCGACCTGGCCGGTGATGGTAAAGGAGCCGCCCATGGCGTTGGCGAACTGCCCGCCATTGAGAAGGAGGCACCCGCCCGACCAGGTGCCGGCGACGGTGTTGGTGAGTTGACGCGACAGGGTCATGATGTCCAGGCCGACGAGGTTGAGGGTGTTGTTGGTCGAGACGGTGGTCGAGCCGGTGCCCGACTGTGTGCCCCCGAGCCAGTTGAACGTGCCCTCGACCAGGATGTTGCCGCTGCCGGTGAGCGTGCCGGTGGGGAAGAGGGTGATGATGGCGCGGATGGTCGCATCGTCATTGAACGTCGCGGTGGAGCGGATGTTGATGATGCCCCCGCCCGCAAACGGCCCGAACACGATGCCGCCGTCATTGGGACCCCGCAGCGGGTTGCCGATGTTGAGCGTGCCGCCCAGCACGCCATCGCCGCCGTTGTTGAAGGTGACCAGCGGCGGGAGCGTCATCGTGCCCGTGCCGATGAACGTGAACACGCCGCCCCCCCCGTTCGTGAACGTGCCGGAGGTGATGAACCCCCACAGCGCACCGTTGGAAAGCGTGAGGGAGCCGAGGTTGGTGTTGAGCGTGGCAATGGCCGAGCCGCCGCCGGACTTGTTGATCACGGCGCTCGCCCCGTCGAGCGTGACGCTCGCGCCAGCGCCGATTGTCGTGAGGTTCGTTCCTGCGGGGAACGTCAGTGTCCCCGCGACGTTCCAGGTGCCGCCGGTGAGGGTGCCGCCGGAAAGTTGATCAGGCAAATGCGCAAAGTCGACCAATGCTCCCGCGCGAATATCGAGCGAACCGGTGTTCTCGTAACTCGATCCACCCGAAGGGAAGAACAGCGTCCCGGATTCGACGACCATGAAGCCGCCGGAGTTGAAGAAAGAAAGAGAGGCGAAGGGATCAACCACCTCACCGATGACAAGAAGGAATGCGGATTGCTTGTGGAACAAGCCCGCGTTCACAAAGATACCAGCGGAGTCCTCGCCGGTGACCCGGATCGCACGCGGCCCCTGGGAGCCGCTGAAGATGACCTCAAAGTTATTCTCAAACTGCGCATCATCGATCAGGAGATCACCGTGAGTCCATGCAATAGTGCCCTGATTGTGGATATCTCTCGCCGCGATCCGGTCATTGGCGGACAGCCCGAAAACGGAAGTGTTTCGCAACGTCATGAAAGCGCCGGAGTTATCGTCGTCGATTGTGCCGCCGTTCCATACGAAGGCGCCAGCAGCGCTGCCAATTTCCAAGAAGTCCGAGCCGGTCAGAAGTCCGCCTTCGAGTGTCAGGCTTTGTTCAAAGAGAACGACACCTCCCGTGTTGAACCTGAGGACGCCGCCCTCGACGGTCGATTGCAGGTTGCCGTCGAAGGTCGAGCCCGGCTCGAAGGTGTGGTCGCCGGACGCGACCGTCAGCGCGCCGACGCCAAAGACCTGATCCCCGGTGACCGACGAGCCGGACTCGTTTGTGACAGTCCCCTGCGTGCGCAGTTCGCCGCTCGAGCCGATGGCGATGATGCCGCTGTTGATGACTGAAGCGCCGGGGGCGAGCGTCAGCGTGGCGAAGTTGATGCTGAACACACCGGTGGCGGCGTTGGTGATCGGGACGTTGATGGTCAAGTTGCTGAGGTCGCTGCTTCCCCGCGACAGAAGGCCGTCAGCGAGGTTGTTAATCTGGTTGACACCGCCGCCGTCAAGAAGCGAGAGGTTGGTCGGATACATTCCAAAACTGGCAAACTCGTGGTTGTTGACCACGCCACCGATAAACGTCCAGTCTCCGATAGCATCAAAGGCCCATTCGAGGTTTCCGAAGTTCTCAATGGTGCGGGACAGCGTGACCGATCCGGTGATGCAGAGCTTGTTGCCGCTTAGGACATTCAACTTGCCCGAGCCGGACATGGTCCCACCGGACCAGTTCGTCACGGCCTCGGTACCCGATCCGATCGTCAGGTCGCCGCTGCCGACAACATCGAGGCCGTTCAACTCGTGCATGCCGCTGAGTGAGATGCCCTTGGGCGTTGGCGCGTTGTTGATCGACCATGTCCCCGACTGAGGGCTGGATAAGCCGTAGGAGTGAAGCGTGGCGTCGTCCACCTCGATCGTGCCGCTGCTGGTGAGGTTGCAGTACAACTCGGCACCGCTGCCGACGGTCAACGACCCGGAGTTGTCGAGTTGCCCCATGAACACGATCGCACCGTCGAGCACGGAGAACTGGCCGCGGTTGGCGGCGAGGCCCGCGAGCGCATCGAAGTTCTCGAAAGCGCCAACGCCGTAGAGGTTGATCGCGGCGTCCAAGCCGATAGTGACGATCGACCCGCCGTTGAGATTCAGCACCCCGGGGGCGTGGACCGAGTATGTGCCAAAGATCAGTTCGGTCCCGAACAGCCACGTCACGGGGCCATTGACGGTCAGTGTCCCGCCCAGAACCTCCACGGTGCCGATGCTGTCGAACTCGATCCCCGCGTCGTAGGTCGTGGTTCCGCCGCCGGTGCGGGTGAGCGTGCCGAGGTTGAGGAACAGACCGGCTCCCGTGAAGCCCGTGCCGGTGAGCGTGTGCGAACCGTCGAAGGTGATTGATCCGCCGGTGAGGGAGAAGTTGCCCGTGTGCGAGCCGCCGCCGGGGGCGGAGAGTGAGCCCGCGGTGATGTTGATCGCGCCGGAGTTGTTCAGTGCGCCGGTGATCGTGAGGGATGTTGCCGCGCCTAGCACGCTCACTGTGCCGGAGTTGGTCAGCGAGGCGAGCGTCCTGTCGTGGCCTGCGGCGAGCGTGTAGGAGCCCGCATTGGCGATCAGGCTGTCGAGCGCGGCGAAGACAGCGCCCGCGCCGCTGAGGGTGACCGTCGCCTGGTTGGTCGTGAGCGTGGCGGCGGGGATGGCGAGAGTCGCGCCCGCGCCGGAGTCCGCGACTGTCCATGTGCCACCGGTGAGCGTCGGGCCGGACACCTGGGATACAGGCCCGCTGAGCGTGAGCGTTCCGCCGGTGACCTGGGTTGTGCCGGTGTTGTTGAAGGTGATCGCCGCGCCGACGGTGGATGTGCCGGTGCCGGACTTGATGAACGTTCCGGAGTTGTTGAAGAGGTTGCCCGCGGGGGTGAAGTTGAAGCCCCGGCCATTGGCGAGGGTGAGCGAGCCCTGATTGGTGGCGAGGTTTCCGAGCGCGGTCCAGGTGGACGCGGCCCCGTCAAGGAGGACGGAGGTTGTGCCAGCCAGGGCGGTGATGTTCCCCGCCAGCGCGGCGGTGGTGATCGTGGAGGCACCGATCACTTCATATGTGCCGCCGGTGAGCGTGCCGCCGACGAGGTTGCCGAACTGTGTCGCGCTGTTGAAGAAGGTCAGCACGCCGCCGCCGGTGGCGCGGAGCGTGCCGGTGTTCGAGAATCCGAGCGCGAGCGTGGCGATCGTGAGGGTTGAGGCGTTGACGTTTGCGGAGATTGTCCCCTGGTTGATGAAGCCGCCGGTGCCGCCGAGCGCGCCCTGCCGGATACTGCCAAAGCCGGAGACCGTCGCACCGGGCCCGATGGTGACGACGGCGCCGTTGTCGGCGCTCAGGAAGCAGCCGGCCTGCGCCAGCGCAACGGTCCCGGCGCCGGTCAGCGACTGCGCCCCGCCGTTGAAGATCAGGCCGGAGGAGAACTGAAACACGGTGATGGTGCCGTTGAGGGGCAGGCCGCCGGTGATCCGGATGGTCGTGTTCGCCCCTGGCAGGCCGAGGTCCCCGTTGATGGCAACGCCGTTGTTCAGGGTGAGAAGCGCGGTGGCGCTGTTGGTGGTGGTTGCGGGGAACGCGATCGTGCCGCCGTTGATGGTGCAGGTGGCGAGTTCGATGGTGCCGGTGGAGCCGGGGACGAACGAGATCGTGCTCGCGGCGTTGTTGACCGTGCCCGTAAAGCGGATTATGCCGCCAGTCAGGCTCATGGTGCCAGTGTTAGCGGCGGTCGTGGTCGTGCCGCCCAATACGATGGTGCCCCCGTTGGCGATGAGTGAGCCGGTGTTGGTCCACGTGGTCGTATTCACCGTGAGCGTCCCTGCGGTGGCCTGGACGGTGCCGTTGTTGGTGAAGGTGGTCGGGTTGATCGTCATGGTCCGGCCCGCGGCCTCGGCGGTGATCAGCCCGTTGTTGACCAGCGTCGCCACGC
>Ga0163147_10001906_pt1 | contig 30759 bp, 25 predicted proteins | sample OliLakLV19MP6G1_FD_148597 | JGI IMG/M metagenome (GOLD analysis project Ga0163147, IMG submission 148597) | Freshwater microbial mat bacterial communities from Lake Vanda, McMurdo Dry Valleys, Antarctica- Oligotrophic Lake LV.19.MP6.G1 | ecosystem: Environmental > Aquatic > Freshwater > Lake >...
TTTTTTTGCTACTCATAACTGGTTCAATCCTGGTTCAACTGCTTGCCAGATAGATGTTTCAGCCTATTTTACCTTTTTTGGTTTACCCCCTTGACAATTTGCACTTTTTCTTAACTTGTCACAAATGACCTCGCACTCTTCATCCATATTTGCTGGTTGGCTGTTGCCAGTTTCATCGGGCGGCGAAGCTACTTCCTGCTGTCTCCGCTGCCATAACAGGAAATCAGCAAAGTTGAGAAGTTCTTGCAGTTCAATTTCAGAGAAATTTTTCAGTTTTTCAACAATTTTTTCTTTGAGAGGTATCACGGCTATTTTTTTCCTTGATTAAGACGACCGCTAGATTCAGTTTAACACGAGGCAAGAGCATGAAGTGAAGCTATCCCGTAGGGAATCGCCCTCACACCTCATTCTGATTATTCTCTTTTTCAACTTCCTCAAAATTAACTTGTTCGTAAACCTCAGATAGAGGAACTTCAACCTCGAAGGAATTGAACACTAATGCGGTATCTTCCTCGTCATACTCGGAATACAACCATCTTTTATTCTCCATTTTAGAATACTGCTCAACATTGATTTTGGTTTGGTCGATCAAAATGTATTCTCGCAAAGTAGGAATACTTTTGTAAAATGTAAACTTCTCACCTCGATCGTAATTTTTAGTAGACTTTGATAAAACTTCCACAATCACTTGAGGATTAGTAATCATGTCTGTGCGATTTTTGTGGTACTCAGGTTCCCCAAAAATTACCATTACGTCGGGATAAGTATAAAGTCGCACTTTTGGTACCCACAGACGCACGTCACCGATGAAAATGCGATAATTCTGTTTTTTGAGAGCAAGAGTCAAAGCAATGTACAAATTGCCAGCAATTTGATTGTGATTGGTAGATCCGCCTGTCATAGGAGTAATTTTTCCGTCCAGATATTCGCTTTTATCTTCGGCTGTTTCTTCCAGTGCTAAATATTGCTCTTCTGTGAAGTAATGTTGCTCCGTTGTTGGCAAAGTGGTTGTCATTAAGATATTCTCCCACCAGGATGTTGAACAAATACTTTGATTAGTACGCGCGGCGAAGCTATCCCGTAGGGAATCGCCCTTTTAGATAATAACCCATATTCCCAACAATCGGTATAGAGAGGCGATCGCCCGCCAGGAAAATTGCTACACTAAAATTAGTCGATCGCACTTTCAGACAGTCTTATTCTTCCGCGCTCTCTTCTGGCTCATTTTCCGCCTCAAAATCCACCTTCTCATACATATCTGCCAGCGGCACTTCAACTTGAAAAAAATTAAAAACTAGCGCTGTATCTTCTTCATCGTACTGACTGTACGACCACCGCTTGTTTGCCAACTTGCAATACTGCTCTACATAAATTCGCGATTGGTCAATTAGAATATACTCTTGAAAGGTCGGCAGCGTTTGATAAAACTGAAATTTATCGCTGCGATCGTAACTTTTGGTAAATTTCGATAAAACTTCAATAATAACTTGAGGATTTATTACCGTATCTTTGCGATTGTTGTAATACTCAGGTTTACCCGGAATTACCATCACATCGGGATAAGTATAAATTCGCTTTTTCGTCATCCACAGACGCACGTCACCCATGAAAACATTATAATCAAGTCCCTTAAGAGCAAGACGTAATGCTATACTCATATTCAGAGAAATGTGATTGTGATTTGTACTTGCACCTGTCATGGGAATAATTAGTCCGTCGCAATATTCACTTTTGTACTCTGCTGTTTCTTCCAGAGCTAGATATTCTTCTGGAGTAAAGTAGCGCTGTGATGTTTGCTGTTCTGTTACTTGTAGAGTAGCTGTCACGGTTTTTTACCCAACTCAATTCATATCTTGCGTCCAGTTTAGCATTGCTCGAAAGGGCGATCGCCCTTTTGATATCAAGGGCGATTCCCTACGGGATAGCTTCGCTTCACGCACTTCAACAACTCGCAACCAAAATTAATCGATCGGATCGAAAATTACCGTCAATCGAGCAGCCGGAAGCAGTTGTTTGAGAACTCGCAAATGACCGTCTGCATCAGACCAACTGCAAAACCGACCCACAACTGTCCTTTGCAGGTTCGGAAGCAAACGAACCACAATCCACGGTCTGAGACGTTTCTCATACGGCATAATAGGTGTATCTCCTTTGTTAATTGGAGCCATAGCCAGTCCTTGCTTTTCCACGGCGGGGGACTGGCTTTTGACTTTGCACCTGTGGTGTGCTGTACAAATTATTGCACAAAAGGCCCTCATTGGTAGCAAAAAATTACTAAAATAGCGTTATCGCACCACGTTCGGCGTAAACTTGTATGATTGGGAGCGTTAGCACAAGGCAAATATTGACAGTGAGCAAGCGCGTTCACATAACACTCCCCGACTACATATATGAATCCTTAGAGCTGTGGGCAGATCGGCAAGGTAGACCCACAGCTAGCTTGATAGCTTTTATCGTTGAAACAGCGGTGTTGGAAGCCCAAAAAAAAGGAGAAATACCCCCTTCCAAGCCTAAAAGCGACACGTAAAGAGTTCCCTCGTGGGTGACTGGTGCGTGTCGCCCGATCGCACTTATGGGACTTACGCACGGGTAGTCAGAAACTAGGTTTTTTGGCTCAGAAGACGCGTTACAGCGGCATAAACAGCCAAAAACCCGGTTATGAAGGTTTTGATGTCCAGGACTAACTTATGGAAATTGATGAAAATTAGCATCCGCGCCCGCAGTTGGCGCACAATATTTAAAATAATTCTCTGCTTTGTCCTCGCGATCGCATGTTAGTACATAAGTCCTCTCAGCAATCGAAAGTGCCAGTTTTTTAATTGTCCGTCGGCTAGTCAGTTGCAGGGAAACTCACAAAAAAATATCATTCTCAGTAACGAGCTTTCGACTATACATTCAATCCTATTATGGGGCGGGCTTCTAGCCTGCCCCTAAAAGCTTATTGAGAATAGTGTCCGATCTCAGGGGAAACGGAAATTGCATCCAAGGATTTCCTCATTGAGGCCAATTGTGAAAACTGTACTGTTCGATCGCCCTAATCAATCCAACTTACCTAGATTAGACGCATCAACATATTTTAAAGGAATGACTTATGAACTTCACAGCAAGACTCACACAAACCAGCTTACTCGGTTTAATGCTATTTGCCAGCAATCCAGCGGCAACCTTTGCTCTAGGACAATCGAACACAAGCACTGCACCAACAGCGTCTCGCACTCAGTCTCCGATTGAAACCATACAAATAGCTCATGTATCCAGTCCCCAAAAACTGGTGAGGGATTTTTGTGTTCGCAAAAGACAGAAAGTGGAAAACTATTTCGAGACCAGCAACTTTCGGATTTATCTGTGCTACAACCACGCCAATCAACTATATTACTACGGCGTTAAAAAGAGTAACGGCAGCACGATCGCCCTGCGTGCTCGTACTGAAGAGGGGACTGGTTACGTGGCAAAAAATGGCACCTACGATTACATCGTTACAGGAGCTAGCCTTAGTATTTATAACAAAGGCAAACGCATTCTCCAACAACGAGTGATTCGCTCCCTTTAGTATTTAAATGCGATCGCTCTTTCAAGCCCCGACTTCTTCAAAAAGCCGGGTATCTAACAGAATATCTGGCTTTTCTGCTGAGGCAGACGAAAGTTTGTGTAATTTAACCTCGAACTCAAATGACCGGCGCTTCGCCACATTTGAGTTTGAGGTTAACAGGTTTCAACCGCCGAATAATCTAAAAATAAAAAACCCCTCCCCAACAAGGAGAAGGGAGGGTGAAAAGACAGTGAGAAATTTAGGTTTTTGCAGAATTAACAATAAGGAGTTACATCTTCGCCACACTCGTCAGCCAAATAACACAAAGCCCGAAAGCGCAGCCCAACCACTTGCTCGTAAAGCGGATTTAACTTGCACAGCGGCGGAATGGAAAATAAAGTGCGATCGCCAATTTTGACTTCTCGCTCAAACGGACACTGGCTGGGAATAAACTTACACAGCAACCGAGCCAACTTTTGACTTTTAATTGCAGTGTTATCAAGCCATTGTTTTAGCGGATGCAAGGGGTCAAAGTGTGGCTTTTGACCGTAAGGTTGAGAATTTGTAGCGACATTGACGGCTGTTTCTTGTTTGCCAAATCCTACCCAATTTGGCAGAGTTCGGTAGGAGACTGTATGCTCAAATACGTTCATTTTGCTCTGTTCCTCTTTTATAACGAGGTGCCAAGAACTCTTTGTAGAGCTTGTGCGATATTTTGTCTACAATCAGTACCTACAGCACCTCGTTTTGCTTTACCGGATTAAACTTCTTCAATTAATGACTTAGGGCGAGAAAAGTAGTTCCTGATTTTTTTTTAAGGCGGTGTGCGCTCTAAAAAGTGTCCTTATTTCAAGCCCAACAATTGATTGATAGGGTAAAAATTCTGTCTTCTACGTTTTAGCTTCAACCTTCGGTTGACTCTCCTTTTGTAGTTCAATTACAATTGTGACGCATCGAGGTGAATTATCCTATACGTGAAAATGCGGAACTTTTAATGAAAGTTATAATATTTCTAAATAAGCTCTGCTGCAAAAAACCCTGAAACCTCGCGGCAACTATCTTTGCTCGCGATCGCTCAGAAACTTCTACAATGAGAAATAATCGGTATCACCGCCCTCACCACCCATGAGTAACCCAGAAACCAAAGCTATCACCCGCGAATTGCAAAGCCACGCCGCCATTCTCGGCGGCTTCGTCTCCCTCCTCTGGATTATCGAAATTGTCGATGTATTCCTGTTCCGAGGCAGGCTGAATGCCTACGGAGTCCGCCCCCGCAGCCTCGACGGACTTCAAGGCATCCTGTTGATGCCTTTTCTACACGGCAGTTTTGCTCACTTAGCCGCCAATACCCTCCCTTTAGTGACATTGGGTTGGTTGATCATGCTGCGAGAAATTAGCGACTTTTTTATCGTGAGTGCCGTAACCGTGCTAGTCAGCGGATTCGGAGTTTGGCTGACAGGCGCGCCCAATTCCGTTCACATTGGTGCCAGCGGATTAATCTTTGGTTACTTCGGCTTTTTGCTGCTGCGGGGATATTTTGAACGCAGCTTTACATCTATTTTGGTATCTTTAATTGTCGGTTTCTTCTACGGCAGTTTAATTTGGGGAGTTTTGCCATCCCAGCCTGGAGTTTCCTGGCAAGCGCATTTCTTTGGCTTTGTCGGCGGCGTATTAACAGCTCAACTTTTAGGGCGGCAGAAACGGGAAGTATAGCAGAAGGCAGAAGGCAGAAGGCAGAAGACCGGGCGGTTGAAATTACGCTATTTTCTTCAGTCCGCGGAGGCGGACTTCGTTTTTGTAGACGCGGTTTCAACCGCCGTCTTATCTAATAATTCAACTTGGGCCGGCAAGCACACAGTAAAAATCGAACCGCAACCTAACTGGCTTTGAACTTGCATATCGCCACTCATCATCAAGCAAAAATGACGGCTAATAGTTAATCCCAAACCCGTGCCGCCGTACTTGCGCGTAGTTGATGCGTCGCCCTGCATAAATGCTTGAAATAAATGCTGCAATTGTTCGGGGGGAATCCCAATGCCCGTATCAGCTACGCGAAAAATTATTAAGTCGGAAGGTTCTGCTATTTCTTGAGTGGTTAAGCTGTCATGTTTAACTCTTTCAATGCAGAGGGTAATAGTGCCCTGTTCCGTAAATTTGGCTGCATTACTCAGCAGGTTGAGCAATATTTGACGAGTTTTGGTAATGTCAGCATACATCATTCCCAAGTCGCTACCACAATCAACTTCAAACTTATTAGAATTTTTATCTACCAAGGGTTTGACAGTAGAAACTACCTCGTCAATTAAATTAACCGGATTGAAAGTTTCTAAATAAAGTTCCATCCGCCCTGCTTCAATTTTAGAAATATCTAGAATGTCGCTAATTAAAGATAGCAAGTGTTTCCCCGCTGTTTGAATTTTTTGCAAGTCGGGGATAAAATCTTCGCAGCCTAAATCCTCGGCGTCTTCTTTGAGCATATCGCTGTAACCAATAATCGCGTTGAGGGGAGTTCGCAATTCGTGGCTCATATTAGCTAAAAAGGCGCTTTTGGCTTGGTTTGCAGCTTGAGCGGTTTGGGCTACTTTTTGGAATTCTTCTGCTAATTTGCGCTGGGTAATATCTTCGGCAATACCGACGATGCGGTAAATTTCTCCGGTTTGGCTGCGGACTGGAAAAGCCCGATCGCGCACCCAGCAAACTGAACCGTCCGTTGTAGCCCCCGTAGGGGATCGCACTACCCGATACTCCTCATCATAATCACCCCGCACCTGTTTCTCAAAAGCAGCCTTGACGCGATCGAGATCCTCCGGGTAAATAGCATCCCAAAAAGCCTCCGGTTCTGACTGCAAACTCTGACAGCTCAAATTCCATATTTTTTCGCAAGCAGGGCTCACATAAACTAGCTGCTTTTGATTGGGTTCTCTAATCCAAAATACCTCATGAATATTTTCTGCCAACTGGCGAAACCGCTCCTCGCTAGCCCGCAACTTCTCCACAGCACTGTGAAATTCAGTCACATCCTGAATCAGCGATGCCACCCCAATGATGCTGCCGTCAGCATCAACCAAAGTCGTATTGTACCACTCGCAAAGAATAATTTTGCCGTCCTTTCTGATGTTCTCATTAAGGCTGGTAACTCCTCCTTGATTAGTTAACAAAGTTATAGATAGTTGCCTGACATACTCCTTAGCACTTTCAGGAACTATGAGATCGACTCCGTGGCGTCCCATAGCTTCCAAGCGGTTGTATCCAAAAATTCTTTCCGCTGACAAATTCCATTCCGCTACTTCAAAGTTTAGATCCCATTCAATCGCCCCCAAAGGAGTTTGGTGAAGATGGAGAGCCAGTTTTTGCTGCGAGTTTTTCAGAGAAATAATTAATTGATTTTTGTCGGCGATCGCAGATTCTACCCGATCTTCGAGAGTAGTAAACGACTCTTCCAATTGATCTGCCATCATATTAAAAGAGCGAGCCAGGACACCGACCTCATCCTCCCGCTCTACAGACGCCATCAAGCGGGAATCTACTGCCATCGAGTCCCATTCTCCCCGGGACAAAGCCTCCGCAGCCTTGCTCAGACGCCGAATCGGTACCACAATCCACCTAGAAGTCAGAGCGCCAATCGCCGTTGCCAGCACCAAAGCACCCAGACACATCACCACAGTATACCGAGTGTTGGCATGAATCCTTTCCATAAAATCCGCTTCAGGAACCGTCACCACAATCAACCAGTCGAGGCCCCTGCTGTCTAAAAGCGGCGTCACCTGTAGAAATTGCCGTTGACCGTCGATCGTAAAATCTAACTGGCGAGATCTGTCAATTTTGTGCAAATCCCCGAAGCGTTCTGTCAAATAGCGGGCGCTCGATCGAATTAGAACATTCTTGCTGCTGGCTGCCACAATCCGTTTGGCAACACCATTGCTAACAATAAATGGCGGTTCCAGAGTAGAATTTGCAACCAATTGTCCCGACCTTTCTACAATAAAAGTCTGTCCTGATTTGCCAATTTTTAGAGTTTCCAAGAATTTATTGAGCTTGGAAAGTGCCAAGTCAGAACCCAGGATGCCAATCAGTTTACCATCCTCGCCATAAACTGGTTGAGCAGCGGTAATCGCTAGTTTGGGAGCGTCAAAATAATTATAGATTTTACTCCAAGTCGGTTTGCCTGCGCGCACCGGAGCTATGTACCAAGGTCGGACGCGGGGGTCGTAGTTGAGAGTGGTTTTTAATAGCTTGGTTGGTTTCTTGAACTCAGACAGCTCGTAGCTATGCAAATTATAGCCAGTAGATTGATTAGAAATCTGAATTTGCACCTTGCCGTCGTCGAGGCGTTCAACTCCAATAAAATCTTTTTCTTCGGATGCGAATTGAATGTAGCTAATTTTATCAAAAATTTTGATTTGTTTGTAGAAGTAGCGTTGCAAATTATCAGCATCCTGCACATTCACAATGCCGAGACGGATGGCATCGAGATTGAGCTGATTGATTTGGTGTGGCGTTTCAATATAACTATTAATATGTTGCTGGATACGCGATGTGACTTCTGCCCGCAGTTGTGCGGCAACATCGTTGACGGCTATGCGCCCGTTCCGCAGCGACAGCCACCCCGTCAACCCTACCGCAGCGAAAGTCTGGAGGGCAAAAGGCACAACAAGGACGATGCGAATTGGCACTTTGCCTGACATTTTTAAAATTTGGTCGGTCAAATATCTGATTGGCATGATGAAGCAGAAATATTAGAAACCCACAACATTTCGGTAAAGTACAACCTGATGAGCGCCGATTTGGAAGTTGAGATGGTTTTAGTAGGCAAAGTGCTGTTAAAAACTCTGAATTTGTCGCTGGTAATTGAATTTTTAACGACTGCCACCGCCATTTTAGCGCGATCGGGTGCTTTGGGAACAGGGGCGATCGAGATGAATGCAGTATCCATCCTAGACGCACTCTACACGCTCATACTATTATAGATTTGAGATTAAAGAATTAAAGAATTGGGAAAAACTGATTCTGTAAGGGTTTAGAACTTGCCTGCTGTTGCATTCTTTTTTTCAACTGGTATCTGAAACCGGGTTTTTTTTAGCGTTTCGGCGAGCTGCAACGAACTATTTTCGTGAAAAAAACCCTGGTGGATGCCCCGGTGGATGGCCGCCCGTGCGTCCAGCATTAACTATTTTTCCACTCCGGGCGCGTGCTAATCAAACAAACCGAGTTTTTGGTTGACTCATTCCTGAAATGACGTATTTTGGCGTTTCAACCCGGTTGCTGCGTCTGTTCTATTTGGCCGATCGCGCGATCGAAAATTATAAGTTTTCACAGCAACTGCAATTGATATCTCCACAAGCAGCTACTTTTGATAGAGTGCAACTTAATTCCGGCTAGGTAAAATAAGCACAGTAGGATGCAACTAGCGGAGGCATGGATGATGAACGCAGTTATTGCTACTCTTAGCACTGCTCTCGGACTGAGCTCAATTTTAATCGGTTTGACCCCGGCGGTTCTCGCCCAGCAAAGACTGCAACCAGCACCCCAATATTCGGAAACGACTTTATCTGGGGACTCGTTGAGGACTGTGGAGGACAGAACCGTAGACTCGGACTACCAAAACTTGATTGGTGAACCAGAAACGGCGGCTAATTCTGTTAGAAGGGAAAGCAGCTTGGGCGACACATTTCGCCTCAAAATCGATGGCCCATTGGAATTTATTACTACTCCTTCGGACGCCCAGCGTCAAGGAAATCCTTTACCTCCAAAACAAACCGACAGCGGTACAGAAGCGGGAGTTCAGCTTCAGCTAGGACTTTAGCAATTTTAAATGAATTCATTTGAAGCAAACGAGCGATCGCCCAAGCCACTTTTTGATTCTCGGAGTTATTGTGACTGCGATCGCTTTTTTATCAGAGTTTTATCACAAGTTTTGTGCGGTTTCCATCACACAAGGTTCTCTATTGTGAACCTAAAATTAGACCAATTAAACTTCCGATACAGACCGATTAGCTACATATCTTTTACAATAGCGCATAAAACTGGCGGTGAAGGTGATGGGAAAGGCTCAACTGATCGATTATTTGCGGGGGGAGTTGGCGATATCGAATTCTGCGATCGCCGTTGCTCTCCGACACGGTGAACAAGATGCCAGCGAACTGCCGATGGTTCTGTGGCAGTACGGGTTAGTAACACTGGAACAGTTAAACCTGATTTTTGATTGGTTGGAAGCTCAGCCGACTTAGCAATTTAAAATCCTGAGTTAAAAAATATGGATATCGGATTGCAAATTTTTGACAAATAAAGCTTGCACAAACGGTGGTCGAAAAGTATAGGGTTGAGTGTTTAGGTTGAGGGTGGCTCTTATTTTGTGCCAATTAGAAAAATACAAATATACAGTAGGGACACAGCAGTGCTGTGTCCTCATTTTTGTTGCCGCGTGAATTACCCAACATTCATCGCTAGGCGATAGAATGTGGGCTTCCAACTTCAACGGGAGCAACCGGGAGAGTTCATGGATTTTTTACGTCCAGAACCCTTTGGGTTTACACTCCCTCGATTGGCTAGTAGCGCTGATTCCCAACGCCAGTAATCGCAAGCCTTCATTTCTGATGTTGATTGCTGCATTCACATCTCGGTCATGCCGTTGCTGGCAGTGAGGGCAATCAAATAACCGGACAGATAGATCCATTTTCTGAATCGGTAGCAGTGTGCTTGAGCAAAGATGCGATGACGGGAAGAATCTATCTACTTCTAGATAGGTCTTACCATCAAACTCTGCCTTGTACTTGAGCATTGTGCAGAACTTGCCCCAGCTAGCATCGCTAATAGCTTTAGCTAGGCTGTGATTCTTCACCATGTTTTTGACTGCCAGATTTTCTACCACTACAACTTGGTTTTCGTTAACTAGCTTGCGAGATAGTTTGTGGAGAAAATCTTCTCTGACTCGCGCAATTTTACCGTGAACTTTGGCAACTATTCGACACGCTTTAATGCGAGCTTTGCTACCCTTGGTTTTCCTGGATAGCTTTTGTTGCTTGCGCTTTAAGTTCTTGGAATGTTTCTTAAGGTGCTTGGGATTGCGAAATTTTGAGCCTTCAGATGTGACAACAAAATCTATCAATCCCAGGTCAATTCCAATAGCTTTGCCTTCACTTGTAATCTCAGGTTTAGCTATGCCATCGTCAATCAACAAAGAAGCGTAATATCGCTCGTCAGGGGTCTTGGACACGGTAACGGTTTTGACCTTCCCGATAGGTAAATCACGATGAATCTTAGCCTTGACGACTCCCAGATTACCAGGAAATTTAATGGCATCCTCTCCTTGGAGCTTAACGTTGGCAGGATACTGAACTGACTGCTTGTCAAACTTGCTTTTGAATGTAGGATATTTTGTCCGACCCTCAAAGAAGTTAATAAATGCTTGTGAGAGGTTCAGAATGGATTGCTGAAGACATTGTGAGTAAGTTTCCTTTAGCCATTCAAATTCTTTTTTAAGCTCAGGTATCCTTTTTTTCATGTCGTAAGCAGATACGCCTTTACCTGTCTCTTTATAAGTTTTAGACATTAAAAAGAGCGATTGATTCCACAACCATCTTGTTGAGCCAAAATCCTTGGACAACTGAATGACTTGTTCGTCAGTCGGATAAATTCGTACCTTAGTTGCTTTTAACATAGGGCTATCTTAGCGCGATTCTAGATTTCCGTCAAATAATCAGATAGTTTGTTCGTCTCGGAGCTCTTGTCTTTCCTGTCCTGCGGAATCGATCAGACAAGGCACTTCGACTCACCGCGCCTCTCATCCCACAGCAAACGAGTACGCTATACTGTCGGGATTCCCGTCTGTTTAGCTAAAATAAACTGCTTTCAATCTGTCGCAGAGGCGAGCGCCGACGGCATCCAACAGACGGTATAAAACAAACCCCAGCAACTTTTAGGCTGCCGGGGCTTGTCTTGTTTAATTTGGTGGCGGGAAGTGGATTTGAACCACTGACCTTCGGGTTATGAGCCCGACGAGCTACCAGGCTGCTCTATCCCGCGTCGCTTTGTCTTTCTGTAGTGGTTTCCAAAAACAAAACCCTGAAACCTTAACGATTACAGGGTTCGCTTGAATTTGGTGGCGGGAAGTGGATTTGAACCACTGACCTTCGGGTTATGAGCCCGACGAGCTACCAGGCTGCTCTATCCCGCGTCGCTTTGTTTCTCTTTCTAATATAAACATATCTTTCTGAAAATAGCAACCCCACAATCAAAAAAACTTTTTAGATTGTGGGAGGGGTTGCTGAAATCGGCTCAGAGTCTCGATCGCCCTAAAGCATCGAAACTTCCCCGATTACCTCCAAGCGCTTGAAGTCACTGAGAGTGAGGTAAGTTTCCGAAAGAGTTTCGGCGATCGTCGGAGTAATCCACCCCAACTGCTTGAGCAAGTGAATCGCCACAGCAAATTGAGCACGCTTTCCCCCATCCGTCACCTTAATTGCCAAGCCCATGCCTTCGCCAACGCGGCCAATGCACTGCACCCCTTCTGCGCCGGACTTGCTCACCAATTCCCCTTGAGTCAAGCGCATCAATTCCGTGTCAAATTTGCCCTCACCGGCAACCATCATCGGGTGATGAGTCATAGCGCGGACAATCCGCTCCATATCCACATTGTCGCCGGAGGCCAACTTAGCGTACAAAGACGCCATTTGTCCCAACTGCAATAGATAGGTAGGAGCGCCGCAGTCGTCGCGAGCGCTGATAAACTCTTCGGCAGGCATTGCCAGCAAGTCAGCCACTTTGCCCAAAATAAGTTGCTGGACAGGATGTTTGCGGCGCAAATAAGTATCCAGCGGCCAGTGCAGTTGCTGGCAGACAGCCAGCATTCCGGCGTGTTTGCCGGAACAGTTGTATTGCAGGGCGCTCTTTTTGCCTTCGGGAATGGGGCATTGAAGTTTAGAGGGGTCAATGTCGCAGCGCCACAGGACGTTAAATACCTGTCGCGATTGCTCGATCGTACCTTGATGGGAACTGCAAATAATCGCTAAATCTCGATCGGTCAATTCGTAGCGTTCTAAAGTGCCAGTCGCCGTCACCGCCAAAGCTTGAAAAGGCTTGAGTGAAGAACGGACAAATGAGGCCGTTTCCGAGTTACCAGCAACAGACAGAACGCGGCCACGGTTGTCGCAGACAGCGGCCTGGGCGCGGTGCCTCGATTCCACAATACCTTCGCGCAGCAATGTGACTTCCAGTTCGGGAGCTTGGGTTCGTTTTCCCCTTGTCATATCAATTTTAGATTTTAGATTTTAGATTTTAGATTGAGTGGAGGAAGTTGTAAGGGGGCGGCGACAAAAGCATACCGCCCCGACAACTCAAAACTTCCCTGTCACGATTCCCGATTACAAACAATTCCAAGTTAGTCCCCCGGCAACCATCAACACTGTCAAACCATAAAATGTCTGCCGCAGACGCCTGAGAATTGGTTCTAGTTGGTAGTTGACAATCAACTGATCTTGAAGCAAAACTTCGGGAGTTTTAGGCCAAGATTGACAATCGTACCAACCAGACTCTTCGTAGACGACCGTGGGATTTGAAAGGCGCGATCGCACGTAGAACCAACCCAAGTAGAGTCGCAGCAAAGCTAATCCTAGAATAAAACCGGCACCTGCGGCACCGCTGAGGACAAACTGAGCTGGATACTTGACAGGAGCAAAGCTGGCTGCTGCGAGTGGCCCGGATATCAAGCAACTCCAACCGCATACCCAAGCCAGTTTTGCCAGATATGCGGGCCAATCGAGAGTTACCCAGCTAAAAAACCAGGATTCTTTAAGTTCTTGGTATTCATTGATCGGTCGCTGTTCTTGCGGAACGGGACAAATAGAAGCAGAAACGTTTTTCACATTAGCCATCCTCACGGCGCGGGGGAAAAGTCAATGCGATCGGCGTGTCCCCAGAACGCTTCTAAATTGTAAAACTCGCGCTCTTGGGGTTTCATAATGTGGATAATCGCGTCGCCGTAGTCCATGACGACCCAACTTGCGTCTGATAGCCCTTGTGTACGCAGCGGCAACCGTCCCCATTCTTCTTCTACTTGGTCGGCGATGGCTTGGGAGATGGCTCGTACCTGGACGTTGGAAAATCCGGTGACGATCGCAAAGTAGTCTGCCAGATAGCATACTTCTGACACTTGGAGCAATACAATATCAACGGCTTTGCGGTCATCGGCTGCTTGTGCAGCGGTGAGGATCAAACCGCGCGCTTCGTCGGTTGGGGAGGTGGCATCGGTTACTGTAGACTGAGTTCTGGAATATTCGAGTTGGGTTAGATCTGACATTAAGTGTTTAAGTTCCTAATTGATAGGGTTCGAGAGAATGGGTGCGTTTTCGCGATCGATTGTTGGCAGATTGAGACTGGAAATAGGAATTAAGTTCAAGCCAAAAGTAAGTACAGGATTGCTGATAAATTTTACTTTTAACTGGTGATTTGTGCGATCGACTTTCCCGTCGAATTTCCTGTTTCCGGCGATCGGCGAGCCATTTGCAGCGCCCAATTGCGGGTAAGTACGGTGCGCGGGTGAATGTAGCAGCGAGTTTCTAGCAAATATTTAAGAGAATAATCGCTAGTTTGCCACACGGCTGCATAAAGATTTTGCCAGCTTGTCTCGCGCAGTGATTTTAGTTCGGCTGTGTTGCCGCGGCTCGGCTCTATAGTATCTGCTATAAATACGGTACAACTGAGCTGGCTCATGTTTGGTCTGCCGAGGGTATGATTGGCGATCGCGTCCAAGATTTCTCGATCGACCACCCCGAATTCGTCTCTAGCGACGATCGCGCTCGCGTCTGCGTGCAGCAGGTGCGGGTGTGCCTCTAACACTGAGTCTAACTCTAAACCTTCCTTCTGGGCCATTTGCAGCAGCAGTTGAGGTTTAAAGTATTTTGCCAAATCGTGCAGCAGTCCTGCCGATCGAGCTTTTGCTTCATCAAGGCCGTAATGGCGAGCCAAGTCTCCTGCTGTTTGTTCGACTCCGAGGATATGTGTGATGCGGGCAGCAGGAACGCGGTCAGAGAGCCAAGCTAGGACGTTTTCGCGCGTAGGTGCAAGGGTCAAATATTAACTCCCAAATTGTAGGATCTACTATTTTAGCGTTTTGTTTTAATAGAGTGCGGTGTCGGGTAGCAGCGGTGTTGGGATATTTGGGATGGGGAGGGGCGAAGATAAAACGGCGGTTGAAACCGCATCTACACAAACGAAGTCCGCCTCCGCGGACTCAAGAAAATAAGGTAAGCTGTTCTACATTTAAATTGTGTGTCAAGAATCAATTAAAGTCTTGTGGTACGTTGCGGCTCTCCTGGGTTTATAACGAGAGGATATTACCCGCATTATTTCTGCTAGAAAAGCAACTAAATATGAACAACGAATTTACTTCGAGCAAATCTCAAACTGACTGGGAACGCCTAGATGCCATGACTGATGAAGATATTGATTTCTCTGATTGCCCTGAAATTACGCCTGAAATGTTTGCTAAAGCCGTAGTTCAGCGAGGCTTGCCCAACCCTAAGACTAAAGCTCAAGTTACCTTACGCATTGATAGTGATGTTTTGGAGTGGTTTAAATCTCAAGGTCGTGGTTATCAAACCCAGATCAACACTTTACTGCGAGAATACATGAAAGCCCATCAATAGTTATAATATTAGCCCTTCCCGTACAGCCTTAATGTATTATCTGATTCCTGTGTTCAAAGGAAGACAATTAGAGGCAAAGACAAGCAAGTCCGCACAAACTTTTGCAAGACTTGTATTCGGCTCGATCCGAATCGCATTCTCATAATCTTCAGTTGCTTTTTGATACTCTTCAGACTTGTGGAAATAAACGCCTCGACGATAGTAAGCCTTAGCAAGAACAGGATTGTAAGTATTTGCTAACTGTGGACTTAACTCAATTCCTTTAGTCAAATCCTCGATCGCGCCTTGATACTCCCTTACCTTATAGGGCAGGGGCGAAGGGGGCGATCGCATCAACACACATCTCTCTGCTAGCTCGTTTCACAGTTCACCCTTAAAAGCTTAGTCAATAATTTACTTTATTCTAGAACATCCACCTCATCATTCAATCCGAGTTCTTGGAGTGCAATTTTAGTCTCATCCCGCCTTTGCTGAGATACCTCACCTTCGATAGAAACTTCTATTTTCACTGTGAGCTTAACATTTTTGTCACTAGCAAATTTACTCAGAACTTTTGTATAAAAATTCATCCACTTCTGAGGACTGATTTCACCAATCCATCTCAATCCTTTAGGTGGAAGTGGGATGGTTGGGTGGTCTGGTAATTTATAAATAGTAGGATTTTCTTTCGCTCTGACACCATTAGAAGATTTTACGGCAAATTCGGCGATCGCACTAATTGCTTCTACTTTTGCTGTGACAGTGAAATTTCCCTCATTTTCTCCACCTGTGAGTAGGCCATTGGGTTCAATATTACCGCCTGTAGTAGTCCACTGTATTTCACCAATAGCAATCTCTTGATCATATTGATCGCGTCCCCCTGCGATAAAAGTTTGCTGCTTACCCGGTTCTAGTTGCACTTGCGTGGGGGAAACTATCAACGCGCTCAACTTTGGGGGATCGGTGATCCGTTGCAGGTAAGCGGCGGCTACCTCTGATTTAATGATAAACAAATCGTCTGAAATTTCTATTTTGCTGGCTGCTAAATCGGTTTTGAACTCGAACGGTTCGTATCGATCGCCTGATGCTTTGCCAACTAATGCTAAAGTACCATCTTTGACACCGCGCGCGATCGCATCTTTCACCGCATCCCCTTTCAACAGTCGCGGAAACAAAGGCGAAGCAAAGAAAACATCCCGCACCGCCTTGGTACTCCATTCCTGGAAAGCACCAGACCAATTGCGAACCAAAAACCGAGGGCTAACGGCATCTTCTACATCCCCATCCAGACGCAACCGATTCATAATTAAGTCTACAATTGATCTCGCAGAACTGGACGTAACTAAACCCAAATCCACCACCCGTAACTTATTATCTTTCCCTAACAACGCGACGTATTTATAAGCGCGCCATACGGTTTCAATTAAATCGCGCTGAGCCTTTTTCAGGTTTTCAGATAATTGCTTTTTCTGCACGTCATCTAAATTAGTTTCTTCATCCCGAATGTCTTCCCAGGATAGCATCTTGCGGGCTTCTTCGCGCAATTGAACATCAGAATCGGCGATCGCAAAAATTAGCGCACTCTTAAACGTTCTCGCTGACGCACCAGACTCGCGAATCATTGACTCCACCAACTGTAGGGTAGTCTCATCCTGTTTGGAATGGGTGGGAGACATCACCGCTAAAGTCAGCACAGCTTGATTGGGAAGATTGTTAGGTTGTTCGGGAAAACAAATAACCTGAATTCCCTGATTAAGAGCAAATAACTTCTGAATCTCATGGAGAATTCGCTGATCAATGCGATGCACTTGCACGTTAGCGCGACGGTCTGCTAGAATTTTGTTGAGGTTTGGATAGAGACTGAATCGATACTTAGTTTGCCCGACAGTTAAGTAATAGCAATCGCTAGTTAGAGATTCCAAAACCGTTTCTACATTGCCAATATCTACATTTGGCTCACCTACAGCCAGTCGAATTTCTGGGACAGTTGCTTCTACACGAGTGCAACCACCATTCGACTCAAAAAAGATAGTCGTATTAACTTTGCGGTGCAGTCGTGATTTCTTAATATCTTCCGTAGCTTCCGCATCGAGGCGAATGGCGTGAGAGTCTTTTTTGCCACAAATATCAGTTGTTACCGGCCCTTCTAGGCGATCGTTTCCCAGTTGATCGAATACTGCCGCTCGAAATGATAGGTCATCTAGGGGTGCTGTTCCTAATCCAATTAAGGCATCGCGATGATTGCCTTTATAACCTTCTTGGTAGGCAATAGACACCCACAAAGCTAAGAGTCGCAGGACACCTCTGGTGCGTTGAAATCGAGGCAAAGCCTGCCATTTTCGCTCGAATACCGATAGCACTGTGGGATGAAAAGGATAACTCGCGACAAAGGCTTCCCGCGCACTTTCAATCGGGAAACTAGGCAACTGTTGCTTGTGTTCAATCACCCAATCTGCATACTCGTTACAGGTAGTAACAGCATCCTTGGGAAGCATGATTTTACCTTCAGGGGTGACAGCATTGGCTGTCCATTCAAATAAGCGACGGCGGATAATTTCTGATGTCTCAGATTCGGCCGACATCATAATTGCTTTACCCAATCTGTCGAGCACTTTCTTGAATCGCTGTTCGTCGGCTTCGTCAGCCGCAGTATATTCCATCTCTGAAGCGGGAATAGATACTACTAAAACGACATTTTTTTCACCTCTGGCAGTTTCGGAAAGTGCTTGAATGAAGTTATAAAGCCGATCGCCATAACCGGTTTTGCGATAGGTGCTGGCGTAGTTGATAATCTCATCCAACAAAATCAAACAGGGCTTATCTTTGGGGAGAAACTTGCGGATCACATCCCCTTTGGGTTCGATAAATTGTCTTTCGTGCTCAGCGACAATATTAAAAGCGGCTTCTCCTCCCAACTGATAGGCAATTTCACCCCAAGGTGTTTTGCGTAGAGGAGTGCCATCATCGCCACCGCGCCCGGTGATGGAGTCAAATTCAGTGCCGACAAATACGGCTACAGCGGCTTCGGGGATGGTGGAAATGGCTGCTTGATTTAAGATTTTATCTACTCCCGTCCATTTGTTAGCAGCAGCGCCGTGTTTTGCTAAGTGATAGAGTAGAGTTAATGCGTGAGTTTTGCCACCGCCAAATTGGGTAGAAAGATTAAATATAGCTGAGGTTTCTGTGGTTTCACCAGAGAGTCGCCGGACTACTTGAGCGGCGAGGTATGTTAAATATTTGGTCAGATAAGTGCGATCGAAAAAGCGATCGGGTTCTTGATAATCTGCGGGCGCTCGTTTGTCTCGCACTTGGTCGAGATGTACCGCAAATTCGGAAGCATCTAAAGGTTTGCCTTCGCGCAAATCTTCGCGGGGGATAAGTCCTTCAATTTTATACCAAGGTTTGATCGTTGCCATTGCTTATTCTCCTAAGAGATGATCGTAAATTTTCCGGTATTTATTTCCAATTCCCACCATTTAAAAAAGCCGTAGGGAAAGGTAGCATAATCGTCTCGGCTACCTACGACTACAAGGGTTTGACCTCCGAGTTTCCTCCTGTCGGCTAGACTCATGGCTTGCAGCACTTCATCACGCAGGAACGCAATCACAGAAGCGCGTTCCTCTGCACTGCGGCGGTAGCAAAATACTATTCGTAAATCTGCACGCACGCATAGCACTTTCCATAGTGAATAGGCACTGCGGTTAATATCGCTACTGTTCTCTAATTCCATCACAGCGATAGGGAACCGCCAGCGAGTATTACCAGGAGCAAAGGACATTACATCTAAGGCTAGGTATTCACTGGTTGAAACAGGAAACAAGCCTAGTGAATTTCCTCTAGCGGAAGACTGCCAACCCATTGCTGTAGAAGTGGCGACAACGGTAGTGGTTAAAGCTGTTGTCCATTTAGCAAGTTGTCCATTTAAGGCAGCTTGTTTTAAAGGGTCAGCATTTTCAGGTTGTTGCAGGGTTTGCCAGAATTTAGTTTGCCACTGGTAGGCGATATTTTGCATCATTAGAACCCCAACCCTTTTTTGCGAGCTAAAACTCCATCCACCCAGCGCTTTTCATCAGTGCCCGTGGGATACAAGGCCGAGAGAGACTGGGCTAATGTCCAGAAGCGCTTGTCACTTCCCACGCCGTCATCGACTAAGAAGCGTTTGAGGGCTTCGCTGCGTCCAGCGGCAAATAAAATCATGGTTTGGTGGATGCGATCGAGTACAGTTTTACCTTGATTCTCAATATTGGTATCGCCCCAATCTTCTGACACTTCATCGGCTGTGCTCTGTGAAGTATCAAAGAGACTCAATTGCTTGTGCTGTTTTTTCGGGCGCTTGACTGGGGCTTGGCCCGCGTCTTTGCCGAACAGATATGGAGATCGCTCCGAGACTGGTAGCAGTCGCGCTTTATCGCCCTTGACTTGTACTAAACTGGTGAGGTTTTCCAAGTTAGCACCGAGTCCCTGAGCAATCTTGCGGGCCGTATCATATTCGAGGCTAAAACCTGTGATTTTTGCTTTTTTGCCTGTGCTTTCCTCATCATCATCGCTAACATCTTCTTCCTCTTGTGGAACAGGCATCTTACCTGTTTTCCCATCACCTTGTGGAACAGGCATCTTGCCTGTTTCTCCACCACCTGATGAAAGTGTCCACAACCACATGGCAGTTAATCGAGCATCTTCTTCAAAGCTGGAAGTATCTACATCTTTGAAAATAGTGCTGAGGGCTTCTTTGGAAATCGCAGCCCAGACATATTCGAGATATTCGCGCAGGGTGACAACTTCGCCGCTGGCTTTTTCAACACTGGAATAGCGGGAGAAGATTTCGAGGGCGGGGCCTAAACAAGCAAAGATGGCATCGGCACCGACTACGCCTTGATCCGTGAGGCGCGGCATCCATTCTTTAATCCGTTGGGGAAGTTCTTGTAATACATCGCGCCAATCGCCAATTTCTTCGTGTAATGTGCCATCGGGGTTTTCTCTGGGGCGACAGACAAGGTGAACGGATGAAGCAAGGGCTGCTGAGTTCATGGCTCTAAGACGGTTTCCCATTTCGGTATCTATTGTCCAAGAACCTGTAAAAATCCAACCTGCATCAATCATCGCTTGCAGTTGGGCTTCCCATCCTGCTGTGGATTTGTGAGCAAAAACAATCAAACCTATACCATTTGGAGCAACTACTCGCCGCCCTTCTGCCATTGCTTTGCCCATTTGCTCCTCAAACCATTTCCCATCTTTATGAGGATATCGAACCGAATCCCAACCAGCCATTTCGCAAATTTCTTCATTTTTTGGAGATAACTCTCCAGCAAATAAGTCAGGATATAAATTTCTTAGATTCCGTTTCATCCAAACGTAAAAAAAATCAGATAGGTCAGCATAGGGGACAGCATTGTAATAAGGTGGATCTGAGCAAAGAAATTGAGCGGAGTCATCAGGGAGATAGTAGAGATTAGTTGCAGATGTATTTATAGCTTCTCCATTTTTAATATCTTTATCAACACTGGAAATAGCCTTTAAGATTCCTTCTACAGCATTTGACCAATCTCTAGTTGCTCCACTAATGACATTACCTTCTACAAAGTCCCACATCATAGGAAGTGCTTGCCTGCCAAAAGTATGTCCTATATCTTGGCTTGTTGAGCGCCATGTACAAAGGGAAGAATTGCTATCAGCTTGTTTATTTAAAGCCATTACCAAGCAAGTTTGTATAACTTTTGCTAGATCCTTCTCGGTTTTTAACTCATCATTGCTAAGACGTTTGACAAGTTTCGACAAAGTAACCAATGCAAGTAACTGACGCGGAGTAAATAAGCTTCCCCATGTACCATGACCATAAATTGGAGCATTAAATACTCCACTCATTATAGGTAATGTTTCATCTGGTACTAGAGAGATATAATCTAAATTCTCTTTCTCTAGCTTTTCTATTTTAAGAATAGCATTTTCAATTGCCTTTAAATCCTCAAAGCTAGGTAACTGATAAAATCTTCCTTGTGTATTTGTTTTTGTAAGCACTACACAAAAAAGTCTTGCATCATTTGCACCACCATTGCGCTGTATTAACTGTCTTCTTACCGAAGCTACAGGCGTTGTATATCCCGTCACAGGACAAGTAGCCGAACCCCTAGCCACCGTTCCCTTCTCAACTTCCTTCTCACTTTTCGGCTCAAAAATCTCCAACAAAGGACGGCGCACCTTGCGCGTTACCCCATCGGCATAAGTCACTTCTATCGTCTCAGTTTGCACAATACCCGAAGCATCCCGTACCCAGCGCAAAGCCCTATATCTACCAGCTTTCTTTGCCAACCAAAGACTACGCATTAACGGCACTTCCACAGGAATCCCCGTCCCATCATCAGGAGCCTCAGAAATAATTGTCCTAGCCCAAAGATAAGCAATCGGCGTACTTCCATCAGCGTCTTTCGGATAAAATTCAGCTAATTCCTTCTCTGCTTCTTCCTTAACCCACTGTCCCCACTTCCGCACTTCATCCGCTAACTTTTGCCCATATTTAGGAATATATTCCAACACCACTTTATTCAACAAAACCGCCACCGGATTCAAGTCAGAAGCAAAAGCATCCGCACCTACTCGCAGCGCTTCCAAAGGAATCGAACCACCCCCAGCAAAGGGGTCAACAACTAGGGGACGAGTTCCGGGAACTCCGCCTAAAGCTTCATGGGCTGCTTGAGTTAAAGCGCGACAGGTTTCTAAATAGTCTGGCTGTGTGGAATTATCCCAATTAGCAAAATCCGCAATAAAATCCAATAACCGATATCGCAGAATATTGAAATGCTGGGGATTATTAGGATCTAACTGATTTTCAGTTTTGGCTAAAACCTTCCAGTTACTCCAATTTTCAGGAGAACAATGATTAGCTAAATCCTTATCTGTCGCCACTTTCTTAGCAAACTCATTAATAATGCTGGCAGCTTTATCCCGAAATTCTTGAGGGCAGAGTTCATCAACAGGATCGATCCACAATGAAGCACAAATCACCGCCCGACACGCAGCCAAGGGTCGCCTCGCCCACCAAATATGCAGGGTGGAAATATGCCCGTGACGGATAGATTTTTCCCGTCTGGCGTGGGCGGAAATCCGCTTGATGGGGAGGTCAACTTCGATGAGGCGTTTGGGATAATTAGTTTTGTTACTCACTTGCTGGCCTCCAAAATTTTCTCTGCATCAACATGATAATGTTCAATCTTCACCAGCGCTACCCATCCCAACTGCACGGGGTCTTGTATTGGATGCACTTCTGGAGTAGAAGCGCAGTTAAAGACTACATACAGCCAGTAGTCTTTTTTTAAGCGTTCTGCTGTCTTGTATTCGTTGCTGGTGAGGGCTACTTCACCCACCCGCGATCGCCCTTTAACCTCAATAAACCTCACGGAAATTGCAGTATTTGGGTCTTCTGGATGAGGTTTGCGGGAGATTAAATCAAAGCCGCGATTCTCCTTTTCTACACTCACCACCAGCCAGCCCCTCGCATTTTCATAGGCAATAACTGCCTCCACTGCAATTCGCTCTATTTCGCGATCGCTAACCATAGCCGCCATTTCAGGGGATGTGCGTTCTGGATGGGGAAGTACCCAAGCCCGTCCGTGATGTTGAATATTGGCGATCGTGCAACTGCGCTCTTTTTCCAGTTCCTCCCGCCGCGTTTCCAATCGCCCGTTTAACTCAAACAATCGGTCTTCCATTTGTTTGATGCGGCCGTCTAGTCCAGATTCCTTCGCACCAGATTCTTGTCGCGAAATCAATTCAGCAAACTGACACTGTACCTTGTCAATAATTGTATTGAGACTAATTTCCATGTGGTCGGAAATTGTCTTAACCTCCTGCTCTCGTTGAGTCCTAATTTCTATCAAAAAACGATTCAATTCTTGTTCGACCAACGCTTGTTCTGTTTGGTCGCGGCTGGGTAAATCTGCATCGTTTGGCAAACCATCAACCAAATTGGTACTATCAGTTACTGGCACCAAATCTAAAAACAAAGTCGGCTGTCGCACGGTCATTGTCCCGTCGATTTCCGTCTGCACCACATAGACACGTTCGTGCAGCTTGTTACCGCGTCCATCGGCGATCGCCCCCGAAAACACATCCAATCTCGCAGGATCGTGGCGATGCAAATCGAAAAATAGTGCCCCGTGGCGCAAATCATCCTGTACCCGCGCCAGCACATCTTCCCGCACGCACTCAAACAACGGATGTCCGGGTGTCACCCATTCCAGCGTTGGGTCATCTGTCAACTTATGTTTATCAAACGTAATCTTTTTGTATTCATGACCCAATTTGCCAAAGCGGGTTTCCAAACGTTCCCCGATCGGCCACAGAGTACGGGGTACTCGCCCAATACGGTACACCTTCTGATGCTGGCGCGTTTCCTTGGGGTGAATCCCCGAAATCGGGGCCGCTTGCACAAAAAAGTCATCAATCACTTCTGGCACCAAACGTCGCTCTTTTGCTTCTGCTGATTTACCAATAATCGCACTTAAGTTCAGTTCCCGCTTGGCTAATCCTTCCAAAGCGGAATTGGTGAGGCGGCGGAAGCGATCGGTATCCACTTGCTCGACAATGCGGTTCTTAATCACATCTTCCGTCAAATTGTGAGCGTACATCTCCCGAATCATCCGTTCTAGCTGATTAGCCGGAAAAATATCGCCCAAAACATTAAACACTTTGCCAGTGCGTTCTGGATCGATGTCAATCTCGATCGCCCGAATGCGCTCAAACAACTTCCACAACACCCGTCCTTCGCGAGTATTCGTCGAAACAAAGTTAAAAATCAGACAATCCTTATCCTGACCATAACGGTGAATCCGACCCATCCGCTGTTCCAAACGCACCGGATTCCAGGGAATATCATAGTTAATCAGAAACCAGCAGAATTGCAAATTAATCCCTTCCCCCGCCGCTTCCGTCGCCACCAATACCTGACAATCTTCCCGAAACTCCCGTTCAGAATAAATTCGCGTATTGGGCGTATCCCTGTCTCCAATTTTCATCCCCCCGTGAATCTGAGTCACCGATAGTCCCCACTCCCGCAGCTTACCCACCAAATAATCCAAGGTGTCTTTGTGCTCGGTGAAAAGCAGCAGTTTCATCAGCGGATCTTGGAATATACCTTTCTGGGTAATAGCTTCTTTCAGTTTCACCAGTTTCGATTCAACTTCTCGTTTTTCCAACGTCCGCGCTTGGTCGATCAGTTTGTTCAACTGATAGATTTCTTGTTGCAATGCTACCGGGTCAACTGAAGCGACAAGTCCTTCCAAATCTCCCAGAATTTTTTCCTGTTCTGCTTCAGTCAGTTCATCAAAATCCTCTGGAACTTTCTTAGCAATCTGTTCGGCCCGATAAGCCTCTGGGTCTTCCAACATCCGTTGGCGTTTATCGCGCATTCGTTCTAAACTGCGTCGTACCGCGTAGACACTAGACGCGAAACGACGTTGCAACATTGCCATCGTAAAACCCAAGGCGCGACCGCGGGCGGAATCATCAGCCGATGCTTTGATTGACTGATCTTCTACATACTTAGTCAAGTCGTCATAGAAATCCAATTCTTCGTCATCAATTTGAAAATCAATGGTTTCAACTTTGCGATTAGTAAATAGTTTTTTGGCTTGACCTGTCTCTGTATCGGGGAAAGTAACGAGAGCTTCTTTAGTCCGCCGCAAATAAAACGGAGCATTGTTCCGACGCATTGCTTCTTCTAAACTCGTAACATCACCATAAACATCGCGGTCTAAAAGTTCTAGGAATAAACAAAAGTTTTTGGGGTCGCCTTTATGAGGCGTGGCGGTCATCAATAAGTAGTGGTCGGTGAGCTTGGAAAGTTCTTCACCGAGTTTGTAAGCCAAGGTTTTATCATCAGAACTATAGGCGCTCATCTTGTGGGCTTCATCCACAATGATTAAGTCCCAATGACTCCGCAGGAGACTATTTTTGGCATCTTCAATGCGCGAAACCCAGGATATTGAGGTGATGACTTGTTTCTTTTCTTTCCAAGGGTTAGAGCCGTAATTTGCCCGCAGGACATCGCCCCGAATCACCTCAAAATCTTCGCGGAATTTGTCTTTTAGTTCCCGCTGCCATTGAAAGGTGAGGTTGGCGGGGGTGACAATTAAGGTACGTCTGACTAAGCCTCGGACTTTGAGTTCTTTGAGTAGCAGTCCGGCCATGATGGTTTTACCAGCACCGGGGTCATCGGCTAGCAGGAAGCGGATGCGGGGTTGTTTGAGAAAGTATTCGTAGACGGCTTCTAGTTGGTGGGGCAGGGGGTCTACATGGGCGATCGCCAGGGCAAAATAAGGGTCATATTCGTAGGCTAAACCCAAGCGCAGGGCTTCCACGCCGAGGCGAAAATGCAGGGCGTTACCGTCAAAGGGTTCTTGTTCTGGGGTAGCTTCTAGTTGAGCCAACTGTTCTTTGGACAGGATGGACTCGTATACTTGGTTAGTATTGATTCCTTTGCCGATGAGTTTAATGGCATCTCCCATCGGCACTGCCACAATTACTTTTACCGGTTCTGGGAAGAGGGAGCCTCGCAGAATTACATTGGACTTCATTTGCTCTACTTGCATTCGCTTTCCATTCCCAAAACAGAATTTTATTTAATAGGGTCTAGCTGCTAACTTTACTTTTTTATATAAAACAATATAATTAACTTCCTATTTTACACCCATTTGACTAATTTTATCTTGTCAACTGGATCTATTTCATTTACCGGAGCGATCGCCCAACTGCGATCATTTCGGCAGAGGTGCCAAGATTTTCTCAGCATGACTCGCAGCCACCGCCGCAAATAAAGCTTCATAATGATTCAAAGCTTCCTCAATTCCGTAATTTTCAACAGCATACTTTCTACCTTGCTCGCCCAACGCATTCACCCGATCGCGATTCCAGAACAAATCCTCAACAGCATCAGCCAAAGCTTGCGGATCTTCCGGCGCTATTACAACCCCGCCACCGCTTTGCTGGACTGCTTTGTGGGCTGTACCAGTTTCAGGAACCGAAGCCAAAATTGCCCGGCCGCTCGCAAGAAGCACTTGAATTTTTGAAGGCATATTAAAGTTAGTAACCCGGCGCTTTTGTACGACCAAACTAACATCGGCAGCAGCTAACATTTCGGGCAATTTTTCTCGCGGTTCAAAGGGCAGTAACATTACATTAGTAGCTTTGTAAGTTTCGCAATCTTTTTGCAAGCGCGCTAGGGCTGTTGATTCCCCCACAATTACAAAAGCGATTTCGGGTATGTGTTTCAAACGAGCCGCTGCTTGGACAACTGTTTGCAAGCCTTGAGTGAGGGCAATATTTCCAGCGTAGAGAACCACAAATTTGCCCTTGAGTTTGTGAGTTTCTCGAAAGGAGTTATTTTCTTTGGGTAAGGGGCGAATGAAATTAACATCGACCCAATTCGGAACGCAAACTATTTTTTCCGGGGGTACTCCCTGGGAGTGCAATTTGCTGATAAAACCGCTGTCGATGACGCTGACTTGGCTGGCTGTGCTGTAGGCAAATTTTTCTAAAGCGTCAGCAATGCGAATTAACATTCCGTTTTTTTTCACCAAGCCGACGCGCACGGCTGCTTCTGAGACTATATCCTGAACGTTAAGGACGATCGGGATATCGCGAATCCAGCCGTAAAAAGCCACTGGGACGCAAATCGGTAAAGGGGGCATTGTCGAGAAAATCACGTCGGGACGCCAGCCTCTGAAGGCTTGGACGGCGCTGGAGACGACAAAACTACCGTCTAGCAAAAGCCGGTCTAGGAGGCTGGGATGGGGGCCGTTGACGCGCAGGTAGCTGCGCTGAATTGTCACGCCGTTCTGTTCTTCAGTGAGGTAAAATTTGCCCCGATATTCTGGATAAATCCGGCGCTGCGGATAGTTGGGCATTCCTGTGATGACTCGAACTTGGTGGCCGCGCTTGACTAGGCCTTGCGCTAGTTCTGTCATCAGGGGGGCAATGCCGATCGGCTCTGGATAGTAGTTATAGGAATAAATTAGAATACGCATAATATTTATTTTGAAGCAAATTGTCCTGCAGCCGCGTGCATCGAGCCTGCACCCGCAGAATTGCAGAGGATGTGGTTGGGTTCCGGGTAGGACAATAGGGGGCGAGGGGATCTTCCACTCCTTGGGAAAGAAGCCGCCCTGACCGGGCGGGTATCGCGCCCTCAGGTAATGTTTTTTCGCATTACCAGGCAGTTGCGGCGATCGTCGGTACGGATATAGCGAAGATCGTCTGTGAGCTTGTACATGAACACCAGTCCCCTTTCTCCTTCTCTGTCCAAAGGATCGCGCTGCTCTTGCATGATCGAGTGCAGCTTTGCTTCTAAGTTGAAGGGTTGACCCCTGTCCCAAATCCTAATTTCTAAGTAATCGGCAAACACTTTTACCTCAATGTCTATGGGCGTCGTGGGGGGCAAGTTCTGGTGAGCGTGGCGGACAGCGTTTGTAAAGCCTTCGTTGATTATCAGCCGGCACTGCCACCAGAAATCCGCTGGCAGCAGGGGCAAAACGATATTCTCCAACCATTCCAAAACGGATGTTAAAGCCTTCAGGTCTGTTTCAACCTGAAGGTGCGACTCGGCCTTTGGTTGCTTGTCTTTCATCTGTCTTCCCCCTGGTCGGCCCCCACCACCGCTTTACTCAGCGCCGGAAGGAGAGGAAAAGGAGGGCAAGGTCTTGGCAACATATTAGTTAAGTCAAGCTTGAGTTGAAGAAGCCCGTTTTGCCTCAAGGTGAGCATTCCTTTCGCACCATTTACTCGCACAGCAAATGAGAGACTTCCGATACTGTAACCCGCCTCGGTAGGGCGTTTAAATAGGGAAAATTCCCGAGTCTGCTTGCGAGGCAGTGATTTGAGCTTCGACCGTGTTAGCAGTCGGTACTTTTCTGAAAACAGGTCAGTTCTTCTCGTCCTCGACAATCATGCTGGGCTCATTCGAGTATGACCTCGAACTCGCCAATTGCTAATTATTAATACTCTGATTGCAGAGCTGGCAACTAGCTGTGCATTTTCTGGGCGTGTGAATTTTAACACTTAATGCTAACGTAGCTATCGCTAGCGATCGTCTGCTTGACTAAGTATCGAGTTCGAGTTCCCGTCCCCCGTCGGCAACAGCACCTCAAAGTTTAGCGGTGGGTGGTTGACCGCTCCTACATAGCCCCGCTATTTTTGTTAAACAGAACTGTTACGGTTTTAACAATTAGTTTCAAGTCATACATCAGGCTCCAGTTTTGTTGGTATTTTAAATCTAAACGGATGACATCTTCAAAATCGCGGACTTGAGAGCGACCGTTGACTTGCCATTCCCCTGTCATCCCGGGTTTGACATCCAAACGCTGCCACTGAGGGACTTCGTAGCGCTCAACTTCGTCTGGGGTAGGCGGTCTAGTGCCGACTAGACTCATTTCGCCTTTGAGCACGTTCCAAAACTGTGGCAGTTCGTCGAGGCTGGTTTTGCGTAAGATGCGCCCGACTTTAGTAATCCGCGGGTCATTGTCATTTTTGAAAAATGCGCCAGAAGCCTGGTTTTTGATTTGGGCTTTCATCACTTCGGCGTTGGTACACATCGATCGAAATTTCCAAATCCGAAATTGTCTGCCCATCCAGCCACAGCGGGTTTGACCGAAAAATATCGGGCCTGGATCGTTGATAGTGATAGCTGCTGCTATAGGTACGAGCAAAATTCCTGTAATCATCAAACCGACTATTGCCCCAACGATGTCTATCAGCCGCTTCACCCACGATTGCACTGAGGGGTGGGTCATCGGTAGCTGATTGTCCGAGGGGTTGGTCTCTCTGGGAGTTGAGGTTGCAGAGGGCTGCTCGATCGTCAGCACTTGATCTAGGCTGGTGAGAGCAAATACTGCCATCACCTGCGGCTTGAGGCTTCGGAGCACCAAGTCACTCTCTCGCTGTTTGGCAAATTTCAGATTGCTGACTAAAGCACCGATCCCGCTACTATCGATAAATGTCGTCTGACTGAAGTCTAGGACAATCTTGCTGGGAACGGTGCTGCCCGAAAAAAGTTGCTGGCAGGTTGTCTTGAAGTTTACGGCTTCAAGTACGCTCAAGCGCACGGGTATGTGAACTGAGGGAATCTCGTCCGAGTACGTAACCCGAAAATCTGCCTCTGGGGTTTGACTGACCATGAAGTCCTGGTTTCAAATTTCAAGCTGATGTCTTTAGCCTATTCTGTCCTAGCAGCTCCACCTTTACCAAATATTATGGTTAACAAAAGGCTAGCTTTATACAAACTTTACAAAAACGCCTGCAAACTCGCCCGCCGAGAATGATATCAAAGGCAAAAATAGACTTAAGTCTACCAGTGCCAGTTTTGGCCCAAAGATTTTTGAACGCAGTCGCGGCCAAACTTTGACATCGGAATCAAGATTTTTGTGGATTCAGGCCGATTAATCTTGTCGTTAATCATTTTGGTGCCTGTCTTGCACCGGATAGCCATCGCAGTTAACAGTTAACAGCTAACACACAAGTCAACAGTTAACGGTTAACTGGAAAACCCCCGTAACCAGCGTCGGGGGATGAGGTTAAGAATTGTAGACGTTTTCTGACTGGGAGGTTTCGCGGGTGATGGGTTTGACTTTGGCTTTGGCTTTGGCTGCGTTGCGTTTGAGGGCCTGGAGACGAGCTTCGTATTTAGCCCGCTGCTGTTTTTTGGAGGTTTGCTCGATTAAGGTTTTTAAGGCGCTGCCAAGGCTTTTGTAGGCGTTTGGGAGAGTGTAGCCGAAGCGGGTGGCGAGGGCGAGGGCTTTTTCGTCAGCGTCTACTGCTTCTTTTAAACTTTTCTCTCCGTTGTTTTTTTGGAAAAGTCTCCAGCCGGAGACGCCGCACAGGGATAGGGCCAGTAACAGCAGCAAGCCGTCTTGCACCCAAAGTTCGCCGACGGCGCCGCCTAAACCAATGGCTAGGGCTGCCATTTCCCAACCGTCTCTGGGGATGGTGTCGTTTTGGATTCTGGCGACTTCGTGCCAAAATAGGAGGTTGCGCTGATCCATTGCTAGCTGTTCCCAGCGGATCAGGTCTATTTGGATTTCTACCTGGTCTTTGCCTATTTCTTCGCTGCGGATCAGGGTAGGATTAACTTCTATTGTTTTTTCTACTGTTACCCAACTTTGGAGTTCTGGGGGCAGTATATTTTTCAAGCGCCGGATCTCACTCATCTCGGCTCTTGCTGTAGAGGTTGCATAGGATGTCATAGCTCCGGCCTATTGATTTTCCAAAGGTTAATATGTGTCTATTTCTGGAGTATAGCAAACCTTTAATGCAAATATAGTCGAGTAACGGGGGTCGATCGACCAATACTTGCAATTTTACTTGATTTTACTCTCAGGGGGCGATCGCAACTGCCTGCTCGATCATTTCCTTTGGAGTATTTCAGCGACGGACTGACACTCATCTAAGGGATACAGTACCAGTTATCCTACTGCTATTTCTGGCTTCTGCTTTGATCAGGGGGAACGCATCTTATTGAACACTGTTCATCGGTGGTGAGTATATTTTAAGATAAATTCACCATTGTTAGAAGCTATAGACACACTTTGTAATGACTTTTAAGAGAAAAGAGGAACTGATTAATGA
>Ga0163147_10001907_pt1 | contig 30749 bp, 21 predicted proteins | sample OliLakLV19MP6G1_FD_148597 | JGI IMG/M metagenome (GOLD analysis project Ga0163147, IMG submission 148597) | Freshwater microbial mat bacterial communities from Lake Vanda, McMurdo Dry Valleys, Antarctica- Oligotrophic Lake LV.19.MP6.G1 | ecosystem: Environmental > Aquatic > Freshwater > Lake >...
TCTGAAGTTGTTGCCTTTTCTATTGCTTCTGCGATAGCGTCTGCCTTGTTTGTCTCCATTGGCTTAATCCGAGCACTCAGTACAGCGTCCTCCAGTTTGTCCACGTTCAAAACTCCGTCCTCAATGTACGCTTCCATAATTCCTTTATTTTCTAGTCGCACCATTTCACCGTCTACTGCTTCACCCTCCGCAAGAATATCGTAATAGTTTTCTATAACGTTTGCTTCAATACCGATAGCTCTAGCAAGTCTAGTAATTGCTTGCTTCAATAGGATAAAGAACCTTCGGATCAGTCCTTTTGGTTCGTGCTTCTCTGCAACAAATTGCTCAAAGTTTTTGGCTAGCTCCTCCTCCAAACGACTATCGCTGGAAGCCGTATAAGCAATTCCTAGTTGTTCGGCTTGGGCTGAAAGTATCTTGTCGCGAGTAATACCATTTGTTCTGAAAACAGGTATCTTATCTAGGTTCGCAAGTGTAAGGTGCACGGTTTCGTGCTCGGCTGTATACTCCGCCATTTCTTTTACCAAAGCAATAGTGTTATCAACGCTAGCACCGTACGCCTCCACTCGCTTTTTCTCTTTTGTGAAAGGGTTTATAGAATAACCAGCCAGAATGTTATCAACAAAGTGAATATCAAAGTCTAGGTTCAAACGTTGTTTTAGGTCTCTTAGATAGTTCTCCGCTTCAGTCATTTTGTATACTGGCTTAACTTCTCCTTCTTTTTTGAAGCGTACTCCGCCTTCCACTGAAACAGGGTAATACTCTTTAACAGCTCTGAATAGATTATCAAATAGTTTATTGAACTCTACTCGTTCTGCTCCTTGTGGATAGACCCCAATATCTTTTGTTGTTCTGGTTAGATAGTTATTTTTTATTCCTACCTCTGTCATTTTATCCTCTAGGTATGCTTGGAAAGCTCTCGCCCAGAGTTCCTCTTTTCTTACCCAATAACTACTATCCTTTCCACCCCCATATTTTAGAGAGTTTGCGTAATATTCTTTTGAAGTTGTTTTGACTTTTGCTATAACGTCTTTTCGGTATAGGTTGGCAATGTCTTGATATGCTTCTTTGTGTCGCCCACTAGAGAAAACAGTCGGCACTCTTTCAATAGCTTCCTCCAAAGTCTTACCTTCTTTTCTCCACTTAACAACTATCTCGTCTATGTTCTCAACCTCTACGTCCTGCGGTGTAAATGTTTTTTCTGTGTCAATATCAACACCTCTTATAAATGCTCTAGTAAGGATCATACTTTCTTGGTCGCCAACTGCACTATGGCGAAATTTACCATAGCCAGTACCTCCACTCCACTTGCCTCGGTATGTTCCAGCCCCTAGAATATAATCCAGTGCGTGCATAAATTCGTGCCCGAATGAACCGTCGCCACGCTTCTTGGTTAGGTTTATTATCTTATGTGTCGGTTCAAAGTGAGCATTAGCACTACCTCCTCCGCGTGCTCCAAAGGCAACAGATAGTCCCATTTTGTTTGAGATAGTAGAGAAATCAACACCAAGTATTTTAGACATATCCTCCATTGCCGCCATTGTCTGAACGATATGCTCACGAGCACTCACGTCGTCCATATAGTTACCGAGTTGGGCTGATTTGAAACCGTAGACACGCATAAGGTTATCTGTATTTACAAAGTCTTTTTTGAAGCGACTGTCCTTCACGTCGTACTCCTCAAGAGCTTGGAAGTTACCGTGTGTCAGAGCACTCTCCTCTCCTTTGAGACGAGCAATAAACGCTTCTGTATCTGTGATATTTTTTTTGTTTTCATCAAGTCTTTTTACCCAATGTTCTTGGTTTTTTGGGTTGTCTTTTATACTTTTTTCTAAATAACTTATATTTTCTTTCAACTGTTCTAGTTTCTTTTCTGCGTCGGAAAGCTGTTTTGCCTTACCCATTTCAACTTCTGGTAGAAAACGGTCGTAGTCAGTATTAAATTCTGCCAAAGAAGCGTCTGTCTCTTTTAGAGCGTCTGGGTTTTCTTTCTTGTATACAGTAATAGATTTTTCAGCTTCCCTTTTGGTAGGATACCAACTTGTTCTACCCATATTTCCAAGACCAACATATCTGATTTTTTTATCAGAAAATCCGTTTTCCTCCTGCACACCGTTCTCTAGTACATTCTTAACACCCTCATAATTTCCTATGTCTCGGAGAACATTAGCTGTGTCTTTAGTCCACTTGCCACCTCCTTGGATAACGTTATCAATGGATTTACCAAGTACATTTATTGAAATATTATTTTTGATACCGTTTTCAATTTCGTCTCTATATCCGTCTACCTCTTTTTGTCTTTCCTTTGCGTCCTCTATATATCTCCAAGAGTCTGGGTTTGTAACGTGCTTTATTTGTGCTTCTATACCCTCTATCTCGTCTGGTGTTCCTTTTGTTATTATAAAACCTAATACATTTCTATACTTTTTCATAAAGCTATCAACAGCTTCTTTGTCTTTAATATCATTCAAATCTTTAACAAGCTCCTTTAACATTGAAGGGTATTTCGCGATAAATGTATCTACTACTTCTGCTTCCACAAAAGTAGTGGTATTGTATCTCCCCCTCTTTTCAACAATAACTGGTGCACGTCCTATTGAATTAAGAACTTTAATTTTATACCCAGCTATCCAAGCAGGTACTTTATTTTTTATTTCAGTCTCTCTGTTTGGGGTAGGGACGTTTTCAAGTATTTTCTGCTTAGTTAGTTGAGCCAAAAGAGGTTCAACACCTAACTCATTCGCTAGTGCTCTCAAAATCTCGTCGTTGCCGTGTTCAATAACCGCCTGTATAACAGCGTTCTCTTTCTTTGAGCCAGCTACACGTTCGCCAGCGTCCTTATATTTCTTACCTTCCTGCTTCTTATCCAATAGAGTATCCACCTTCTCTTGCACTGTTAATTTACTATCAGTAAGGACTTTCAACATTGCAGTATCTTTTGTATCTGTTTTTGCTTTCACTCCGCGAGTTACTGTTGTGGTAGTTTTTGTTTTGACAACCTTTGTACCCGCAGAGTTTTTAATCTCCTTTTTCTGTACTACTGCTTTTATAACTTCCTCACTTGCTTCTGATTTTAATTTATAAAAATCTTTGTTTTGTTCTGCACGATCCGCCACCATTGCGTCAACGATAGCTTGTGAGAATGGTACGCGTGGAGGCATTGAAGCGGCGATTTCTGCCACTCTAGCGTCAAAACTATCCGTTAGTTCTTTTTCCTTCGCTTCTAACTCTGTGATTTTAGCTTCACCTTCCGCTCTTGTTCTCAAAAGAGTTTCGGTATCAATACCTTTTTCCTTGAGTTTACCCATTTCCTCTGTTTGTAATTTTCGTAATTTTGCAAGTTCGTCTGTATATCGGTCTACCCAATAACTATTAGCTTCCTCACCCTTAGCTACGGCTTCCACTCTTTTTTTCTCCTCATAGTCTCTACTTTCCTCTGCACTCTTTATTTTTTCTGCAATTTCGTTTATCTTTTCTAGTTTGCGTGTAGCAAAAGCAGTCTCAGCTTTTTGTTGGCTTATTCCTTGTGATATTCTTTCCTTTTCTGCCTGTAATTCTAGTTTTGCTCTGGTCGCTGGGTCTCGGATAAGGTCAAACTTCATTTCGTCAAAGGACACGTCTCCGACATCAACCTCCTGCTCTCCCGATTTGATAGCCGCCTCGTATCTTTTTTGCTTGTTATCCAACTTCTGTGATAGGAAAATATCAACACTATCTTGTATGAATAGGTTGTTTATTCTAACGTTTGCCCAGCGGTTGCCTTGTCTCCACGCTCGTCCAATAACCTGTCGTAGCTGTGTGAAGTTCCACGGCAAAGACATTATGTATAGGTCAGAACTGTTCTCTTGAAGGTTCATACCTTCCTTTATTGCTTCACTCCCAAGAAGGATTTTAACCTCACCTTTGTTGTACTTGTTTTGTATTTCAGTACGCTTTGGTTTTGCTGTTGCACCAGAAATGATTTCAACCTCGCTCACCTTATAGCCCATTTCTTTTATAAGGTAGTCCCTCATCATAGGTAGAAACTGCACGCCAACTTGGTCTACATAAACTATCTGACCCGCCTCAGCTCTGTCTTTTCTGTTCTGCCCAATAAGCGACATCAGTGTTTTTATTTTAGGACTGTTCTCAACAAATTCTTTGTACTGTGTAGGTAGAATATCGTCGGCAAACTTTGAAGCGTAAGGAGAAAAAGCAATTTTTCGCAATTCTGTAATAGCTCTCAAAACCTTTGCTCCTTGACCAGCTTCTTTTTCATTCTCCTTGAATATAGATTGTGCTCTTGCTTCCATATCAAGTCCAAATTGATTTTGTGGTATCTCGTATGTCTTTTGAACTCGGTCTGGTCTTACAATACCTTCCGCCTCACCCTCCTTAAAGTCAATGTAAGTGTCTAACAGCTTTCGGAATTGTCGGAAGTTTCGGAAACGTCTTATATCAGTTTTCTTTTGATATGTACCGTCTGCCTTAAACTCGTACTCACTTTCAGCTTCCATAAATGTCCCAAAGAAATCGTTGACGTTTTGAAGTCCCATTTTAGACAAAGACTTGTCTGCAACGAGTGAGAGTATAGAGTAATACTCTAAAGGGTGATTTGTGAATGGTGTCGCTGATAACAGGTTTACGTTTCTACCGTCCATTTTTTGCTGGATATACTGAGAAGCAAGCCAAGTCTTTATACCTAAATCGGAAGGACGCAGAGAAAACCTATTGAACTCTGACGACTGACCCTTTTCCAACTTAACCTTACCAACAATATGGTTAGCGTTATGCACCTCGTCAAATGTAATGTGGTCAAAGCCCAAGTCCTCAAAAAATAAGTCAGCTCTTGTACCTTTTTTCATTGTACCTCCAACCCTTTCAAAAGCTGTTTTAGCTTTCTCCTCGTCGCGGGTAGATTTGTGTGCGTTCAAATCGTCCGCAATATACTTAAACTTTGAAGCAAGTGTACTGTATGTACCGTCGTTAAAACCTAGACGCTTAAACCCTTCGTATGTAACGAGAGTGATAGACTTCTCCGGAATTTTGAGAGACGATAGATCACCCTTGAACGATACCCCAAGATTTCCTAGTAAGTTAAGTTTTGCGTCTGGCACAAGCTCCTCAATAGTGCTTATCCATTGCTGGTATACGTTTTCAGAAGGCACGACAATAATAGGTCTGCTCGCCCAACCCCTGTGCATTGTTTCGCTTATAGCCAATACCCCAGAAATAGTCTTACCGAACCCTACGTCGTGAGCTAGAATACCTACGCCAGTGTTTACCAGTCGTCCTATACCGTGTTTCTGCACGTCTCTTAGGTCAAACTCTTTTCCTTTATAAGTGCTGAAGGTGTTTGAAAACATAGGCACTTTTTTGTAGTCTGGTGTGTGGTAGAAGTTGAAAGTCTTGTTGTACGCTTCCTCAATAATTTCTTTTTGGTCGTCATTTAAACCTTCCTTTAGGTACTTTGTGAACAGGTTGTCAGCCGCGATTTTTCGTCTAGTTCTTTCCAACTCATTTCTGTCTTTATCAGAACCTCTGACCTGCTCGTCGTTGACGTACTCACGAACTTCGTATTGACTTGAGCCACCAAATGCTTCTCTCGGAAGTTCCTGTAACCATTTTAGAAAACCACTACGAAGTGTTAATTCCTCGCTTGTTCTACCGTCGGTCATATTGATTTTTATATCCTTTACGAAACCGATATTAGGAGAAAGTTTCAAGTCGTCAATACTCTCCCGTTTTGGTTTGACCGCTTCAAGTTTTGCTTCTTGTTTGTCGTATTGTGTCTTTGATATTTTCTTTGTTCCTAGATCGTGAGCTAGTATGTGTAGTTTTTCGTAAATGTCCCCTTGTGCATAATTGAAATCATTATAATACTTACCGCCCATATAGTTTGCAACGTCTTTATGTTTCTCTGGGTTCTTGAGTGAGCCGTCAGATTGTGTGTCCTTCCACACTTCAAGTTCTTTATCAGTAAATTGACCTTCAAATTGAGACATTAGTGATACTACCTCGCCTTCTTTTACAGCTTTTTTAACCACCTTCTTTTCAATAGTTTTCTTACCTTCTTTTTGTGCTTCTTTAACAAGTGCCTTTGCCTTATCACCAGCTTCATCAATAGCGTTCTCTGCTTCCTCTACATTTTCCTGTGTAGCTTCTATATTAAGTTCTTTCAAAAGTGAGATAGCTTCGCGAGTATCTTTGTGCTCATAGAAAAGAGAAGTAGCGTTTTCTATGTCGCCCTTAACATAATCCTCCATTTTACCAAAGCGATTTTTTCTGCTTGCAACTTCACCCAATACATTAGCTGGGTTATTTTTGAAAAATCCACCCACCTTCGCTTCGTTCCCAAGTTTCTTTGTTAGGATAACAATATCAGTCCCAACTTCAGTGTTTTCAAAAGCACCTTCAGGAAGTCTAAACGCGTTTACCAGTTCAGCGTTTTTGATACTCATTTTCCTATCCAGAAAAGACGAAGGAAGCACCATAGCTAGTGTTCCACCTTCTTTCAAGACATCAAGTCCACGCTTTACAAAGTAGTCCTCGTATTTAGATATGCCAGTCTCCTCCCCAAGACCTAAGTATTTTCCTCGGTGCTCTCCGTATGGCGGATTACCTATAACCAAATCGTAGTCATTTTTGAATGGCAAAGAATTACCCCTTTCGTCAATGAAAGTAGTCTCAAAAGATTTGTTATAAACTTTAGCGTTGTTGTGGAATATTTTTGCAATACGAGCGGTTACCGCATTTATTTCGTGTGTAGTAATATCGTGTGTGCCTATTTCTGGTAAGGCGTATATAAAATTCCCAGTTCCTACGGCTGGTTCAAGTACCTTCAAAGACTTTGCTGGGAAGTCAAAGAGAGACTTCACCATATCCACTATTTTTGAGCTAGTGTAGTATTCGTCCAATATTCCGCGACCTTCTTTTGCCTCACCTCCAGTTTTATACTGGTTCGCCGCTTCCAATATATCCTCGGTAATTTCGTGCGTTATAGTTACCAACCCATTCGTCAGTGGGTCGTTGCTTTTATTTATGTGGGTTACTGTTGATACAAGCTGTTCTATCTCCTCATTTGTTAGCCGTGTGCTAAGTCGTTCTCCAGATTTACCGCCACGCTGTGTAGGTTTGGTTTGCCCCCGCTTTGTATCGCCAGTGATTTCAGCTGTTCCTCCAGCCCCCTCGGATTTGTTTTCGCTATCCGATATAGGTGTGGAAACTCGCTCTCCGTTATTTTTACCCCCGCTATTGTTATTGTTGGTATCATTACTTGTATTATCCGCTTTACCAACGTTCTTGTCAACCATTGTAATTTGTTCGGGTGTGAATGCCACATACTCCAAAATATCCCTACCGCTTTCGTCTTTTCCGAAACTAGAAACAATACCGTCGTACCCAGCGTCCTGCATTATTTTTTTATTTGCAATGTTGTTGTAAAGACCTTCAAACATATCACTAAGTGTTCCTAAATCTATTACACTATCAAGTTCCGCTAGTGCTTCTTTAGGTGTCATTCCACTCAAATTAACCTCAACTGTATTGTCTATTTCCTCATTGTATTGGTTATATATATCGTTTCCACCATTAAGAACACGCAAGACTGTAAGTGCTTGTGCTTCTTTTGTAACTATGCCTTGTATAGTTAAGTCAATAGGGTTTTTTATGTCTAGGCGTACCTCCTTTATTTTAACTGTACCATTGTCTCCTATTGGTGCGTTATCAGTTGTAAAATCAGTCGCACGTTGCTTGTCGTCTAGGAAAAAGAAACCAAACTTTGCGTTGTCATATTCTGTATTTTCGCCAGCTCTTTCAAGAGAAAATTCTGTGAAGTCTGCTCTTGTTCCGTGATATAACGTAGTGTTATTAAAAAATGATTTCCAAGAAACGATATAACCTTCATATACCCCAGCTTCTTCATTAAATATTAACTCAGACCCACCAAAACTCTCCCAAAATTTCTTAGCTTCCTTTGTTGAACGCACATAAAATTTACTATTTTTTTCAAATAATTTGTTCACTATTTCTGTGCCCATATCTTTGTTTCTGAACTCTGGGTGTATTAAAAGTCCTTGTATTTCTGGTATTTCTATTTGGTAATCTACGGCGACCGCACCAACAACTTTTCCCCCTTTTTCAACCACAACACCAGTATATTCGTCCCCACCTATTTCAAACTCAGTAGGTTTGTCTGTTACAACAACACCTTTGTCCATTCCTTTTGTTGCTTCCTCTACTCTTTTTTTAGTGATATTTTCAGCAACCTCTTTGTCTTTTTCAATAGCTACTGCCTTTCTACCGCTTTTTACTGCTTCAGCTGGCACTACTCCCGAACCCGCAAATGGGTCTAGCACAACGTCGCCTTCCTCTGTGGTCATTTCAATAAGAGCTTTTATCATTTCTGCTGGCTTCTCTGTCTGGTATCCTTTTGGTCGTACTAATTTGAAGTTAAGATTTTCAATATCTTTTTTGAGGTTTCCGCTTTGAGTAAACACCAAAATACCTTCTGGCTCTGTTACCATAGAACCCGACATTGTTGGAAACGCAACCCTCTCCCCATTTTTATAGGTCTTTGTGTAATCACCCTTACCAACTGCGACAAAACCTTTCTCTGTGAATAAAGAGTTATATTGCTCCATTTCTTTCAAGCCAGATTTAGCTTGTGAAAAGAAGTGTATTACAGGTGCGTTCTCGTCTTTCAAAATATCTTTTACACTATCCAAAACCTTTGAAAAATCGTCTACGGAAATCAAACTATATTTAGCTCCTCTATTACCTCCCTTAACCGCTTTTGTATCATAAGGAATGTCTAGGAACACCATATCAGCTTTGAAACCGTCCTTAACGAGCTGTGGTAGGACTTCCCGTGCGTCAGCTGGGATAATAACAGCGAGTTCTTGATCGCCAATGGTTATACGATAAACACCGTCAGCAATACGCTCAAACTCCCCGTCCTTTGCACCTACCCCAAGAATACGTCTAATGTTTGGCTCTAGTATGCCAGTTTCTTTAGCAATTTCCTTGATACTTGCTTTGCCTTTTTTACCGACTACCTCTTTGACCTGCTCTTTTTGTGATTTAGACACGCGTGCCCACGCCCCCGCTTTGAGCAATTTTTCTGCTGTGCTTTTATCAAATCCAGCATACTCTTGTCCATTTTCGTCTTTGAAGTATATAGAACGACCTTCTATTTTTGTAACAGTTACTTTACCTTTCATATTGCTCCTACCTTTTGTATCAACAGTGTCTCCCACTTTCAGAGACTGTTTTCCTTTTTTACCCTCTAATTCTATAATAGAAGTGAGTGTTTTTTGCTCGTCTTTTGTAAGTGCTTCAGTCAAACTTTTATTGACCACCTCTATTCGCTCTGCGGTTATTTCCTCTGGTGTCATATCAGACAGTTTCTTACTTCCTTTTGCTTCCTGCTCTGTTCTTGTCTTAACCGCTTTTTCCATTGCTGACACAACACCAGCGACCACTTCTGATAAAGGTTGTTTGAAATGTGGAGTGTCTGGCGTAGTAGAACGCTCTACAATTTTGTTTATAAGATACTCATTCTGTGCTGGAGTTAAATCTAGTGTGAAGTTTTGCGAAACATAGTCGCCTAGATATGTGCGAAAGTCTGACGCTTGATTATTTAGTGTATTATTAAAGTTTTCCTCCGCCGTTTTGAGATTTGCTTGTTCTTTGGATAAGTCCAGTTTAGCATTTTTCTTTTCTACACTGCCGTCTTTCAACCCTTTTATAGAAGCTTTCAGTTCGTCTATCTTAGTCTGTATTGCCTTTGTATCAACTTCGGCTTTATTAGTTGAAGCGTTAAAATCCTCCTGTATTTGTTCCGGAGTTTTGCTTATAATATCCGCCATTGCGTTTTGGGTATCCTCTACCGCTCCGCTCTTTTTAGCTTCTGCCAATATACTACTCATTTCCTTTCCTGCTGGAGTTTGAATTTTTCCAATAGTAGACTGCACCTCCGCGACGATCGCTTTGGCTTCGTCAACACCTACCTTTTGGGAAAGCTCTAGGGCTACTTGTGTAGGACTTTTACCCGCTTTTAAGTCGGCTTCAACTTGACCCTTTGCTTCGTCAGCAACTATTTTATTAGGAGTATTAGCCACCTCTTTATCTATGGCTGAAGTAATGGCTTTCATTACTTCTTTTGCTTCCGCTTTCGTAAGATTATTTTCTTTTGCTACCTTCTCTACTAACCCCTCTGGGAACTCCTCACCAACAATTTGAACGTCAGCGTGCCCCATAAGCCCTCCAGAAAAGAAACCAATAGGCATTGTAAGGAGTATAGTTTCTCCCACACCTTCAAATATGTTCTGTGTTTTATCATATCCAAATCTTGACACCAGATTACTCCAAACAGTCTGTGAAGTTTCTTGTATGGTTTCAGTTATAGAACTCATTGACGCTTTATATAAAACACCTTTTCCGTATGAGCGGAATAAGAAGTCAAGACCAACTTTTTCCAAAATTGTAATGCCCACAGTATCAATCGTTGCATTCAAAAGAGAACGTTGGTCAATTTCGTCCTTAGTCATTTCTGGATTTTGTTCGGCTAGTTTCTGCCTTGAAGTGTTATAAGTATCAGAACCTTCTAGTAATCCTAAAGCTCCCGCCGCTAAAGTAGGATTTTTTGTTACAACAGCAATGCCGACAGATAATCCCATAGAAGCAACCCCACTAGCTAATTTGTATTCAAAATTACCTGTATCAAATAAATTGCTTTCGTTAGTTATTCCAAGTTCAGTCATTCTATCTTGGCTTGCTTGAGTATAAACTTTGGATAAGTCGTCAGTCCATTTAGCCGCTTTTTCCCTGTACTCTTTGAGCACCTTTGGTTCGTATCCTATGATATTTTGATTTGGTAATCCTATACCAAAACTCAAACGAGTATTATCTAAATATGCTGTTGCTAGAGTAGTTAATGTTTTTGGTGCTTGATAGTTAATAAAATCATATAAACCAATAGCGAACGCCTTACCTCTTTTTTTCATATCACTACCCATATCTGAAAAAGTCTGTGGTAATTCCTCTGGGGACTTAACCAACTCTTTCACATTCTTAAATCCTTCCTTATATGTTTTACCAACATCACCAAGTACACTTTCATTCACACCGTGATATACAGAGACGGCTATGCTTTTTGCTTTGTCTATTAGTCCACTACCTTGTTCCTCGTCAGCAATAAACCCGTCAGTTGGCGGTATTTCCTTCTTTTTTGCGATTGGTTTTGTGTCCTCAATGAATGGCATATTTTTTATATCTTATCGTATAGTTTTGCGTCAAACTCTCCAGCTGGGATAGTCCCCATTTTGCCAGTAGACTTCTGCTTTACCCGAATAGTTCCTGCTGGTTTTGGTGCTGGTGTTTCACCCTTATAGTTAGCTTCGTCATAGGTATCGTCATATAAGAAGTCTAGTTTTTGCTTACGAGGTGCTTTTGTCAAACCTGCCTGCTCTAACTTTTTCTTTTCTGTCGGTGTAAAATCCTCCCCATTTTGCTCGTCTCCTTCTTTCTTAATTTTATCAGTTTCAGCTTTTGTTTTGTCATTTAATACTCTAGTTCTACCAATATCAGCTGTTGTTTTTTGAATATCTATATTAGTCTTTCTCAAATCAGCGTCAGTTTTTGCTTTGTCTGTTTTCAATTTAGCACCAGACAGAACAGCACCTTGTAGAGCAGAGTAAACATCAGCGTATTGCATACCTGTTGTAGCTACTATTTTGTTAATGAACTCGTCCTTACCTTTGCTATCCAGTTTATCATATTCGTCAGCATATTGTGGAGAAAGTGCCACAAGTCTCTTGATCATTTCCTCCTTCTTTGTTTTTAGTTTTGCTTCCTCCTCCTTTCGTAAGTCTCGGAGTAGAGTATACTGCTTGTCAGCTTCCTCCTTAACACTCTTGAGTTGTGCACGAATATCAGTGTCCACTTTATCCAAATCAGTTAGTTTATCTCGTAATAGTTTTGACTGTCCACTGTCGCGTGCCGATTTCGCTTGGGCAATAAGTGAGTTTCTTTCACCCTCCAAAGAAGCCACCTTATCAGACGCTTCAGTTTCTCTATTTGAAACAGCGTCGCTAAAATCAATAGGAGTGTACTGACCTCCATTACCAAGACCGTACGCCTTCACGCGGGCAATATTTATTTCATTTATTCTCTTTTGTTCTGAAATACGTTTGTCATAAGTGCTACCAATATAGTCCAAAGTAGACTGTGTAGTCGCGTCTATGGCGGCTAAAGAGGTGCTGTATAGTTGAGTATACTGTGTCTTTCTGTCTATGGCTTCCTTATCAAACTTGGCACTTTGCTCTGTTGTCCACGCGTTCATTTTATCTAAAACAGGGTCGCCAGTAGTAGTAATTTTACCGTCTGCCCCAGTCGCACCAGTCGCAAAAGGTTCTTTTTCTTTTTTTGTATCCTCTGGCTTTGGAGTTGTTACTGTATCTGTTTTTCCCGCAAGACCTGTGAGTAGACTGTCTACCTTATTACTTCCGTCTCTATATTCTTGCTGATTATCTTTTGAGGAGACTACTGGGGTAGTTGAGCCGATAGTTGAGACTTTACTTGGGTCGTAGTTACCAAAAGTAATATCCTCTCCTTCACGGATAAGGTCAAAATTCCCGCTCGGTACACTTGAAACACCAGCCGATTGGTAGTTAGCAAAACCAAATTTTTTAGCTACTGCGTTCAGTGTATCCCCTTTTTTTACTTTGTAGCTGTAAGTCATATTATTTTTATAATGTAGCGTCTACTTCTTGCACTTGTAATACCAACTCAGTGGTAGATTTTGCCCAACCAACCTTTATTTTTCTCGTTCCTGCTGTTGTCCCTATTGTTCCAAAAGTATCGGAGACGTAATATTTAGAACCTGCCGATAGTCCTGTGAACCCAGATACAATTCCGTCTTTTTGAATACTTGTTGTTGAAGCGTCTGCCACACTACTTTTAAGAAAACCGATAAAGTTGTTTTGCCTATCAACATTATCGCTATCTGTTGTTACAATTCGCCCAGCTCCACTTCCTATAAATCCACCCACCATTAAAAAAGAATTGTCTGTTGCTGACGTACTCCAAGTACCCCCGCTATCTGTTGAACTCAACCCAAACCCAGCATAACTAGAGCCTAAGTTCATAACTTGAACGTAATTAGTACCGTCCAACGTGCCTCCAGAGGCAGTTAAGATTGCACAATATTTTACTCCAGCTACAACAGTTAGTTCTGTTGAGAATACAAAGTCGTGGGTGGTGTTACTCCCCACCGCACTCATAGCTATTGTACCGCTAGTGCCTAAACTAGCCCCTGTTGGTTTATCGTTAACGTCAGCAAGATATAAATTAACAACCATTGTAGAAGTAGGACTGCTAATCTTATTCAATTTAATAGTTATTGTTTTTAATCGGTTGTACCCACTAGGCATTGTAAATGATTGTCCAAATGCTTTGGTTGTATCGTCAAAGGTACTAGAACCAGTGTTATTAACACCACCAATTATATTTGCAGTTAAAGCACTCGCACCATTATCTATACAGACAGGCAAGGGGCTAGTTGTTCCGTCCATAGCTTCACCCGCTGTCATTGTTATAAAAACGTCGTTAGCCAAACTCTGTGCTACCTGACTTTGCATTTGAAAATCAGTTCCGTCATAAACGACTTCAACTATTTGTCCCGCTTCAATATCTCCAGTAGCTGTATCTTGGTCATTTGCTTTTTTTATCGCTAGAGCTGATAAACCAGAGACAGCGAGAGTGCAAGCCCCTGTATTAGCTACGTCTGCCTTGAAACGAAATCTCATACCGCTCACATAAGCAGTTATAGCAGGACTTATTGTTATAGCGTATGCGTCAGTACCCACTGCCGAAGCCGCATAAAAATCAGTTCCAGCTTCTACCGCTTCAATTAAATCCTGTTGATTTTCTGTAAGAGTTTGATTAAATCTAGGGTTGAAGTATAGATTTGTTGCTGATTTAGCAATACCAATAGTAACTTCTTTTGTGCCTGCACTACTAGAAATACCACCAGCTGTATTAGAAGCATACATAACATCACCTTGTGTCATTCCAGTTTGGTTTGTGTCCAACCCCCTTAAAAGAACTCCTCCTAAAATAGCCCCTCCGTTCACTCCTGCTCCTTGTGCTATACCTAGTAAAGTATTTTCTACTGTCCCCGCAGTATCAGCGTCGCACTTTTTCCATTCATCATCAGTTGTATCAAAATAAATAAGATTACCAGCGACAACGGTTTCTCCTGCTGTTGCTGGAACAATAACATTTATAGTAGTAAGAACTCCGAGTACCAGTGCGTCTGCATACGTCTTGTTTATAAGGTCAGCACCAACACTTGGTATAGCAGTAGACTGTGGCATTACTGTAAAAGTATTGAGTAGTGCCCAAGTCTGTGCATTATTCAAATTACCAAACTGCATTACTGTCAAAGGGTCGTTTGTAACGATAACTTCTGCCCCAGATTGAAAAGCATTACCTATGGCACTTCCAGCATACGGTTGTGTTGGATTTAAATTTCTACCTGTTGACGGGATAGTTAGAGTACAGTTTGTAGCATTTTGAGTAAGTCCTGTAAACTTTATCATTTCAATAGTGTCGCCTTGTTTTATAACAATGACACCAAATGAACCGAAGTCTGCCATTGCTAAGTTATTATTTTTACTATCAACTAACTTTCGGAGAACGACTGAAAGAGCACTCGTTGTGAGTGGAGACTTGAGATACGTTTTGAGTGCTTTTACTATGTATTGTGCCATATATTTGTTTTAATTATACCATTACTTTGCAATAAATAAATCGTTTCCTATCTTTCTCGGTGCAATACTACTGTCAACCCACCAACCAAGAAGCTCAAACTCGTTATCCGTTCCCGAAATCGTCATAACTGGTTTGAAGTCAAAGTAGGACACCGCGTCAAACTTTGAAAAAACCATTGCTCGCTTCATTTCTGTTGCCACCATATCAGCTCCACTGTAACTACGTTCAGCGTATGGGTGAGTTGCCCAAGAAACGTCGTCGTTTACTCCGTAAGTTTTAACAGTTGCCCCGTCTATTTCAAAGTTAGTTGTTGTCTTAGCACCAGTTTCCTCAAAAAACTGATCTACTGAAACTTTAGTGTCCACTGTTAAACGGCAAGAAACCCCGAACATAGTGTGTTGTTTATATCTAAATGGGTGGCTGTCTCTACCGTCCCCGTGTGAATATCCAAAACCAATAATTGCTTCAATAGGAGTATCTAAATCGTCTCTCCCGCTGAATAAAGTGTAAGTCTCATTGCTTGCGTTGTGGTGTCCGTACTTCACTCCAGCTATTATAGAAACACAATTTATAGGAAGTATTTGTGGAGGTTGAAAGTATCCCTCAACAGTATCCAACATAACCAATGTGCTACCGGCTGGATAAATTATATAAATTGCTCGCTCAATGTAATACACTCTAACGTCCTTATTATCCAAACGATCTAGCAAGTCTGAAACGTCGTCAGATAAAAGTTTTAAAGTGTCAGTACCAATTAAGTCAGTAGCGATTTGGTTCAAAGTGTTATCTTGTGCCAGATAGACAATATCGTCTCTGTGTTTAGCACAAGCCATAGGCAATGCCCCTTTTCTATCTCCTGTCTCAAACTTTTCTACTGCAATAAGAAGGTCAGCAGGGTTCTCCTCTGTGAGTTTTGATACCTTGTACCAGTCGTCAGCGTCAGAAACCCATAAAAGGTTTTTCCTAGCTACCATTGCTGTAAAGTTCCCGTCTAAAACCATAAGTATAGCTGTCAAAGCTGTTCGTGAATTAGCGGCTGGTACTGAAAACAAAAGCCCAGTTGAAGCAGAGTATGATGAAACGTGGGAGAACCATACCTGCACACTAGAATAACTAGCAACTACGATATGGTTTTTGAAGCCATAGATAGCGTCAATGTTGTAGGTAGAGGCGATTTCGTTGGCAAAAGTAACTGGCTTTGCGATTATAATATCTCCCGCGATAGGTGTTGTATTAAAAGTCCCGCTAACTATAAGAGTATTTGCGGTAGGGTTGTTATTTTGAAGTTCCTCACTGTTTGCTGTTACAGCACTTCCTATAAAATGTAAAAGTGTTTGGTTTGTACCAGTCCCGTCATCAAAACCTAACTGAACGCAAGTGGGTGTGCCAGCAATAACACAGTCAGTTGCGGTAGAACTCGCCACAACCCCGATAGCTCCGTTCCACTGGTATATGTTTGTTGAACCGTCTACAAAAAATAGTCTTTTTTTATAAATACTTCCGTTGCTATCTATCCAAGTAGCAAAGAAAACTCTTGTAGTCGTTAAGCCTATTCCTGCAAAAATTGTGTACCATTTAGAATTGTATTTTACTTGAACGGTTGAGCCGTGCACACGGATAGGTCTAATACCACCTAATGCGTCCTTCCAAACAAACTCGGAATGGACTGCCTCTGCAATAGTTGGTGCAACACCGTCGTTCACTATCCCACCGCGTGTAGTTACTTTACCTTTGTTTACAAAAACATTCTTACTAGGGTATGCCAAATTCCCCAAAGGTATCTTTGTAATGTCCTCGCTCTCTATGTATCCTTTAAAATCTTTAATTAACATATTATTATTCGTCTATACTTTCGGTATTGTCCTGCAAACGACCAAATGCAGTGTCTATGTTTATGTCTATCTGTGGCGACTTACTGTAAGAAAGCGGTGCTTCAGAACTTGGGTGATTTGCCCAATATGCTTCATACTTCCTTCGTAATTGACCCTCAAACCTCTTGCTTGCCTGCCCGTCCACCGCGTCAAAGGTAGAGGACTGAACAACTAAGAGACACAGTTCGTAATGCAATATGCCAGATACGTCTCTATCCATTCTTATTTTATCGCTGTTAGAAATTTCGCAAGTAGCTTTCCAAGAACTATCAGCCCCGTCTACAAAGAGTTTATTGGAGTAGTATTCTAGGTAGTAAACAGCCGACTGGTGCAGTGTAACTTTGTCAAAAATAACAGTCTCAGTTGTGCCAGTATCGGTCGTTACAACAACAGACCACTTGGTTATATTTGTTACTGTTGGACTTCCTATTGTTGTGCGGTTTGCCATACTGAAACGAACCATATTCCAACCGTCTACAAAATAATCCCCGATACTATCAGCAGTAGAAACAACCTCGTAATAGTTACTGTCGTCTGTCTTAAATCTAAACTTTATACTAGCGATATTCGTCGCCGTGTTTAGCTTACAAGGCACAATCAGAGTACCTTTGAGATAATTTGTTAGGTCTTTAGCTGTTGAAAACGTCTTACCCCATTCTAAACCAGCAGAAGTAAAGACAGCTTGCAGTGAAGCGCCGCCACTTAAAAAGTCGTGTTCGTTTAGCGTTGGAGTAACTGTTCCAGCAGTTGTACCCACAACGTTCATATCCTCAATAGTGAGCGAGCTTGTTGTTTTATTATGGCGAACAATAAGAAATCTAACCCCATTGATATATTCAGTGGTGTAGGTGTTGTTTTTTTGCTGTTTATAAAACTGTGCTGGCGGACTGTATGTGAACTTACGAGAGCCAGAAGCTTGCTGAAGCTGACCTTCATTATCATAGAGGTCGGAAGGCACTAAAACGTCAGTCGGACAGTAATAGGCATACAAGTCCTGTGCTAATCCACCATAAATAGGGACGCGACGCTTGGCTGTTTCTGGACGACAGTTGTCCAGAACGTTCTCAACAGCTCGCCTTATCAAGCTATCCCAGTCTACCGCCAGTGAGTTTCCACCTTCAAACTCTTGCTGTACGTCTGATTTTAATGTGGTTGCTTCTATCATTTTATTGTTCTAGTGCTTTTCTTTCTTGCACTATATTATTTATCGCCTTACTGACTTCACCCAAAACAAGACCTAAAACAACAATTACTTGAGGAGACATACCAGAACCTCCTAGATTTTCAATAACTAAATCAACAAACCCCGCTAGGAACATCATTCCAGTTCTCCAATAAAAAGACTTGAAACGACTTGAAGTTAAAACTTTTGTAATGTCTGTTATTATATTGTTCATATTATTCAATTAGCTTATAAAACCAAATGATAGCCCCACTAATTATACCCACTGGTATAAACAACCCAGCTATCCAAACTACCGCGGTTTTTAGATTGACAAAGAAACCAGTAGCTGTTTCAAAAGGTCTAACCCTTTGATCAAGCTTCCTCAGCACCTCTCCGTGGTCTTCCTGTATTCTGTCTTGGTTGGTAAGGTGATTTTTAATGACACCAGCGTCTGACTTCAACTCATCAATATCCTTTTTGATAGCGTCAATTTTTCCATTGACCACTTTCACTATGGTCTCTTGAACTGCTGTGGTTATGTGAATTTTGAATTGTTCAAGTTCTGGGTTCATATATTTTTGTTTTAAAACGCCATTCCCATAGCCATTACTGCTCCAGACGATATTGACCTTTCAACCAAGAACGTTCCATTGCTGGTAAAGGTATGGATAGTATCGCTACCAGAGGTCGTTATTGTTCCTCCTGTAACACTGAACCCAGAAAGAGCTGAGGTTGTGTATCTGATTATTACAACACCACTCTGCCCGTTACGTCCCGACCCATTAGCCGCTCCACCGCCTCCCGTGTTAGGTTTCTCCGCGTAAGGAAATACGGATCCAGTTGTACCACCACAACTAACAGTCCCGTATCCAAAGCCACCAGCTCCAGCACCTCCTCCACCACGACAGACTGACGAGCCAGAAATTGAGCTACTTGTACCCGCTCCTCCATCACCTCCACGACCATCACCCCCTTCGTTTCCAAGAGTTCCCGCACTTCCAGCACCTCCTCCACCCCCTCCAGAGTTGTTGCCTGTTGAGCCACCTCCACCATTATTCCCTTGTCCAGACGTTCCTGCTCCTCCAGTAGTGTTTGCATTCCTTCCTCCCCCTCCACCAGATCCACCACCAACGCCGTTTGTAGTTATTGCTCCTCCAGTACCTCCTCCAGTAGCAGTCAAGGAGCTGAATATTGAGTTGTTTCCAGCTACACCGTCAGCATCAACAGTCCCACTCCCGACCGTTACGGAGTAGCTACCCGACGCAACAGAAAAAGAGGCGTTTTCTCTATATCCTCCAGCACCTCCACCCGACTGTCCGTCGCTGCTTCCAGAAGCTCCACCAGCAACCACCAAAACCCACATATTAAAGGGAGAGGCGTGAGCGACAGATAGGGGTGTTAAAAGCAACACCAACCCTAGAGTAAGCCCTATTCCTTTGTATAGTGTTTTTCTCATATTAGAAGTTTTGAATATAGCCACCCAATACTCTCACCGTACTCGCACTTGTGGACGTTGCTTGTGTAACCATAAAAGTATAAATATCACACTTGTTCGCAGTAGTTGTTTGAGTTGGAGCTGTTTCACCTGTCCACAGCAAGGAGTTTGCTGGCGTACTAGCCCAAGTTATTGCACCTGCCGAAGCGTTTGGGTTACAAACTATAACTCTTTTTGATTGACCTGCTAGTAAGTTGGTTAGGGTAATTGTGGTCGCCGCAGTTCCAGTTTGTATCAAAGTCTGGTTTGAGTTGCTGAGGTTTACAGAAATAGAAGTGGAAGTAGCTATGGCACTCTCTGTTCCTAAAATACCACCAGCAACTGTAAGCTTCTCTGAAGGTGTTGTTGTTCCTAATCCGAGCCTGCCGTCTGTTGTGAGTGTTGTTGTGGCTGTGCCTCCAATAGAAGCGTAGTTTGCTGAAAAGCCAGTAGAGGACGCATTACCAAAGAAAGACTGTAATCCTGTCCAAATATTAACTTTGGCAAGATTTAAGGTTGCTGTAATGTTTCCAGAAGTTGTGATTGGTGTATTCCCAATAGTAATAGTGGAATTGCTGTCTGTAAGTCCAACTGAAGTAACAGCAGACGCACCAGAAGCGGCATAAATAATCCCCGCAGACGTTACGTTGAGTGTACCCGCTGTTGTTGTTCCCAGAACTGCAACCCCAGAACTTGTTATTGTAAATCTTGGAACATTGCTTGAGTTTGCTATCTCAAATAAAGGATTTGTTTGACCAGAAGTACCCGTAACCGCAAACTTCGCCCACGGTGTTGTTGTTCCAACACCTACTTTCATACTACTGATTATAGGACTTATGGCATTGCTGAGTAGTCTCCAAAAACCTAGAGAACCAACCGCACTGTTTACTTGTGCTGATACAGGAGTAGCTATAAGAACCCCCATAAGTATTAACCCTGCAATAAATGATTTTATTTTCATATTTTTAGAAGTGATAAATATAATTAACTCCTTCTCCCGACACTACCGCGTCTAGGAAAACGGCGTACAAATCCTCTATATCAAGAGTTATTGACGCTCCTGCTGATAATGGAATACCCCTTCTTGTGGCAAGACTAGCCACTACTGTACTATCCCCGATCACAATGTAATCGGTATTGTCCAACTCCGCCATAAGCGTAACCCTACGGCACGAAGTGTTTAGGGCGATAAGACGTTCAGCTGTTCCTGCTGTTGTAACCTCTTTTCGTCCGTCTCTTATGTTTGGAAATGTTTGCATAATTTTTTATTATTTTTATAATTTACCCATTGACCATTTCGTCCTTAGACAAAATGGTTGTGGAAAAACTATCTAGTTGCACGAATTGGTGTACTTGAACCGAAGTTAGAGATACTTGCTGGCACTTTCGCCGCACCTGTAAGGTTTAGGAAGGTGAAATCAATAGCTCCCGCTGTGGTTGAAGCAGAAGCGTCTACGAGGACAATAGCACCAAATCCCTGTGCTGTTGATGTGCTTAAATTAGCCCATATTCTGTCTCCGTAAACTACTCCTGTTACACCTGTACAAAACCCTTTTCCTGTTGATGTCGCAGAAATAGAGGTATTCACTTGAATATTACAAGTAGTATCTAACAAGTTAGATACTCTTGAACCGCTCGCACCAATCTTAAAACTAGACGCTGTGGTTGAAGCAAGTAGTGTGGACAAACTTGAAGGAAACAACTTAATGGTATTCCTATCATTTCGCCACATACTGCCGTCAGCATTAGTATTCAAACCAAATCCAACTGCCATAACGATAATTCCTGTTGTAAGAACTCCCGCTACTTTTAGTCGCATTTTGTTAATCATTGAAGTAAACATAAGATACGCCCTCGCCAGAGACCACACTGTCAAGGAAAAGATCTGCTAAGTCGTCAATACGAAGTTGCACTGACTGATTTGGAGCAAGTGCGATACCTCGTCTTGTGCCAGCTGAAGCTACAACCGTTGAAGCACCAACGACAACAACGTCAAGGTTCTCTGGTTTTGCTTGGATTTCAACCATTCGGCACTTTGTACTAGAAGCTACAAGTGCAACTGGTGTTCCAGCTGTTGTAACCACCTTAGTACCGTCCGCAATAGTTCTATATGTGTATTCTTTATCTGCCATATAATTAGAATTAGTTTAATAATAATGCTTTCGGTATCCTACACTACCCCCGTGAGGAGGTAAAAGGACACCCAAAGGTTTAGGAAGTCGCTTGAACAAGCAATAGACCCTTTCCAGATACTGCTCCGAGACCGTAAACGGCTCGTGCTGTGTAAGAAAGTGTCCACTTATCTTGGTTAATCTCTACTGGAGCAACCATAGGAGACTGCCAAGAAACATAATACGCTTGGAAACTGCTTTCTGGCATACCCCCAAGTGCACCTAGATACCAATTAAAGGACTTTGTGCTGTCTGAAACGTTGAGAACTGTTACATCAAACTCAACAACTAAGTGCTTGAACTTATTTTTGTTGGTATTCATAACACCAGAGTTAGCATTTGCTGTACCTTCAATGCTTTCTGGAGACATTGAACCGAATAGACGAGCTACTCTGTTTTTCATTGCCGCTTTTTCTGACGTAATGATAGTGTTCGGCTTCATTGAAACTCGTTGACCGTAGTTATCCATTACGTTATAAGAGAAGTAATCCTCTGCACTTTCTATTGAACTCTCACTGAATGACGGAGCACCAGAAAGAATGTTTGAGTAAGTGGTCGCTGATTGCTTCAATGTGTGGACTGTTGAGAACAGGGCTAGACCGTCGCCAACTGTTGTATCAATAGTGAACCCACCGTTGTCGGTATATGAAGTAGCAGTACCGTAACCAATAAAGTTACGCATATCCAATTCAATTTTATCAATAACGTCCGCAGAAGTTTGCGTAGCGTATTGAGCTAGTGAATGAGCTGTAAGAGCTTTGTAAGCCTCTCCAGAAACTAGACGAGTTACAGAAACTGTCGCTCGGCGAATATCTTTGAAATAGCCCTGTGAAAGACCTCTTTGAGCGGAAGCTTGACCTTCAACTTTCCTCTCTCCAAATCTTTCTCGGTCTACCTCTTGTATTCTTTTATCTTGTGAACTCCAGTCTCCAGTTTCTTTGTGAAAGATTTTTCGCACGTCTCCTGCTGGACGAAATGCCTCCTTCACGAATGACTTTTGTATCAAATCATTTACTGCTGGGACTGTCATTGTGTTTACTAACATAGAAGTATTTTAGGTTAAGTGAATAATAAAGCGATTAAGCCGCTTGATACCAGAACAAAGTTACAGTCAGTTGACCTGCTGACACGTTTGTGAAGTCAGCACCTGAAGTAATAAGAACAGTAGGAACTGCCGCCGCTGTGTGCCATAGAGTTCCAGAAGGTGCACCCATATCAGCTCCAGTCGCCGCTGTCGTAAAGACAGAAGGCGTACCAGTTGAATATCGGTCTGTGTCTCCACCAGTTACTCCAACGATTATTACCGCAGAAGTATCACCAATAAACCCAGTTAAGTCTGTTATCAATGTTCTTGCGAACACCGCTCCAGCTGGGATAGAAACATTAAGGTCTATCGTACCAGCAGTTGCACCACCGTCTGTCATTTGAGCACGAGTGATTGTTTGCTGATAAGAAACTAATCTCATTTTGTCTCCAGTTTTTAGAAACTTTACAATCGCTTGTGTAGTTGATACTACTCTTACGATCTGCACTGATTTCTGGAGTGTAGTATTTACGTCAATACTGTTATGGTCGTCAAGGTCAAATACCCTTCCAACCATTGCTTGTACTGCTGAACCTGTACTTACGTCAGCCAAAAACTCTGCTTCTGCGTGGAACTCTGCCACTGGGACAAGAGTATTTGAAGCGTAGTCGCTGTCTGTTGAAAGCACGTCAACTTGGATAAGACCTAGAAGTTCAGAGCGAGGTGTAGTCGCTGTTGCTCTAACTAGATTTCCAGAACTGTCGCGAGTTACAACATCATTGAACGCAAAGGCAGTTGAAGCCGCCTTTTTGTATCCAGTGATTTGATTTTCGCCGTTATTTTGCTTTATCATTTTAGAAAAAGTTAATGAATAATAAAAAACACGCGATATGCGTGCCTTTTACTTTACAGTTAGAAGCAACGTACATCGTTGCCTCCCGCTGTTTTGCCTTTCGGCTTGACCAAGTTGCAAACTCGGACTGTTTGGAGGTTGAAGTGCTAACCCAGTCTTGCGACCTACACTTCACGGGATAATTTGTCAAAGCAGGTTTAGGAACATTGTGCTGTCGGTGTTACACCGTTTCCAAAACCTTCAATGAAATTATTATACCACAAGTAAATAATAAACCACCAAATAAAACTGTGGATAAGTCTACTTGCCAGAATTATCTGCCTTTTTCTGCTCTGCTTCGTTGAATACTTTTAACACATAGTCAGAAACGTGCTTCATATTGAAGTCGCTACCGAACTCTTTATTAGCTAAATGTAGTAGAACTTCCAATGCTTTATTGAAAGCAGTCTGTCCTGCCATTTCAACAGTCCCCCCGATAAGTCTACCCAATTCCTTACCTATTGTGTCTACCGTACGGTATGCAATAGCGTTTTCCTCAAAGAGTTTTGTGATTTCTACTCTTACAACGTCATTACGTTCCTTGATTTGCTTACGTTCATTCGCACTTGCGAACTCTGGCACATACTGTATTGCCTGCAATTCTTTTAATATGCGTGGTACTAACGCAAGGATTTTGTCGTCGTGCTCTACTTGATATAGGTAGTCTTTGTAGTCTCCTACTACTATCGGTTCTACCTTAGTAAGATTACAATACTCAGTGAGAACATTCTGGCTGATAGCCTTTCCGCGAAAATGCTCCACGATCCTTTTAATCTCTGCTCGTCTTTGTTCGTCCATATTATTAAGCGTTAGCTATTTTAGCTGGAACTTCCACTGTCTCCCCGTTTGGTAGTTTGATAGTAAAGAAGTCTTTTACCTTCTTAATCACAAGGTCAACCAATGTCCCAGTCTCTCTGCTAATAGTCTCTCCTTCCACGACCTCCTCAAGTTCTCGGCGAGTAGAAAGGATTTCAAATGTAGTAAACTCTGCTTCCATAAATGTTTTGTAGAGAATATCCTCATAGTCCTTATGCCCAAAGAACTTAACAGGTATCTTGTGTCGCTCTATGTCTCGGTTGTTTACACTATCGCGAACCAATGCTAGATATGCGTTCTTGAAGTCCTCCATTACCTTACCGTCTATTGTTCTAATTTTTATTTGTGGCTTTTGCTTTGGCTTCTTGCCTCCTTCTGGGGTAGCCGCTAGCATTGATTTCAATACCTGCAACTGTTCTTTAGACATTTTACTGATGTCAAAAGGGAGTGCTGTTTCTGCGTGCACATTCTCTCCAGTGTCGTTATCTTTCACCTCATTCTCACTCAAACGGTCTGAGATACTTGGTATAACTGCTTGCTCTGCTGGGTACATAGGGTCTAGTCCTTCATTAAAGTTTTCGTTGTTTTCGTCAAAGTTTTCTTTGTTTTCGTCCATATATTTAGATTAAAGTGAGTAATTACCTTCGGAACTCTTAGTAGCTTCCTCAATAGTTTTGTTATTGCCAAATGGGTCGTCGCCTCCAGCCCCACCTTGCTTGACTGGTTTCCCATTCATTCTCTTTTGCTCCTTTGGTGCTTTATAATCTGGCACTAGCTTGGTAGCATTAAGCACTCGCTCCTTAACCTTATCCTCTGACAAGTCTTTAAGGTCAAATTGTTTTACTATTTCAATGATTTGATTAGCCATTGCTACGTCGTCTCCCGCAAGCTCCAATGCTGTTTCTTTAACTAGAGACTGCACGTCGGTAGCTTTCTTTTCCTCTTTGCCCATTTCCTCTTTACCTTTTTTCATTTGCTCGGCATACATTTTGTTCTGTGCCTCCTTCATATCAGCTATCTCGTCCATTTGTTTTATCTCTGTGTCGGTCATTTCGTCTTTCTCGTCTTGCTTCAAGTCCTTAGAACGCTTGATTTCCTTGAACAAAACGTCAGCTTCACCTTCTCCTTCGCCACCTTTCCCGACTTTAAGCTCTTTGATTTGCTGTTCTAGTGCCTCAATAACCTTACGTTGACCCGCAAGGTTTCCGCCATATTCGCTTTTAACGTCGTCAATTTGCTTCTTGAGACTTTGTACGACAGGGTGTTTGTCGTCTAAATCCTCACCCTTCTTCTCACTCTTTTCAACTGGCTTAGTTGGCTCTATTGGAGTATTGGAACTTCCAAAAGCGTCCACTTCCGCAGTTTTTACTTCCTCTTTAGCTTCCGCTGGAGGTATTATTGGTTCTGGCATATTAAAATAATCTAACTTATAATGACCCCTCCTGTCCCTCTTTCGGAGGTTCAGTTGGAATGGTCTGTAAGTCCTGACTGTTGTCTACCTTGTTTTTATTATCACGCCTTTGTGCTTCCGCGTGATACCTTTCAAAGTCTCCTATAATTGCTCCGAGTTCAACCATTGACTGCCGTAAGACGAGCACCTCCTCTGGTAATGCTTTCGTCAGCAATGTCCTTGCTAACGCGTTCACCCTTGCTTGTATAACCGCCACTACCGCGTTCTTGTGTCCTAACCATATATCAGAAACCTCCTTTGTCAGTCCTTCCTCCGTTAAAACTAAATCCTCGTCCACTGTCTGTGGATCAAGGTTTAGCCCGCGTGTTCGTAAGTATTCGGATAGTGTCATTATCTTTTTGTACCATTATTCTGGGCTTGAGCTGTCTTTACTGTCGGCTTTCCAAAGCTCCCCATATTGTACGCCTGCCCTCCTTCGCCGGTCGCTTGGTCTAGCTTCTGATACATTTCAGAAGTGAATATAGTGTCTGGTCGCCCAGATATTTCTAGGTATTCCTTCTTTAGACCGTCCATTCGTACCTGTCCACCTTCTGCTTCACGCCCGAAGGTATTGATAAGCTGTGTGAACTCGTCCCACATTTGTATCATTTGTAATTGGCTATCTTTTCGCTTCTCTGGTTGTATTTCAATATCTAAAGTATATTTCTTTTCTCGTATAGTTTGAGGGTTAGCTAGGAAGTATTCAGTAGGGTATCCACCTTTTCTATCTTTAAACGACTTTGAGAATAGTTCGTCTCGTTTGGCTTCAACGTCGTATGCTTCTCCACCAACCGCCTCGTCAAAGACCACTACGTTCTCAATACCCGATACATTAACTGTGAAGTTCTGGTAGACAGGAACAAGTTTACCGTCCACCATTGTCTCTCTTTGTTTGATAGTGTATTTGCTCTCAATAGTTTCTGCTCGCCTTAGTGCCATATCCATAAAGCCCCCGACAAGTCCGTCCAACATATAACCTAGTTTCTCTTGCTGGTTGTTCTCTACAACAGATATTTCAGTGGCTGTTGCTCCTGCTGATAGCTCACCACTTGTGGTTGGATTGACTGTTTGTGCTTCAATAATCTCTTTTAGTAGTTGTACGAATGAGAACTCTGGCTGGGTTACTCCCTTATTCTCTGGGTCTGCTCTCTCAAAGTCCTCTCTCTTAACGCCGTGAGTTACTTGCCCTCCTCGGAACATATCGCGTGTAAGTGTGTATTTGCCGTGTGCCAAAATAGCTGGGTCAATACCTTGCTCAAACTTATTAGCTAGCATTTTAAGTGCCCAGTCTATGAAGTCAGCATTGAATTTAGTCTTGGCTGGAATAGAACGTGCGTAAATAGAACCTCGTAATCTCTCAGCTGGTACGTTTGATAGTGGATAGTTGCCTCTTGGATAGAATAACGTGAACGGTGTGTCCATTGGCAACATCATAATACCGTTAAGGAATATATTAAATCGGTTGTTTTCTTTGTCGTATGTCCTGTGAACTAGGAATGTTTTAGCTGGATCTTTGAAACGCTTACTGTCAAATATAGTTGTTTTCTCTCCCACCATTACGTCTATGCTTGTATACTCCTTCGGAACTTTCTTATATCTCTTGAGTGAGCCGAACAGTTGTTCTGCGTCTGTCTCGGTTATCTCCTCCTCTAATGTAATGCGTGATTGTTCTTGCACGTCCTCTATTTCTGGGTTACCAAATATCACACTGCGTCCGTCTAGTACAACAGATATAGCTCTGCGATACTGTGCTGGCGCGCCCGCTTCGTATGTCAGCCCGTCAAGGAACTCATAAGTGTAGTCCATATTGTCTGCTGTAACCTGTACCCTCGCCCCATTCTCTGTCATAACAAAAGCCTTTGGGTTAGCTCTCAGCTTTACTTCCCAGTCCTCTAGCACAAAAGCATTGCCCTGTGTAAACATTTCCCAATAAATCAGTGCTATCTTTTTCTTGAACTGTTCTACTTTGTGTGAGAACTCAATGGCTAGGTCGTATATATCCCCCATTCCTTTGACTAGCTTACCTTCCTCGTCGTAACACTTGATACGTCTCTTGAAAACATATTTTAGGAATATTGCCGCGAAACTCAATATCTTTTCGTGTATTATACCTAATGATACTTCTCTGTCGTCTGTTGGATTGCGTGGCGGCGCGTAGTTGATCGCCTTCTTTTGGTTGTACTCGTAAGCGTTTGAATATGAAATACCGTTTGATACTAGAGTACCCTTCTCTCTTAATTCTAAATCGTCGTTAATTTGTTGAATGAGTGCTTGAGCGTAGTTGTACTCTGCTTCTGTCCCATAAATCTCAGTGAGCTTCACCAGTGTATCTGCTGTTCTTGTTTCCTTTTTTTCTTTAGTTGCTTCAGTGTCCATATATTTAAAATTATTATAACATAACTAATAATAGTCAACCTGTTGATAACTACATTGACGAAAGACTACTGTTCTCTTTAGGTCTGGCTCTTTCTATCCTCTGCAAAAACTCTTGGTTCTCTTTCGTCTCCAGCTGTTCCTTCGTTAATAGCACTGGCTGGGTCGGGTCGTCCTTAAAGAAAGTGTGTATCGCCGCGTCAAACCTATCGGGTGAGAAGCCGTACAGCTTCTTGAACTCTACCTTTGGCATAAGCATAATACGTCCTTGTTGGTCTCGCTTGTACTTCACCTTCTCAAACTCGCGTAACCATTCCTTTTGTTTATTGGTTATGATTATCCCGCCACCAGCTAGCCACTCTCGTAACTTCCACGCTAGCTCTGACTTGTATGTATGATATAGAAGCTTGGTCTCCTCTCTTGGCTTATCAGTTAGGATAGCATTTACACTTTCGCCCACCTTTGTTTGGACATTCGCCACCACCTTCGCCCCTATTCCAAACGCTTCAATGCCTATGTCATTGCTTGAACAGTTGTAGACTTCACGCACTGTCTCTATCTTTCGTGCTAAGTCCACCTCGTTACTGGTCTTTTCATTCAACACTTCTTTGAGGTAGATACTATCTCTGACGTGGATAATGCTTCGGTCTCGTCCTCGCCCTGCTGGGTCTACGCCTATGATAGCTCGGTTGATTATCTGGTTCTGCTCTGGCTCAAAGAATACAGTCATATTGGCAAGTAATGGTATCCAGCCCTTATCGTCCATTTCAGCCACGCCAGCAAATTCACCGTCCACACGGATTTTCACTTCGTCTGAGTCCTTGCCGTAGTCCAGCTCCATTTTCTCCACATAGCCGTCCTTCACTATTGGACTTTGCCTAGAACTAAATGATAGTCGGGTAAACTGTGCACCTCCCTTATGGCTTTCGTAAAACTCCCCCTCGTTTCGGGTTGGGTTGCTTGTGTATACCACTATGAAGTTCTCGCCTGTTAGAGCACCCTTCATAACCTCGTACACCATATCAGCCACACCGCTCGCTTCGTCTACTATAATAAGCACAAACTTACCGTGTAGCCCCGCCAGTGCTTCTGGTTTCTCTTGTCTCGCCACTCTCGCACGCAAGAACCAGTCCTTTGTATCCACTATTCGCACCAAGTCGTCTAATATCTCAATGTTGTTTTTTAAATACTCTGGTAATCTATCTCGCCAGAAGTATAGTTCCTTTAAGAAAATATCCTTGAGTTGTTGCTCGGTGTTAGCAGTCGCTCCTATCTGTGCTCCAAAGAAACATATCAGAAAGTGTAGAGACACTGTGCATAGAAACGCTGTCTTACCTATTCCGTGCCCTGATTTAACACTTATCCACCGCTTCGCCACATCAAAGCTATCCTTATCAAAGGTATTCAATGCTCGGTTGTACGCCTCAAGTGCTACTGTTTGTTGCCAAGTGTATCGCTTACCTTTGTATAGCTTGAACGCTGTCTTACTCTGAAACTTGAACATATCTACCGTGTAGAAAGCTAAGTCGTGGTAGACCAGTCGCCCTTCCGTATCAAATAAGATAGTTGTTCTCTCTCGTCCGAAGCCGTCTTTGTACTTAATTGGCTTACCTCTTAACTCCTCTATCGGTACACTCGGCTTCATTCCCATTGTTTCCTCAGCAAAGTTAAAAACGTCTTTACTCCACTCTTTTATTTGTTCTATGTTTGCTTGGATAGTTGGGTTCATAATGTTTTTTTAATGATGTTTATGGTCGTCCCGTATCTTTTACTCGTGTCTCAAATCATTGTGGTGTGCCATTTTTGGCTCAACAACGTTCTTTTGTGGCAAATAGACCTTTTGATCTCCTTCTGGTGCAAACATTAAAACGTACAACCTTCTGTCGTTATCAACCAATACATCATCAACTGTTCTGCCCCCACGTTGCGTGAGCCAAGTTTTCTGCGGGTAAGTAAGGTCGTTATAATTTATCATATACTTTGTTCGTGTTGTTCTTTCGCTTTCCTTAACTCGGCGAGTGAGAATGTCATCACAGTATGTTTGTTGTCTGTCTTTGCTCCATACTTCGCTGGGTCTAATCTCTCTAATAAGAATTTTGCAGTATCCATTTTCACACGAAGTAGATTGTGATTTTCTTTTCGTACTATATTCCCGTCTTTATCCTTCAATACTCCAAACATTCCCACAACAGGAATGTTTGTTCTAAGGTTCATTGTTCTGTGAACTTCCTTTTCGGCTATATCTATTACCATATTTTGCCTTTTTTCCCTTTCTTTATTGCGGTACGCTTCCCTCGCTTCATTGAGCAAGTCTCTCAAAGTCTTTCCTGTCTCTGGAATAACATTGTTTCGGCTAACCCACGCGTTCAACGTCTTTGTTGAAAGGTTTATTGTCTCTATCTCTCCTTCTTGCTTCTCTATGGCGAGAGTGAGTATGTTGCTTGGCGGAAATAGAGTTTCACCCAAAAATATCTTTTGCAATAGTGCAGTGGCAATGTCCTTGCTAAGCGTAACGTCCGCCCTTTGTTTTACTCTATTCTCCTTTAAGATAATTGGTTTGTTCATAGTTATTCTACTAGTAGTGAGTTTTGTGTTGGTAGTAATCTCGGTCTGTGTATATTCATTCCATTATTCAAGAAATATATTAAAACTTGTAACTTTTGTTCTGCCGTCTTTTCAATTCGTGGTGCTTTCTTTTTTTGTCTGATTTTTTCTCCGTTCCACCAAAGCAGTCCCCATTCAGCGTGGACTTCCTCTGG